>JACCDN011220886.1_pt1 | contig 24547 bp, 36 predicted proteins | sample 7441691 | NCBI WGS metagenome assembly JACCDN01 (sample SAMN15323439, study PRJNA562643) | freshwater metagenome | isolation source: river surface water | place: USA:Blue River Watershed | collected 2017-08-16 | reverse complement strand
GGCCGCCTTCCGAGTTCAGAACCGTCACGTTGCAGAGCTGGGCGGACTCGATCATGGTCGTAGCCACAAACTCGACGGGCGACTTCATGACGGCGGTGCCATCCAGCTCGCCCATGATGGCCTTGTGATCGTGGTAGCTCCATTCACCCTCGAACCACTGGGCGTCAGGCGGCGTGAACCGGATCAGCTTCGCGTGGCGCTCCAGATCGGGCCAGTTCATGTTGTTGGATGCCCAGTCCTTGATTTCGCGGGCGTCCTCCTTAAACAGCTCGCTGGTGTCCTCCATGGCAGACTCCAGCGTAGTGAACTCGTCGGGGTGCAGCTCAAGCATGGTTTTGGCGCGGTTCTCAGCCACGACCGCCACGGGGATTTCGTAGACGTTGCCTGTGGGTTGGGCGAGGCGAATGAAGGTTTTCACAGTTTTCTCCAGAAGTGGTAATTGATTATATTTGAGTATTTGCCGCTATGCTCAAATTTGTGTATTTAATTTTGAGTTTCGATGCTGAAATCTTCGTCGGACACGCGGGTTACAAATAATTGCAGGTCGCTGGCGAGTGCTGCGGCCTTGAATGCTTCGAGGCTGGCGCTGTCCAAGCACTCGATTCGATCCACACAGATCACCCCCAGGTCGGCGGCGCGCAGCTTGGCAATCTCCACTGCCACATCCACCTGCTGGGCAGTATTCAGGCGGTCGAACGGCACGCCATGGCGGAAGATTTCGCCGTCGATGACCTCCAGCCCGGGGATTGGCAGGCCGTTCAAGAGCTCTGCCTTGTAGTCCTCGATCGCCTGCAGGGCCTGTGTCTGCTGGGCGGCGGCCGTCGTCAGCGTCTCCAACTCGGTGCGCAGGTTGGCAATGGTGTCCAGCGTCTGCTGTCTCCGGCCGCTGGCCTCGCGGTCGTTGCGGATGATGGCTAGTTGCTGGCGCATGGGCTGCGCGGCGTCGTCAAACTTCGTGTTCGCTGCGTCTCGCGCGGCTGCGGCCTTGGCCTCTTGTTCGGTCTGGGCTGCCTTCGCTGCGTCGATGTCCTCGTTGGCCTTGGCTTTGATGGCGTCGATGTCGGCTTGGGCTTTGGCCCGGATGCCGTCGATCTTCGCCTGGCAGTCTGCGCGCAGGCCGTCCAGCTTCTTGCTGATCTTGCCCAGCGTTGCATCGCGGTTGTCTGATGCCGCGTTGATTGCGCTCTCCAGCTCGTCCTCGCTACCCTCCACGCCCTGGGGCGCCGGTGGGATGGCGGCCTCAAGCTGAGCAATGGTAGCGGCCTTTTCCTTCACCGCGCGGTTGGTGCCGGTGCGCTCGTCGTAGACCTGCTGGTGCACCACACCAATGACATGCAGGGCGTGCAGGCCGGGCTGCGCCTTCACTGGCACGCCGGCAATCTCTGCCAGGTGCGTGGTGTCGGCCTCCAGCGGCATTGCCTCCAGCAGTGCCTTGACGCGGTCCTTCTTGGGGGCCAGCAGGAAGTCGACGGGGTTCACGCTTAGGCTGTCGGTCAGCGCCCTGATGGCCTCTGCTGGGCGGGCCAGCTTCTTGCCGTCGCGGCGAACCGTGGTGGTGGATCCCGACGCCGTGACGTTGCGCTGAACCTCCATGCCGTCGTCCAGCACCAGCACGACCTCGCCCTTTTCGGCGCCGTTGCGCAGCAGGGTGGCGTCGTGGCCAGCGCCCAAGGTGGACTTGATAGCCTCCAGAACACTGGTCTTGCCGGTGCCGTTTGGGCCGCTGATCTGGGTGAAGCCCTCGGGGCTGAATTCGAGTTCGGTGATGCCGAGGATGTTGCTGATAGAGATTTTTGAGATTTTCATGGATTGCGATCAGTAGTGGTTAGAACTTGGACCAAGCCGGCAATGCCAGCGGCTGGGGCGTGATGCCAAAGTCTGGCCACTCGCCGCTGCGCTTGTGTTCGACGATGCGCTGAAGGTCGCGCCGGGCCGCAATGTTGGCGCGGGCGACCTGGTCAGCCTCGGTGAAGTAAATGCCGATGGCGTAGGGCGGCTTTTTCTCCACCGCTAGGAACACCCAATCAGTGGGGTGCTCGCCGAACGCAGCATCCAGCACACCGTTGTACCAGGCAGTCTGAATGGGGTAGCGGAAGTTCGCCGCCGACTTGCCGAACCCGTTGGGGCTGGCGTCGTCGGTCGTCTTGAGGTCGACGATCATGGCGCCGCTGTCGTGCATGTAGTCCGTGCGGCACTTGATCAGTTCACCTGTCTCCGGGTCGATCGCATAGAACGACTGCTCGGCTTTGCCGCCAGTCAGCAGGCCGCCGGCGACCGGGTGCCGGTAGACGGCATCGCGCACGGCGAGGCACGTCTCCCAATCCTCGGGCTCAAGAACGATCTTGCCTTTGTTCGCTTCCTCGAAAGCCGCGAATTCAGCCTTTCCGGCATTGGTGCGCTTGTTGATGCCCTGGGGCGCTTGAACGTATTCGCTGGGAAACAGATCGGGCTCCAGCACGGCGCTGTGCACAGCGCTTCCCATGATCATCGCTGGTGTTGGCTCGGAGCGCTCGCGGTTCGGATTCAGGTACTTGTGCCAGTAATGGAGCGGGCTGGCGTTGGCGATCGCATCAAGATGGGACTTCGATATGCCAGGGCCCGCGTGGTAGGCGTCGTTGCTGCACTCAACCAGTCCGAGCGGGTGCGGCGTCAATACACCGTCTTCGTCAGCAATGAGAATCTGTGAGGTCATAGGGTCCTTCGTGGTTAAAAAATGATTACGTGTTGGGAATTATGAATCAAATTTGAGCAAGCAACAAGCATTCGCACTCTAAATATCTTGCGATTGCCTTAAACGTCATCGGACATCATTGAATATCATTACGTATTTTTGGTGAAGTTCGACAATTACGGTACACTTCACGAAACTACTTTTTTGATTAGGGCCATCATGACCACCACTTTCACCGACACCTTTAAGCAGCGACTGGCAGCAGTTGAGGCCAACGCAAAGGCCGCCGGGTTGAACTTCACCAGCATTTGCAAGGAAGCCGGCATCAGCCGAGCGACGCCGGACCGCTGGAAAAAGAGCACTCCGAAGACGGTCGAGATCCTGACCCAGATGGAGGCGGTTCTGGAGAAGCACAAAGCTGCTGCGCTGGCCAACAAGTAAACCAATCTTTTTTAAGGCGCGCCGTGATTACTAGAGGCGTGTTTTCACATGAGCAAAATTTCACTTCGAGATTATCAGGACGTCGCCGTCACTGATATACGCTCTGCTTTTCGCAGCAAGCAAAGCCCGGTGCTGTTTGTCCTCCCAACCGGTGGCGGCAAGACCTACACGTTCAGCGACATAGCCGCCAATGCCGCCGACAAGGGTCGGTCCGTCTGCATCATCGTGCACCGCAAGGAGCTGCTGCTCCAGGCGTCGGCGTCGCTGACGTCGCTCGGCATTGAGCACGGCCTGATCAGCCCACACTTCACGCCGAACCCGTTCGCCCTGGTGCAGGTAGCCAGCGTCGACACGCTGCTGGTGCGTCTCAAGACGCCAAGGGTCGAGGCTGCGCGGGCTGCGTTGGCGGCCGGCCAGCAGATCGACGACTTCGCCAAGAACCTGCTGAAAATGTACGACTTCGGCCTGCTGATCTTCGACGAGGCCCACCACGTCGTGGACGGCAACAAGTGGGGCCGCTGCTATGAGCTGTTGAACAAGCCGCCCATGCTGGGCGTCACGGCGACACCGGTTCGCACCGATGGCAAAGGCCTGGGCGAGCACGCCGGCGGCGTCTTCAAGGTCATGGTGCAGGGCCCGCCGGTCGCCGAGCTGATCCAGCGCGGCATGCTGTTGAACCCCGTCGTCTACACCAGTCTGGAGGTGCCTGACCTGTCCGGCATCCACAAAAACAAGGACGGCGAGTACAACGCCAAGGAGCTCGCCGCCCGGGTGGATAAGCCGAAAATCACCGGGTCGGCGGTTGCCCACTACACCAAGATTTGCCCAGGCGTGCGCGCCATCGTGTTCTGCTCCAGCGTGGAGCACGCCAAGCACGTTGCCGCCGAGTTCAACGCAGCCGGTTACCGGTTCGACCTGCTGGTGGGCGAGCCTGAAATGAAGGACGCCGAGCGCACATCCGTGAACCAGCGCCTTCGCAGTGGCGAGCTGCAGGGCGCCTGCACCGTCGACCTGGTCAGCGAGGGCTATGACCTGCCGGATCTGGAGTGCTGCATCATGCTGCGGCCGACGGCCAGCGAGGCGCTATTCCTGCAGCAGGTTGGTCGCGTCATGCGGCCCAGCGATGGCAAGACCACGTGCTGGCTACTCGACCATGTCGGGAATGTGGGCGCCCTGATCGATGGCGGTTTCAAGCGCAAGCACGGCCTGCCGAACGAGGTCCGCGAGTGGACCCTGGACGGCCGCAAGAAGAAAAAGAAGGGGCCCAAGGAAGACGATGACGAGGCGATCGAAATCAAGCAGTGCCCAAAGTGCTTTGTTGCACACATGCCAGCTGCGACCTGCCCAGCCTGCGGGTTCGAGTACCCGGCGTCGGCACGCCAGATTGAGCAAGTCGAGGGCGAGCTCCACCAGGTAACCGAGGCCATGCAGGAGCGCCAGCGCCAGCAGCAGCGCAGCGCCCAGTCGGCTGCCAAGTCCGTCGAGGACATGATGCAACAGCTTGGCTACAGCCGCGGCCGCGCCGAGGCCATCGTGAAGGCCCGCGCTGAGAAAGCCGAGCTCCGCACTGCGCTGATCTTCGACCTGCGCGACTGGTCAGCGAAGACCGGCCAGGGCTTTCACGTGTTTGGCGTCCAGTACCTGTCTGACCTGAAAAGCTACAAGCCCAAGGCGTTGCAAGAGCTGCGGGCAAGATTTGACGCGCACCGCGAAGCGTATGCGGCCGGGCGCACCGCCCCATTGCGGGGTGAACTGTTTTCTCAACCGAGCGGCCAAGAGGCTGCGTTTTAAGGAGCCAACGTGGCCAATGATCTAAATATGTGCGTTTTCATCGGACGACTGGGGCGTGATCCCGAGGTCCGCTACATGCCGAATGGCGATGCTGCCGTGAACATCAGCATCGCTGTCGGCAAGTCCTGGAAGGACAAGAATACCCAGGAAAAGAAAGAGGCCACAACCTGGGTGCCGGTGTCGTTCTTTGGCAAGACTGCCGAAATCGTGGGTCAGTATTGCAAGAAGGGCAGCCAAATCCAGATCACAGGCGAGTTCTCGGTGCGCAAGTACACCGACAAGGACGGCAACGAGAAGCAGATCACCGAGATTCGGGGCGACCGCATGCAGTTGCTGGGCTCTGCTGGAGACGGCCAGGGCCAGCAGGGCAGCGCACCACGTCAGGCTGCGCCGCAGCAGCGCCAGCAGGCCCCGGCGCGGCAGAAGGCTCCAGCTGCTGACTACGATGACGATATTCCGTTCTGACCATGGCCCGCAAACACCCCCACTACTTCAAGTCCGTTTCGCACCTGCAGGACGTCGACGTGTACCGGGTGCTGGCGCTGTTCAACGTCACAGACCAGGCCCTTGGCCACGCCATCAAGAAGCTACTGGTGGCCGGCGGCCGCGGCGTCAAGGACCAGCGTAAGGACATCCAAGAAGCCGTCGATACCCTGCAGCGACGCCTGGAAATGATGGACGAGGACGCCGGCATCACCCAACGCGTTCCGCTGCCGTACTGCGAGTGCCAGGGTACCTGCGGCAATGCAGACCCGACGCAGCACGACTGCCGCAACCTACCGAGGTCTCGGTTCCATGGCGCTTGAGTCGACCGTCCAGCGCCAGGTCTGGGCGGCCGTGGCCGCGACCACGATCATGTTCCGCATCAACACCGGTCGGGCATGGTTGTCGGGCATGGGCCCAGCCGGCGTGCGCAAGCTGACGGATGGCAGCGTGCACCTGCTGGCTGCCAGGCCGATCGCGCTGGGGTTCTCGCGCACCAATGGCGACCCAGTGTCCGGCACCAGCGATCTGGTCGGATGGACGTCGGTATTGATCACGCCGGACATGGTCGGCTGCAGGGTCGGCGTCTTCACGGCGATCGAAACCAAGAAGACCAAGGGCGGCCGCACCAGCGACGACCAGCGCAACTTCATTGACCAGGTGCACCGGGCCGGCGGCATTGCTGGCGTCGCCAACACGCCGGAATCCGCAAAAAAGATTATCGAAGATTGGCGTCCGGTGCCCAGAGCTTCACCAAAATAGAGGCATAATCATTCTCCGTCCCGCAAATTCATGCGAAGCCTATCGGCTTGAATCATGGAGTTGTGGGACAACAAGTTTTGCGAGGGTCTAGGATAGCTTCCGAAAAGCGCTACTGCTGGCGCCTGACCTGAGCATTTACCCACAGCGAACAACTCTGGATAGCAGCCGGATGACATTGAAAACAACACATGCAGCGTGGAGCACGTATGCATGACGACACCAGCATTGAACGTGTCCGTTCAGCACTCAGCCACCTCAATTATGCAGATCGCGACGTCTGGGTCCGGGCGGCGCTTGCCATAAAAAGTGAATTCGGCCCGGCCGGCTTTGACGTGTGGGAAGACTGGGGATCCCAGTACGACCGATACGATGCCAAGGCAGCGAAATCCGTCTGGAGCTCGGTCAAGGAGGGTGGCAACACCACCATTGCCACATTGTTCTACGACGCCAAGGCTGCCGGCTGGACGCCCAGCAAGAAGTACAAAGCACCAAGCGCCGAGGAGATTGCGCGGCGAAAGGCCGAGTCACAGAGGCGCATCGAGCAAGAGGAGCGCGAGGCAGCTGAGCGGCACGCCAAGGCAGCAGTCCGCGCGCAAGCGATCTGGGACGCGGCAGCCGAGTGCGGAGAGCACTCATACCTGACGCGCAAGGGCGTGAAGTCGCACGGCCTGCGGGTCGGCGTGTGGGAAGTCACGGACCCCGAGACTGGCGAGGTGCGCGTGCTATCCAGGCAGGCGCTGCTGGTGCCGATCCGCGACGCCGGCAAGCGCATCCACAGCTTGCAGGCCATATTCCCCAACAAGATAGGCGGCCGCGACAAGGACTACCTCAAGGACGGCGCCAAGTCGGGCATGTTCTACAGCTTCGGCAAGCCCGTCACCATGGACGTGCGCGGCACACAGCGCGCCGTCATCCTGGTGGGCGAGGGCTATGCCACTGTGGCCACGGCTCACGAGGATACCGGGCACGCCGGGATAGTGGTGTTCGACGCCGGAAACATCATCCGAGTCGGTCGAGTGCTGCGTGCCAGGTTCCCCGAGGCCGCGCTGGTGTTTCTCGCCGACCACGACCAGTGGACCACCGGCAACCCTGGACTGACAAAGGCACGAGAGGCCGCCAAGGAGCTCGGGGGTTACGTCGCCGTTCCGCCGTTTGGGCCGATGGACGCCGAGGAACAGGACGACGGCTCACAGTCCGGGCCCACCGACTTCAACGACCTCCATATCTTGCGCGGCGCCGACGCCGTACGCGACACCATTGCCGAGGCCATCAATCCATCAGAGGAAATACCCGAGGACGACATACCGGACCCATTGCCATGGGAAGACGGGCCCGAGCCCGCACCGGTTCCCGCTGGCCAGCCGCCGATCGACGATGACGACGACGAGGGCGGCGTGGTCAACAACAAGAATTTCCGCATCCTGGGCTACAACCGCGGCATCTATTACGTGTTCCTGTATGGACAGCGCCAGATCAAGGAATGCACCAACGCCAACTTCGGCGAGGGTGGCCTGATCGAGCTGGCGCCGCTGAACTGGTGGGAAATTCACTACCCAGGCGAGCGCACAAAGATCGACGCCAAGATGGCCGCCAATGCCATCATCCGCACCGCTGAGGCGCGCGGCATTTACGACCCCGACAAGCAGCGCGGGCGTGGTGCCTGGATCGATGATGGACGCGTGGTCTACCACCACGGTGACTTCATGACGGTAGCCGGCCAGCGTATGGACGTCACTGAAATCAAGTCCCGCTATATTTACGAGCTCGATCGCTCAATGCCGGCGCCATCCGATTTCGCGCTGACCGACGCCGAGGGCCAGCAGATACTGGACCTGGCCAAATGCTTTCGCTGGGCAAAGCCATGCAGCGCTGCGCTGTTGGCCGGGTGGGTAGCGCTGGCCCCAATGGGTGGCGCCCTGCGCTGGCGTCCTCATATCTGGCTGACGGGTGGGGCTGGTTGTGGCAAGTCCACCGCGTTGGACAAATTTGCGCATTACCTGTGCGCTGGCCAGGACCAGTACATCCAGGGCAACAGCACCGAGGCTGGCATCAGGCAGACGCTGTCGCACGACGCGAAGCCGGTGCTGTTCGATGAGTCTGAATCGAACGAGGATGCCGACGCCCGTCGCATTCAAAACGTGCTGAGCCTGATCCGCCAGTCGTCGACGGAGTCCGATGCGCAGACGTTGAAGGGCACGGCCGGCGGAAGCGCGATGCACTTCCACATCCGCTCTATGTTTTGCCTGGCGTCCATTCAGGTAGCGCTCAAGCAGCAGGCCGACATCGAGCGACTGACCGTGCTGGCGCTGCGCTCCAAGCGCGAGGAAACCGACGCCGCGGCAAGCTGGGTGAAGCTCAGCGACATGCTCTACAAGATCCAGAGCGACCCAACGCTGCCGGCTCGCCTGTTCCGGCGCTCGCTGGACCTGCTGCCGACCACACTGAAAAACATCATCGTGTTCAGCAACGCGGCCGCCGAGAAGTTCAACAGTCAGCGCGACGGCGACCAGTACGGCACGCTTCTGGCTGGCGCCTGGAGCTTGATCAGCACCGAGTTGGCGACCAAGGAGCAGGCCATGGAGCTGATCAACAGCTACGACTGGTCAGAGCACCGCGAGAACCACGACACCGACGAGGGAGAGCGCGCCCTGGCGTCACTGTTCGGTGCGTTCGTGAAGGTCAAGGGCGGCGTGGAGCTCACGGTTCGCGAGCTGGTGTGTGCGGCCTACGGTGAGCCATGCCAGACCGTGGATGTGACCCAGGAGGTCGCTGACGCCATTCTGCAGCGCTACGGCATGAAGGTTCGCGGCGATCGCCTGATGCTGGCCAACGGGAACGATGCGCTCAAGCGCTTGATGACCGGCACCACGTTCGAGGCCGACTACCGTGGCGTGCTGCTGCGCGTCCATGGCGCCGACCGCAACGACAACAAGCCCAGCCGGTTCAATGGAGTCACTACCAAGTGCTTCACGCTGCCTCTGGGTCCGATCGTCAGCAGCGACAAGCACGAGCCGGCATTTTGACAGCCATCCCGCGAGGGCTGTGCGACGGTAGCGTTGTGACGCGAAAAAGCCCGCACGCGGCGGGCTGTACTGCGCTGGGGCTGGTCAGCTGCCAGGCTTTTTGAACTGGATCTTCGACACGCGGTCAGGCATGGCGCGCTGGTTGTTGATCTTCTGGTGCCAGGCGAAGGCGACAAAGCTGCCAGGGTCTGCCCACCAGCACCCGTAGGACGTGCCTTTCTCCAAGCCGTAGCTGTTGTGGATTGCAAGCCGGCGCTTGGGGTGCGTTGGGTTCGTTGGGCATGGCTCGTCCGTGAGCTCAACGGCTTCTGTGGGCGAGCGCGCAATGGCGACAACCTCTCCGGCGTTGGCCATGGTGGCTGCAAGCAGCAGTGCGATGGTGGTGATAGTGCGCATGGTGTGCTCCTAAATGTATAGCTGTGCGGGCAGTGTTGGCGTGGGCTAGAGCTGGATAATGGGCAACAACTTCGCGTCGTCTTTGGTGGCTAGAGTGGCCTCAGCCGAGTAACCCCAGCAATCCTGGGCAATGTAGGCCAAGTGGATGCGCTCGCCTGTCTTGATGTAGTCGCGCATCTTCTGCGCCAAACTTCTGAGCGTGCCGCCATGGCTGAATCCGCGCCACGCGTGCTCGTAGCCGCCTATCTTCTCGACAGACACGCGGCTGCCCTTGTAGTCATCGATCCACCAGAGCCGGCCGCGGCTGTCCATCTCCAGCCTAGCCACGCGCTGGCCCTTCTCATTCCAGAAGAACCGGCGACCGTAGTCGCTGATGGCTTTGATCAATGCATTGGCATGTGCCAGCCGCTCAATACGGGCCTTGCGCTGAGGCGTGACGCGTGGCTGCAGGTGCTCGATTGCCTGGCGCACGGCTGTGGCGATCCTGAGCACGTAGGCCTCGTCGTGGCTTTGCTGTGTGTTGCTGGTAATGCGGCTACGGTTGCCTCGTACCAGGCAGTTGGCTACGTAGTCCGGTCCAGCGCACATCACGAACTGGCGTACCGTTGTTTTGCTACCGTCCTTGTTGTCGCCCATGGCGCCCCAGTAGGCGTACCAGGCGCGGTCGAAGCAGCGCACGATCAGGCTACCTTGGCCGGGCCCGATGTCCTCCAGGTAGGCATGGACTGGGTCGAGAGCTGGCGCGTCGGTAATGACCAGCTTGGTCACAGTGGAAGTTGTGATTTTCATGTTAGTACAGTTGGTTATGCCACCCGCCACCACCGCCGCCAGCGAGCCCACCGCCGCCGCCACCTCCGGTCATCATGATTTCAATGATCTGCCCGGGGACTGGATCACGGGGGAGAGTGATTGTGACGCGTGGTGCGCCGTTTCCGCCGCCGCCACCAGGGCCAAGTGCATAGAAGATGGCTGGTGCAGCCAACAGCTGGTCGCGCGCCTCCTTGAACGACTTGGCGATCTGGATGGACTGCCAGCGGGCGTTGGCGGCAATGGCGTAGTGAACCCGGGACAGAGCCTCGGTGATCATGCGGTCGGTGCCGGTGGTCACAGCGTGCTCCCGATGATGGCGACGGTAGCGACAGCGATCGCGGCCATGGCGATCCACCAGGCGGTGGGGTAGTCGGTCTGGCGCGGGTAGGTGAACGGGTCAGTTGGCTTCCAGCTGGGCGGCTGTGGTGGCGTTGAGCGGGTTTGCTTCATGATGCTCCTTGGTTAGCGGGCGGTGGTATCGGTGATCAGCTTCCATGCGCTGGTCGCCGTGCGACGGTGCCAGACTGAAAAGCCTTGGCTGAAATGAAAGCAGCAATTTGCGTGGCGGGTCATCAGATCGATGACGGCCATGTGATTGGGCCAGAACGTGACGTCGGCGGGGCCCGCCTCGCTGGTGGACTGGCTGACCACTGCGTAGCGGTCGGTGGTGTCGGGGGTGAAGCAGGACATGGTGGTGGGGTGGTAGTGGTCACACTCCAATGGCCAGCACGCTGGCCTATGGGCTGGGATCAGACCGACATCGGATCGAGCCGTCCTGCGTCGCTGTAGTTGCCCAGGATGCGGACCCGGTATTGCTTGCCTTCAACGGTCACCACGTCGCCGGTGCGCAGCGGGATCTGGGCGTCGAGCCGGCGCTGCTCTGCGCGGTCGGCGTCGGTGTAGACGTCCTTGAGGCAGGCCGCTTGCTTCATGATGTAGACGACACCTTCTTCGGTGCTGTTGAACAGGTAGCCAGTTGCGGTGCGTTCAATGCCCCGCATGCCGCGGTAGGCAAAGGTGAAGGTGTTGTCTTGATCGAAGTTGTCGCGGGGGAAGTTCAGTGCTTGCATTTTCTAACTCCTTTTTGATTAATTCCTTACCTCTAATGTAATCAAATTTGAGTAATCCGTGTGTTGTATTTGCGCAAATTTGAGCAATATTTCTATCATACTATCACTGACCGCCAATGATAGTGCGCTATCACTTGTGGCCGCAAACCCGCGCCAGTCAACGGTTTTAGGCTCTATCACTGCGCGGCGCTATCACTCCCGGTGTCAGCCGCCGGCATATCGGTGCGATAGATCAGCATGGAGCCGTCATCCTGACGCCGGCAACGGATGGACCAGCCGGTTTTTATGCCCTGGCGGTGAGCGGCCAGTCGGAGTTTGGCCTCGTCGGCGCGCGGCACTGTGAACCGGAGCTCGCGCGTGGCACCCAGGCGCTCCAGATCGTATTTCGTGACCCGTGCAGGCACCTGGAGCGGCCCACAGGCTGCGCGCTCGGCATCCGTGGCGGGTAGGCGCGTCACGCGCAGTTTGTCGCCCTCACGGCTGCAGGTGAAGGCGCCGCGGCCCTGGCGCTGGCGATTGGATGCCGCCAGCCGGATGCGCTGGTGCAGAGCCACGGGTAAATCGAACACGTGGAACTGACCGACTTCGAGGGCGTCGAGCTCGGGGTAGAGGTTGGGGCTGGCCGTGAATTCGATGCGCGTCAGCATCACGGAGCCGTCGGCGACCGGTTTGGCGTGGACGCCGATGCGCTTCAATCGGCCAAATCGGACGGCCTGCTCGGCGATGGCAGCCGGTTCCATGTCGGCAATTCTGACGACTGATGGTTTGCCGAGAGTCAGACGCATCACGGCTTGGCGTAGTTCGAGTGGAATTTCAGTAGACATACGATGATCCTGGTTGCGGCGATTTTTGTGCCGGTTTCTTGCTTTAAGGCATTGATACAGAAGGGATTTCTTGACCCAAATCTGGCGGCGATTTTTGTAACTGCACCTGAACTTTTCCCCGGAGCTCTGGAGCTATACAAAAAACAGAATAAAAGTAATGAGAAAATAATCTCTTTCCTCTTATATCCCTCAATACCTCCTAATAAATAAATAACTTAGGTAACTAGGTAACTAACTAACTAGAGGGCCTTGATTTTAGTAGCTTTTTTGCCGTAACCATGGGTCGGTAACGGCTGGTTGCGCTGGTTACTAGGCGGTTCGCATCACTTTTGTGCAATCTCCCTCCTTTGTGACGGTGTAGATGCGACCACTGAGGTTGGACCAGTATTGGGCCCGGCATGCCAAGCTGTTTGTCTTGACATCATCCAGCGGCACAGTGAAGTGCTCGCCGACTTCGATATCAAGCCATGGACGGTTTGGCTTACTGACGCTGGATGGGTCGAATGTGGTGCGCTTGAAGGCACGAGTTGATTCCAAAACGAAGTCGACGAATTGGCTGCGTTTTCCCATGGTTGGTATCCTTAATAAATAGAAAAAGAGAAGTTATCTTACCATGTCTATGCAGTTCACGCGAAGTCACTCGAAAACACTTGCTCAAATCTGGTTGTAGTAGGGTAGAATTTCACCTTATATGATCAAATAGGGGCTCGAATGGTCGAATATTTCAGCATCGAGAACGTGCCTGGGAAGACGTTTTTCCGCTGTGAGCGCCAGCGGGCAACGCTGTCCACGGTGGCGTGCCAGGCCTCATGGCGCCGGGCTGATGAGCTCAGCGACGGCAGTCACCATAGCTGCAGGCTTTGCCCCGTTGGAGCCGTTCACGCCGGCGAGGTGGCGGCCAGCATGAGCCCGCTCAAAGGGACCATGACTTGCGCGAGGTGCCACCGGACATCGGCCAGATTGATCGGGTCCATGGTGTGCGTGAGCTGCTACAACCGCCAGCGCGAGCTGGAGTGCGGCCGCAACGCAAAGGGCACAGCACCGGTCAAGCTGTGCGCGCTGGATCCGCGCCGCATCCGGTACCGCAACGGACCCGACATTCAGACCCTGCGACTTCGCCAGAGCGTTGATGTCGACGAGCTGATCGTGGCCGCGCTGCGCGACAGCCGCCAGTCGGTTGTGTTCGCGTTCAACAGCACGCCACCGGCGGCCATTCGACAAGCGAGGCTTTGGTGAGTGCGGCCCGTCGTGAGCCCGTTCAGGGCTGGGTCATCACTGACCACATTTGCCGCGTCTGCTTTGGCCGCATCCTGGTGCGAGAGGCCTTCGATCGACGCAAGACCTACCACTGCAGCAACTGCGGCACCGAGTCGCCCGGCACCAGTGAGGCCGCGATCTGCTGCTGTGGCATCAAGCTCAAGACTGGCGTGGATGCTGGCATCCGGTGCCAAGTGAACCCGGACAGGTCGCCTGAGTGGCCAGCCGAGATTACAGCCACCCAGGTTAGCGTGCCCATGCACCGGTGAAACTGATGGCTAGTCTGTTTATTTTGACCACGGAACCCAATGGCGGCGCGGGCTTTCGTCGTTTTACTCAAAAGTTCGGGCGCAGCTCGGGCGCGACAAAATAACCAAATATGACCAAAAAGCCGTATCCGCGCATGGTCTGTGTGATCTGCCACCGGCCCATGATGCGCGCTGCAGCATTGAAGGGTGGCTATCCAGTCGGGCCCGTGTGTGCCGTTGCTGCTGGCCTGGTACAGCCACGCAAGAAGGCCGACGCCGCAGTAGAAGTGGCCGAGGTCAACCCCAACCAACTTCACCTTTTCACCCAATGACCGAGACCACGAAACCCAAGAAACACCGAGCCAACACCGTGCGCCTGGTGGTGCGCGATGCCATGCCCGGCACCCAGCAGGATATCCACGCCAAGACCGGCGTAAGCCTGGCCGCAATCTCACGCTGGTGCGAGTACCTGCACGACTGCGAGGACGCCCACATCGGCGGCTGGCAGCGCAGCGCTAAGTACCACGGCGTATTCATGGCTGTGTACCACCCAGGCCCTGGCGCCGACGTCAAGTGCCCGTACAAGCCCAGAACCCAACGGGATCGAGACCGCGACAGCCGGCGCACCCGTCGCAAGTCCGGCGAGTGGGAAGACCGCAAGGCCCGCGAGCGCGCGTACTACTGGGCCAAGAAGGGCCCGCGTCGGGATCCTCTGACTGCGGCCTTGTTCGGCTCGGTCGGTGTGACGGCACACTGACGTCATGAACACCGACGACGACACCACCCCGTTTGACCTGCCGGTCAACACCATGCACCCGGCGACGATCGCCGATCGCTTGATGCGCCTGCCAGAGCACGCCCCGCTCAAGGAAAACGATGTCAGCTTCGGCTGGCTGGTGCGCGGCGTGCCAAAAGAGAAGGGCGGCAAGATCGAGCTGGGCAGCGTGCACAGCGTCAAGACCATGTTTCAAGGTCAGTTCAAGGACCTGGGCTTGATGCTGCTGGAGCGCATGCTGGGCTACCTGCCCGAGTTCATCGTCATCGTCGATGGTACCTGGTGGAGACAAGCCAGCGATATCGAGCGCGAAGCGCTGGTGTACCACGAGCTCTGCCACGTCAAGCAGGCCGTCGACGAGTTCGGTGGACTCAAGTTCGACCGCGACGGCAACCCGGTATTCCGCCTGGTGGAGCACGACGTCACAGCTTTCAATGCCGAGGTCGAGCGGTACGGAAGCTGGAACGCGGGCATAGCGGGATTTTTGAGCGCTGCGCGGTTTGCTTGAAGCTGACGTAGAATGATCAAAAAAGCGTAGAATCCAAATAACCGAGCCGGGCGGATCCCAGTGATTACAACTACCCACCATGACATTGCTTATCGATGACATTCAAAGTGCGATCAACCGACACAGCGCCGAGAACGTATCCAACACGCCGGACTATGTGCTGGCCCAGTTCCTGGTGAAGGCGCTGGCAGCCTTTGACCACGCGACAAACACCCGCGCGCTGCACATGACCCCCACCATCCCCGCCCCCAGCGAGCCCGGCCAGTCCCCGATGCCGCCGTGCGCCGGCTGCCCGGAGGCTGCGGCGGCCACCACGGCGACCGGCCCAACCCGCATGCTCGAAGCCGCGCCGGTCCCGTCCGCCCCCCGCGTCACCCCCGACGATGTCGTCGCGGCGATCGCCAGCGAGCACTACTTCACGGCCCAGCAGGGCGTGATTGGATACGAGCGCGAGGTTCTGCTTTGCGGTCAAGAGCCTGACCCGACCAACCCGGAACACTGGGCTGGGAACCTGATGCCTGCGAGCCTCGGACTCCTGACCTTTTGCGTCCTGATCCTGCGCAACGGCACCAAGGTCGTCGGCATCAACTACGGCGCCATCGACCCCGCCCAGCACGACGCCGAGCGTGGCCGCATGGACGCCCGTGCCGACGCCATCCGCCAGGTCTGGCCGCTACTGGGCTACGCGCTGCGGGAGCGACTGGCCGCCGAGCAACACCAGCGCGAGTGGCAACAGGGGGCGTGATGCCAGTCGCCCCCGGCCTCCCCGACCTCACCGAGCACCACGGCTCGACCGACAAGCCCTACGGCTGCCACAACCGACCGCCGTTCCCAGCTGTGAGCGTGGCGCCCAATGGCACAAGCTGGCCATTCCGAATGGCCCCCGACTGCCAGTTCACGCTCACCGACCTGGGGCGCACCGACCCGCGCTGCTTTGGCTGCAATTGGCGCCAGGCAGACACTCAACCACCAACCCACCATCCCGTATGATTTTGACCGCAATCCTCTATGCCGCCGTTGGCTATGCCTCTATGGGCACGGCCGTGTTCGTCTACCTGCTGGCCTACAACCTGACCGGGCCTAAGTGCCAGGAATGGGCCGACGACGCCGGCGACTGGTCTGTCGTGGTCGTCGCTACCGCCCTGATAATGCTGCTGGCGTTCTGCATGCTGGTCTGGCCCTACGCCCTACGCGGCCACCGCCGCGATCGCGTGCGCCACCGCGCCCGATCTGCCTGGATGAACTAGCCATGAACCTGATGTCGTTCCTCAAGCGTGGGGCAAAACACGCACCAACCGAGGCGGAACGTGCCCAGGCCGCCATCAATTCCGCAGCAGAGAAAACCCGCGAGCAATGGCTCGATGCGCTGATGGTAGACCAGACTAGGGCATGGATGAGCCTTGGCGAGCACCAGCCCGAGGTGATCTACGGCATGGTCACCCTGCTGGCGCTGGCCGGCTACTGCGAAGGCCATGAAGTCGGCGACGACAGCAGCCCCAACCTGCGCGTGATCCGCGGCGCCATGAGTGCAGCGGCCCAGTGCGCCGAGGGCAAGCGCGCGCTCACCGTGGACGACGCGCGGGCGTTCAGTTCTGCCGCCACACGTGCGGCCGACATCATCCGCTCGTGCAGCATCGATTCCATCGTCTACGCCGCCACCAAGATGCGCGGCGCTGTTGGGCTGCAAGCGTGAGCGTTGTGCTGATCATGGCGGCTCTCGTGTAGTCACGCGAGTTCACGGGAACCCGACTTCATGACCTGCGCCGCCGCCTGTACTTTGGACCATCGGTTTCACGGCTGGGGGTTGTTCGTGCACATCCTGATTTCAGGGCTCTATGCCTGCATCGTCTACCTGGCGCTGCTGGCCTACGTCGTCATCGTGGGCGCGCCGTTGCTCAAGTTTCTGGTGTGGTCACCGTTCATTATTTCGGCCGCCATCGTGGCAATCACTGCGCTCGACCTGGTTGTGCGTGGTGTGCAGTGGGGCTACCGCCGGTGGCACCCAGCCGTGAAAACAGACTGAGTATCTGTTTCCTCCATGACTAAAGCCCGCGCCAGCACTGGATCGCGGGCTTTTTTTTGACCTATCGGGCGCTGGTCGGGCGCACCATGTGGCGGCTCCCGCACTATCACAAAAACATCGTGACACTATCATTCCGGCATGGCCGCAGATCATCCCCGCAAAGCAGAATTCAAAACCGAGGTCGCCAAGCACTTGGCCACCGTCGGCGCCAACAACTGGAACGCCGTACTGGTCAAGTTCCCCGACGTGCCCGAGCCCACAAAGTGGCGCTGGATACGCGAGGCCAAGTCAGCCGACGTGCCGCGCCCCGAGCTGATCAATGCTCGCGCCAAGCTGGTGCAGAAGGTCAAGAAGCTGCCCAAGGACGCCCGGCGGATGGAGGCCGAGGAGAATGGCACCGAGCGCATCGCCAAACAGATACCGGCTGCACCAAGCCCGGCGTACATCGCGCGCACCGGCGAGGCTGGTCTCCAAACCCTGGACTTCGTGTCGGAGATCCACACGCTCTACCGCGACGCCAACATGCTGCGCGCCTTCGCGGTCAGCGCGGTCACCGACGAGGACGGCGTCGTCACCGGCGAGAAGATCAAGAACCCGGCCGCCTTCGACAAGTCGATCGTGCGCCGGGCCGACCTGCTGGAGACCGCAATCAAGGCCGTGCAGGAGGTCTGGGACCTACGCACCATGCAGAATTTCTACGAGACCATCATCGACGAGATTGGGCGCGAGTCGCCGGAGTGCCAGCGCCGCATCATGGAGCGCCTGGCGGTTCTGAACTCCAAAACCGGCATGACCATGTCGATGCGTCTCTGATATGGCGTTCGCATCGGGGGGTAAAAACTACCGGCCGACCGGGCTGGGCAGCGGCAACCGGCGCAAGATGCCAGACTTCACTGGCGGGCTCGCCCAGGCGATCGCCGCGCTCGAAGCCAAGACCGGATTCCGGCTGGACGAAAAGAAGGTCATCGAGGAGGGACAGACCTTCCGCGAGTGGTGCGAGCAACTGGGGCGCGACGGGCTCAAGGTCGACGGCAAGCCGTTCACCCTGGACGATCGGCCAGCCATGGCCTGGATTTACGACCAGATCCCAAGCACGCGCGAGGAAGCCTACCGGTACGTCCTGGTGCTCATGAAATGCGCCCAGGTGGGTTTCACCGTCATGGAAATGCTGGCCACGATCTACCTTGGCATCAAGTTCGGGCCCTGCATCGTCGGCATGTTCCTGCCCGACATGAACCTGGCCGGCCTCAAGTCGTCCGAGCGCTTCATGCCGATCGTGCGCAGCGTGCCCAGCGTGCACGAGCTCATGACCCAGGACGCGCCCGACGGATCCGGGCGCAAGCAGGGCGAGGGCAACGTCAACCGGCGCCGCATCGACCAGGCGCTGTTCATTTTCTCGTGGACCAGCGGCCGGGCCACCACCGAGTCGATTCCCATGGACGTCCTGAGCTTCGACGAGGTTCAGGAAATGACGCTGGAGCAGATCGAGAAGACCTACGAGCGGGTCAGCGCCAGCATGGTCCGCTTCATGCTCATGGGGTCGACTGCCAACTGGCCGGATGCCGATATCGACTTCTGGTACAAAAAGGGCACCAAGCACCAGTTCCATACCAAGTGCCCGACGTGCGGCACGGCCAAGCCGCTGGACGACTATTTCCCGGACTGCATTCGCTGGGACAAGGACCGCGAGATTTACCGCTACGTCTGCCCGAATGGTCACTGGATCGACGACACCCAGCACGGCGAGTGGGTGGCTGAGTTTCCGGAGCGCGACCGCGGACCCGAGGGGGACGTGCCGCTCAAGGAGCGCCGGCTGCGCATCAAGTCGATCCACTTCCCGCAGTACCTGAGCCCGACAATCAGCGCCGACGAAATCATCACGGCCTACAACACCGCCAGCGACATGAAGAATTTCTTCAATCGCAAGCGCGGCAAACCGTACGTCGACCCCAGTCAGGTGCCCGTCACCCTGGAGCACCTGGCGGCATGCGTGGCTGCCGGAAAACTCGCCGGCGTGCAGTGGAAGTCGCGCGGCCGCGGATGCTTCATGGGCATCGACCAAATGGGCAACTTCAATGTGCACGTGGTCAAAGAGCGGATGCCAGACGGCCGGCAAGCGACCATCCACGTCGAGGAGACCTACGACGCCGACCCGTTCGCGCGATCGAGCGAGCTCATGGAGCAATACGACGTCGCGGTGTGCGTGGTGGAAATCAACCCGAACTACAACGACGCCAAGAAATTTGCCAACCGCCACAAGGGCCGGGTGTTCATCTGCGACAGCTTCGGCACGCTCAAGGAAGACATGATTGTTTGGGGCGACGCGCCCAGGCTGAACGTCAGCGATCGCCGCACCGACGAGGATGCCCGTGACCGCTACACGCTGCGCATGGACCAGTACAAGTGCATGCAGGTGAGCATGGCCAGACTGACCAAGCAGCTATGCCTGTTCCCGGATCCCCAGGGTCTGGTGCAGGAAGTTGTCGAAAAAGGGCAAAAGCAGGTCATGGCCGTGCTGCCCCGGGCCTTCCACCACTTCACCAAGACCGCACTGGTGGCTGAGAAAGACGACGAGACCAACCAGTACAAGCGCAGCGTCAAGAAAGTCGGCATCGACCCCCACTTTTCCTACGCCAACATGTTGTGTGACGTCGCCTGGTCCCGGTCTCACGGAACGGCGACGTTCATCATCCCCCCAGGAGGCAGCGTGCAACAAGAGCTCAAAACCAAGGCAGAGAGCATGAACATGCACGGCCTGCCGACGGCGGTAGCCGGCATGATGGAGAGCCTGCCGGCCGGCGTCTGCGGCCGCTGCACGGCGTTCGATCCGGACACAGGCATGTGCGCGGACCGCGGGCTGCAGGTGGGTGTCAAGGACACGGCTTGCGTGCTGTTCGTGTCGAGGAAGTCGTGACCCGACAATCCCGGGCATGAAGCCCATCGCTCTTTTCTTCAAGTCACACGTCGACACGTACACCAAAAAAGACGGCACGGTCGTCCAGGCGCATGATGACAAGCGCCAGTCAAAAAAGGACTGGCGCGACGAGGAAAACTGGCACAGCCGGACCCAGGGCAAATTCGCAACGTACACCGACGATCAGCTGCGCTACGTCGCCAAGGACGCTAGCGAAGCCGCCAAGAATGCCTACGCCATGGGCAACCATAAAAAGGGCGGCCAGTACGACGACGAGGTTCACTACTCAAACATGGAGCTGAAAAAGCGCCAGGACGCCAAACCCCCAGGAATCTGGGAGGACGACAAGCAGCGCGATCGCCTGCGCGATGACGCGGTCCGCTGGGCCAATAAGGAGCAGGGGCAATACGGATCCAAATGGATGCGCGAGAACCTGGCTGCCTACTTCGAGAACCGCTGGCACGTGCCGAAGCGGTTCACTCAGCCAGAAATCGACAAGTGGTTTCCTGAGCAGTAAGGCGCCCGATACGCGCCCGACAATCACATCCGGAAACGGAAAACCCGCGCAGCGTGCGAGCTGGCGCGGGTTTCTTGTCACATAAAAACAGACTCATGGTCTGTTTTCGGTTCTCCATGCAGTCGGCGTCTGGCCCATCATCGCCTTAAACGCCGTGCAGAAATGGCTCTCGCTGGCGAATCCGCACCGATAAGCGATCTGCGCATTTGTCCATGGGGCCTCGATAAGCATCGCCATCGCTGCGAAGACCCGGCGCTGCATCACGTACTGCATGGGCGTGACGGCCGTGCAGCGTTTAAACTTTCTGGCGAAGTGGAACGGGCTTAGCGCAACAACGCCAGCCATTGCGGCGATGCTCAGCGGCTCGCCGATGTTTTCATCCACGTATGGCTTGAGTCGAATGAATCGCTCGCAGTCACATTCGAGGATTGAGAGGTCCACAAATCTCAAGATCCACCATGATGCATGTAAGCCCATTCGCGGACCTTGTCGAAGCTAAACCACAGGTAGGCTCTGTATATCCGACATCAAGATCCGCGCGAGGTACTGCGTCAGTTTAACGCAGCCTTGAGCTTCGCGCCTGGCGCAAACTTCGGGACATTCGCCGCTGGGATGTCGATGCTGGCGCCGGTGCGCGGGTTGCGACCCGTTTTGGCGGGACGCTTGGTGACCTTGAATGTGCCGAAGCCAATCAGAGCGACGTCACCGCCGGCAATTAGCGCACGTTCGATGTTGTCCAGCACGGCACCCAGCGCTTTGCCGGCATCCGCAACGGTTAGCCCCGTGTCTTTGGCGACGGCGGCGGTCAATTCAGATCGGTTCATAATTTTCCTTGATAAAAAATGGCGAATTCGCCGGGGTTGATGATAGTTCAAAAATGAGGAATTGCGTTCAGGCATCGAGCCCGGCGGCATGCTCCTCAATGATTTGCTCGCGCATGGGAGGCACGTCGATGCGGCGCAGCCACGACTGGGCGAAGTCGGCGGTCCCAGTTGGAACGTCGCGCCCAGGTTGGCCGCGCACTGCGTACTCGGCAGTGCAGCGCCATATCCGGCCCAGCTGGCTGTGCTCGCCGACAAAGGCGTTCACCCTGACGACAAGGCCGATGTTCGGGCTCTTGGGGCCCAGCATGCCGCTGATGACTTCGGCGAGGTCGCCGGCTTGGATTGGTCTGTTCTTCATGGTTGCCTTTCTGGTGTGTTGACGGCCGCGCGCCCGGCCGCCGTGATGTTGTGTTTGGCGTCGACAAGGCCCTTGCGCAGCAAAGCACCCATGATGCGCTCACGGACGACGGCCACGCCATAGACGCCGGCGTAGATCGGGCGGCCGTTGGCGAGGTTGAGCAGCACGGTGCGCTGAGGGATGGTTGTGCGCGTCATGGCAACCCGCCTTCCGTGTCGTCTGGGCGCTTGCGGTCCACCACCGGCACGACGTCGCGCCCGCTACCGCCTGGCCCCCATGGGGTAATGATGCCGGCCTTCTCCATGGCTTCGACCATGTACGCGGCGCGGTTGTAGCCTATGCGAAGGTGGCGCTGGACGTAGCTGATGGAGCCCCTGCCGAGCTTGCGCACCAGTTCGAGGGCCTGGTCATAGAGCGGATCCGTGGCGCCGGTGGAGACAACGTCGGTCCACCGCGCCTCTGACTTGGCGCAGTCCGCATCGGCATATTGCTTGGCGGGTGATACCGGCCGCACGTTCTCCAGCCCCACGGAATCAAACAGATCGCACATGGCAAGCTGGGTATGGTGGCGTCCCTTGGCGGCGTGGACTTTTCGCACCAGTCCGCACAGCTCGCGGATGCGCGATTGGAGTGCTTCGACTTCGGCACTCATTTGAGGCCACCGTCCATATCCACCTCGCCGGCCAATGCCTGCACCAGGTTGTGAATCAGGATTGCGAGCTCGGTGGTCGCGATGACGACGTCGGCGTCAAACGCATCCGCGCTGGTGTCGCGCAGGGCGGCATTCTCGAACACCACGTCAAGGAACTTGATCGCGGTCAGGCGCCCGACGTTATCCAGCACAAATGAAACACGGTCGCTCCAAGTCAGCGCCAACTTGGACGGCACCTTCCCTTTAGCGATGTGGTCGCGCACCTCGTCGATATCCAACCCGTGGTTCTGGTAGCGGACGCGCGCTTTGGTCTCGTCGCACGCCCTGAGCTCGCACATGCGATTTATTTCAAACTCGGTGTCCTGTTCGATGATCCCGCGATCCACCAGCCACGATGCCATGGCTGCGGCCGGGGAAATGCTCGTCTCCAGTCGCCGAACCACGATGCCGTCTATCAGTCGCACCACCTGGGTAATCACGTCGTCCAGCCGCTGGCTGCTGGCGCTGTCGACCACCATGGTGCCGGTCTCAGGGTCGATCCATACCCAGGTGGCGGACCGGTTCGAGAAGGCCATGGGGAGCATTTCCAGCCGAATGTCGTCGGACAGCTCGCGCCGCTCCTTCTTGCCCGGCTTGCGGCCGGTGCTGACCTCGATCTGTTTGGCTCTGGTGTTCACGGCGTCGCGCAGGACCTGTGCTGGCACCGATTTTGTCTCGATAGCCAAGCGCAGGATCAACTGGCCGGCGACGTTCTCCACCAGTGCGCCGTACTCGTGGCCACGGGGTGGTACCCAGCCGACAGAGCGGTCCTGAGTGGCGCCGCATGGCAAGAAAAGATTGCGGCCAGCTGCGTCGTTGAGGGTCTGAACCAGCATGGGCTGAGGGAGGGTGATTTTGTAAATGGATGCGGATTTGAACATGATGGTAGGTAGTTGCGCCCGACTTGCGCCCGGGCTATTTGCGTCTCCAGAGTTTCACTGGAGAGATTCCTCAAATAAACAGCTTGCTAATCAGTTTTGGACCTGCGGTATCGGCGCCAGCCCGCAGTATCCGTGCGAGCCGTCTCCGGTGTCGCGCCAGACAGCGCAGCGCTGCACCAGGCAGCAAGTGGACGTTGGGACCATGGTCGGCTTCTTGGCTACCGACACGCGGTTGTAATTGACCTCGGTCATCGAGAATTCGCCGGTTTCCTCGTCCTTGTGGGCGGACGCGACGCGGGACATGGGGCACCAGAGTTTGGCGGCTGCTTCTGGGGTGTGCATGGTCATTCCCCTCCGCGCTTGGCGCCTTGCGCTTTGCGGTGGCCGATCATGTTCTGGTATTCGGCGTTCATGTAGGCGTGACCGTAGGCGGCCATTTGGACGGATTTGTTTTGGTCGCCGATGTGGGCCACCAAAGTGACGAAACCCTCTGTGTCTTCCTCGGTCAGGTCACGTGCCGGCACCTCTACGCAAATCTCGGCCACGCACATGCAGTCGGCGATGTGAAGCTCGTCCATCAGCTTTCGGACGCCATCCATGAATTTGGCTGCATTCTCGCTTGCGTCGGATGATTTGATCGGGGTGGACCGCTTACGGTAAGCGGTTGGGTTGTGAAGTATTGGCATAAGGCTCCTTTGTGAATATTGCTCAATTATGCGCCAAATACTCAAAAAAGCGCAAGCGTCTGAATAATTTTGTCGTGACGTTACCCTCGCGTCATGACCGACGCCGCCCGTAAAACCGCCTTCGACCCACGCGCGCCAGCAGACGAGCGCAATGACGCCATGGCGGAATTGCAGAAATCGTCCATGCCGCGGGCGCTTTCCGACCTAATCCCGTCGGCCAACATCCAGCCCATCATCGACTACATCAACCGTGACCTGGAAGACCAGGCCATGGCGAAGTCGCTGCAGCGCGCCAAGGTAATCCCGTTCCCCAGCAATGCCATCAAGGATCGCAAGCCCGGCATGCAGTCGGTCTGGTTGGATGACCTGCAGATCAACATCAATGGCGACTGGTTCGAGCGGCCAGGGCAATTCACGTTCGACGCCATGCGCGCGATGGTGGCCCAGACGCCAATTCTGAACGCCGTCATCATGACGCGTCAGCGCCAGGTTGCGCGGTTCTGCCGGCCACAGAAGGGCGGCAAGGGACCCGGCTTCAAGATCGCCAGCAAGGAAAAGCTGGAGAACGTCGACGAGAGCGAAAAGGAAGCGATC
>JACCDN010301403.1_pt1 | contig 24566 bp, 22 predicted proteins | sample 7441691 | NCBI WGS metagenome assembly JACCDN01 (sample SAMN15323439, study PRJNA562643) | freshwater metagenome | isolation source: river surface water | place: USA:Blue River Watershed | collected 2017-08-16 | reverse complement strand
TTCTGTTTAACCCATCGATAATAGCTTCAGGGCGAGGAGGGCGTCCAGGTACATAAACATCTACAGGAATAATTTCATCAATTCCTTGCATTACGCTATATGTATCAAAAATACCTCCAGATGAAGCGCAAGCACCAACAGCAATTACCCAACGAGGCTCAGCCATTTGTAAATACACTTGTTTCAATACAGGACCCATTTTCTTAGCGATGGTACCCATCACCATTAATAAGTCTGCTTGACGAGGAGAAAAACTTGGACGTTCTGAACCAAAACGAGCAAAATCGTAATGGGAACCCATGGTCGCCATGAATTCAATTCCGCAACATGACGTTGCAAATGGTAAGGGCCACAAGGAGTGTGAGCGGGCCAAACCAACCACTTTATCTAATCTAGTGGCGTAATATCCATTCCCTTCAATTCCTTCAGGGGCTTCAACAATTTTTATGTCGCTCATAGTACTATTTTACGAATCAAAAAAACGCTCATCTGGCTTGTACTAGATGAGCGGCAAATCTACAACAAATATTGATTTCAAAGGTTTAAATAAAGAAAATATCCCTTATTTATTCCCAGTCTAAAGCACCTTTTTTAATGATGTAAACAAAGCCAGCCAAAAGTAGCCCGATAAACACGAACATTTCGATTAAACCTTGCATTCCCATCTCTCTAAAGTTTACCGCCCAAGGGTACATAAAGATCACTTCCACGTCGAATAAAACGAATAATATCGCAACTAGGAAGTATTTTACCGAAATCGGAGATCTCGCATCACCCTGCTGTTCAATTCCGCACTCGAAGTTTTCCAACTTGTCTTTAGTCTTTCTTTTCGGACCAATAAAATGTGTTGCCAACATCGTTACGCCTACAAAGCCAATGGCTGCAAGCAATTGAAGAATTATTGGGAAATAATCTGATGGTAGAAAATTGCTATCCATATTATTTTTATAAAGTAAAAAATCCTCAGTAATCGCTTACTGAGGATACAAATGTATGATTTATTTTAATCCTGATAAAACCTCTTTTGCTTGTTTATCATTTGGATCTATTTCTAAGACTTTTTGCCAGTAGGTTTTCGAAGTAACTTTATCGTTTGCCACACTGAAGTAGTAGTCTCCCAAGTACTTATAAGATTCGATTAAATCTTTACCCGATTTCTTTAAATCGAATTTAGGATCTGCAGTCGTTAATTCGATGAACTTTTCATAATATGGCTTTGCCATTCCATCGTTTTTCCCATCCACATCATCAATTCTGTAATTATTTCTTCCTCTATATAACCATGCCGTAGCGAAATCACCTTTAATAGCAATTAAACTAGCAAATGCTGTGTCCGATTTCACAAACTCACTTCCGAAGTAATAAGCTCTTCCTATATAGAAATAATCAACTGGACCAACTTTCGCATCTACAATTTTCTTTTCATATGCTTCAGCTGCCATTTTGTATTTCTTTTGAGAGAAATAAGCATCTGCTAAATCGCCATATAAATCTTTTGTTGTAGTATCCATTTCAATCGCTTTCAAAATGTTATTGATACCCAAAGAATCAATTTTATTTTTTACTTGCAACTTACCTAGGTAAGAATAATCTGTTGCTAATATCTTACGTGGATTCATCGTGAAAAATTTATTCATCGCCATCAATCCAGTTTTGTAATCTTTTATTTCGTAAGATGAATATCCTAATAAACGATAGATAATATTATCTGAAGAATCTTTAGGGATAATTTGTTTAATTAAATCTGCTGACTCTTGGTATTGTTTACCGATATATAAAAATCTTGCATAACGTAATTGAGAGTTTATCGACTTATCAGTTAAGTCCATATATTTTTTATAATTCTCTACTGCATTATCGTATTTTTTTGCACTTAACTCTAACTCACCATACTCTCTATAAATTGGAGGATAGTTTGCATCAATTGCAATAGCTCTTTCGAATGCTGCTTTGGCTTCAGAATAATTTAATGATCTAGTCCATAATTTTCCTGTACGAACATGAGCGTTAACATAATTAGCATTTAGCTTAAGAGCTTCATTGTAATATTTAACAGCTTCTGATCCATTTACCTGCTCCATATATACATCACCAATAGATACATATACCTCAGGGTTTTTAGGATTAATAGTTTTTGCGCGAGTTAGGTAACTCAATGCTTCGTTATAATTTTTGTTTCCTAATTCAGCATAAGCAGTACCTATATTCAACAAGGTATTGTAATCTTTTGCTTGAGTAAGCATTACTGCTTTTTCAAAAGTAGTTTTTGCTTCAGCATCATTTCCGATATCAAATAATATCGAACCTTGTCCAACTAAATTTAATGCTGAGTTAGGATTAATTGACAATCCTTTTTCAAAACTAATTTTTGCTGAATCTATTTTTTCTTGCTTGTAATAAGCTTTACCCAAATAGAAATAATTATCAGCATCATTTGGATTTGCTGCAATTAGTGTAGAAAATATTCTTTTTGCTGTTTCAAATTGTTCCACTTCAATAGCACGAATTCCGTCTAAAGCTGTTTGTGCTTTAACTATTGATACTGTACAAAAAATAGCAAAAATTCCCAATGCAATTTTCTTCAGTTCTTTCTTCATCATCTTCTTTTAAAAAATTATATACTCAAATTTATCTTCAATATTTAATTCGTTTGAATGATACGAATCGGGGCATTAGCAGGAAGTAAACCTGCTTTTAAAAATATTTTTTGTCCTTTATCGCTCGCAATAAACGACGAAAATCCTGTGGCTAAACCTGCACGTGGCTCTCTACTTATAGTATACACGCTTCTAATTAAAGCATATTGCTTAGTAGCTAAATACGCTTGATAAGGTTGATAATAATAGTCATCGCCTAAATCTCCCGGATCTCCTTTAATACCAATTATATTAACGTTTTGTTTGAAATAAATAGTACTTGAATCATCACGATCACTAATCCAGTTTAAGCCAATGATACCGATTGCACCTTTATTCTTACCAACGTAATTTATTACTTCTTCATTCGATTTTAATGCATAACCATTGATGTCTTTTTTGCCCACCAAGTTGATCATGTATTGTACGGTGCTACTTTTAGAATTATCAAACACAATGTCTATAGCACCAATAGTCGACTTATTATCTAACTGATTCCATTGTGTTTTGTTTCCACGAATAATTTCACGAACGTCGGCCAATTCTAATGTTGTATCCTTATTTGCTTTATTAATAATTAAAGCAATGGCATCTGTAGCAATTTTATTTGAACGTGGTGTTATTTTTAATTTGGCAAATTGTTCTTTTTCCATATCGTTTAATTCGCGAGGAAGAACAATCATTTGCACACTATCGTTCAAAAATAAGTTTACCACATCTGATTCTGGAAGATAAGCGATCTGCACATCTGCTTTAGGGTAGATGCTTTCAAAAACTTGCTCTTGAGAATCGATAATAGGCATTAATGTTTCATCTGCAGCAATGCGAACATCACCAGAAGTAGTAGTATTTAATACTTTCCCATTTTTATCATGTTCGGTACAAGCGATAGTGCTTCCAAAAATGAATAGTAGCAAAGCTGCATCTTTAATTTTCATGTCGCGACTTGTATTTTAGGATCGAACGATATAAACGAAAAAAGGAATAGACAATGAAAACACTGCCTATTCCAATTTTTAAAGTTTTAGAATAATCTGTAAGTATATTAGGTAGTACAATTAGAGCTATTCCGCAAACTGCGTAAATAATTCCCATTAATAGTCCGAATACGAACAGCACATTTTCTTTAGCATTCACTTCAATAATTATTACATTAACTTGAAGTTCACCGGTACGTTAAATTGAACTCGCACAGGGCGACCATTTTGTTTACCAGGTGTAAATTTCGGAAGCGATTTAATAACGCGTTTAGCTTCTTCATCGCAACCACCACCAATACCTCTCACTACTTTTACATCTGAAATATTTCCATCTTTTTCTACTACGAAACTGATGAATACTCTTCCTTCGATGTTATTTTCACGAGCAATTGCTGGGTACTTTGTGTTTTTTCCTATGTATTCAATCAAAGCTGATTCGCCACCTGGAAATTCTGGTTGCTGTTCTACGGCTAAGAAAACTTGTTCTTCACCAATAACATCACCTGATCCATCTTCTAATCCACTTAAATCAACATCTGCATTTGGATCACCTTCTACTGTAGTTTTACCTGCATCAATATCTTGCAGTTTATCTTGTGTTGGAGGTGGTTCATCTGGCACTTCCGCATCCGGCTTAATCTCTGGTGGAGTAAACTTAATCGTCGACTTCAACGGAGGTGGCGGAGGAGGAGGAGGTGTTGCAGGTTGGTTTTTATCCACTGGAGGTGGTTCCTCTAAGTCGGTTGTATTGTTCACCAATACTACCTTTTCTTCCGGAATTGCATCAGAAATTAATTTGATAATCAATGGAGCACTTACAGCTAATGTAAATAGCACTATTGATAATACAATTCCTAAGAATGCATTCCTTGGATATAGGCGTCGGATCTCATAAGCCCCGTATTCTTGGTTTCTACCTTTGAATACCAGGTCGATCCATTTACCATCGTATAAATCTATTTTACCTGCCATGTTCTAATTACTAATTGACTATAAAGGAGTCTTTTTTAACATTTCTACTTCCATTGGTGTGATATCCACAATCGCATAACGACCAATGTTGCAAATATTCATTTCGTCCAGTATGTCTACTAAATTTTTATACTTAGAGTCGTCGTTTGCTTTAATAACTACAATTAAACCATCTTTAAATGCTTTTATCGCTGCTACTTTCTCTCTAAATTCATCTTCTTTTATTTTGTTGGATTGTAATTGAGCCTTGTAAATTGGAATTGAATCTACACGGTCATTACGCATGCGGTTTTCTGTTAAAAGAGTTGCACGGATTCCACCCTTACCAAAGTTTGTTACCATTGGTGTTCCTGGTTCACCTGTTTTTGCATTAACAAAATAGTAAACTACTTTATTGTCTTTTGTCAGAAGGATTGTCATTGCCTGAGAAGCTTTGATTTTTGTCTTTTCTTCTTCAGTTAAAGTCTCATCCTTTACCGGCATGTTTATCTCCATGGTCTGTGGCTTGTTCATCGATGTAGTTAACATGAAGAACGTAATTAAAAGGAAGCCTAAATCCACCATCGGTGTAAAGTCAACTCTCGTTGATAGCTTTTTACCCCTGGCTTTCTTGCCTTTTTTACCGCCACCCCCACCGGTGTCTATATCTGCCATATCTTATCTAATTTATATTAGAAAATAGTATTAAAATTAATTGTCAGCTTTTTCTAAGCTTGTTATAAAGTTGAAACGGTTAACTTTTTTATCTTGTAATGTAGAAATTACTTGCTTCACTACAGGATAACCTGCCTCACCATCGCCTTTTACAGCAACACGTAAGTCTTTGTTTGTATAACGCGCTTGCAAAACCCAATCTGCTAATTCATTATTAACCGAATCGCAAGGAATTCCTTCTTGTTTAAAGTCTTTACGCTTCTCTGCATCCATATCTAAATACGGACCAAGTTTTGTAATGGAAACACCAAAAGAACTTAATAAAGAAAATGCTTTCTTTTGCTCTGGTGTAAACGTTAACTTATATTTCGTCGCCATTTTCTCTAGTAAAGTGATTCTGTTTTGATCACCATCCATCGAAAAATAAACTTTAGAATCCTTATCAATAGTTAATAATAAAATATCTGTCTCAGGAAGCTTTATCTCAGAGATTGATGATGGTGTTGTCACCGTCACTGGTTCATCTGGTTTAAACTTAGTTGCCAACATAAAGAACGTAAGTAGCAAGAAGGCTACGTCGGTCATTGCCGTCATATCTACTACTGTACTCTTACGAGGTATCTTTACTTTTGACATTATTATGAGTTTAAATATTCTGTATTAATATCTTATTTGTGTTTTGCTGCAAACGTTTGTACAATACTGTAACCAGCTTCGTCGATTGCATATGTAATTGCATCGATTTTACTTGTAAATACGTTGTACATAATTGTTGCTAACGCTGAGTTACCAATACCTAATGCTGTATTGATTAAGGCTTCAGAGATACCATTCGCTAACGCTACCGAGTCAGGTGAACCTGCAGATGCTAATGCCGCGAACGCACGAATCATACCTAATACCGTTCCTAATAGAGCGATCAAAGTTGAAACTGATGCCATCGTTGCAATTACTACTAAGTTTTTCTCTAAACCTGGTAATTCTAATGTTAACGACTCTTCTAATTCTTTTTGAATAGATACAATTTTGTGGTCTAAATCTAGATTAGTAGAAGATTCCATTTCTTTGTACTTAACCAAAGTAGAACGCAATACATTTGCTACTGATCCTTTTTGTACATCACACTCTTTAATAGCTGCATCAACATTGTTGTTGTCTAAATGAGTTCTGATTTTACGAACAAACGCTTCTGCTCTTCCTTTACCTTGAGCTTTAGCAATTGTTAAAAATCTTTCAATTGAAAACGTGATGTTCATCAATACTAACGATAATAAAATCGGTACGATGAATCCACCTTTGTAAACTAAACCTAATACTTGTCCTGCTCCTTCTTGAATAGGATGATTTGCTGGATCTCCACCTTCGAAGTTAGCTGGATTACCCATTACAAATTTGTAGATTAAAATACCTACAACAATACACAATGGAATAGTGATTGATGCGAAGATGGAACTTAAACCATTCTTCTCTTCTTTTGCAGCAGTAGCTACTTTTGCCTCATTTGCCATTTTATAAATTTATTTTGTTTTTAACTGTTTAATTAACGATAGTATATTTAATAAAATTGCCCTATAAACAATATAGGGCTCACAAAATTATAATTTTTAAGCAATAAAAAAATTTTCAAACGATTTATTAACACAAATTTAACTTTATGACAAACCGCTTACATTTAAAAACTGTAATTGCTTGTATTCTAGACTAGAACGGAAGGTCGCTTGCGTCTGCTTCCATGTTGTCCATGTTGAAAACTGGACTTTCTGGTGCTGGAACCGATGATCCTGCCGCTACTTTATCAATTTTCCAAGCAACAATATTCGTAATATAGTCTTTTTCGCCCGTTTTTCTTGTGTATGGCTTTCCCGATAAATTGAATGCTACTTTTAGCTCGTCACCCATTTTATGGTCATCTATTAAAGCGCATTTATCTTGATTTAATTGGAACTTCACATATTGTTGGTATCCTCTTTCTTCTGTTTCAATTACGAATTCTCTTTTTTTGAACTTGTCTGTGATTTGAACTGTTTCAAATACATCGACTAATTTTCCTTGTACTTCTAATGCCATATTGATATTTTGATGTTTATATAGATTTCAAATTTAGTAAAAGATACGAGAATTGAGATATGAGATATGAGATTAGGTATTTAACATAGAAAATTAAAAAAGGCCCTATAAAAGGGCCTTCTCATATCTAATATCTCAATTCTAGCAAACTGTTTTAAGCAGTTTGAGCTACTTTAGGTGCTGCTGCTAATATTTCAGCGCTTGCTCCTTCTGCATATTGTTCGAAGTTTTTAACAAATTTACCTGCTAAATCGTTCGCTTTAGTATCATATAGTGCTTTGTCTGTCCATGTATTACGTGGATTTAATATTTCCACTGGTACATTAGGACAAGTTGTTGGCATTTGTAATCCAAATACTGGATGAGTTTCATATTGTACTCCTTCTAACTCTCCGTTTAATGCTGCAGTTATCATTGCTCTTGTATAGCTTAGTTTCATACGACTTCCTACGCCATATGCTCCGCCAGACCAGCCTGTATTTACTAACCAAACATTTACTTTGTTTTCTTTCATTTTCTTACCTAACATTTCTGCATATTTTGCAGGGTGTAATGGTAAAAATACTTTTCCGAAACATGCTGAGAATGTAGTTTGTGGTTCTGTAACTCCTGCTTCAGTACCCGCAACTTTCGCAGTATACCCTGAAATGAAATGATACATTGCTTGTCCTGCATCTAACTTAGAAATTGGAGGCAACACACCGTAAGCATCGCAAGTTAAAAAGAAAATATTTTTTGGTGTTCCTGCAATTGAAGGCTCAACTGCATTTTGAATATGATGAATAGGGTAAGCTACTCGTGTGTTTTCTGTTTTAGAAATATTGGTGAAATCTACCGTACTTGTTCCTTCGTGGCAAACGATGTTTTCTAACAATGCGCCAAACTTAATTGCATCCCAAATTTCTGGTTCTTTTTCTTTAGATAAATCAACACATTTTGCATAACATCCACCTTCTAAATTGAATACTGAATTGTCTGCCCATCCGTGTTCATCATCTCCAATTAATCCTCTGTTAGGATCTGCAGATAATGTTGTTTTTCCTGTTCCTGATAATCCAAAGAATATTGCTGTATCTCCGTCTTTACCAATGTTTGCTGAGCAATGCATCGATAATACATTTTTATCATGTGGCAATACAAAATTTAATACTCCAAAAATTCCTTTTTTAATTTCTCCAGTATAACCTGTTCCTCCAATTAAAATAATTTTTTTAGTGAAGTTTAAAATTGCAAAATTATGTTGACGAGTTCCATCAATTTTAGGATCAGCTTTAAATCCTGGTGCGTTGATGATTGTCCACTCTGGGTTGAAATTTAAAATTTCTTCTTTAGTAGGACGAAGGAATAAATTGTTTGCAAAAATATTGTGGTAAGCTTGTTCTGTTACCACACGAATGTTTGTACGATACGTTGGATCTGCGCATGCGTAAGAATCTCTTACGAACACTTCTTTACCCGATAAATAAGCACATACTCTGTTATAAAGTAAGTCGAATTTTGTTGGGTCAAATTTGATGTTTACATCACCCCACCAAACTGCGTTTTCCGTAGTTTCATCACAGACAATAAATCTGTCTTTGGGAGATCTTCCGGTGAACTCACCAGTGTCTGCTGCTAATGCACCAGAATCTACTAGTGTACCTTCGCCACGTGTGATGGCTTCTTCTACAAGCTCCGCTGGAGTTAAATTCCAATATGCAGCTGCTACATTGGCTAATCCAAGGTCGGCAACAGTTGCTTTGGCCGACTTTAAACCAAATTCGTTAGTCATAAAATTATTTGCTTAGTATATAATTTGTAATAGGGGCGCAATTTACGAAAATTTGATATTATTCGAATAAGAACTTAATAGTAAATGTTATTATCCCCCTGCTTTTTTAGCCTTATAACCTGCCTGTAGCAATATTTGAAGAATTTTATCTCGAAAATCACCCTGAATCAAAATTTCCCCCTCTTTTACTGTTCCTCCAACCCCGCACTTCGTTTTAAGCAGTTTACCCAAAACCTGTAAATCTTCTTCTTTACCTATAAATCCCGTAATTAAGGTCACCGCTTTGCCTGCTCTCTGTTTTTTATCTAGCATTACACGTAAATCCTGCTTCTCTTTCGGTAGGGTGTCCATTTCTTCTTCCTGATCATGCTGATACTGGAATTCTGGATCTGTAGAGTACACTACTCCTTGTATATTCTTATTTTTCTTAGACATATTAGGGTACAATTACTTTTAACGACAATGGTAATATCTCAATCAACATATCTTTCTTCTCTATTCTTGGTTCACCATCCAAATGAATGGCTGCTGAGTATTCTCTCTTTATTTCAATTTTTTTAGCCCTAAACATTTCTACATAGGATGATGATTCTGCGGATTTATTAAACATTCTTAAGGCTAAAAATGGAATTTTAAACCATCGTATTGGTTTTACCACAACAATATCCAACCAGCCATCTTTTACATCTGCTCTTGGTGCTATATGTGCTTCATTACCATATTGCGATGAATTTGCTATGCTTACGATAAATGCCTTTCGAACTATTTTATTTCCATCTAAATTGATTTCATACTCTTGCGGTACATATTTCTTCAATTCTTGAAATGTGGTTTTTATATACCCAGAAAATCCTCGGATGTTATTTTTTGCAAAACATTCCGAAATATGTGCGTCAAATCCCGAACCTGCAATATTAAAAAAATGATGCTCGTTTAATTTTGCTGCATCAATGGTATCTATATTTCCTTTGTTTAAAAGTTGTATGGCTTCTATAGATTTTAATGGAATTTTTAAACTTCGTGCCAACCCATTACCAGAACCAAAAGGAACAATTCCCAGTGTAACATCAGTATGAATAATAGCTTTTGAAATTTCATTTACAGTACCATCTCCACCTACTGCAACAATAATATCATAATGATCTTTAACAGCGGCTTTGGCTAACATATAACCATGCTCTACACGCTCTGTAAAACTGATACGATGCTCGTATTTATTCTTATCCAAGTGTTTTTCGATAAGCCCCGGTATTCTTTGCTTATCTCTACCTCCTGAAATTGGATTAATAATGAATAAGATTTTTTTTCTCACGGCTTCGCGTAATTATTTTTTATCAAAGTAACATTAAATTTTTGAATATATGATTCTATAACCTTCTTCAACTCTTCTCTTTTTTCAATATCTATATCCATAATATTATTCGTCAAATACCAATCCTTTTGATAATTATATAATGCACTTACTTTATCTTCAGAATATTGTAATACATAAGTCGAATCTATAAGTTGAAAAACACCATCTCGATAATTAATAGCATAATTTTTTTCTTCGTCTTTCCATAAACTTTTGCCAAAAGAATTAAATGGTTTGTCGAAATGTAAATAATCTAAAATGCTAGGCATTACATCTATTTGCGAAGCAATTTTTGTAGACTTCCCTTTCCACTCTCTTGATGGATCATAAAAAATAATTGGGATTTTATAGTAGGATACTTTTGTATCGAAATACTTATCATCCGCATCAGGTGTATGGTCTGGAAGTATTACAAACAATGTGTTGTAGAACCATTTTTTAGTTTTTGCATAATCGAAAAACTTACGTAACGACTGGTCTGTATATAAAAAGCTTTTGTATTTATTGCTTTCAATTTTTTTATATTTTTCTTGATATTCTTGAGGAATAGAAAATGGTGGATGCGATGATAATGTAAATAGTGTTGCAAAAAATGGTTTCGGAGCCGAACTTAATGTGCTACCAAAAAATTGCATAAATGGTTCGTCGTAAATTCCCCAATGCCCATCAAAATCGCTAGAATTATAGTACTCATCCATTCCAAAATAATCGTCGAAGCCTGCCTTTTTTGCAAAGGCATCAAAATTCATCGAACCATTGAACCCTCCATGGAAAAATGCCGAATAATAATTTTTCGATTTCAATAAATTAGGTAAAGAATTTATATCATTGGTTTGATATACACTGCCTGTATAAGCTTCGTCGAGTAATGAAGGTAAGCTCGCAACTATACTAGGCATTGCTTCATTCGATTTCTTTCCATTTGCAAAAGCATTTTCAAAATAATAGCTCTCTTGGATTAAACTGTCTAAGAATGGCGAGTAATTCGCATTCTTATTTATAGCCCCAATATATTCATTCGAAAAACTCTCTAATATTATAACAACAACATTTTTTGGAATAAATAATGTGTTAGAAGAATAGTCTTTTTTCAATTTAAAATTTTTCGATATTTCTTCTTCTGATAAATAAGTTTTTTCAGTTAATGTTTTCTTACCTAAAGATTGTAAAATGGTAAAAGGTGTATTAAGCACTAATGATGCATTTTGAGGATTACCCCATTGAGATGCACTAATAGTTTGAATTGGTTTTGTTTGCATACCACCTCTAGCAACTATAACTATTAAACCTAAAAATAAGATCACGGAAAGAATCTTCAGTGCTATATATGGCTTGCTTTCTACTACACTAATTCTTAAAGTTTTACTGTATAGTTTGTATAATAAGTACGTTAATAAGCCCGATATGATTAATAACCACCAATAATCGCTTATATAACTTGGTAGCATTTTCCAAATGTCGTTTTCTCCACTAAAAAGCTCTATTCCTGTTCTTTTCTTCTGGAATCGGAAATATTCAATATCGATGATATTAAAAAGAATTGCGGCAAAATTACTTACAATATAAACAAAGGTTAAGATCTTATCATATGTTCGGTTGGGCCTGAAAAACATACTAGGCAAAAACATCAAAATATAAAGCAGGTTTACATAAACAATTGCAGAAAGGTCGAATTTTATCCCTGCTATAAATGCTATAAACAAGTCGTTTGTGCTCGAATTTGAGAAGCTATCGTAATTATAGGCTAAAAAAATCACCCTGCAGATGAAGTAAATGCCTAATAATAAGATCAATCGGCGGGTTAATAAACGAATATGTAAGAATTTATATGATAGCATGAAAATATGATCTTTAAAAGCGCAATATTATTTGATTTTTATTGAATATTAACTGAATATAAAAAATTATTCTATTTTTGTCGCTCATTCATGTGGATTGATTTGCTCGATTGCAACCACTTTAAAAAAAAGGCTAAAGCAGGAATTCTGCAATCTACCCTTTTCAACCACATTTTATTTTAAACATTATAGCATAATTATGTCATATTTATTTACATCAGAGTCTGTTTCAGAAGGGCATCCAGACAAAGTAGCGGATCAAATTTCCGATGCATTAATTGATAACTTTTTAGCATTCGATGCTAATTCAAAAGTTGCGTGTGAAACTTTAGTAACTACAGGGCAAGTTGTTCTGGCAGGTGAAGTGAAATCGAGCGCATATTTAGATGTTCAAGAAATTGCACGCGGTGTGATTCGTAAAATCGGTTACACAAAGTCTGAATATATGTTCGAGGCGAACTCTTGTGGTATTTTATCTGCAATACATGAGCAATCAGCAGACATTAACCAAGGTGTAGAGCGTAAGAAAAAAGAAGACCAAGGTGCTGGTGACCAAGGGATGATGTTTGGTTATGCAACTAACGAAACTGCAGATTATATGCCATTGGCATTAAATCTTGCTCATTCATTATTAATCGAATTAGCTGCAATACGTAGAGAAAATAAAGAAATTAAGTATTTACGTCCTGACGCAAAATCTCAAGTTACTTTAGAGTACGACGATAACAATCGTCCAGTACGTATTGATTCAATCGTAATTTCTACACAACACGACGATTTCGATTCAGAAAAGAAAATGTTAGATAAGATTAAAGCTGATATTATTAAAGTTTTAATCCCAAGAGTAATGAAAAAATACCCTAAGTATAAATCATTATTCAATGATAAAATCAACTACCATATTAACCCTACTGGTAAATTCGTAATCGGTGGCCCACATGGTGATACTGGTTTAACTGGTCGTAAAATTATTGTAGATACTTACGGTGGTAAAGGTGCTCACGGTGGTGGTGCATTCTCAGGTAAGGATCCTTCAAAAGTAGACCGTTCTGCTGCGTATGCAACTCGTCATATCGCTAAAAATATGGTTGCTGCTGGTTTATGCGATGAAGTGTTAGTTCAAGTATCTTATGCAATTGGTGTAGCAAAACCAATGGGTATTTATATCAATACATACGGAACTGCAAAAGTTAAAATGACTGATGGAGAAATAGCTAAGAAAATCGAAAAGATTTTTGATATGCGTCCATATGCAATTGAACAACGTTTAAAATTACGTAATCCTATTTACTCTGAAACTGCTGCTTATGGCCATATGGGTCGTAAGAATGAAGTAGTAACTAAAACATTTAAATCACCAGGTGGTAAAGATGTTAAAGTTAAAGTTGAATTGTTCACTTGGGAGAAATTAGATTTCGTTGATAAAGTGAAAAAAGAATTCAAATTGAAATAGTATAATTCTAAAATAAAATAAAAAGGCCTCTGAATTATCAGAGGCCTTTTTTGTTGCATATAAGTGGGATTTTTTACTTCAAAGTTTCATCTAACCATCTGTAAAACTCTCTCTGCCACAATATGCTATTCTGTGGCTTTGTAACCCAATGCCCTTCATCTGAGAAATACAAGAACCTGCTTTTTATCCCTTGCAATTGTGCAGCAGAAAACGCTTGTAATCCTTCACCCAATGGTACTCGGAAATCTTTTTCGTTATGTATTACTAATATTGGTGTGTTCCAATTTTGAACAAACTTATGTGGTGAGAATGATTCGTATGATTTTGGCTTAGGATTCTTCCAATATGCTCCTTCTAAGTCGTGGTTGGCAAAAAATACTTCTTCCGTTGCTCCATACATACTCTCTAAGTTAAACACTCCACAATGCGCTATAAACGATTTGAATCTTTTATTGTGATGTCCTGCTAACCAATAAACAGAGTAGCCTCCATAACTTGCACCTACCGCTGCTCTACGAGTTGTATCTACATAAGGTTCTTTACTTACATCATCTATTGCAGATAATAAATCATTCATTGCTTGTCCTCCCCAATCACCACTAATCTGATCGTTCCACTCTTGTCCGAATGATGGTAATCCTCTTCTGTTTGGAGCTACTACGATGTATCCTTTTGCGGCCATTAATTGGAAATTCCAACGGTAAGAAAATCCTTGACTAACCGTACTTTGTGGACCACCCTGACAAACTAATAAGGTTGGATACTTTTTGTCTTTATCGAAATCCGGTGGGTAAATTACCCATACTAACATTTCCTTATCATCTGTAGTAGCAACCATTCTCTTCTCCACTTTCCCAAGTTTTAAATCATCTATTACTTTATCATTTGCATGCGATAATAAAACTTGATTTCCTTTCAATGTTTCTACTTTATAAATTTCAGTAGGTCTGCTCATGTTTACACGAGTAGCTACTAAGTTTGTTACTTTACCATCAAAACTTAATTCAATTCCTCCCATATCACTTAAACCATTTGTGATTTTACGAAGGGCGTCTTTTTTTGCTAATAAAGAATATGAAAATATTTGATGTACTGCGTCTACACAGCTAGTAAAATAAATAGTTTTAGAGTCTTTAGACCATACTATATTATCAGCACTTTGATCATATGGTTTAGTAATTTCTACAGTATTTTTTGTAGCTAAATCCATCATCATAATTCTATTTTTATCTGCTTCAAACCCGGCACGTTGCATGCTTAACCATGCAATAGATTTTCCATCAGGAGAAAATTTTGGGTCTACATCATAACCCATATTTGGAGCAGAAATGTTTATTGTTTTTCCTGTTTCAATATTATATAAGTAGATGTCTGTATTTGTACTTACCGCATATTCGGTTCCACTTTCCTTCTTACATGTGTATGCAATAGTTTTTCCATCAGCACTCCAGCTCATTTGCTCTTCACCACCAAACGGTTGTGTTGGTGCGTCAAATTTTTCACCTGGCATTACATCTACTGCCTTGCCTAATTTTCCATCTTCATAAGAACAAAACATTACATGGCTAAATGCACCGTCTTCCCATTGTGTCCAATGTCGCATCATTAAACCATCGTACTCTAATGCGTTTGCCTTAGGTAAATCTGGATATCTCTTTTTTACTGTGTATTCTAAATCTACTTCTTGAGAAAAATAAATATGTTTTTGTGTTGGTGAATAATTGAAATTATAAACTCCACCATCAATATTACTTACTTGTTTTTTATCCGTTCCATCGGCATTCATTTCCCATAATTGCGACTCTCCAGATTCTGAACTTAAAAAACCTATTTTCTTACCATCTGGTCTCCATCTGGCATTGTTTTCTGAAAATGGGGTAGCCGTTAATTGTTTCGGATCTCCACCATAAACAGGTACTATCCATAAATCGGTGTTCCCTTTGTTTTCTTCAACTTTATACGTTGTAATTTGATAGACCACCATCTTTCCATCTGGCGATACTTTTGGTTCGGCCACTCTTCCGAATTTCCAAAGCGTTTCTGGCTGCATCTTATTCTGAGCAAAAACCGTTTGCCCAATAAGCATTGCAGAAATAATAAAAAACTTTTTCATGATATTATTTTGAGGTATTTAGTTACATCCATTATAAGCCATATAGCCCACAACTAACCAAGCTATACCCTTGATTAGGAAAAATAAAAAGCCTGCTAGGCCGAATCTTTTTAACCACTGTTTTCTTCGCTCATTCATTTTAAAACGAAATCGTAAGGTTTAATTTAAATGCTAAGTTATCTTTTTCTACAGTATTTTTATACCCACCATATCTATAATATGCACCAACACCCAGTCCCATATTATAAAACTGCGTTTTCATTACAAATAAATCGCTTAACAATAATCCACTTTCAGCATATCCTTTCTCCATAGTTTTAAATGCTATTCCTTGGTGCTGCGAATTATTATTTAGTTTTCCTATTCCATAGCCACTTGTAATTGATATACCTGGTTTAACATATTTACTTTGATATAATAATTTTCCAAAATCATGCGTCACAAATAATGCTGCATATTCTGATGATAAAAATTCATTCATACGCATTGTTTCAAAATACCCTTGTGAAGCCAAACTGAAACTTCCATTATTATTTGCTCTTCCGTTATAAGCAAATGGGTACGGAACTTTCCCATTAATATAACCTACAAATCCTTGCACATGTGTTGTACCTAAATTTCGTATCGTAAATGATTTTTTAATTTTTGCATCGAATTTCCAATACGAACCTTTCCATATATCATTTGTGCTCTCTGCATATGAAATACTAAACCAAACAATAGGGTATTTTGTTCCCAAAGAAATTCTTTGTTTAGATTGTCGCATAAAAGTTTCTCCGTATGCCCATCTAGTACTAATACCATATTCTTTTGTTTTAAATTCTGAAAAAGATATACTGCCATCAAAGTATTGGTATGTATTTGTAACTCGTCTTTGATATTGTGACGCATATAAATGATGAAGTAAATATTTATGTGTTCTAATACTTAATTCTGTTTCTATACCCTCTTGCCAATCCATATTCCACACTAAAATATTTCTATAGGTATCGTATTTTGTTTTTTTATCACCTTTAAATGTTGTAGCTCCAGATTCAATAACATCCATAGAAATACTAGTATTCCAAACGATATCTTGTTTCAAATAAATTGGAACTTTTAAATTTCCTCCATATTTAAATTTATGGTCTTTCGTTCCCCATGCAATATATCCATCCACAGAAAAATATTTGCTGAATTTCTCCGAAGTTCCCAATCCTATGCCTAAGCGCACTCCTTCATAATCATTATAGCCACTAAGTATTCTTTTAATATCAAACTGCACATATCCCCAGGGTATATATCCTTTAGAAATTACATCGAAGAGTTTAACCTTTTCATCAAACTTCTCTGCTTTTCCAATACTATCTATTATATAATACGTTTGCTTTTCTAAGCGATCAAGTGTGTCTACCCTATATTTTGTCAGTAGCGAGTCTGAATTATTTTTAATCGATTTTCTATCGTAATCAATTACAATTCCATCAAATTTTTTCTTCGATTGGTCTACACCTATTTCGATATCTTTTATATACGTTCTACCAATACCAACCATACTTCTATCTTCAATATGAACAGAACTGCTTATATCCAAGTCGGTATTTAACTGTGTTGGAAACCAAGCTCCATTTACTTTTTCATATTGTTGTTGAACTTTAATTTTAATGTATGAAGCTTTATCTGGCTCGGCAATTACATTCTGTACTGCATAGCCATCTTTGTTAATATATAATAAGCCTTTTAAGGCTTCGAAATTTTTATCTTTAATGGGTTTGAATGAAATGACAAATACCGAATCGTTGTTCTGTAATAAGGTATCTTCTATCGAGAAAAAGTATTTGTTTGTACTGCCTTTGCTTATGGGACTCAAATAATTTTTATCCAATACTTTCATATAATCTTTATAAAAAGAAAAAGATTGAAATTGTGATGCAATTAATACAAACATTGGATTTTTTAATCCTGAAATTTTTACTGCTTTTATTTGTTCTTTATTTTTTTCTGGATATAAAAAATCGCGCTGTGTTACAGTTTCTGTAATAAACACATGCTGCTTATCGAATAAAGAATCGGATTTTTTCTTCTGCTTTGCTAATAATTGTAAAATGGAATCTTTTTTAAATTGATAATTTGATTTTGTAGAATCTAACTTCGACAATCTGTACTTTAATCGATAAGCATTATACGATGTATCTAGTTTACCTGTAAAAATAAATTTATTATAAGATACATATCGAAATGAAGAAAGTTTTTCGGGATTGTTTTTATCCTTATTTGCAATGACTTTTTTAATGATTTTATTCGCTGGGTTTTCCCCTGCAATTACTTGCACTTCTTTAATAGCGTTTTGCTTCACTGTTAATGCAACTTCAATGTCTTCATTTGCGCTGACTGTTTGTTCCTTACTTTCATAACCTACATATTGAAATCTTAATGTTAAACTAGATTTATTTGCTTTTAGAAAAAACTTGCCATCAATATCTGTTTGCATACCTCTGCTATCGCCAACTACAGTTACTGCTACAAACGGAAGTACTCGTTTAGAATTTTTATCTATAACCTTTCCTTTAAATTGGTAAGTTTGTGCATAAGTAAAAGTGAATGCAAATAAAGTGAAAAGAAAAACGTTTAGTTTTTTCATAGCTTATAGTAGATTTTCTGCATAATTACTTCAAAATACTAATATAATAAACATAGTAACAGCTTTTTTATGAATGAAAATCATAACCCTTGGACTACCTTATCTACCAAAGAAATATATGACAATGCTTGGATACAGGTAGAAGAACATCAAGTATTAAATCCAAATGGTGGAAAGGGTATTTATGGTAAAGTACATTTTAAGAACCTTGCTATAGGCGTTATACCAATTTTCGATAATGGTGACACTTTATTAGTGGGTCAATATAGATACCCATTAAATGCATATTCTTGGGAAATTCCTGAAGGTGGAGGTAAATTAGATGTAGATCCATTAGATTCTGCTAAACGTGAGTTAATCGAAGAAACTGGACTTAATGCTACTCATTGGACTAAGTTAATTGAGATGCATTTATCAAATTCGGTAAGCGATGAGTTTAGCATAATATATATTGCAGAAGGTTTAACACAAGGCCAAGCCGAACCTGAAGAAACCGAACAATTACAAGTAAAAAGATTACCACTTACTGAAGCCATTGATATGGTATTTCGAGGCGAAATTACCGATTCGATGAGTGTGGCTGCCTTATTGAAATTGAAAATACTTCGTTCATTATAAACTTATTTATTATTTGTTTCGTCACAGCTTCATTACTTTTCCTTCTTATATTTTTAATAAAAATATTCCTAGCTTTAACTATGAAACGTATTCTATCCATATTAGGATTTATTATTGCTATCAATAATATTTCTTTTGCTCAATTAGGAACTGGTTTGCCAGAAAAGTTTACACGCAAAGATTCTCTTCGTGGAACACTTAGCCCAGAGCGTGCAAATTACGATGTAACTTTCTATAATCTCGATTTGAAAATTGATATTGAGAATAAATATATTTCTGGTAGTAATATTATTCAGTTTAATGTGAAGAATAATTTACCTGTACTTCAATTCGATTTATTCGACAATTTGAAAATTACAAAAGTAGAATGGAATTCTAAATCTTTAGATTTTAAAAGAGAATACAATGCTGTTTTTGTCAACTTCCCTACGGCATTACAAGCAGGAACTTCTTCATCTATAAAAGTATATTACGAGGGTAATCCAACCGTTGCAAAACGTGCGCCTTGGGACGGTGGTTTTGTTTTCAAAAATGATAAAAATGAAAAACCATTTGTTGCTGTTGCTTGTCAAGGCACAGGTGCTAGTTTATGGTGGCCAACAAAAGATCACCAGAGTGATGAACCTGATAGTATGGCTATAAATATTACAAGTACTTCTTCATTAGAAGAAGTTTCTAATGGTCGCTTACGTTCGAAGAAAAATTTAGGAAATGGATATACACGTTTCGAATGGTTTGTGTCGGAACCCATTAATAATTACGATGTAAGTATCAATATTGCAGACTACGCACATTGGAACGATACTTATAAAAGCAAAGTGGATGGGGAAGTGCTGACTTTAGATTATTATGTATTAAAAGATGATTTAGAAAAAGCTCAAAAACAATTCGAACAAGTAAAACCGATGATGGATGCATTCGAAAAGAGATTTGGTAAATATCCTTTTTATAAAGATGGTTATAAGCTAGTTCAAACGCCATACTTAGGTATGGAACACCAAAGTTGTGTTGCTTATGGTAACGCTTTTAAAAATGGATACTTAGGATTCGATTTATCAGGTTCGGGTGAAGGAAAAAAATTCGATTACATTATCATCCACGAATCAGCTCACGAATGGTGGGGTAATTCATTAACATCATACGATATTGCCGACATGTGGATACACGAGGGCTTCGGACAATATTCTGAAACCGTTTACTTAGAAGAATTATATGGTAGAGAAAGCGCCAATAAATATTTAGAAGGATTAAAACGCGGTGTCGATAACAAACAAGCTGTAATAGGACCATACGGTGTAAATAAAGAAGGTAGTGGTGATATGTATCCAAAAGGTGCATTGTTTTTGAATACAATTCGTAATTACATTAATGATGATAACATTTGGTGGGATATTGTTGCTAGTCTTCAAAAACAATACCGTCATAAAAACATTTCAACTGAAGATGTATTGGCATTGATGAACGATAAATCTGGTAAAAATCTTAAACCACTTTTTGATGTTTATTTACGTCAAGGTTCTTTGCCAATTTTCAACGTAGAAATTTTAGAAAGAAATAAAAGTGTTTCCGTAAAATATAACTGGACAAATGTAGTAGATGGATTCGCTATGCCAATTAATGTAAAAGTTAAAGGAAGTAACGAAGTGTATACACTAAGTGCAGATAAAAATGAAATTCTTATACCTGGAGCAAATAAAGATCAAATCGAAATCGACAAAAGCAGAGCCTACTATAAACTAGATTTAAAATAATTTATTTGCGCATTTACTATTCCGGTATGTTTTTTCGCTCCATCTGTTTGATGATTTTATTTACCTCAACTTCAGTGGAGCGAAGTTTTGTTTGACAATAGCTTATTAGTTCCGAAGCGCGTTTAACCTTTTCAGCTAAAACATCTACAGATACTGTTTCGTCTTCTATTTCAGATGCAATCATTCTTAACTCATCGAATGCTTGCTCATAGGTCATATTTTTTTCCATCGGTATTCGTTTTTTGTGTAACAACAGTATCAATTTCTGTTTGATACATATTTATTTTCAGTTTTGTACCCGGCTCTACAGTATCAGTATTTACAAGTACTTCATCATTTATGCTAATTATTGCAAAGCCTTTTTTGAGAATATTTACAGGACTCATTAATTTCATTACTTTAACATAATGGTTGAGTTCGCTCGATTTAGCATTCACTAATTTTTGCGATTGTGATTGTAAATTCTTTTGAATAAAATCCAAGGTTTGCAATTTGCGTTGAACAACTAAATTTGGTTTGTTCGTAATTGTCATTGCCGAATTACGAATCATTTCTTGATGTTCATTTAGCAAGAATTGAACATTGCCAATTATACTTCCTTTTATTTCATTTATTTCTGAAATAGATTTGCTCAGTAATTGCTGACTTTTAATCAAAATATTTTGTTGATGAATTAAAACTTGTTCTTCAAACAATCTATTGTGCGAGATAATTAGCTCTGCACATTTCGTGGGTGTTTTTGTAGGGCTATGAGCCATCATATCTACAATACTTACATCTTTATGATGTCCAATTCCGGTAATTATTGGAATAGGAAATCGTGCTACTGCTCTAGATAAATTATAGGTATCGAAAACTAAAAAATCTGTTTTAGCACCACCACCTCTAATCATAACAACACAATCATATTTTTTACCAGAAGTGTAAATAGAAATTAAGGTATTGATTAATTCTTTCTCCGCGTCTTTTCCTTGTACCGAAGAAAAATAATTATCGATTTCAAATTTATATTGATGTTGATTGTTTTGCATCGTATGTGCAAAATCGGTATAGCCTTCTGAATTCGGTGATGCCACCAATGCTATGCGTTGTATTACTTTGGGTAATGTTAATTTTTTGTTTTTAGTGATGTATTCATCCTCAACCAAAAATATGCAATCGTCATTCTCACGTACTAATCTTAATAAGGTTTCACGTCTTTGTTTCTCTATATTTCCAAGTGTAAATGATGGGTCTATTTCTAATAATGTTAGCGATAAGCCGTATAATGAATGATATTCAACCTTTACTTTTATTAAAACCTGTATTCCCGATTGAAATAACTGCCCTGTTTGTTGTTGGAATTGCTCGATACTTGCAGATCCTTCGGACCAAGATTTAGCTTTAAATTTTGCTACTTCAACTTCAGAATTACTACTCTTTTCAACAAGGTCGAAATAATGACGATCGGTATCCGGATAAAATTTATGTCCCGATACCTCAGCAATAATCCAATAGTATTCCGACGAAAAAGCCTGTTTAAAAACTTGCTCTATTCTTCGAGATAAATCTGATAATTTTATGTAAGAGATTTCTTCCACAACACTAAGGTACTATTTCATCCTTTGTTTTATTTCTTCCGGAAGTAAATAATTTTTCTTTTTAAATTGAATATATTCTCGAGAAGCATTTGAAAAGTTAATTACATAGTTTGTAAAATCATACAATTCGTTGCCAAGTCCTTTATTTATTACCATTTCATCGGTTGCTCTCTCTAATTTTTGATGATAATTTTCTGAGCACTTATAAAATATTCCACACTGAACAATTGAAAGATTACTTCTGTTTTCGAAATCCAATACGTGTGCAAGTTCATGCGCAATTATGCCAACTTGTTGTTTAATATTTAATTCGGAAAGTGCAACACCGCCAGTGGATTTAACGTCTGAATTTATATAAATAATATATGATCTATTTTTCTTGAACATAGAATTCACATCTGGGAGAGTACTCATCGTTGTTGCAATTTTCTTGTACTCAAATCGAATGGAAGTATTTTTTAATTCAGGATAAAAAGATAAGGCAATAATTGCAGGGGCTTCGATTTCTCGAATAATAGTTTTCTTGTGGCCATATACTTTTTTCATTTGCTCAAAAGACAAGGTATTTGCAAATACTGAAGTAGAGCAAATAAATGAGAAAATTGAAAAGCGATTTAGGCATTGTTAAATATAGGAATTTAGGCTTGATATTCAAACCATTATGTGTATATTTAGACAAATAATCGACCTATGAGAAAGTTATTTTTTATAATGTTTATACTTTGTTTTGCAGGTTTTACTCAACAAGTATATTCACAAAATTCGAGTATAGAAGAAAGCACAATCTTTACGAAAGTAGATAAGATGCCAGAATATCCAGGAGGACAAGTAGCTTTAGTAAAATACTTAAGTAAGAACATAAAGTATCCATCAAAATTTAAAAAGAATAAAATTAACGGAAGGGTATTTGTTTCTTTTGTAATAGATAAAGATGGCAAAGTAGTTACTCCGAAAATTGTTAAAAGCTTAAATGAAGAATGCGATGCTGAAGCTTTGCGAGTAATTTCAAAAATGCCAGATTGGATACCTGGGGAGAAAAATGGAATAAAGGTAGCGGTACAATTTGGCTTACCTGTAAACTTTGAATAATGAAAACAAGTATTGAGATATGAGAAATGAGAAAACTCTCAATACTCATATCTCAATTCTTACAACTAGCTATTAGATGCCACACTCGCCACTAAGAAGTCGCGGTTCATGCGGGCAATATTCGATAACGAAATTCCTTTAGGACATTCTGCTTCACAAGCACCTGTATTTGTACAGTTACCAAAGCCTTCTTCATCCATTTGAGCTACCATGTTTTTAACGCGCATATAGCGTTCTGGTTGACCTTGTGGTAACAATGAAAGCTGAGATACTTTTGCTGATACGAATAACATAGCAGAAGCATTTTTACAAGCTGCTACACAAGCTCCGCAACCAATACAAGCAGCAGCATCAAATGCTAAATCCGCTTCTTCTTTACCAATTGGCAAAGCATTTGCATCTTGAGCATTACCTGTGTTAACTGATATAAATCCACCTGCAGAAATAATTCTATCAAATGCAGAACGATCTACAGTTAAATCTTTTATCACTGGAAAAGCTTTCGCTCTCCATGGTTCAACTACAATTGTTTCACCATCACTGAACGAACGCATATGTAATTGACAAGTTGTAATTTTTTCTTTCGGACCATGTGGGCGTCCGTTTATATATAAACTACACATTCCACAAATACCTTCTCTACAATCGTGGTCAAATGCAATTGGCTCTTCGCTTTTATTAATTAACTGTTCGTTTAACACGTCAATCATTTCTAAAAACGACATGTCAGGTGAAATATCTTTTACTTGGTAAGTAACTAATTTACCTGCTGTGTTTGAATTTTTTTGTCTCCACACTTTAAGTGTTAGATTCATATTTCCACTCATAAAAATTAGTGTTTTAGTTTTATTAACTTAATATCTATTTTTTCAATCTCATCCTGATAATCCTAATCTCTATCGGAACGAGTCTCAATACTCACTACTTATTTCCTATTTATAGCTTCTTTGAGCAATCTTTATATTCTCGTATTTCAATTCCTCTTTATGTAAAGCTGGTTCTTGATCTAAACCTTTAAATTCCCATGCTGCTACGTACGCAAATTTTTCATCGTCACGTAATGCCTCTCC
>JACCDN010665569.1_pt1 | contig 24591 bp, 20 predicted proteins | sample 7441691 | NCBI WGS metagenome assembly JACCDN01 (sample SAMN15323439, study PRJNA562643) | freshwater metagenome | isolation source: river surface water | place: USA:Blue River Watershed | collected 2017-08-16 | reverse complement strand
GATTTCACGGATAACTTCAAATTGATCCCTGGCGATATCCGAGGGGTAGGTTTTTTTGTTTTTCATTTTGTCTTGGGGTTATTTTTACCCCATTTTACCTCAAAAAGATCCTAGACTGGTTCTTAGGAGAGACAGGAGGAAAAAGATGATTAATTACCTGTTGGAAAACTCTTAAAAACCACCCCCAAATTTCCCATTAAGCCGAATATTATAATATTTATTATTAATTGTCAAGTAACTCGTTGGCTCGAACTCGGGCGACCTTTTTTGGATTATGCAAGACTCTTGGTATGCCACCCAAAGAGATAGGTCAAAAAGAAATCCCCACGCCGGCGCACCGGGTGTAGATGGGGTTCACTGCCGCTAGGGGTCCGGGTGGCAGTAGAACTCGGGCTTGCTGGCGCATTCATCGGCCAGTAGTTGCCGGACAGCAGTCTCGCAGTCGGCGCTTTCCCCTCGCTCCCGGCAGACGGTCTCCAGGTTGCGATAGTACCGACGGACCTGCGAAGGGTGAGGGGCGGAGCATTCTAGCGTATCTCCGCATTGGCTTGCGATCACCTCGTAAGCTGTGACATGACATTGAGCTTGGGAACCCCAATCGGAGCATTGCTGCCGAATGCTGTCGTAGTGGCTTTTCTCTTCGGGGGTTTGGTGCGCGCAGCCCAGGCTGACGAGAAACATCGGAATGAGAAGCCATGGCTTCATTTTCATTGCTATCCTGCTCCCTGTTTGTGGTCAAGCCCGCTGCCATCGTCGTGATTTCAGCTGAGGCATTGTATGCGCATTTTATATAAAATTATTAATTTTGTCAACTTGAACGTGCGGTGAATCCACGCCCCCAAATTGTCATTCCGGGCCACGACCCGGAATCCACCCAACCCTCTGGATTCTCTTTCTCAAGGTAGATTGCCAGCAAAGGCATGGATTCCGGCTTTCGCCGGAATGACGGGTGGAGGCTTGGAGGTTCTCCTGGGCAGGCTCGGGGCAGGCTTCTGGATAGAAAACGTATCTCTAAGCTACGAGCAAAGGCATGGATTCCGTGTCGGAGCACGGAATGACGGATAGGGGATGGATTCCGGATTTGCTTCGCCCAAATGACCATCGGAGGTTCGCAATGACCTTTGGGCTAAGCGCTCTAATCGGGGCACGCCTAAAAAGCCCCATTCGAAATTGAATCGGACCAATCGCTCTTAAAGTAGTCCGAGACAGCACACTTGGAGGGCATGCTGTCCCGTTTTTGGTTAGGCTTTTTCAGCCAGGCTCAACGATTTCGCACAGATCATTACAGCCATCCCAAGCGTTGAGGTTTCCGTCGTCGCACTCCTCTTCCGGATCGACAATGCCATTTCCACAGGCTTCCCGCCTGCAGGAGTCGCTGCACCCGTCCCCGTCCACATTGTTCCCGTCGTCGCACTGCTCCACGCCGGTCCACAGCTCGCCGTCCCCGCAGAAGGCCAGGGCGCACTCGTTGGTGCAGTAGTCGTTGCTGCTCACATTGGCGTCGTCGCACTCCTCCGGGTTTTCCAGCCCCTCGGCATTCATCAGGATGCCGTCGCCGCACGCACCCAGCTCGCAGGCTTCGGTGCAGGCATCGCTATTCAGGGGATTCCCGTCGTCGCACTCTTCGCCCTCTTGCTCTTGGGTGATCCCGTCGCCGCAGCTGGCATTGAGGCAGCTGGTTAAGCAGCCGTCTGCCTGATCCTGGTTTCCGTCATCGCACTCTTCGCCTTGATCGACTATGCCGTCCCCGCAGGTGACAAGCCTGCAATCTGTGCTGCACTCGTCTACTCCGTTCAGCTCTTCATCATCGCAGGCCTCTACTCCTTCCAGCACGTAGCCGTCGCCGCATTCGTTGATCGTGCAGACGCTGGTGCACTTCTCCGAATCGCTGTTCAGGCTGCCGAAGTCGCACTCTTCGCCCGCCTCGAATTCGGCCACTCCGTCGCCGCAAACAGGCGCGGCTTCGCCTGTTTCGCTTTCCCCTGTGCCTTCTCCTGTTTCGGTATCGGCAATGGCCACTCCGTCGATCGTGCAACCCATGCCCTGAAGGAGGATCGCGCCACAAAGGATGCAGGCCAGCATCAATTGGAGGGGTCGCAATGTCTTTGTGAATGAATTCAGTCGTTCCATCTTCTCTTTCTCCTTGTTTCCGTTGGTGATTTGACTTCTAAGCCTAACCAAACAGCCCAATCGTCTAGCGGCTGTGTAGCAAAATAGTAGCTTCTTTTGGACGATTTTCAAGGAAAAATTAAATTTTTCTGAAAAATAGCCAATGTTCGATATTTTTTCGGAGCGGAGGCGCTGCTGGAGGGCGAATTTGACAAACTATGTCACGCTTGACAATGCAAGGCAGTTCCATTAAGGTTTGAGCCAAGCCCTCCGAGCTTTAAATTTTATAGAGCAAATAGGATGGGCCAGCAAAGAAGATCTCTTTTAACTCGAACGCTGGCAGTCGCCCTGTTCTCCGCTTCAGCCCTCTGCCTGCCTTGGCCTGCCGCAGCTTCGGATAAGCCCTTTTCGGATGTCGCCGAAGAGAGCCTTTACTTTCCCCATATCGAAATGCTCAGAGAAATGGGGATTCTTTCAGGATCTTCTTTGTTGGGCCAAGAGACCGAAACTTTCCAACCCCACAACATTCTGCTTCGGGCCGAGCTAGCCAGGCTTGCCACTTTGATCAGGCTTTGGGAGGCTTATGCCGAGGCCGAGAACTGGGGGCAGCTGGAGGGAATGAGCCTGACCCAGGCGATGGATGGGCACCTGAAGGACTACTACCGCTGCGGCGGCGATTCCTGCCAAAGCATCGGCGGGGTTCCCTTCTTGGATGTGATGGAGAAGGACCTCAACTGCGCCGAGAAGGAAACCGGCTGCCAGCCCTGGTACACCCAGTTTGTCTATTATGCGGTGCGCCACGGAATGCTGAAGGGCTACCAGACGCCGAAGGGGCGGGAATTCCGTCCTCTTGAAGGGGCCACCCGGATGCAAGCCTTGCGCTTGGCCTTGGTGGACGATGCCAGCGTTTCCGTCTGGCAAGATGGACGCTTTCTCCAGCTGGCCGATTTTTTGGGCTCGGGTGCCCCGCAGGGCAGGCGCTGCCTAAGCGGCCTGAAGCCAGAGCACCTGGGGCTGGGCCAGGTCAACGAGCTTGAGCAGGGCAATGCGATGGCCACGCTTCTGCTGGCGGACGATTTGGGGCTCTTCGGCCCGAAGTGCGAGCTTTTCCTGGAGAGCGGGCGAAGCACGGCCGAACAGAGAGGAGGCTGGCTTCAGGCTTTGGCCAGCCGCCGGGAAGCGGCCCGCTGGTTCAGCATGACTTTCGGCCAAGCGCCCAGTGCGGCGAAAGCCGAACCGGCGAAAGCGGTTTTGGCCCAGGCCCTGGCCGAAGAGGCACTGGCTCCCGCATCGCTGGAGGAGCAAGGGATGTCGGCGGGAGAATGGGGAGAGGCGGGCCTGTCGGCCGAAGCTTTGGCACAGGCCGGATACGATCCGGAGTGCGCTCCCTTGCCCGATTCGGCACTGAAAAAGGAGTTCGGCCTGCTTCCGATGGATTCGGGAGTGATCGAATGCCAGAAGCGCAGCCAAGGCTATCGGCTCGGGGATCCTATCAACCGGGCCGAGGCGGCCAAGATCCTTTTCACGCTCAAGCTCTTTTCGCTCTACCCCGATCTTTCTTCCGAGCAGCGGGAGGCCGTCAAGGCCAAAGCCAATGTGGAGCGGGTGAGCAAGAACTATTCCGTCAGCCAGTACACGGGAAGCTATTTGGATGTCACGAAGGAGGACTGGTTCTCGGACTATATCGCCACGCTGACAAAATGGGGCATCCTTTCCGGCGATGGCGGCGCAAAAACCTTCCGCCCCGGCGATCCAGCGAACCATCCGGAGGCGATCAAAATGGCTCTTGGCAGCTATCTGAGCGCAGGGACATTGGAGAATGGCACGACCCTGCAGGAGTGGGATGAGATGACGGCGCAGCGTCAGGAGGAGTTCCTGAAGGAGAACAAAGAGGCGATCCTCAGTCTGAAGTCGGCGTTTCCCGGGTATCAGGACGCCTGGTACGGCCCCTATATGGTTTCGGCGCAGGCTTACGGCTGAGCCAGCCAGGGCAAGCCCTATTTCTACGACGGGAAAGCGAGCAAGCCCATCGCCGGGAAGGTGAGCCGGGGCGATTTCATCCTGTGGGCGATGCGCCTGTACACCTCGGGCCTTTCCGATCCGAGCCAGCAGCGCAAGCGCCTGCTGAACGAAAGCAGGGAGCCCTTCGCCGTGAGGCGCGACAGCCCGAGCGTGCGCAACCGGGATTTCGCGACCACCCTGGGCTACTTCACCGAAGCCTTCAATATGCGCTACCGCATTCCGGCGGAGAAGGCGAAAAACCTCAAAGCCGGAGATCCTCACCTGTTCTTTTCGGAGGACCTGGAGTACAGGGATTTTTTGGATGAGAAAGGGCAAAAGGACACGGTGAAAATGAAGGAGATGATCGACTCCTACGGAATTGAGGGGAGGAAGGGGGAGGAGTTGGGCGAAAAAAGCTTCCTGGATTATTGGGAGGGGGCAAGGTCAGGCGGAAACTGCAGCGGCTTCACCCTCATTGCTTTGCGACTGTTCAACGGCTTCGGCCTCCTCACGGATTATATTCAAAGCCCTTTGGGCAAGACCCTTTACGGGCTCAAGGAAAGTGACTCCTTGCCCAAATCACTGCCCGTGCAGGGCGGAGGTGCGCTCAGCCAAAGGCTTCGGTTGGGGGACCAGATCGGCTTCTGGTGGCTGCGCCAAAGCGCCGAATCCCCTCGGCACGACAACCTGAGCTCGGAAGGCTCTTTCACCAAGCCGAGCAAGATCATCGAGCTTTACGAGAGTTATCTGCGCTCCAACCCCGAAGCCATCGCCAAGGACGGCCGACTCAGCTATCTGCCTTATCACCTCACCCTGAGCGGCAGCTCGGCCACCCTTGGGCCCCTCGAAGGCTCAATGCCTAGCTTCGAAGGCTTGGCCCAGATCCAGCTCAGCGGCATCCCCGCAACAAAGAAAGGCACCGTCACCCAGCTGAAGAATGTCCAAGGGAAAATAACTTTTTTGGGCCAGAGCAAAAAGGGCAGCCACGACGACGTGGAGATCGCTTTCGAGGGTGGCCAAACCCTGAATGTATCGCTTCCTCTTCCTCAGGGATACAAAGAAGGCCAGCTGAACCTTGGGGGCGAAGCCGAAGCTGCCCTTGTCATTCGCGGACCAGTGGAAAGCTCGCAGACCCTTTCCCTTGCGCACAAACGGGTCCACGGGTCACAATTCAGCCTGGAAGGAAGTTTGGGGGAAGGCCTGGAGGTCAACGGAGAGACTACTGGGGTTTTGGGAATACAGCCCACCACTGGCTTAAGCCTGAGCCTGAAGATGCTAGGGCGAGGCGAGCTGGCGAAATTCACCGCCTCTTGGGCCCATTCCCTGCTGCCCTACAGCTTCCAAAAGACAGGCCCGCACACCTACCGCCTGGGCGTGTACGACAGCAACCGGCCGGGCGACGAGACGGAGTACATCGAGATCGACACCCAGACCGAATCCTGGGAGAATTGGCGCACAGAAGGAGGGCAAAGGAAGGCCGTATGGGAAAAGGGCCAGTTTGCCGTGGCCAAAGCCCTGGATTTGGCCGACAGCGAATTCGCTTCGCACGCTGTGTACAACCTGCCCTTAGAAATGATTGAATTTTCATCCCACTAACCTGCCGCCCCATGAGAAAATCCGCCGCTGCCATTCTGACCCTCCTGATTTTTGCCCTTTTCCAGCCTGCCTTGGCCGAAGGCGAGCTGCAGTGGCTCTCCTGGGATTACCATGCGGAAGCGACAGCCAAGAGCCTTTGGGGCGAAGACTACTGCTTTTACAAGCTGTTCGGGGATGAAAACAGGCTGCAGTGGGCGCAAGACCCCTACAAGGAAGGCTACATTGAGCTGATCAAGGACCCTTCCCTTCTTCCTGGCAATTGGGATGCGTACGTTCAGGAAATCGTTCCCTCGGCCAATTACGGATTCTTTTCCCCCGCGGACCAGAAGATTGTCATGAACATCTACGATGAAAAGGAAAAGCCTTTTGCCTTTTCATTGAAATGCACGGGATCCCGACGCAATCTTTGGGTCTACGACACGTCCGTGAGTGGCGGATCGGTGGACCTCTATATCGAGTTCGATCCACGGAACGGAGAGGCTAGGTTTTACAGTCACAGGGGGGAGGAGGGCCACGAGGGGGCAGCTTCTTTCTGCGTCGAGAACGACAACAATCGCCCGGAAACCATTATTTGCGGCATCGATCTTCCTCCCAATGGCGAAATGAGGATGAATCTCCTTCAGGATGGGGAGGGAGGTATTCAGATTCTGGAATCCAATTTCGCCGACGAGGCCGCGCTGAACTACTACCGCCAGGACGACGGCTACACCATGAACGTGGATTTTCCGGCCTTCCAGTATTTTTCGCCGGAGAAGAAGAACGTGCTGATAAACGTGGAGGCCGAGGGGCGGGATTTCGACCCGGAGGCGAAGGTCTCCTGGATGGCGGCCGGCAAGCATCAAGAAGCAACCTTGAGCGGCACCCATCTCTTCGACATCACTCCCGACCCCACCTACTTCTGGCTGGAGGATCCGACGCTGAGCGAGGCTTTCGGCTTCGTGCGGGCCGCATGGTCGCTGTACGGGCCTGCGGAGCTCCTGCCCAAGGGGGTCTCGGCCCGGCTTTTATTGGATGGCCGAACCGTGGCGGAGTCGCCTGCCGACGGCGCCATGGAGCGCAAGCTGTGGCTCCACGGATTGGAGCCGGGAGCCCATGAGCTGAGGCTGGAGAGCGTTGTGGATGGCGAGATTGCTTTCTCCAAATCCTCCAGCTTCGTTCTGGAACAGGACCATTCCCAGAAGCTCTACTTCCCCGATGTGCCGCCGCTGGCCTGGTACCGCGATGCCCTGATGGAGCTGGTGAGGCGCGGAATCGCCCAGGGCTATCCGGACGGGACTTTTGGCCCCGACAGGACCCCGAACCGGGCCGAGCTGCTGAAGCTGGCCATGCTGGCTGGAGGAAAGGCGGCTGGAGCGTCCGCTAAAAAAAGCTACTCCGATGTGGGCGATGGAGACTGGTTCGCCCCTCATGTGCGGGCAGCCACGGAAATGGGCATCGTGCAGGGCTATCCTGACGGAACCTTTGGGCCGGGCCGGATCGTCAACCGTGCCGAAGCGCTCAAGATTGTGCTGCTGGCCATGGGGAAATCCACAGAGGGCTGCCCTTCCCCTTCCGGATTGGCGGACGTGAAGGCGAACGACTGGTTTGCGCCTTATGCCTGCGCCGCCCAGGAGCTGGGCCTGCTGGACAGGCTGGAGGGCAAGCTGGACCCCCAAAAGGAGGCGACTCGGGCCGAGGCGGCCTATTGGCTGGGGAAGCTGCTTGGGCAGCAAGGCTCCTCAATTTGACAAACCCGGCAGCTCAAGCTACAATGAATGGCGCAAAGGTCCTCCGCCTTAGACCATCACATCCATCCTATGAGCAAAGCAAAAGAAGCTGGCCGCAAAGGTCCCGGTGGCGGTTTTATGAGAGGCAGGCTAGGCGAGCTTCTGCTGGTTTTGGGTTTGACGGGCTCTGCCGCAGCCTGCGATGACGAGCTTCCTGTGGATACGATGACTCAGGGAAACAATGGCGACGGAGATGGCGATGCTGAGGGAAATACGACGATTGCGGATCTGCCTCAGGAGGAGGAAGAGGCTGGCGACGGCGACGGGGATACCGCAGAAGCGGAGGCTGGAGATGGGGATGGAGACGGGGATGGCGATCCTATGACTGGCGAGACGGGGGATGGGGATACAGCCGAAGGGGGAGACGGCGACGGCGATGGAGACGGCGATGGCGACTCAACCACAGGCCAAGAAACGGCTGGCGATGGCGACGGGGATGGGCCCGAAATGCCAACTTCTATTTCTGAGCTTGATGTCGAGGGGATGATTTACGGCGAGAATGGCCCCTATTGCTCCATAAACGAGCAGCACTTGGTGACTTTCACCTTTACGGGCCGCTTTGCAGAGTGCGTCGCCACAGTTCAAATGATACAAGGTCCCGGCACGGCCGGAACTTGCTCAGACATTGTTGATGTCGATAACGATAGTGGCGTTGGATCCTTCATTTATACTGGGGGGGAGATAGGCCAGGACGACAAGCTTGTCCAGATTAATTTAAACTGCGTGGGGGAAGAGGGCTACCAAGATGCTTCCACCTCTCTTCAATTCAGTCTTCAGTGAGGTTTTCAATGGCAGCTCAAAAAAGGAAGCTTGGAACAAGCTTCCTTTTAAGTAAATCGGCACAATGGCTATTGAAGGATGCACTTGCAAATACGGTTCCGATTGGCGGGTGAACCCTCGGTGCAACTAACATCTTCCACATTTAAAGCAGAGCGACATTGAGTAAGGTTGGAGTCATAGTAAGGGGAGTAGGCATTGCCGGAAGGGCCGCAAGCTACATCCTCTACTGCTTCTCCAATCAATCCTGCGCAAATCTGGCACTGGGTGTCGTTCCAGGCTGGCTCGTCGTTGCAAGCCAGGCCAGGCAGGTTGTTTTGGGAACCGAACGTTGAGCAGGCTTCGTCGCAGGATTTGGTGGGCGCGCCCAGCACCCAGCAGGCGCCCTGGAACCAGTAGCCGCCTCCCACCTGGCAAGCCAGCTCATCATTCTTTTCAGCTGGTTTTTCGGCCACCACAATATCTTCCCCTTGGCCTTGGTACAGCTGCATCGCCTCGGGGCCCAGCTCGGTGGCTGGTTCGATAGGGAAGGCTGGCTGGGAAAAGCCGGAGTAGAGGGTTTCGCCGGGCGCTAGAGGGGGAATGAAGGCTAGAGCGAAGAGCTGCTTTTGGCCATAGAGCTTGGAAAAGGTCGCCTCGTCCGACTGAACGGTATGGATTCCGTCTTGGGCTTCGGGCAGCACAAAGCTCACGCATTTCTCCGCAATGTCGCAGCTGCCGCCCGGCTGATGGCCGTCGCAAAGGGCAAAGGATTCCTCGGGGCAGGCGAACAGATGGGTGGCCATCAGCTTCGCCTCCTCGTCTTGATTGAGGGCGGAGAAATCCTGCACCGCCAAGCGGCGCTCCGGAGCGTCGATCTCCATGATGATCGGCCGCAGGGCGTTGGAAAGGGGATTGGCTTCCGCCAGCTCCTTCACCATTTCTTCCCGCTCGGCCTTGCTCAGGCTTTTGGGGCCTTCCAGCGGAACCGCTGTGCTGCTGGGCAGCAGATCGCCCGAACTTGTGATGTCCGCCACGGTCAGCAGCGCCTCCGGGTCGGCCTCCACCAGCAGAGCGGGGGCTAAAAGCTCCTCGGCGGAAAGCTCCAGCGAAGACAGCTGGGCCTCCTCCTCGGTCTTTTGCCGGGCGGCCACCGCGCCGGAATAGACGTAGAGCCTGTCGCTGCCGGCTGCGCCCGCGCCCGCCTCCACGCCGAACTCCGTGCCTCGCACGCCGGCGATGGCGGAGGCTGTTTCGATGCTGAACTCGGATTTTTCCGCTAGGCGCACCGCCTTGGTCCACACCCGGCCGGAAAAGAGCTTGAGCCGGATCTTGCTCAGCACGCCCTGCCCGCTCTTCTGCTCCATTTGCGAGCTCGGCAGAATCTTCAGCTCGGTCACATCGGAATCCGATCCCACAATCGAAACGGATCCCTCCGAGAAGTACAGGGTGGCCCGGCCGCCCTTGGGCACCTGAACCGTATGGCCCGGGGCCAAGGCACCCTCGCCTGTTACGCTATTGCCGTCCTCGTCCACCACCTTCACCCCCGCGGAGGCCTGCAGCAGCCTAGCGCTCAGCTTCAGGGGGTCGGGGCTGTAGGGCAGGAAGCCCTTTCCGTCCAGAACGAAGTTCGGCCCGTCGTGGCTGCGGATCAGGCCCAGCAGAGCCAGATTGGGGTGCAGGAAGCCTTCGGTTTTGGCCACCCACGCCTGGCGCTGCGAATCCCAAACGGAAGCGGCCACCTGGAAGGACAGGCCGTCGCTGGAAACGCCGTAGGCGTAGGGCGCGCCGCTGCGCGGATCGGTCGGAATCTGGGGCATGTAGCGCTTGCTGATCAGCTGCTCGCTCACGACGCTCTGGCGGAAGGCCGCCTGGGCGCAATCGTGCTCGTAGGCCGCCGTGGCCGAGAAGCAGAGAACGTTCGTTTCCGTGCCCGGCTCGGGCAGGGGATACAAGCCGCTGTTGTCCTTTTGGATCTGCTCCATGACATTGGCGATGGCCTTCAGGTCGGCCGCGATCTTGCTGTCGAAGCTCCGTTCGCGCGAGCGCTGGATGCCGGCGTACGCGGCCACGCTCAAAACGCCGATCAGGCCCAGCACGATCAGCAGCTCCACCAGGCTGAATCCCTTCAGGCCTGCGTTCAGGCGCGAAAAAGAACGATTCCAAGCGGGTTTTTTCATTTTTTTGTTTTTAGCAGCTAGAGCGGAGGGCTCTTTTTCGGGCTCAGTGTAGCACGGGGGCAGGTTTGATTGAAGGGGGAAGGAGTCGGGCTTCCAGCTTGACCCCCCTGCCCCCCAAAGGGGGGAGCTTTTCAGCTGGAAGCCCTCTATTTGTCATTCCGGACAGCGATCCGGAATCCAGGCTGCAATACAGGACCTCCCTTCGGCTGCGCTTACCTCGGCTTCGCTCGGTACAGGCAGGGCAGGCTCTCCGGCTCCCCCAAAGGAGGAGGAAAATGTAAAAAGCAGATCCTCCTGCCCCCTTTAGCAAGGGGGGGTTACCAAAAACGCAGAGCCCTCCCAAATGTCATTCCGGACCCCGATCCGGAATCCAGTGTTTTTCAGAAATGATTGATGAGATTATGAAGGTTTTCTTGTGTTCATCTTCCGGCGGTTGAATTAAAAAACCTCAAAGGCTAGCCAGGGCATAAAAAAACCAAAGAGAGAACAAGAGGCTTGCTAGGATGATTGTCAAAGTATAGAAGTGCAACCATTTCTTCTCGCCCTTTCTCCAGCCACGAATGAGGCCAAAAAGCGGAATCAGGGCAATCAAGGCGTAATAAATGCTGGTAGATATATCTTCTCGCACCCCATCAAAAACCAAGCCAGGCCAGATCAGGATCTGAAATCCTATATCAGCAAGTGGTTCGCCTAGCCTAAAATAGGAAATAGGGAAGCCAACTATAAATAGCGAGTGGGCTATGGAAATAAGGTATTCGAGATAGGTGATGAATTTTCTGGTCATAAAGCAGAATTATTCGTAAATGAAATGGGTGCTATGTAACATAGATGAAGCTCTATTTGCTGGATCCACTCCTCTTTTTAATTTTCAGAAAGATAAATGGAATCAAAATAACTGGAAGCGCCAAAAAGAACCAATAGCCACTGATAGCCTTTTTCTCTTCCTTGGTGACCTTGAATTCATAGCCGGGATGAGCAATTGCTTCCATTGGTGCATACTCCTCTCTTTTTCCATCTGCCCTTTCTAAGAAAATGGAGTCATAGTTGCCAATTCCGATTTTGTCCCCTTTTTCGACTTTAGGAAGATTAAAGACATTCTCCTTTTTGCTTTCGTGGTCAAAAGTCTTCATCTCCAGATTGGCCAAGGAGCCGGTCTTATCGGAAAAGTAATAGCCCATTTCGCTGAACCCAAAACCGTAGACCAAGTAATGCCCCTCCTCCAGCATTTCTATTCCAGGCAGAGAGGTGACATTGAAATCGATTTCCGAACCATCAGGAGAATGCATTTTGACTTCCAAAGGCAGGCTAAGCTCAAAATACGCTTCAACTTTGGGGAGCTCTTCTGCATTTGCTTTTATAGAGTAGAAAGGGGCCAAAAGCAGGCCAAAGGATAGAAGGAGGTGTGTTATGTTTTTCATTTGATGAGCAGTTAAAAGCTAAGAACGGAACCATGTATTGATAAAAAAAATCAGGGCAAATACAGGAAGAATAAGCTCGGCCAAATAAAGGGCTTAAATTCAAGTTGGATCATGGCAGAAGAGGATTTATGGGGTAAGCCGTAGTAAGATCCTTTCCTTTGGTTACAATACGCAGCCAAGTGGTCGCAATTCCATTGTCATCAAGACCGATAATTCTGCCTATATCTACATTCAAAACCAATTTGTCACCCTGAATTTGCCATCCTGAATTTGCCATAAGGAACTTTTCTTAGAACCCTCTGCGACCAATTCCGCGATCTCATCTTTTCAGGGCTTTATTCCTCTGGGAATACAGAATCCTAAACAATCAGAAAGAAAACAGAAGTGGGGCTCAGGGCATAAATTAAAATAAGGACGAGCACATAGGAAAGGAAATACTTCCAATAGTGAGCCTTTTCACCTTTGCCCAAAAACCTGCTTTGAATTTTGGCGACAAGGGGGGCCAAGATCCCTGAGGCCAAACAAAAGCCGTAGAGACCATAGATTAAATTCAAATCTAGATTAAAATCTCGAACAAGGCGAAACTTATAAGCAATCAGAATTACCAGTGTTACTCCTCCGACAAACAAAGGAAGCCAAAGAACAATTCTCCTGGAATAGAGGTAGGATACTAGGGCAGCCAAGCAAAACAGGGCGAAGGGGTGGATTTCAGCAAAAAAATTGAAGATTGGCCCTATGAACAACGGAAGCAGGAAAAATAAAAAATCCTTCATATTTTAATTTTTAAGGCATAAAGGTTTCAGAAAGAGAGATATATCCCATGTAATATAAGGCAAATCGGCCTTTTTGTGTTTTATAAAGTGAGTCAATTCTCTCCTCTTTGGTTGTTGTATCTGTGGTGGAATTGCCCCACTCAACCCAAGGTTTAACATCAGCTTTTGCATGCTCGCGCAAATCTTCTCCGGGAGGAACGAGATCATAGGTTCCTCCATTCTCGGGCGTGAGGACGAGCTTCCCGTCCTTATCATAAACCGCCTGCTGCCCCTCCCTATTGCCAGTTCCTCTTATGTAGTCAGCTGGTGAATCCCTACAGCCACCATTCCGAACAAAAACCAAATCATAATTCCCAAGGCAAACAAGACCCTGTAACGAAGGCTCCGATCAAACTTTGCAGCACCAAAGGAAATAAATGAAATCATTAAAATAAACGGGATCAATCCGAGCCAATTGATTTGATCCGATCCTAATTGAAGAAAGAGGATCTTTGGATCCATTAGGGAAAGCTTAACAGGACCCAGGAACAAAAAAAATATTTCTTCCCAATAACTTATGGCATGTCCCGGCTCAAATAAGCGGCTGTAAGTTAGCAATAAAAAGAAGGGAAGATAGCAGAGAGCAATGGCATAAGGAATTTTCTTTATAGCAAATTTCATGGGGTCTAGTTAAATTATTGTTCCTGGCTGTTAAGGTAGCTTATATATACTAATGCTGCCCTTCCAGTTACAGTTTGAGACAGAGAGTTGATCCTATCTTGCATGAAAGTAGCGTCATTGGGTGAGTTTCCCCATTCTACCCAAGGTTTTACATCTACCTGAGTATGTAAAAGCACATCTTCGGCAGGAGGAACAAAATCATAAGTTCCCCCATTTTCGGGAGTAAGAACAAGCTTTCCGTCAACATTATAAACTGCCTGCTGGCCTGCCTTTTCGCCAATGCCCCTGTAATCCTTGTTTCCTCTGGCTCCAGCCAAGTTATGAGCCACAGCTTCGCCTTTGTATTCCCAATCCCCGCTCTCAATCGCCTCGGCTTCGGTCAAAGGCAAGTCATCCTGATAAGCGTTCCTATGGTAATGTAAAGCCTTCTGCTCGCCTATAGTTAAGTCTTTCCAATAGCGCACCGTCACATTGTCAGGGTCTTCCGGAATCCAGCCTGCTCCAGAAGAAACTGAGTAATCCTTGTTCTCCTCATACCATTCCTCCACCCACCCGTACTCCAGCGAATCGGTGGGCTTGCTTCCTCTTCCCCAATCGCGTATCGCTTTAAGCGTCCTCTCTTGCTTGGCTAGCTCCTTGTCCAAATTCCCGAAGATACCCGCCTTTATCTTGGGTTTCTTTTCCTCGAACCATTTTTTCACCCAGCCGTACTCGAAGGACTCGGGATACTGGGCCCACTTTCCGATCACTTCGGAAGTCAGCCCGTGAGACAAGGTCGGATTGAGGTAATGGGTCAGAAGATAGGCGTCCAGGCTCCTTATGATCTCGGCATTGCGCGTCACGTGCCAATCCAGGTTCTCCTTCAGATCGTTATAAAGGGCGTCCAGCAGCGGCTGGTCATCCGTTTTATAGAGCACCTCCCTCACCAGGGCGTAGCGGCGCTGGCCCTGGTAGGTCACCGGCTGCCACAGGCTCGTCTTCCCGTCCGACGAGGTCCGGCTCTTGATCGTGCCCCCGGCGCTCAGCATCTTTGTGCCCTGGGGAATGGCGAAGCAGTCGTACTCGCTCTTGCACAGGTAAATCGGCTTGGCGGCGTAGACGGCAATGCCTGATTCCAGCAGTTCCTTCGGCGACAGGGTCTTGCTCTGCTGCGGCGCCGGGCCGAGCCCGACATCGCTCACGGCGCCCATGGCCAGCAGGCTGCCCGCGCACAGTCCGGCCATCTGGCTGCAGCCGGCCCGGTAGGGCCTCAGGTAGCCCTGGGGCCACACCAGGGCGTAGCTCTCGTTCTGCTCCACAATCTTCAGGGGCGTGCGGGCCGGAACGGAGAAAAGCCTTCCGCTCTCGTCAAGCAGATTGAGGGCCTTTTGGGAGATTGCTTCGCTCCCTTTCGCCTTGTCCCAGGCCTCCAGAGCGGAGGCATTGCTGTCGGCCAGGCCGTTGGCCAAAAGCCACTGGTCCAGCGCATCCATGGCAGGGGAGGGGGCGGCAGGAGTCTTGGTTGCCATAGGCTGAATATCCTCCAGGAGCGAATCGTCCTCTGCCTGAGGCTTTTCCGGGGCTTCCGGGAGCTTGGGCTCCTCCGCTTTCGGCAAACCCTCCTCCGCCAAAGGATCGGCGGGATCTTCCCCTTCTTCCTTCAGGGCCTCCGCGTCCTCCAGCCACTGGCTCACGAAAGCATTCTGATTCTCCTCCAGCAGCTCCTCCAGGGCCTTCTCCATCCACTCCTCCTGCGCGGGAGGCGTGCCGGATTGGGGAACGAAGGACAAATCGTAGAGCGGGGCGTAGGTGCTGGTCATCCCGAAGTAGCGCAGCATCTCCTTGCGGGTGATGTTGAGCTGCATGAAGTCCGCCCGCTGCTGGGGCGTCAGCTTGCCTGCCTGGGTGAACACCTCGCAGTTCGGGCCGAAGAGCTGGAGCTGGTCCGCCAGCAGGGCGTAGGCCACCAGCTTGGGGTCGTTCCCTTTCTCCAGCATCTGCCCCGTCGCCGAGGCCAGGCACGCGGGCATGTGCAGGTTCTTCTCCTCGGCCAGGGCCAGGAGCCGCTGGAAGCGCAAATCCTGGGCAGGATCAAAATGGCCGTTGTCGGCCATCACCAGCTTGAGCGCATGGATGCGGATCGCTCCCCAGCCCGGGCGGAAGAGCGGGCCGCTTGGCTCCTGGTGGCCCTGAATGTAGCCTCGATCCACGGCGTAGTAGACGAATTCGCCGTACCAGGGGTCGCAGGGGTGCTCGCCCGGCTGCCGCTCGCAGTCGGTCGGTTTGGGCGCCACATCCGGGAAGGGCTGGCCTCCAATATTGGCGCAGTGGGCGTTGCCCTCGCCGCAGTTGCGCCAGGGCCGAATGGCCTGGAGCACCTCCTCCGCCAGCCTCTGGGCATCCAGGGCGAACCACTTTCGCTCTATGCCCATGCCTTCGGCCAGCCTCACCGCCACGCTCACCTTGGCGATCTCGCTGCGCAAAATCTCGTCGTGCGGGCCGAAGAGCCCGGTCGCCTTGCCGTTGGCCTTGTACCCTTCCACAAAGCCCTGCTCGGCGAAATGTCCGATCCAGGGATCGTAGAGGGGGTTGCCCGTCATGTCCGAAAACGGAGTGTCCCCAGCCAAAGCCGGGCCCACCCAGGCGAAGGCCAGGGCCACAAGGAATGCCGATGCGCGCAAAGACGGTTTCATGCCCTCGGGTGAAGAGGTTGGAGGAGGGCAGGAGGCCATGCTAGCCCCTGCTTTCTAAGGAGTCAAGAGAAAATTGGGCGCCAAGCGCCAGACGACCCCTTCCGCCTCCCCCGAAGGGGGGGTCGAAAATCCCCACCCGTCATTCCGGCCGCCGACCTGCCTGCCGGCAAAGGCAAGGTGGGCAGGTTTACCGATCAAGCGATTTGCCTAAATTTACTGAAGAAGGCCGATAATTAAGAATCCAGAAGGAGCTTTTATCTTTTGATCTCGTCAGGCGGAACGGCTCCCTTGTATTGAATTAACTTCCGGGTTTTTTTGTTGCCCGCATTCGCCCATTTTTTCCAGTAACTTTCGGGAATACCGGTCTTTGGAATAATGTCGTGTTGCAGACTTTTGATGCTGATATATTGATTTGAATGAAACTGAACTTCGGTCAGTCTTTTTACTTTATCCACCAAGCCTAAAAAATAATAGTGGCCTGTCGCTTTTTGGTTCACCTCAACAAAAAAGTGTTGTCTAAGAAAAGCAACCACATCATCGAAGCTCCAGTTTTTCAGGAAGCGTGGCATAGCCCTACTAAAGGTTTAAGAAAAGTTTTCATGAAGGTGAGATCCAATTCCTGGTGTTCCTTTCTCTTGCTCAGGCTACTGAAAGCTTTATTGCCGGAGGTGATGGCAATATAGTTATTAAAGACCTCCATGTATTCTTTTGGAGGTTTCTGATTGAGTAATTTGTCTGATAAATTTTCTTTACAGACGGTTTCAACATATCCCATTGCAGCTTCGGTCACATCTTGCTCAACTTGCAGGGGATTTTTACCTGTTTTGATGATGCCTAGGTCCATGCAGACGCCGATGAATTCATTGTCTTTTGGTTCAAAATAAACCAAAAAGCGCAATAGGCCGCCTTCTTTCGTGTTTTTCCTCGAAGAAAAAGTTGCTTTACTCATGAGACTATTTATTACAATAGATATTGTAATTTAATCTTTGTCAATTATCAAATAAAAGTGGTTGACATTGAAATTAGGCCCTCAAAAACCCCAATTCATAAACCATAGGTTGAAGCTTCTCGGTCAACGTTTTGTAGGCTACCTCCAGAGGCGAAAAGCTGAGCGGCGGAAAGTCGCCGCTGGCGTTGCGGGCTTGCAGGGCTTTGCGGACTTGGTACCAGCCTACGTCGGCCCGGTTGAGCTTGAGGGTGTCGCGGACGGTGTGGGAATCGGTATGAGCAAAGTAGGCCTGCCACAGAGTTTTACCCTCGACCAATACGGCCTGGGCCTCGTTGGAGAGTTTTTTGTCTTTCAAATACTGCACCATGAAGTCGCTTTCAAAGCGTTCGGAGGCGTTGACGTCGCTTTCGGTGTAGGGGATGAAGTGGTTGACGATACTCCACTTTTTTTCGTTCCATTCCAGGTCGTTCGCACTGGCGGTGAGGTTGCTGCCGTTGAAGAGCATCCAGATGAGGCAGTCGTTTTTGAACTCGTCCGTCAGGGGCTGAGTGGGTTGCAAGAATTGATCCCGGTCGTTGAGCCAGGTGGGTTTGATGAGTCGGCGGACGGAAAAGACGATGGCGGATTGCCAGAGGTTTTGGTCAGTGACGAAGAAGCCACCTGCGCTGCAATAGCCAGAAGATAACATTGCCGTTAATGCTGCATGCTGCAAATCATTTCCCGGACAGATCATGCTCCCTATTGCGCCGTCAGCCCATTTTGTCCCTCGCACATCTTTTGTGCTAGTTGTCGGGGAGACTGCATTTTTCAATGGAATAGCATCCGCATTATTTGCTTTTGTTCTTTTAATCCAATTGCTGAGTAGCTGTTCGTTGGGCAAATTGTAAAAACGTTTTCCCCCGATGGGTTGGGCGTTTTTGTCCAGAACTTCAGCAGCAACCTCAATGATAGGCCCTTTTTTCTTGGCATTTTGATTCGTTTTCCAGACCAAAAATCCAATTGGGAAATTACCCTTTAGTCCGTCAAACGCCTTGCTATGGACGACAAAGCCATCTAAATATTCTGCATTCCATTCCTCCCGAAATTTCTCAAAATTCGGAGCGTTGACATACTTCAGCGTGCTGAACATGGCGATGGTGGCCATAGGCATTTCTTTGGCAATGCGCACGAGGAATTGGGCAAAAAGCTCTCTGGCCGCATAGCCTTGCCTATCCATCAATTTGGCCACTTTTGTTTTTGAAACGCCCAATTTGCTTTCAGCATTCTCACTGCTGGAGATATTGTCCGAATTAGCCGCCTCCGCATACGGTGGATTGATCAGCACCAGAATCTTCTTCCCCTCCGCAATGGCCTTCCGCAAACCCTCCGGAATTTTGTTCGTCAAACTATAATCGATTCGCCCGTCCTCCGTAATATCGTCGTTCAAATAATCATACTGAAAACGCTGCGCCGCCACACAAGTCTTGGTCGCCTTCATCACATCCACATCCGCCTGATCCAGCGTGCTCATGTAAATATTCCGGGGATTGCTATGCTTCACCTCCAGATTCCCCACCCCGCAGCACATGTCCCACACAATGTATTCCTTCTGCCAATTCTTCCCCAGCGTCTCCGCCAGCTTGTCGTAGGCTTTATCCACCACCGCGAGCGGCGTGTAGTAGGCGCCCTTGAAGCTCCGCTCGTCCAGGGGAATCAGGCTGTCCCGGCGTTCCAGCAGATAATCGCGGTACTCCGCCTTGGGCGGCTTGTGGTAAATCGCCCAAAACTGACGGTACCCCTCCTTGTTCCCCAGCTCGTAAATATGCCCGCCCAGGCTGAACACGGGAGCGCCATTCTTGTGCAGCAGCTCTGCCGGTAGATTCTCGTGCGTCGAAACCGTGCCGTCGTGCATGATGTCCGCAAAAAAGAGCAGGGCATAATCCTCCTCCGCCACGCCCTTGATCTCCCGCCCGATCATTTCTACCCACTTGTCGAAGACTTGCTTCAGATTGTCCGGCGTGATGGGGGTGCGAATGATATCGCCGCTCCTGATGGCATTTTTTATCGTGCTAATGAATTCCTCCTCGTGCGTTTCGATCTTGAAAGACACAAAATGCGTGCCAATGTGGGCGGAGACCTCATCCAAAGCCTCCTGCGTGTAGCCGCTGGCCGATTTGCCCCACTTGATCGTCTTTTTCGCCAAAAAGGGCAGCACATCCTCGCTCTTCATGATGGCTGCTTTCTGCGTATCGATCACCGCCAAAAAAGGCGGAACAGGCTCCCCTCGGTTCAGCGCCTCCTGCACATAATGCATCAGCTGCGTGAACATGGCGTAGGTGGAAACCTTGGCGTTGTTCTTCGCCTCGAACCAAATCTCTTTGGTCTGAATGTCGATCAGGTTCTTGGAATAGCCCTTCAGCCCAAGGGCCTTGATGTAGGCGTCCTTCACGTCCTCCTCGCTGATGGCCTGCTGCAGTTGCTGGTAAAGAGTCATTGGGTTTGGGTTCTTGCCGACGCTTGCCGAATTATACACAAAACCCGCCCTGCTTGAACCCGTTCTTTTGGCCCGGGAAAACTCCTCGAAGGAATTTTTTCACATCAGCAGGCTTGCTCAAATCGTATCATAATGATACAATTAATTCAAAAAATGATACAATTAGAAAAACTCACCCGTCGGCAGAAATTCATTCTCCAGCTCATCAATCAGCTGGAAAGCGCTGGCAATCAGGTTCTTTTGGAGCGGGTGGCCCTGGAATTTGACCAAAGCTCACGGGTCACCCTGATTCGGGACCTGAATGTCTTGCTCAAAAAAGGCCTGATCCAAAAAAGCGGTCAAGGCCGATCCGTGGTCTATCAATCAAAATCATCTCCGCTCCAAAAAATATTCGATACGGAGACCTATTTCAAAGTCCCGCCCGACCGACGACTGATCCAAGGGAAAAAACTGGACTTCAGCCAACTTCGCCCGGAAGAAATCTTCACCCCAAAAGAGCTTTCTCATGTGGAAAAGATCACCAAGGATTTCCGGAAACGCCTCAAGAATTATGAAGAAGGAGGAACGAGAAGAGAATTCGAGCGCATCACCATCGAGTTTTCCTGGAAGTCCTCCCAAATTGAAGGCAGCACTTATACCCTTTTGGAAACAGAGAAGCTGCTCAAGTACCACCAGGAGACGCAAGGCAAAACCCGGGAAGAGGCGCTTATGATCCTCAACCACAAAGTCGCTTTGGAATATGCTTGGGCCTACGCAAAGGATTTCAAGAACATTTCCCCCAGGAAAGTGGAAGACATTCACGAGCTTCTGACCCAAAGAATGGGCATCAAAAGAGGCATCCGAAAGCGAGCGGTTGGTATTGTGGGAACCGCCTACCGGCCCTTGGACAATGAATTTCAGATCAAAGAGGCTCTGCGGGACTTGTGCCACCTGATCAATAGGACGAAGCCGCCTTTCCTGAAAGCCCTTCTGGCTGCCGCAGGCGTTGCCTACATCCAGGCCTTTGAGGACGGGAACAAAAGAACTTCGCGCCTGATGGGCAATGCGATTCTTATGGCCAACGATCACTGTCCCATTTCCTATCGGAGCATAGACGAAACCGAGTACAAAAAGGCGATGATTCTATTCTACGAGCAGCATTCCATCGAATATTTCAAAAGGCTCTTTTTGGAGCAGTACGAATTCGCCACCCGGACCTATTTCCTTTAGGCACACCAGCTCCTGGGCGGGGCCGCATTTTTTTGGATGAACTTGACTTTAAATAAAAACTATTTAAACTTAGCATTACTTGGTTAGACGCTCTCCAGCTAAAATTGGAGGCGCTGCTCATTAGCATGAAGGTTCCAACAAACGAGGCCATTTGGCCTAACTCAATTCCCCATTCACTCATTGGGCGCGAGCCTAGTCCACGAGGTGTTCCATGCGTACGAATGCGAAATTCCGGCTGCTGGCAGCAGCCATGACCCTGTCCATCGGGTTCTTTCTCGGCTGCACTGGCAGCTTTCAAGTGGGCCTCAGCCAGGGCGATTGCCCCCAAGGCGCCGAAGCCTGCGAGTGCTACCCCAACCAGACCTGCGATGTTGGGCTGGCGTGCGGCGCGGATAGCATCTGCGAGGCTGTCGATTGCCCCCAAGGCGCCGAAGCCTGCGAATGCTACCCCAACCAGACCTGCGACAGCGGGCTCGAATGCGTCGAAGATGTCTGTCAGATCTCCGGAGATGGCGACGCAGATACGACGGGAGACGGCGACAGCGAGCCCAGTGCCTGCGGCAACGGCATGCTCGAGGCCGACGAGGAGTGCGATGGCACGAATCTGGGGGGTCTGACGACCTGCGCAGACCTCGAGGGCTTCGACGAAGGGGCTCTCTCGTGCAACCCTGATTGCACCCTCAGCGTCGATGCCTGCATCGCTTGGGAGTGCGGCAACGGCGTGCCCGAGGGCTTCGAGCATTGCGATGGCGATGAGGGGTGCAATCGGGACTGCAAATATCCCGCCTGCAATATGGGCGAAGCGGACGCCATTCACTGCCCCGGCTGTCTTTCCTGCACGAACTTTCACTGCGTCGATGAGATCGCCGCATGCGAAGGGGCCGGTGGCGGGAATTGGCAATGTGTGATTTACACTGGGCAGACAGCCCAAGCCTGCGGAGCCCTCCCGAGCGCGTACGATGAATTGGACGCTCTCGTCGCCTGCATGAAAGAGGGCATTCCCTGCGCCGCCTACTGCGGGGATCAGCCCGATCCCACCCCCTGAAGGAACCTTCATCGACCCAAGCAGCCTATCACGTGCCCTCCTCCCCCGCGCAATGGTGCGGGAAGTACCCATGGCAATGAAGGCAGAGCAGAACAGCCTTCCGGGAAAACCGGAACGCTCCGACCCAGGCACCGTGCCTGGGTTTTTCATTAACGTGAATTTCCGCAGCGCTTTAGGCCATTTTTAAAAAGCCGATGGAGGTGGGGTGAGCCACGCTCCATCGGCGATCGTTCATGAGCTGCGCTTCATCAGGCGGCCTGGGCGACGCCCGGCGGCAGCACGTACCTGAAGTCATGTTCCTCACCGGGATTCACGACGCCGACATCGATCCTGTAGTCGCCGTTCGGCTCCCAGTCGCGACGCTCGACTCCGACGATGCGATTGGGCAAGGTCCAGCGCAAGGCTTCGGGGGCAAACCTCTTGTAGCTCCGGAAATCGTGACTTTCCGCCCAGGTCACCGGATTCCCTTCCGTCCCGATTTCCTCGTAATCCTTCGTGTCTCCCACGACCAAATGGTGCTCCCGTTGGACAATGGTGTCCAGTTCCGGCTCGCCGCCTTTGTGGCTGTCGAGCATGGGGACATGGAAGGTTTCCTTGTCCATGGGCTCGTACCAGATCAGCACCGGGGTGGCGGCCGCTTCGTCGCGGTTGTTGAAGCACCATACGGTGAGCTGCCAGTCCTCCGGCGGATACATTCGGTCGAAGCTCTCCAGGGTGCCTTCGTCCAGCTCGGGTCGCCGGTCCTGGGGAACCTCGTGCATTCGCTGGCGGATGGCCTCGGCGCTGCCTGCGACCACCGTGTAGATGCCGGTATTGAAGACCGTTGCTTCCGCACTGAGGCTGAGGGCGAACATTTCGACCTCCCTGGCCATGCTCTCGCTGCTGATGACCTCGACCATGTTGTCGAGCAGGCCCGGCGCATCCTTGGTGTCCAGCACGTTCTCCGGACCCAGCCGTTGCCGGGTGTTGATCGCGATGATCATGCAGTTGGCCCCATCGACATTCATGTTGATGGCTTTGTTCCCGTAGATCAGGACGTGGACCAACTTCCCCGTTTGGGGGTGGATGGCCGAGCCGATGTAGATGATGGTCTTGCTGAAATGAGCGGGATACATGGAAACGCACATGAGGGTTCTTTCTCCTTTTGGGGTTTCCCGACCTGATTCAGGCTCATCGGAAGTGATGAAGCATGATCGGCGGGCCTGAAAGCAAAAGGCTTTTCGGGCTCAGGATCGCCGATCATATAAGGCTCATGGAAAGATCATGCCGGCACCCTGTCCCGCTCCGGCCTTTGCGGCCGAAAGGAAGCACAGGAATGCGGGCATGCCGTTCCACGAGAGCGAAGATGCTAACGAGCTTTTATCAAAAAATATATTATATATTATTTTTAATTTTGTCAATCCAAAACTGGCCCCGGGAAAGCCAATTCCAGCCCTGGCTCCACCTCACTCGTAATATCCCATTGCCGCCTCGTTGGGCAGGCGGAAGGTGAGGAAGCCCGACTTTTCCTGTTCCATATGCTTCTCCAGCTTCTCCAGCACATGGCCCAGGCAATAGGATCGACTGGCTTTCCAGTCCTGAGGCAGCGAGGCGATCGACGTGTAGCCGTCCTCGGGCAATTGGCCCATGGCCTTCCGGTCCAGATCTGATTGAGGCATCCACAGGTGCTCCGCCGGCTGGGCGCATTCGGCGCAGGAGCGGCCCAAGCGCTCCAGCGCAGCCTGCAGGCGCTGCTGAACCAAGGTGTTGATGTCGGGAGAGTCTCCGGGCGTGAAAAGGTAGTAGTCCATCACCAGCGGCTCCACAAACAGGATATTTTTGCCTTGGCAGGCCTTGCCCAGCTCCTTGAGCAGGCATTTGGGGCAAAGGACCGCAGTCACCTCTCCGCCGGAGAGGCCGGAATAAAGTTCGCTGGCCATAAGGGTGTCGGCCTGGCAGCGCGTGCAGCGCTGGGGCTTGGGCTTGAGGAAATCGAAGAATCCCATGGGTTGAAAGGGTTAGTTTAGGGGCCGCGGTCAGGAATTGGAGAGCTTGGCGAAGCCCGCCGCGACGTCTTCCGGCACAATGCTCGGGTCGATCTCCATCACCCGGTTGTAAAGCTCCAAGGCGCGGATCTGCCCGCCCTGCACCAGCTCGATGGCGGCCAGCTCCAGCAGCCGAGGGGCGTTGGTCGGGTCCAGTTGGATCACTGCCTCGTACACCGGCTTGGCGTCGGCGTAGCGCTTCAGCTCGAACAGGTTGAAGGCCAGGTTCTCGATGGCTGTCGCATCGTTGGGGTTCAGCTCCACGGCCTTGGCGTTGTGCAGCAGCGCCTCGTTCAGAATGCTCTGGTCGCCCTGGGCGCTTTGCAGCAGATACGCTCCCGCGCCGTTGTGCGCGATGTAGCTCGGCTCCAGCTCGATGGATTTTTCGAAGCTGGCCACCGCCTCCTCGGCCTGGCCTTCCAGCATCTTCACCTTGCCCTCCAGGGCGTAGAAAATAGCGCTGTCTTTCGGAGCGGCCTCCAGGCCTTTCCTGTAGTGCTCCAGGGCCTGCTCGGCCTGGCCGTCGCGCTCGTGGTAGGAGCCCGCCTCCAGGTAGACGCTCTCGATGCCTTCGGTCCGGCCTGATCCGTTCATCAGGGCCAAGGCTTCCCCGTACGCTGCCTTCGCCCCCTCCGCATCGCCCTGCTGCAAAAGCTGGGCGGCTTTCTGGACCTGGTAGCCCTCCGGCGAAAGGCTGCCGATTCCCTGGAAGAGGGAAAGCAGCATGTTCAGCGCCATGACGATGGGGAAAACCAGGAAGAAGATCACCGATCCGACCTTGCCCGTTTTAAGGCTGGCCCGGGCGGCCCGGTAGGCGAAGGTTCCGCCGTAGACCATGGCCGCGGCGCCCAAAAAGGACCAGAAATACGAGAAGGCCGCCGGCATGGGCTGGGTGAAGTAGGCGCCCCGGTAAGCCAGGGAGTAGAACAGCTGGGCCGCCAGGATCACGCTGGCCAGGGG
>JACCDN010866580.1_pt1 | contig 24597 bp, 27 predicted proteins | sample 7441691 | NCBI WGS metagenome assembly JACCDN01 (sample SAMN15323439, study PRJNA562643) | freshwater metagenome | isolation source: river surface water | place: USA:Blue River Watershed | collected 2017-08-16 | reverse complement strand
GTAACCCCAAGGAGAATACAAGGGTATATTCAGCCCATTTGTCGTTAGGAGCGACGGGTGAATAGCGACTCCCCGCGAGCTAAAGCTCGCTTGTACGGAGTTCGACTCTCCCTGGAGGAAGCCAAGAAAAAAGACCAGCAAAATGCTGATCTGTTTTCTTGGTGAGCTCTAAGGGGCGTAACTGGAAACATTTTGAGCCAGCAGTAAGGCAGCTAGATGCACTATTAGAGGAAGCAGGTCTAGATATTAATCATTGCTATACTGAAGGAGAATGATATGGCTCGAAGATATAAGCAAAACAACAACTTTATAGATGAAGCAGCAGGAATAATAAGCTTACTGGTCTTTCTTTTCGGCTATACCAAATATAACGAAATCCGCGAGTCAAGCCCCGAGCTACTCCCCTATATTTATGTTGGTGGCTTGGCACTACTAATAGTGATTATCTTTTTTATAATTCGTTCTTTTATAAAAAGATTGCGCATCAAAAAGGTCTTCACTATGTCAGACATAGACAATATGGGCGGAGTGAAGTTTGAGTATTATCTGGCAGATATTCTGCGCAAGCGAGGATTCAAGAATGTCAAAGTTACCGAAAAGTATGATCTAGGTGTTGATATTATCTCAATAAAAGACGGCGTAACCTGGGGCATTCAAGCAAAACGCTACAACTCAATAGTCAAGGCGTCTGCGGTTAGAGCAGCTTATACAGCTTTGTCTCATTATGGATGTCAACGAGCAATGGTCGTAACCAACAACTACTATAGTAATCCAGCAAAAACACTTGCTGCGAGTACCAGCACTATACTGGTCGACAGGGACGAGCTTGCAAGATGGGTTTATGAGGTAAGTCAACAGAGGTGATATACTATGAATGATATGAGTGGATACGAATTAAATGATCAACATATTGAAACTGTTCTCAAGAATTTGAGAGCTCTTCAGCCTGATGCAACTCGCGAGGATGCTATAAATTTACTTCTTGAAACAAAAATGAAGATTCGTGAAATGACCCCCAAAGAGCAATTAGAAGAACTAAATAAGTTAAAGAATCAGGAATCTAACTAAAACGGTAGGACGTCTTTAGAACTTATTTTCAGGAGCTTTACTATCTTGCCAAGCATTTTTAATGATGGAACGGATTCTCCACGTTCAATTTTGGCATAGTACGCAACATCTGTACCGATTTTATCGGCAACTTCTTGCTGTGTTAGGTCTATAGTCCTCCGAGCCTTGCGTAAGCTAGCTTTTAGGGACGCTTTAATTTCTTTATCAGTCATATGGCTATTATCCCACAATTTCTAATGCTAGTTAAATGTCGGATATATTGCACATTTCCGTATCAGGTAGCATGAACGTATTATGACAACGGGGGTTGCTGGTCAAGGCAGAAAGCGAAAGGATGCAAATGAGCGAAACGCATAAAGAATGGATTGGTAAGCGAGTAAAAAAGTTTAGGAAAATAACAAAACTATCCCAAAAAGACTTTGCAAAGAAAGCGGGCATACCACTTAATGAGTACATACGGATCGAGAACGGCGAAGTAGAGATTAGAATCGCTCGTTACATGAGATTGCAGGACACTGCAGGCGTAAAACTATTGACTAAAGAAAGCTATAGACCAAGCGTTATGCAGCTGTTCGGTAAAAAAACTAATCCAGAACAGCAAATACTCCTACGCACGTTTCTGGATATTGAGAAAAATGCATCAGAAAAAGGACTATATTGGGTAGATTATCTGAGAGAATTTTTTCCGAGCATGGCCGAGCTCATCCAAAGAATGGTAGAAAAAGAAATGTACCACTTGAACAGCAAAGTAGCATAGTAATTAATAGCTATTGATCAGCAATCCTGCGAATTTACGTTTTTTCCTTCTATTTCTATACAACTGTTTAGCCACACCTATACTGCATATTGCAAAATCACACCCGGAACATTAATAATCCTTATGCTCGTATTTCATAATCTGTTGGCATAAAATGCTAGTAGAAGATAAACAATGACAAATATATTTTCTACTACACTCTTCACTAGAATATTCGGTGACACTACTACCGAACTGCTAGTCAACACAGCTGTGGTATCGCTAATAATTTACGTCTTATACAAACATTTTATAAAGCCAGTCTGGTCGATTACTACAGATATCATTGAGCTTTTTAAGAATCGAGATATGGCATGTATTCATATCACCCCACCCCATAAAAATGAAATTGATCCAGATCATACCAAAAACTTGATGTATGCGCTTCAAAGCATCTATGCAAAAGAAAGATTATCACTAGAAATAAACAGCACCAAAAACACGGGTATCACTTACCAGATTGTTGTAGAAGAACGAGCAGTTAAAGGCATAAAGAAGCAGTTAATGGCGTATTTGCCAGAGATGAAGATTCGGGTTACTGCTTTAGAGAAGCAAGATGTCGCCCATCGCATCTACAGCTTCAAGCTAAAACGACACTTTGCATATCCCCTCAAAACCTACGTTACATATGAGCGTACAGATCCCATGAGCTATATTGCCAGTGCGCTCACTAGGATGGATGATGACGAATCAGTGATCTTGCAGTTTGTTGTTCGGCCATACAGTCCAAAAAGCGCGCGAAAAATCTACAATAGGATATTAAAAGACGGCCGCTCGAATATTGGCGGTGGCCTCAAGGCTTTTGCAATAACATACGCGTGGGTGTGGGTTCCAGGTGTACTAGTTTGGCTCATTTCAAAGAATTGGGCACTTGGACTCATCACAAGTTTCCTAGTATGGATAGTGGCACTATTTAGCCAAAACGAACTACCGAGAGCCCTTACATCTACTGAAGAAAAGCTATACGACGAGATTATAGAAAAACTAGACCAGCCCCTAGCTAGGGTGGATATGCGGCTATCTGTACTTTCCGAAAAACGACAACACATAGTGGATGACTTCATGAGTTCACTCAAAGTGTTTGAAAGAACAGGTTTTCAGGCAATAGTGCCATCAAGGTCAATCAATCATAGTGTTTGGCAAAAATATGTCAGCAAGCTGTTCGTAAATAGACTTTCCTCCATATTTACTCGTAACTATATGGTTCTAGGTACGCCTGAACTGTCTAGCCTCTATCACTTCCCATATGGCGTCATAAAGACAGAAGGCATGGTTCGATCACACAGCCGGACGCTACCAGCACCACTCAGCCTCAAAGGTAATACGAAGCTCGATGTAGTGTTGGGTGTCAATAAACATCAAGGAGAAGAAACACCGATTGGCCTTACCGAATCCGAGCGAGAACGACATATGTATATTATTGGTGGTACTGGTAGCGGTAAGACAACTATGCTCAAATACCAGATAGTGCAAGATATGCGCAACGGCAAGGGTGTAGCTGTAGTCGATCCGCATGGTGACTTGGCCGAAGAACTGCTTGATTTTGTGCCCAAAGAGCGCAGGAAAGATCTGATTTATCTTAATCCGGATGACCTCGACCACCCTCTTGGTGTGAATTTACTTGAACTACCAGAAGGCCTAAGCGGTAATGACCTATTGCGCGAAAAGGATCGCGTAACGGAGTCAGTGGTGTCTGTAATGCGCAAAATATTCTCAGATGATGACAGTGGCGGGCATCGTATTGAATATGTCCTCCGCAACACTATCCAAACAGCACTCACCATGGATGAGGCAAATCTATTTACTATTTTTCGATTGCTAAATGACGCCAAGTTTAGAAAATCAGTTGTTAACAACCTAGAGAATGAAGATCTGAAGATCTTCTGGAAAAACGAGATAGGTAAAGCCGGTGAAATGCAGAAAGTTAAAATGGCTGCCGGTATTACTGCTAAAATCGGAAGGTTCTTATTTTCAGCCAGCGCAAAGAAGATTCTTGAGCAGAACAAGTCCACAATTGATTTTGATCGTTTAATGGATGAGCAAAAAATACTAATATGTAATTTCTCTAAAGGTTTGCTCGGTGAAGACACATCAATGTTGTTTGGCGTAACGATACTTGCCAAGATGCAACTTGCATCGCTTCGAAGAGCTCGCCAAACACAATCTGATAGAAAGCCGTTTTATCTATATGTAGATGAGTTTCAGAACTTCGCTACTATGAGCTTTGTACAGATGCTATCTGAATCGCGTAAGTATAAACTGTTCCTCATCATGGCCGAACAATCTACGCAACAACAAGACGAGCAGAGACTAGTCGATATCGTGCTTGCCAACGTAGGGACTGTCATTACTTTCAGAACTGGCAGTCCTGCAGATGAACGAATTCTACTGCCTTTATTTAGACCGTTCATTGAAGAGAATGAGCTATCTAATATTCCTTCTTATAATTTCTATGCACGAATATCTGCAGTAAATACTCAAGAGCCAGTATCTGGAACTACTTGTTTGCTAGAAATAAATCCAGATCTATCTATTGCGCGAAGTATTAAAGAATATTCAAGAAACAAATATGGTTTCACACCCGAAGAAAGTCAAGTTCAAGTAGCACCTAAAGTACTAATAAATACTAGACAAGCGAGAAAGAAAAAACTTAAAAAGTCACCTAATCTAGAACAGGTCATAACATGAGTGATACTCCTTTGACAGAAGAAGAGCTAGAGCGATTGGTTAAGTTTTTCGAGATATTGATCGAAATTGATCAACAACTAGAACAAGACGGAGTTTAATTATTGTCGCCAATTAGTATATGCTGTTATAAGATGGCAGAAACAACAAACACTAACATACAATTCAATGAATTTATAGATCCTTCACAAGATACTCCCACGGGTAGAGATGTTCTCAACACTGATGATATCGGTCAAAAACTTTTAGGAGTAAATACGCCATTATCGAGGGCAAAGATACTGCATATTCTTAATGAAAATGGCGTACCTGCAGAGGAAACGAAAATTGATGTAGTGCATAGTAATCCAAGTTACCCAGAACAAGAGTTCACCTTTCAAGAGACCGTGATTGATGGCATGCCTGAAGACGCATCTGAGATTGTTGCTAGTTACCTAGCAAAACATCAAGAGGAAGTTATAGAAGTTTATAGCTTAGCCAACGAGCTACTGCCTGACCTTAAGAGAAGAGTTATAAATAGTTTGTCTAATTATGGGTTAAAGCTAGGTATTGAAAGCGTAGACTTAAGAGCGTTATTTGAGCGACGTCTTCAGTCCATAACTGAGGTAAAAGCCGAGGATTGGCTACTTGATAGTGACAGTCCATTCAACTTTTCATCTGGAGTTGGAGCTAATTTTTCTATGCGTAATGGTAAAAATAAAGTGAAAGTGATACCTGATGAGATTGGTAAAGCAGCGACTTTGAGAAGAATAGATTTACGAACCGCAATCGAACTCTCCCTTATGCATGAGCTAGAGCATGCCGCTAGCTTTATTGGTACATTTACTGGTAGAGATGCACCCAGGAGTGGGTTAAGAGTTAATGACGTAAATGAACATGGTCAGATGCTAGTAAGGTCGCATGGTGCATTATTTTTAGATGAAGGCGCACAAGAAGATATATTATGGAAATCAGGATTAGAGCGTTCACGAGATGTAACTTATATACATCAGGTTGTAGTTTGGAATGGCATTCTTGCGGTTAGACCTGAACTCGAAAAGTTGAGATTTGAAGCTAAGTTTCTTAATACGCCAGGAAGTAGAGGCAAGCTCGTAGGTGAAATTGAAGCAGTTTTGGGACCTTTTGCGATAGAGGAAGTCGATAAACTTATTGATGAGTTTGGAACTCTAAGAAAATTCCCGATACTAAAAGAGAGATTATCTACAATGGTTGGTGAAGATACAGATGATTTCCGTAAAGCCATGGATGTAACTCAACTTCAAATACTCGAGCCTTTAGGCTTTGGCTACAGCGATGAAGAGCTACTAAGTGCGTTAGAAGATGATGTCTTGCTGCAACCCATGAAGCCATGATCATCTATAATTAAAGTATGTGCGGACGCTACACTTATTATTCATCGGCCGATCTCATAAGTGAGTTTAAGCTCATACCTAAAGATGATCCGCAAACAAAACTCGCTTTAGAGGTAAACGATAACTACAATGTTACTCCCGGATCAGATATGCCTGTCATGATTCGCGGTAAGCAAGAACATATCCTAGAGCAAATGATCTGGGGTTTAATCCCTGTATGGAGCAAATCTGAAAGCACGGGCTTAAAGCTTATAAACGCTCGTAAAGAAGGTCTTTTCGAGAAGTCTATGTGGAAGCGACTCGTTAAGGATCATCGCTGTGTTGTGCCCGCAAGAGGCTTTTACGAATGGAAGAAGTTAGATGACGGATCAAAGCAACCGTTCTACATCACACCTGCTCAAGGTTCTGTATTTGCATTTGCAGGGTTATGGGATGAATGGAAGAGTCCAAGTGGTCAAAGAATCAGAACCTATACCATCATCACGACTGCGCCCAATAAGGAAATGAGTGATGTACATAATCGTATGCCCGCTATTCTTACTAAAGAACAGTCTGATATATGGCTATCTCCATTAGAGCTGACGCAGTCACAGGTTGATAACATTTTAACCCCATCTCCAGATGGTTCAGTAGTATTAGCTAAAGTAAGCAAAGACGTTAATAACCCTCGTAATAATCGTAAAGAACTTATTTATCCGTTAGAAGACTAGTTTTTATATACGTTTTTTGGCCTGTAAAGTGAAATATAATTGTCTTGCAATAATACCCCTAGGGGGTATAACATAATTGTATGAGACAAGATATTAAAAAGCGCGCATCACATCGATCTAAAATTATTAAAGGTCAGTTTGATGGTCTACAAAAGATGATAGACAATGAAGCCTATTGCATGGATATATTGACGCAGAGCCTCGCTATACAGAAGTCTCTCGCTTCCCTCAATAAGCTGATTGTAGAAAATCATATAACCACACATGTTACCGATATGTTGCAATCGGATGACAAGAAGATGGTCGAACAAGCCCATAGTGAATTACTTGGTTTGTATGAATTAAATAACGTACGGGGGAAGTAATGGATCACTCGCATCACGAACATATGCACCATGAGGGACATGATATGAGTGATCATGCCGATCATGATAAACACGCAGGTCATAATCCAGATATGTTTAAGAAGAAGTTTTGGTTAAGTTTTCTTCTAACCATTCCTGTCGTTTTGTACTCACATACCGTTATGGATTTACTGAACTACACAATGCCAACTTTCTGGGGCAGTGAGTGGATTCCGGCAGTTTTAGGCATCATTATATTCTTCTACGGTGGCGTAGTATTTCTAAAAAGTGCAAAGGCAGAGCTAGAGGCTAGACAGCCAGGCATGATGACGCTTATATCTCTGGCCATTACAGTAGCCTTTGTCTATAGCCTTGCTGTGTCACTCGGGCTTGAGGGCATGGATTTTTGGTGGGAACTGGCAACGCTTGTCACCATCATGCTGCTTGGACACTGGCTTGAAATGGCATCCGTCATGAATGCTCAAGGAGCACTCAAAGAACTTGCTAAGCTACTCCCCGATGAAGCCGAACTGGTCACTAAAGGTACTACAAAAACTGTGTCTATTGCGAGCCTACAGGTAGATGACGTTGTATTAGTGCGACCAGGCAGTGCTATTCCAACTGACGGTGTCGTTATAAAAGGCGCGTCAGACGTGAATGAATCAATGCTCACCGGCGAATCAAAAGCGGTACGTAAGGTTACTACGTCATCAGTTATAGGTGGCACAATCAATGGGAGCGGTGCGCTCACTATAAAGGTGTCAAAGATTGGTAGCGATACGGCACTCGCGGGCATTATGAAATTAGTTGCCGAAGCCCAAAGTAGTAAATCTAAAACGCAAATTATTGCTGATCGTGCAGCGTATTACCTTACGTTTGTAGCAATTGGTGCAGCGATACTTACCGCTATTGGCTGGTCTTTATTGAGCGACAAATCCACGGCATTTATATTAGAGCGTGTCGTAACCGTACTTGTTATCGCCTGTCCACACGCACTGGGGCTAGCCGTTCCGCTAGTGACCGCCATATCTACCAGTTTAGCAGCTAAGAATGGTTTACTTGTAAGGCAACGTATGGCCTTAGAATCTGCTCGTAACATTGACGTTATTCTTTTTGATAAAACCGGTACGCTTACCAAGGGAGAACAAGGTGTCGTAGATAGTGTGGCTGATGGCATGAAGTCAGATGATTTGTTGGCTCTAGCAGGTGCGGTTGAGCAAGAGTCTGAGCACCCAATTGCAAAAGCGATAGTGCGTTACGCAAAAGAAAAGAAATTGAGTGTAGGAGCTGCTAAAAACTTTTCTGCTATGTCGGGACGCGGTGCCAAAGCGACAATTAATGGAAAAATAGTGTATGTTGGTGGCCCTAGATTACTAGAGGAGTTGTCGGTTACCCAGTCCAGTGCGATTAAAAGCGCCTATGATAGTGCAAGCATCGATGGCAAGACAGTCATTTATGTTGTTGCAGACAAAAAAGTACTTGGAGCTATTATGCTGGCTGATGTCATTAGACCTGAATCTAAAGAGGCAGTACAAACACTCCAAGAATCTGGTAAGCGAGTAGCTATGCTGACAGGTGATGCCAAGGGTGTGGCTGCTTGGGTAGCAAAAGAACTGGGCATTACTGAATTTTTTGCTGAAGTATTACCTGAACATAAAGCCGATGTCGTAAAGAAGTTACAAGCAGATGGCAGTAAAGTAGCGATGGTCGGAGACGGCGTTAATGATGCCCCTGCACTCACACAAGCTGACGTTGGTATAGCGATTGGTGCAGGGACAGATGTTGCGATTGAGTCGGCAGGTATTGTACTTGCAAGTAGTGATCCTAGAGGCGTTGCTAAGATTGTAATTCTTTCTAAAGCTACATATCGCAAGATGATACAAAACTTGTTTTGGGGTGCGGGCTACAATGTCGTGGCGATACCACTTGCGACAGGTGTCACTGGCTTTATACTCTCGCCTGCGCTAGGTGCAGTCTTTATGTCGCTATCGACTATCATTGTTGCTGTTAATGCTCAGTTTCTTCGTAACGTTAAGCTAGGTGTAAAATAGTAGTATGAAACGCTTTCTACGCGCCGCCTTTAGTTCGCTCCTACTCGTGATTGTGAGCAGCTTTGGGTTGGTGACGCATGTATCGGCTATGCCCGCTTCAATGCATCAAATGGAGCATGGTAGCTCATCCCACTCGCAACATAGCCATTCGGCAAGTAGTGTTCGCTGTGTGACGCTCTGTACATCAGCAGTTGTACAAAAAGAAGACGAATACGATAATGAAGAACTCTCTGAAGACGATGATGAGCCAGTAGTACCCTATTATTTAGAATTTAGTGGTAATCACTTTGATGAGCTATCTACTCGTCTTGCAACGACAACGACATCGGTTAAACCACCACCAAAAGTACCGATCTATTTACAGCATGCAGTGCTCCGATTTTGAGATTCGTTTGATTCATACCAAACGAAATACTTACTAATTGGAGATTGAAAACAGTATGAAGAAAAACAATATACTAATTCTTGCCATCGTTGCGATAGTAGCGATTGCTGGTCTCGGATTTTACGCACTTAGTCGCAATGATTCCGATTCGATGATGAATGCCGACACCATGAATAAAGTCATGGAGAATAGCAGTGTCATGGCAAACATGAACTCGTCTATCTACAAGGAATACTCACAGCTTAAAGGCGAAGATTACGACCGTCTATTCATCGCTAACATGATCGAGCACCATCAAGGGGCTGTAGATATGGCTAAGCTGGCGTTAACAAACGCAAAACATCAAGAGCTAAAAGATATGGCGCAAGATATTGTAAGCGCTCAAACAAAAGAAATTGATGATATGAAGTCATGGCAGGTCGCTTGGGGCTATCCACCAAGTAGTGGCGAAGCAATGATGGATCATTCGGCTATGGGCATGATGGCAGATATGGGCATGATGACAGAAAGTCTCAAAGGACTAACGGGTGATGCATTCGACAAAAAGTTTATTGAGCTCATGATCGAGCACCACCAGTCAGCAATAGATATGGCAGTGTCTGGCAAAACTAATGCCTACCATAGCGAGGCCATAACACTAACCGAAGCAATCGTAAATGCCCAAAGTAAAGAAATCTCTCAAATGAAACAGTGGCAAAAGGACTGGGGCTACGAGAGCTAGACTGCGAGACAAATAACTAACTTTAAGGAAAATCATGAGTAACAAACTATTTTACATAGTAGTTGTCTTGCTGGTGGTCGGCGTACTCGGACTCGGAATGGCAAAAAAGGAGCCAGATACTCCGAGACCAGGCGTTGAGCATGCGGACGATGGACGTACACACGTTGCCTCAAAAGAATACACGGGCGATGAACCTCCTACTTCCGGTGAGCATGCCGAACCGGTTGCTTGGGGTGTGTACGATCAAGAAATCCCCGAGGCTAATGCAATCCATAATCTTGAACATGGCGGTGTCTATATTTCATATAGAAGTGACCTTCCTAAAGAAGAGCAGGACAAGATCAAAGCTTTGTTTTCTAAGCCATATGCAAATCCTGAGTTTACCCCTTCTAAAGCTCTAGTTGCACCACGGGATGAGAATAAATCACCGATTGTGATGTCATCTTGGCGAAGAAGCCAAACGTTTGAACGGTTCGATGAAGCTGCAATGATCAACTACTACAAAGAAAACGTTGGTAAGAGTCCTGAGCCAGGCGCTAGCTAATTACGTAAAAATGTAGGTTTATGAGCACCCGACTATTCGGGTGCCTTTTTATTAGAGGCGCAAGCTGATTAAAGGTTTATCTTTCTTATGCCTTCTCAGTGTACGCATAGAACCTGACTTGGGTAAGGTAGTATTCGCCCATAAGACAATTAATGATTTTTATAGGGCTGTCTTATGGGGCATCTCCACCTTGCCAAGCCAGAACCTACGTGCGTGTTCCCGCAGGCGTTAATAAAGAAACGCTCGAAGGAGGGCTGCAATGAACAAATCATTACTAACTAAAACCGAGATGGCCAAGTTGCCACTCATAAATTCTGCAGAAGAGGTGCCAATCGAGGATAAGATCGTCTACTTCAAGTTTTTTACACCATGGACAAACTGGACATGGTACGCAATGGAAGGTGACGGTAGCCACTATTGTTTTGGTTTCGTAGAGGGTCATGAAGGAGAGCTAGGATACTTTTCACTCAGAGAACTCGCTTCGGTCAAAGGCCCGTTCGGACTGAGGGTAGAAAAGGATAGATTCTTCGAGCCCACGAGGTTCGGAGACTTGAGGCGTAGTTAATATAGCGTCCTGAGCACGACTATAAACTGCTCAGAACCTTTTCTCTATACGACAATGCTATTCACAGTCATCGAAAAATCATCGTCGTCTAGGTAGGCATCGTCCATTTTTTCTTCAATATATTCTTTGAGCTTTCGCTGATCTGCTTTTGAATTACGAATGATATGCACATTCGGGTACACATCGCCCTCCCAATCATGTGATTCATAGTGATCTATACACTTTCTGATTCTTTTCTTTACTAAGAATAAGTGCTGGTCGTCCGTCAGTTCAATAAAATAACTTCTGCCTTTTTTGGGCTGCACAAATAATGACGGTGTAGGCTTTATCATGCCTTCAATACTTGCCATTTCTGTCCCAGTTTTTACTTCTGCAGAATTACCTAGTTTCTGCGTAATGTCTAGATACGCCGTGTGTATGGCAATCTGCTGATCTATGAACTCTGATGACTTCGCGTGCTCCCTAAAGCGGCTTTTCAGAACATCTTTATCCACATTTAGGCCAGACTTGATTAGATATGACACAGCTTGAGGTGTTAAGTAGTAGCCAGCTGGTTTGTTCTGCAGTCTGTAGCTTTTATTGTGTTTTCTTCCTAGATAGCCTGCATTTGTAAGTATCTCTAGGGCGCTATAGGCGGAATTGTGAGTGATATTTCTATGTTTAGCAAGGTTATGGGTTGTTATAAATCTGAATTTATATGCAATTAGCAGAGTCTCGGTTTGTTTGGTAGTTAGTTTTCTGTCACTCATACTATACGTAGTATAATAGAAGAAAAGTAAAAATGTAAAATAAACAGATGTGAAAGTATAAAATAGTTCTAATTTCGGTATTAGAAAAATAATACAACATTATTCTATTGCTTTAAGTATTAATTAGGTAGTAAACTATACTTATTAAGGTAGGTTAATAGAGGGTATTATGGGTAGGAACATAGGGTCAACCAATAAGCCAAATATCGAGCAAGAGCTCAGTCTGGAGGAGCGAATGGAGCTCTTGGCCCGACTACTCATAGATACTGTTGAGGACGAGCAGAATGGAAGCGAAGTTGTTACAGAAGGCTAATATCAACGCAGTCGCTGCAATACGTGTATCGACCACCAAGCAAGGCACGGATGGTGATTCCCCTGAAGCACAGCGCGAGCAAATAGAACGATTCGCCGAGAGCCGTGGCATAAAGATAAAACAATACTTTGTATTTCTTGAATCCGCTAGTAAAGAACAGCAACCGATCCAGCAAGCAATTGATTTCTGTAAGAATCCAGATAACGGTATTAATCTGTTTATTATTAAATCAATCGATAGGTTTACGCGCGGAGGATCTGATACGTATAATCCGCTCAAACTTCAACTAGAGCAGGCTGGCGTATCCTTGGTAGATATATATGGAGTCATTGGCGACCAGAAAGTTAATACGCTTGATCACTTGGGCTTTGAATACAAATGGAGCGTCTACTCACCCACTAAGAAATCTGAAATTCTAGAAGCAGAACGTTCTAAAGATGAACTACGCGATATATTGAGTCGTGTTATTGGTGCCGAGATTCGCTACACCAAACTAGGATATTGGATGCGCCAACCACCATACGGCTTTAAAAATGAAAAAGTTGATACTCAACATGGTAAGAGGACTATTCTGGTGCCCCACCCGGAGGAGGCGCCATTCGTTGAGCTAGCGTACCGGCTAAGAGCTGAAGGATATCTGACGGATCAACAGATTGTAGATAAAATAAATCAACGGGGCTATAAGACGCGTGTTAGATATGTGCGTGACAGACATGACAGAACAAAGATTATTAAACAAAGTGGTGGCCAACCGCTAACTGTAAAAGCATTTCAGAAGCTCATACTGAACCCTCTTTACGCTGGTATCATTTGCGAAAAGTGGACGGAGAACAAAGCGATAAAGGGCGCATTCAGCGGTCTGGTTAGTATTTCCGTGTATAACAAGGCAAATAAGTCTAAAAAAGTTATTGAAGTTGATGAGCAGGGCGACTTTATTATCACAAAAGCAAAGCCACCCAAGAATGTTTTAATAAGAGGCAAAAAGACGATCAATTTTCCCTACAGAAGATTCGTGCTTTGTCCTGAGTGCGAAAAGCCCTTATTGGGTAGTGCTTCGCGTGGTCGTAATGGCAAATATTATCCTGCGTATCACTGCAGTAACCATGGCCACTATTTTAGAGTTTCTAAGGATGAGCTAGAAGGTCAAGTAGTGGAGTTTGTGAAGCAGTTCATAGTACCTAAAGAGCGCATAGAAGACGTTATGTCGCTTGTGCGTAAACTATATGAAAAGCACCAAGCCGAAGCGATAGAAGAGCTTAATAGTGTCGATGACCGCATAGCTAGCCTTCGGGCTGAATCCGAGATGATAATAAACAAACTAAAAGTTTTGAGCAATCTAACTGCGCTGCAGTATCTTGAAAAAGATCTAGAGCGTATCGAGAAGCAAATAGTAGCTCTTGAGGCTAGAAAGGAAGGTCATAGCGACAAAAAAGACGAGAAAATGGAGAAAGCTCTAAATAGAATCCAATTTTTCCTGGAAAACCTTGATGAGCTACTTATACAACAGAGGTCACAGGTCAAAAAATCATTATTTTTCAGGGCGCTTTTCAGCAAAAAACCAACCTACGAAGATCTAAAAACTGGAAACACAAAAACACCCCTTTTTACAGGGGTGAATCCGTTGCTTGCATTACTGCCAGCTAAAAAATCACTTATGGTGACCCCAAGGAGAATCGAACTCCTATTGCCGGGATGAGAACCCGATTTCCTAACCGTTAGAAGATGGGGCCAGGTCACAATATTTGAGGTGGTGTAAAAAACGACTCGTTTACTATATCATCGAAACGGTTAAGATGATTTCCTACCCGCATCCTGCGGGCGCGTCGCCACATCTTTGAAAACGAGTTTTCAAGAGTGGACTCCCTTGCGAATTGCCACAGGCAACTCTCACGTTAGAAGATGAGGCCACGTGAGGGGAAATTATACCAGTTACAGAGACAAAAATCCAGCGGTGACACAACACTATTTCATGTATAATCGCACTTATGCTTTTTACGACACTACTCGTTTTACACGTTATAGCTGCGATAAGTTCTCTTGCGTACATAGCAGGGAGCCTAAAACAAAATGACCAGCTACAGCAACGTGTTTCACTTCATTCTCTGACAACCTCTCTCATTTCAGGAACAGTACTTGCCGTTATTTCGGATACGACCGCACACAGCGTTTTATTGCACGCTATCTTATACCTCGTCCCGTACTCACTATTGTTTTTCATATCGGTTCGCAAGTCTTCGCTCAGAATCAATACACTCGAATACGCCATGCCGGCGATCTCGTTTTTTGGTCTATTCCTGCTTAATTTTAGTGCGCTTTAGATCTGAAAAGCCGTCATACAGTCGTTGTTAATTTAGTATGCGCTGTGGTAGGCATAAGCACGCTACGATACATGTATGGAAAAACCCGTGTTGTTTGCTCATATACCAGAAATCCATAATGAATCTACCCACGAGCTTGCACGTGAGGCGTCTTTTTTAGCTAATTCGGTAACGATACCCAAACCAAAATATCATCGCCTAGTTGGCTCTATTGCGATTGACGATGAATCTACGCGTGATGTTGACGATTCTATGGCTGTAGAGGAACTAAGTGAATCTGAGACGATTATTCGCACCTCGATAACTGATGTTGCATCAGTCATTCCACAAACAAACGCAATCGCTCGATATGCACTCGCTATGGTTGAATCGGTGTATGCGAAAAACGGACTGCTCGAAATACCGATGCTACCTGAGCGAATTAGTCATGGGGTCGGGTCTCTGCACCCGGACCAGCCACGACCCGTACTTACAAGTGTCATACACTACAAACTTGGAGAAACCCCAAAGCTCCTTGATATTCGCAAAGAATTCACACAGCCTGAGCGAATGACAAAACAGCATATAGCATTGCTTCGAAAAGGGGAATTGCAAGACCCTGAAGCGCTCACTCGGTATAGACGACTCTCACAAGCAGCATTATTACTCGCTAAACGTCGAGAGCAACGAGCAGGGCTACAGCTGAGCGGAGGACAATCCAATCGATATAAGGGGGAAGGTGATGAAATTTTTGAGTTCACTCAAGACTATATTCCACCTGATGTTACGGTTCGAGAGTTTGCAATTATTACAAATGAGCTTGACGCTTCGTTCTTTCTTGACTATCGCATACCGATGCTGTTTCGTGTCATGGGCCTTTCAGATGAACGAGCGCGATATTCGATCACTCCTCTTATACATACAGCACTCGGGGTAGATCTATATACTCACAATACGTCACCCCTTCGACGTATTGCAGATTATATGCATCATATGAACTTTGATGCGTTCATTCATGATAAAGCTTTTCCATTTAGTTTAGATTTTCTTGAGAATTACAGCGAATTAATAAATACCGTACGCGAACATCGGCGAGCTGTCGGTATAGACAGGGCAGCACATGTACTAAAACAGTACGGTTTCAAGCAGGCGACACCTTATGTCGACCTTTCTCAGTCTTCACACAATCGAACACATAATCCTAAGAAACTTGCACGACACCTTTTTCCAAAAGAGACGGGTCAACATGAGCGCTACCTGCAATCACTCTCAAAAAAGACTCTGAGTGAGTCGCCACGATTATTATTAGAAACACTCGAACATGCGCAAAACAGCGGTGCTGTTGCTTACAAACATGAAGTGAAAAAACGACGTGGTGAATTTCATGCTCAGACTTATATTTTCTTACCGGAACAAATGCGCCTCATACACGTAGAGACCGTAGACAAAGATAAAAATCGAGCACCTATTGCAAATATGGAGCTTTGTCTGCGAGGCATAACAAAAAAACAGAGCGATACAAATCAACACCACGAAACAAACGGAATGTTACGGATTTATCCAATATATGCAGGGGAAACCACCTGCGAGAAGACTATCTTTTCGGCGATGACTAATCATGCGCACCGAAGTGGCATACAACTCACCGCTGTACGCACCTATTTACTCCTTAGACATCAGAATAGTTACATTTACGCTACGGAGTATAAAGCGGGAGAGAGTGGGGAAATACACTTTGTTGGTTACGGTACTTCTAAACCTCGTGCACGTATTGATGGGATGTCGAAAGCAACAGAATGGCTCAAACTTCAACCAGACGCCCATGACTATTCGTCGCTTTCGTCTTCTATCTCATGACCGATAATCTCTTCGAGTAAGTCTTCTATAGTGACTACGCCGGCAATCTTATCATCCTTTTCAACAATCAACATGTGTCGCTTGGATGCAATAAATTTCCTAAATAGGGTATCGAGCGCCGTCATTGAACCAATCGTTACTGCTTTGTGTTTTGGAAGCTCAGAAACTGGCCATGGGCGCTCATCAAAATCAATATCAACAAGATCTTTGAGCATTATAAACGAATGACAGATAGTACCATCACGGTTGAATATCGGGATTCGGCTCCAATTCTGGTCTTTAAGCTCATCAACAAGCCGACCATCGACGACGCTGTCGTTATGAAGATGGTATACATGCTCAACAGGGGTCATAATTTCACGTACCTTTTTTTCACTCAGTTGCAAGGCATGCTTTACTATCTCTACTTCATCCTCATCGAGCTCACTCCCTGGTCCAATATGTTCAGAGATGATAAGCCCGAGTTCACGCCGGGTGTGTAACACGTGCGCTGATTTACCAACAAGTCTATTTAAGAGAAGTTCTAAGGTTTTCGTTATGGGATAAGCGCTGTAAGCAATGACACGTATCGGTTTTGAAAACATAGAAATCGCTTTGAGTGACCTACTAACCGCAATTGCCTGAGGTGTAATTTCAGCAAATACTACAAGCAACAAGGTGCTGACGATAATTGCAGCAAACCCATTAAGCCCATCAGTTAAAACTACAGACGTAGCCGACGCAAACGCAACATTAGCAAGTAATATGCCTGAGAGGTAGAAGTGTACATTCTTTCGGATCGGTAGAGCACGATTTGCGTCCTTATTGCCTATTTTTGCTTTGCGACGTAAATCTTGCACGTCGAGCGATAGGAGCGCTACATTTAACCCAGAACAAACTGCTGATCCCAAAATGAGACAACCGGCAGCCATATATATCACAATATTGTGCATGAATGTATCTAGTATACCAGCCCTTGTATTCAAGAGGACAAATGCGGATAATAAACGTAAGCGTGTTATATACGCGTATTTTGTTTATGGGATTATTTTCAAAAAAGAATTCGGGTGGGAACGGTGTTGGATCCCAAGATGAAAAGCAAAAAGCTGACATCATAATCAATAGTATTGATGACGGTGTGGTATTGGTTGACGCAACAAATGTGGTCCTCGTTTTTAATCCAGCAGCAGTCGCTATGAGTGGCTGGTCTCAACAGGAAGCGCTAAATCTCGATTATAGATCTATCGTGAGGCTACTAGATGACAAAGGTGAGCTTAAGGATGATGCCTCAAATCCTATACAGCAGGTGCTCGTATCCGGCAGTCCTGCAAGAGACAATACCGCGGTACTCCAACGTAAGGACGGCAAACAATTGTCTGTAGATATTAGTGTGTCGCCACTTTTAGACACTGCGGGCAAAGCAACAGGCGCGGTGGCAATAATTCGCAACGTTGAAGAACAAAGAAAACAAGATAAACAGCGTGCTGACTTTATTAGCACAGCCAGCCACGAAATGCGTACGCCTGTAGCTGCCATTGAGGGATATCTCGCACTTGCACTCAACGACCGCGTGGCATCTATTGACGCCAAAGCACGTGATTACCTCGAAAAAGCCCACGCGAGCACTCAACATCTAGGAAAACTCTTCCAGGATCTTCTCACGAGCGCTAAAGCTGAAGATGGCAGGCTCTCTAACCATCCGGTCATTTTAGAAATGAGTGAGTTTGTCGAGAAACTCGTCGAAGATTTACGTTTTACCGCCGAAAAAAAAGGTCTCGGACTTGAGCTCTTGATGGGAGGTCAGCAGTCAAACGCAACAAAAAGTATCGATGCAAGCAAGAAGTTAGTAAAGCCGCTCCTCTACGTTCATGCCGACCCCGAACGAGTCCGTGAAGTGATAACAAATCTTTTTGATAATGCAGTTAAATACACAGAGGCTGGAAAAATATCTGTAGGCATAACCGGCGATGATCAGGTTGTTCAGCTAAGGATTAGTGATACTGGCCCTGGTATACCAAAAGAAGACGTTCCGCATCTTTTTCAAAAATTTTATAGAGTCGACACGTCAGCAACGCGTACCATCGGCGGTACAGGTCTCGGGCTATATATTTGTCGAAAAATCGTTGAACTTTATAGCGGTCGTATATGGGTTGAGAGCGAAACCGGTACCGGTAGCACCTTCTACATAAATCTTCCACGTATTCCAAGCGAAAAGGCCGTAAGAATGCAAACGCAAGAATCAACGGTACAACCGGAAATCCAAGCGCCGTCAATATTATGAAGAAAGTAGCTTTAAAATATGAAAGAATGCTACAATGCAACTAATGCTTAAAGAATCAGTAATAAGGAGAGGGTAATGGCAAAGATTCTGCTCGTGGAGGATGACAATAATTTACGCGAGATCTACGAGGCGCGACTTATGGCGGAAGGATACGATATTGTATCTGCTCGGGACGGCGAAGAAGCGCTCAGCGTTGCCATAAAAGAAAAACCTGATCTGATTATTTCTGATGTCATGATGCCAAAAATAAGCGGGTTCGACATGCTTGATATCCTCCGAACTACCGAAGAAACCAAAAATGTTAAGGTGATCATGATGACCGCTTTGTCACAGGCTGAAGACAAGGCTCGCGCAGAAAAGCTAGGAGCTGATAGATATCTGGTCAAATCACAGGTTACGCTTGAAGATGTCGCCAAAGTTGCCAAAGAAGTACTCGATGGCACATCAGTAAATACACCAGGTACTGCGACAGCCAGCCCAGCTCCTGTTGCCGAACCGGTAGCACCGGCTGCTTCGACTCCGGCACCTGCTCCAGAACCAACTCCTGCGCCAGCACCGGAACCAGTGGCAACCGATACTGCGACAGCCAGCCCAGCTCCTGTTGCCGAACCGGTAGCACCGGCTGCTTCGACTCCGGCACCTGCTCCAGAACCAACTCCAGCACCAGCACCTGAACCCGTGGAAGCTGTTGAGGAAGCCGAACCTACTTTGCCAGCATCATCTGCCAGTCAAACAGTTGCAGAGACAGAGGAAAAAGCGATAGCAGCACAACTTGAATCCATCATTAATCAGAGTGTCACAGAAGCGGCAACGACGGGTGAACCTGCCAAGACAACAGAGAGTAATCCAGTACCAACACCACCAGAACCAACTCCAGCACCAGCTCCAGCAATACCACAGAAAAAAGTTATAGAACCTATTAGTGACATGACTGCAAGTATGGCTCCAAAACTTGAAGAACTTGCTGCAAAAGAAGCTGCAAAAGAAGCAGCAGGCGCATCGACTGCACATGTCGCACCCGCACCAGAAGATAAGATAGATCCAAACGCAATCGCGCTATAATACATACTATGAGACTCAATCGCTATATAGCGAGTCACTCAACACTATCACGTCGTAAAGCAGACGAATTAATAGCTGCGGGGAAAGTTAAGGTTAACCGCACTACTGCTCATCTTGGTACAGAAGTACAAGAGGGAGATACAGTCATCGTAGATGGTCAGCGACTAGAGCCAACAAAAAAAGCAAGCATTGTGGTGCTACTGCACAAACCGGCAGGTTATGTGTGTAGTAAGGACGGCCAGGGTGCACCTACGGTATATGATTTAATTTCACCCAACCTCCACTATCTCAATATCGCTGGAAGACTCGATAAAGACTCTAGTGGTCTCGTTATATTTACGAATGACGGCACATTACTGCAAGAGTTGACTCACCCAAGCAACGACAAAGAAAAAATTTATCATGTCGTGCTCGCAAAACAACTCGAAGACGGCGCCATCGCCTCGTTTGCGAGCGGAGTTAACATCGGTGATGAACGTACAAGCAAGATGAGCGTCGTACCTTTGAACAATAAAAATACATATGAAGTATCAATACATGAGGGACGAAACCGACAAATCAGACGAAGCTTCGAAGCGTTGGGATATAAAGTAGAGCAACTTCACCGCATTAAACTTGGTCAATACGAAATTGGGCGCCTCGCGCCAAAACAGTATCAGATTGTATAGTAATCTGTTAAAAATATGTTATAATTTACACAATACTTAAGAGACGTTCGTACAAAGTTCTACTAGTAGAGCAGTGAAAGTCATTAAAAGGAAAAAACTAAGTCTCTATGAAGAAAAGTCACGTACCAATTGTAGCCATAGTCGGCCGAGCAAATGTGGGCAAAAGCAGTCTTTTTAACGCGCTCCTTGGTCGCCGAGAAGCTATTGTCGCGAATGAACCCGGAACAACACGTGATTCTATTACTGCGAAGGCAGAGCTAGAGAGCGGAAAACAGTTTTGGCTCGTTGATACTGCGGGTTTAAAAGACGCTGCTGATGCATTTGAGCTCACTATTCAGGACCAGATTGTCGAGGCAGCAAATAGCGCCGATGTCATTCTTGTCACTGTAGACGCCACTACCATCATCACCGATGAAGACCGCCGTGTTGCGAAGCTCGCATTCAAGAGCGGTAAAAAACTAATTCTCCTCGTTAATAAGTGCGACAAAGCTAAGAAAAACCAAATCGCACAATTTGAAAAGCTTGGTATCAAACCGCTCATCGCAACCAGTGCTACGCAAAAACGAGGCTTCGATGAACTCGAAGAAGCACTTGACGAACTTCTCCCAGCAGCAACCATTCAAGAAGCTGATGACCGTATTCGCATCGCATTGCTCGGACGCCCAAATGTGGGCAAGAGTAGCTTATATAACGCTCTCGCAAAGAAACAGCAAGCCATCGTCGCCGATCGTGCAGGAACTACAAGAGATGTGAATCATACACTTGTTAAGTATATGGGCAGGGAATTAGAGATTCTTGACACTGCGGGCATTCGTCGGAGCGGTCGCATAGAGAAGGGTGTCGAGCAATTCAGTGTCTTACGGTCTCTTCAAGCTATAGAGCAGGCAGATATCTGCTTTTTATTGATAGATGCAAATGAGCTCAGTGTTGCACTCGACCAGAAAATTGCCGGACTCATAAAGGAAGCAGGTAAGGGACTCGTGATCGTCGTCAGTAAATGGGATATCAAAGAAAAGGATGCCTACACCCGAGATGATGTTGCTCCTGGCATTGCATATGATTTCAACTTCGTACCATGGGCACCGCTCATTTTCACCAGTAGCGAAACGGGCAAGAACGTTACCAAGCTTTTCGATTTAGCGCTTGAAATCATGGCGCGCCGCGCGCAAAGTATTACAACACGAGAGTTGAATAACTGGTTAAAGCGCGTGACTGATCGCGTACCGCCTGCAGGGCTCAAAAATCGCTTGCCTAAACTGCGTTATATGGTCCAAGAAGAAGGCAACCCCATTCCCGCATTTAAGATTTTTGGTTCTCAAACACGATTTCTCCATTGGAGCTATCGTCGTCACATGGAGCGCATGCTCAGAGAGCAGTGGGACTATATCGGCACGCCGGTACAACTTTGGTTCATTGACCGCGACCCACCTCCTGAGAAAAAATTTAAAAACAACGGCAACAGAGACAAATACGTCGATTCCCCAGAGTAAAGATTATCTGGCAAAATGCGACCAGGAAATTTCGGCGACTTTACACAAACTCACCGTTCACCGCTTGGAATCTTACGTAAAATCAGCTCGTTTCCTGTACACTGACTCTATATGGGTTTATTTGATAGAAAGAAAACGAGCTACTATGAGTCACAGCCCCTCTACACGCTTGGCAATTCGCAGACTCTATTAGTGGTGGGTTTGGGTAATGTTGGTAAGCAGTACACGCAAAATCGACACAATGCTGGCTTCATGACCGTGGACCGCTACCACGATTCGCATGATTTTAGTGATTGGATAGAGAAAAAAGACTTACGATGCCTTATGGCAACAGGTGATGTCGGTAGTACACGTGTGATTTTAATTAAACCAACGACCCTGATGAACCTGAGTGGGGAAGCTGTTCAGAAAGTGATGCATTTTTATAAACTGCAGGGCGCAGATACACTGGTGGTATACGACGAACTAGATATTGATTTTGGTGTGATTCGCACGCGTAACGGCGGTAGTAGTGGTGGACATAATGGCATCAAGTCACTCCTTGCACATACGGATGACACCTTCGGTCGTATTCGCATCGGCATCGGTCCAAATCCACCAGCTGGCGGATCCAAGAAGATATCGACGGCAGATTTTGTACTACAAGACTTTTCATCAGAGCAAAAAGAGGCGCTTCCGAAAATCATCCGAGAAGCATGTGCAATGATTGATGAGCGAACGGTCGGACCGCTCGCAGACCGCACTGTACCCGTACTTTAGCGAATTCGCTCGACCGACCCGTCTTTCGTTACTCGTATTATTTGAGAAGGTGTTCGACCTGATAAATCTCCACCGTCGACATAAAGTGCTATTTTTTCACCAAAAAGTTCTTTTGCCTGTTGCACACTGGTAACGGTCGGTTCACCTGCGAAGTTCGCACTGGTTGTCGCCAGTGGTCCCGTTTCTTTCAGGAGCATTCGTAACTGCTCATCTGCAGGAATACGCACCGCGAGTGAACGCAAGCCCATATGCAAATATTCGAGCGAATCTGGAGCTGACAAGATGACACTCACTGGACCAGGCCAGTACATTTCTGCTCGTGTGATTTCGTCTGCCGGAAACCCAAGCGCGAGAAGCTGTTTCGTATCAGCTGCGATCACCGTTCCAGGCTTGCCATCACGTTTTTTGAGATTATACATAGCTTTTACTGCTTGAGGGCGAAAAACCGAGCACGCAAGCCCGTAGACAGTATCTGTTGGTAAAACCACGACGTTTCCTTGCTCAATCGTTTTCAATAGTTGAAAATCGTTCACTGAGTTATATCCGTTCCAGAATATGCAACCCTCTATTGTACTGTTCTTGCATCTTGTTGGCGACGATGTCTAAATCTCTCAATGGAGCCTCAAAGGGTTTACCTACTGTAACGACCACGGTTGGTCGTGCATGGTATCCACGCACTCGTCCCTTCACGATACCAATGGGGAGCATCGGCACTCTATTACGACGTGCGATGAGATTAGCTCCTGGGAGAATATCTTCCACCGTGTCCCCATCTTTACGTGTCCCTTCGGGAAAAATAACGAGTTTCATATCTTGTTCACCTGCATCAGAATTACTACCAAGCACGAATCGCCCCCATTTTAAAAACATTGGTTGCCATCGAGGATCGGACGACATGTCTCGGTCAATAGGGAAGGTGCGCATTTTCCCGTACAGTCTCACGCTGAAGGCATTCTCCATATTCTCACGTTTTGACATAAAATACGGCTGACCTTCGCCGCTCACTTTGCCAAGCTTCGCCAAAGCAGCCATATCAAGAAAGCTTCTATGAGTCGGTGCAACGACTACCGTACCAGCTTCCTTATATTGCTCAATATCCTGATCATCGATCAAAATTTTATGAGCAGCTAAGGAAGTTGCCATGCGTACAGTCGCAGTTACAAAAGGAGAGAATTCAAGCTCTTTACCCGCAGAGGTGAGTTCTCGTGGTGTTCGGTCGAGATAGTTCTCAATGGCGGTGTATGGCTTTGTCATTATTCAAGACTCTACAATTAGAACCCCGACAATGCAAGAATAAGCGCTATGAATGAAATAAATTAACGCCGTAACTTTTTACAATAAAAAGAGCCTACAGGGGTGAGATATGCCTTTGGGCATATCGGAACCCGCAGACTGATTGCGAACTTGTTTGCAGTCATCGTCGAGGGCGGGTCGGGATTCGGCTGAAGCCATGCTTCACCGAAATCGTGACGTGGATACCGCCCGGGATGTCTATAAATAAATAAGAGCCTACAGAGGGTGAGAAAGTCCTGTGGACTTTTACAAGACAACCAACTCTTGAAAACTTGTTTTCAAAGAAGTTGTTGTGCGTCCGCTGAAAGCGGATGGGCACGATTTCTCTGTTCCAATAAAAAGAGCCTACAGAGGGGGTGGGCACCGCTGTAGGCTCTTTACACCCTTCAACCCACCTTGAAGGCCTTCCTCAATATATCTCGCAGAGTATATCGAAGCCCACTCAAAGGTTTATCCGCTGACACTAGCCCAAAACTCTAATAAAACGAGAGGGAGGAGCGGGGTTAAAGGGAATAACTGTTTTAGAGTTTAAGTCTTACTCCTATCTGAGCTAGAACTTGCGCTTAAAGGCGTGGAGGGTAACAACGACAAAAAGCAACTCTAAAACGTTAAATTCTATCAATTTTGG
>JACCDN010623363.1_pt1 | contig 24614 bp, 23 predicted proteins | sample 7441691 | NCBI WGS metagenome assembly JACCDN01 (sample SAMN15323439, study PRJNA562643) | freshwater metagenome | isolation source: river surface water | place: USA:Blue River Watershed | collected 2017-08-16 | reverse complement strand
GTTAATAATGCAATGATGATGTTAATCCATAGATTTTTTGAGCATGGTGATTTTGTATTAAAAACAGACGTTCATTTGTTGTGAACATGACTTCTGAAATCCGTGCAATCCACTTCTGAAAATGACAACCACGATCGTTGATTTATAAGGCTTAAGAATTATCAATTTGACGTATCATTATCAAAACGTTGAAAACTCATCATATTTGAGAGCTTTCAAGTATGCGTTTATGAAGGAAATTTAACTTTTCTAGTTGTTAATTGAGATGACTCTTCTCCATCCGCTGCAATATGTTCATGAGCGCTTGAGCCATAAACCCCGTCTAAACTCCGACGATATATTGCGCTTTCTCCAGGAAATATGTTTTGGATTTGCTCAGACACCATATCCACAGCAGCCCCTGTAAGAGCCTTGGTTATTTCTTCCACATAATTTAAATATTGTTCAGTATGCTCTGGAGGTCGATTTTCTTTATGAACACTTCGGAGCTCTCGCCAAAACTCTTCACTTATTTCCCCTGTTTTTTGAAATTGCTCTTTTTCGTGCAGTAATAGAGAAATCTTGCTATAACAAGACCAATAATTAGTCTTTTCGAAGAATCGCTGTGGTGCATCTATCCCTCGAAGTAAATTCATATAATCGTGAATTGCACACATCTGTTGCCGGAAAGAAGGCGCAGTTCGTTTAAAATCTGAACTTGTTAAATAAAGTGAGATATACAAACTCGCCCACACAGAAGATGTAGCTGCATGCAGCAAAGAGCGTGAAAAATATCGCCTGTACTTTTCACCAATTTTTTCCTCTAAAGCGGGTATGATTTCTCTTTCAAATGCTTTGAATTCTTCTTTTACTAATTTCTCTGAAACATACTCTATTTTTTTTCGCATATTACTTAATTCCGATTATTAAGGGTTACCAAAAGAGTTACAACTACTCTTGCCATCTACTCTTTCTTCCTGTGAGACTACCTTTGTCGCACTCACTTTAGGATGCTTCGGTTGAAAATCACGAGCATCCTCCATAACTCCAGGCATCTGATCCCAATGGAAGCGTTCTTCAACCATAGTATTGAATTCTACACAAGCATGATCCCACTCTCTTTCTGAAAGATTTTGTAACCCAGGAAAAGCGTGATTTATCACAATATCTAAGTGTTGAGCAATAATTCCTGGTGCTTTATCACGAATACTTTCAAGTACTTTGTCTACTTGTGTCGCCATATCATTCATATCAAGTGTCTGTAATAACTCATTTAATACCTCATCATCTTGAATACGGATTAATTCTTCATATCGCTCTTTCGGATTTTCCATATCTTCTATTTCACCTAAAACCTGTAAAATATCTTTGCAGCATTGTATTTTTTCTGTAATTTGGGAGCGCTCTGCAATTTGATCCGCAGTTAAACGTTTACCTTTTTTGGATCTTGGTAAAAGTTTTTCTAACTCCTTCATCTCCTCTAAAACAGATGACTCAATTTTACCCAAAATGGCCGAAGATGTATACTCATAATAATCAAAATCAAATAAATCAAAAATATGACTGGCTATGGCGCCTGACAAGTCTACGCTACTTGAGCTGGAATTTGGCGCCCTACTTCGCATATTAGAACTAAGCGTCAGCATCTTATCTTCACCCACATTTTCTGTCGTCTTATCTGAATCAGCCACTGAAGATTGTTCAATTAAAGATGCTGTTGGCTCGGGGCTTATATCGGAAACAATTTTGCGTAAATCCTTCATTGCATTTCGAATTCTTGCCCCTTCTTGCCCTAATTCTTGCCTGGTTTTTGCTCTCCCAGCTCGAGCATATAATGTGCTTTCGCTCTGGTTAATAGCCATCAAAATCTGATTAGATAAGTCATCGATAAAATGTGCAAGAACTGCTGCGTAATGGATTTTTACGGATTTTTTTATGAATTGCACAGTTGCTTCCTGTTCTGTCTCTCGCAAACCGGCGGTTAATTGCTTGCGTTTACTTTTCTCAAAAAATGGGTTTTTTTCTATCAACTCTCGTAATGCTTCATTAAAATGGTCCCATTGCGAAAACGGGGCGAACTGCATCGCTGCTGCCACAAGCAACCCAGGAATATCTGCAATATTTTGCTCATCCACTGTTTCTAAAATCGCTGTCACAAATACTATGTAAGCTGTAATGTGAGCACCTTGTTGCCTCCCCAAATAAGTATCAGGCCTTAATGCGGAGACCGCGAAAAACAATCCTGCTGTCTCTGGATTTACCATCGTCTTTACAAAAAAATTTGCATCAACAACACTTCCTTTTTGTGGCTCAGAATCCGTAGAACCTGACTCAGAACGTTTTTCTACTTCTAAAATACTTTCTGTTGCCAGAAGCGAAGATGTCTCTAGTTCGGAGGGCAATGATTTTCCAGGTGGCAGCAGATAATTTTCCTGCCTAGGGTCCAAAAGAACATCACTAGCAACAACTTCGGCTGATACAGTTTCATGAATATCACCCGCCGTATACGAATCAAACGCGATGTCTCTGCCACCTATACTCAATCTAGCACTTATTCCAGATTGAAAAATCATGTCATCATCAAAATCAGCCTTAACAGCCCCTCTTCTAGTGCTAACATCACCTTTTTGAATAGCTTTTTCAATTCCTGAAAATTTTCCCGGCGATTCCTCTTCATTCTCCATAACTATGTATCCTTTTTTTTATCTTAATTATCAGTATAGACAAAATATTAATTGCAAAGATGCAACTAACTTTCAAATAACTCTTCTATCGTAGACTGCATTTCCTCTTGGCTAGGCTTTGCATATCGAAATATTTCTTTAATTGACACATTCCCACTCATTTCCTGAGCAAAATGTACTCCGTGCTTGTCTGTCACCTTCTTTAAAAAAGTATGCCGAAGTTTATGCGGCGTGAAATCAAATTTTTCATTATCCTGTAAAAATGCCAAAGCCTGCTTTAATACTCGCTGACTTATTCTATATATATCTAGCGTTTTTAACCTTTCGCCATAACGACCTATAAATAAAGGCTCTTCTGATTCGGGATCTCTCTCGGCAAGGTATTTGTCTAAAAAATCTCTTGCTTCTTGTGGAACTGGAACTTTACCCGTCACACGCTTAATTTTATGACGTACAACATCGTGTAGTCCTTTATTGTAGTATTGATACACATTGAGACTGACTAATTCTGATTCGCGAAGCCCCGTTCCCAACAACACATACAATACAGTCGTTTCTAATAATGGATTTTGATTTTTCCTAGTGCAGCTTTTGATTCGTTGCTCGCATGCCGACTTCAACCGCATCAACTGCTTAGATGTCAGTCCATTCCAATCCGGCGCATCGGTTTGCAAATCTTTAACTTGCATCATCGGATCGCCAGCTAGTAATGGACGTTGTTGATGCAGCCATCGGCCAACATGACGAATAGTCGCCATAACTCGATTAAAGTGTTGTTTTGGAGATATTTAATTGCTCAGCAATTTTCTTTACTGGGACACTACCATTTTTATCGGAGTCCTGGTGAGTAGAATGCTACCTAACATTTTTTAATTTTTGTGACGATACATCAGGTTCAGGATGATGCGCTTTTGATCTAATTTTAATAAGATAGCTTGATTTTTTTACACAAAAGAGTATAATAGTACTATAAATTTTACAACATAAGGGAGTCCAATGTTATCACACCTAAATGCTATGTTTTTAGCGGCGGCTCTCTTTTGTGCAAATCAGGCTGTGCAGGCTATGAATTTAGACTTAAAACCTAAGCAAGACAAAGTGCTTAACAACTCAACCCTATGGACAATTCATGCCACCTGTCAAATTCACGCTGGATCTAGCAAAAAAACCATAAAAATTAAAGGAAACAAGAGTGGCGGTCAGGTCAATGGGAAACATCTCGCCGTAGGTCAAGCCACTTCTGTCACAGTATACACGGACAAAACTGTCAAAGTAACTGCCGAACCTGGCGCTCAAGTTACCATTAGTAATATGAGCGATGAGCCGCTTACAGCAGTGTGTTCAACCTAATAGTTAGGCAAATTCTAGCACGCAACACCCCGAGATCGGGGTTTTGCGTAAGTCCTGATTGAAAAATCAACGGGCGCCCTCTCTACAAAGGCAATGTAAATCGAAAAGCAACCCCTCCTTTTCCATACAAATTTTCTGCCCAAATTTGGCCTCCGTGCGCTTCAATATTGATTTGACAGTAGGTCAAGCCCAACCCTAAACTATCGTGATGATCAGACACAGGGCTGCGATAAAATGGATTGAATATTTTAGATAGGTCCTCATTTTTGATGGCTGCCCCCGTATTCTCTACGCTCACCAAAATATGGGTTTGTTGCATCTGCATGTAAATATCAATCACGGAACTAGGAGGAGAGTATTTCATGGAGTTGTCTAATAAATTTAATAGTACTTCTTGGATACGCATCGGATCCAGATTGAGCTTGGGTAAAGAAGATGGGCTATGAACCTGAATAGATCGCTTATGTTTGGCTTTACGCAATTGCTTTAAAGTCTGCTGCAGCAGTGCGCTCAAATCCACCTCTTTCTTTTCTAACTTGATGCGATGTGCTTCAAATTCAATAATCTGTAAGATATTATTATTAATCAAACTAATTTTATTCAGTTCTTCATTTACATCGTGAGTAGGATTGGCCACAGATTTTTGCGCAACACCGGACCCTAGGACGTCTAAAACAAATTTCAGGGGATAATTCAATTGCGTTGAAATAGTCTTCAATAATGCATTTTTGGCGAAATCAATTTCTTGTTTTAATTGTTTCTTCCTGAGTTTTTCCTGGAGGTGATCGACCTCTAGCGCCAGAGCTAATTGATTGACAAATGCTTCCAGCGTGCGTAATTGATCGGGGCTAAACAATCCCTTTTCTTGGGGCTGTATTTTTAAAACACCGATAGCCGGTTGCGACGAGGTGTGCAAAGGGATATATAAGGCATCAGATGAGCTTAAAGTATCCGTACCTAAGCCTGCTGGCTGGGCCATATCATAAACCCACTGAGCAACACCTTGGTCCTTTTCATTATGCTGCAAAGAAGTCGGGCAAGCGGCTTGGACATCCAAATGACCTTCTTGGGGGATAAGAATCAAAACCGTCGCATACAAAGACTGAGCAATATACTCCGCTCCCAATGATAATATTTCCTGCATCCCGCGTGTTTGGAGTAATTTTTGACTGAAATCATACGATGCTCGAGTTTGCTGCTGAATTTCACGTGCAATCTTAGCTTCTCGGTATTTTAATACCATCCAAAAAATCATGATCAAGGAAACAAAAAACATCACGCTCATAGTCACAAGAGAATGAAAAGAGACTACTTTCAAATGATAAAGGGGGGTTACAAAAAAATAATCGAAAGCCAATACACTAAAAAAAGAAGTTACAATCGCGGGACCCGCTCGTCCTAACACCGCGATCAACATCACTACCAAAAGATAACACAACCCAATCACATTCGGAGCAAGAAAAGAGGTCAATAAAAAACAGCAGCCCGTTACCAATCCGACCGCCATAATACTGAGTCCATAATAATGCCAAGCAATATTAGGATACTCCTCAAATAATTTATTCGGTTTAAGGTCTTTTTTATTGCCTACAATATAAACATTAATTTCACCACTCTGAGCAATCAACTCATCCGCTAATCGCCGCCGAAATAAATAACGCCAAGACTGCGTACGATCCTTCGACAGCATAATTTGGGTCACATTAGCGCTTCTGGCGAACTGCAAAAGCTCTTTCACAACGTCACGACCCAGTAAGACATGGGTGACTGCCCCCAATTGCTCAGCCAAACGCAGATTTTCTATAGCCCGATTCCGTTTATTTTTAGACAGAAAAACATTTGGCGTATCAATATACACCGCCATCCACTCCGCTTGTAAGCTGCTTGCTAATTGCTTAGCAATCCGAATTAATTTTAACGATTGACTACTCGATCCCACACAAACCAAAATTTTGTCTGCAGTTGGCCAAATAGCATGGATCCCGGATGCCTTACGGTAAGACAGCACATCTGTGTCAACGCAATTTGCCGTGACACGTAAAGCTAATTCGCGCAAAGCAATCAAGTTCCCCTTCCGAAAAAAATGAGTGGCCGCCAAACTTGCTTGTTCTGGGATGTAAATTTTTCCTTCTTGCAAACGCTTTAACAAATCATCTGCAGGCAGATCGACCAATTCAATAGCATGCGCACATTCCAACATGAAATCAGGCACGGTTTCCTTGACAGGTGCTTGAATAATCTGAGCCACATCATCTTTTAAGCTTTCAATATGTTGGACATTCAATGTGGTATAGACATCAATACCCCGATCTAATAATTCTTTAATATCTTGCCAACGTTTCTCATGCCGTAAACCAGCTACATTGGTATGCGCCATTTCATCAACCAAAATCAAACCTGGTGCTCGCTTTAACGCCGCATCCAAATCAAATTCCGTATAATTTTTATCGCGATGCATCATTCTTTGTGGCGGTAATATCTCAAAGTTGCTTAGCATTTTATCAATTTCTTGGCGATTATGAGATTCAGCAATGCCAACCACCACATCTAAATTTTTCATCCGACTTTGGTAGGCATCATGGAGCATTTTATAGGTTTTACCCACACCCGGGGCGGCGCCCAGATAAATTTTTAATTTACCTTTTTTACCATCCTCTTCCTCTTGCTGAATTTGTTTTAATAAACGCTCTGGATCAGATCGAGTTTGTGGCATTTGCCCCCCCTCTTAATGCATCCAATGCTAGATTTAACTGCAAAACATTCACTCTCGACTCACCAAAAAGGTGTAAAGTACGGCCGCTGGTATGCGCTAGAATCAGAGCATGGACTTGCGCTATCGGTAACTGTCTTGCTGTGGCAACCCGTTCCATTTGATAATACGCTGCCTCAGGACTGATTTCTGGATCTAAACCACTGCCTGATGCGGTGACCAAATCAACCGGAATCGGCTTCTGAACCCAATGATGTTCAGAGATCCTTGCATTCATAGCATCCAGCAATGCTGGATTGGAAGGACCGAGATTTGATCCCCCTGAGGCCAACCCATTGTAGACACCATTGCTTGTAACAGAAGGACGCCCCCAAAAATAGTCATCACTTGTAAAATTTTGACCAATCCATTTTGAGCCCACCGCTTGTCCCTGCTCCATAAGGATACTGCCATTGGCTTGCCAAGGAAAACACCCTTGAGCAAGCCCCGTAATCACAAGGGGATACACATAACCCGTCATAATAGTCAGCAACAAAAACAAGCGCCAAGTGGTCGTCAACATGTTATAAGCACCCCATGAGCCAATCTATCCCTTTAATACCAATAAAAGGGACGATCACGCCCCCCAATCCATATATCAACATATGCCTACTCAACAGAGCCTGTGCACTCGTAGCATGATAAGAAATACCGCGCAAAGCCAAGGGAATCAACAACACAATGGTCAACGCATTAAATATCACTGCAGATAAAATTGCTGACTGAGGCGAACGCAAATGCATAATATTCAAACCATTTAAAATAGGATAAGTACTTGCAAACGCGGCAGGAAGAATCGCAAAGTATTTTGCAATATCGTTGGCTATGCTAAATGTGGTCAACGCGCCGCGCGTCATCAACAATTGTTTGCCAATATTCACAACTTCAATCAATTTCGTTGGATTGGAATCTAAATCGATCAAATTGCCCGCCTCTTTCGCTGCTTGAGTTCCAGAGTTCATAGCGACAGCGACATCAGCTTGCGCCAAAGCCGGCGCATCATTCGTGCCATCTCCCGCCATAGCCACCATCAAACCTTGTGCTTGCAGAGATCGAATCAGTTTTAATTTATCTTCAGGATGCGCTTCCGCGTAAAAATCATCAACACCTGCTTCTGCTGCAATGGCAGCTGCTGTCAAAGGATTGTCTCCTGTCACCATAATGGTTTTAATCCCCATTCGGCGTAATTCAGCGAACCGCTCACGAATACCGCCTTTGACAATATCTTTTAAATGCACAACGCCCAAAACCGATTGCCCTTCCGTAACCACCAATGCGGTACCACCTTGTTTGGATATAGCCGTCACGGACTCTTTGACCTCGTTTGGAAAAACTGCGCCTTGGCCTTCAATATAACGTTCAATCGCCGAAGCTGCTCCCTTACGAATTTGTCTACCCTCAATATTCGCACCACTCATACGCGTTTCTGCGGTAAAAGGGATAAAGGTTGCCTTAATATTGTTTAAACTATGGCCGCTAATGTGATATTTTTTTTTGGCTAAAACCACAATGCTACGTCCTTCAGGCGTTTCATCCGCCAAGGAAGCCAATTGTGCGGCGGCAACCAATTCTTTTACGTCTACACCCTCGGCAGGTATGAATTCAATGGCTTCTCGGTCACCTAAAGTAATAGTGCCTGTTTTATCCAAAAGCAGCACATCCACATCCCCTGCCGCTTCCACAGCATGCCCCGACATGGCAATCACGTTGGCTTGAATCATCCTGTCCATACCTGCAATCCCAATGGCAGATAATAAACCACCAATCGTCGTAGGCGCTAAGCAGACAAACAAAGCAATCACCGCAGTAAGTGTAATCACGGATCCCGTGTGGGATGTCAGAATGGAATACTCAGAAAATACCGGCAATGTGGCACAAACCACTAGAAAAACAATCGTAAGTGTCGCTAATAATATGGTTAAAACCAATTCATTAGGCGTTTTTTGACGTTTTGCGCCTTCTACCAAAGCGATCATTTTATCCAAAAAGGTTTCGCCAGAATTCGCCGTAATCCGAATAATAAGCCAATCAGAAATAATTTGTGTGCCACCCGAGACCGAACTTTTGTCCCCACCACTTTCCCGAATAACGGGCGCACTCTCACCGGTTATGGCGGCTTCGTTCACTGTCGCAATCCCTTCAATGACTTCACCGTCACCAGGAATAAAATCGCCCGCCTCCACCAAAACAATATCGCCCACTTTCAGCTGCGTAGCAGGGATAAGGCTCGATTGACTCTGTAAGGCAGCAGACTGTAGTTTTTTAGCTAGTAAATCACGGCGCGCATTCCGCAACGATTGTGCTTGAGCTTTGCCGCGCCCTTCCGCCATGCATTCCGCAAAATTAGCAAAATATACGGTGAACCACAACGCCAAATCGATGCAAAAAATATAAGAAGGATCTGCTTCACCTTTGCTGGCCACTGCTTGAAAAAATAAAAACAAATTAAGCAAAGCGCCTATATAGACCGTAAACATAACAGGATTGCGTAATTGATAACGGGGGTTTAGTTTGATCCCAGCGTCCCACATGGCCGAAAAAACAATGGCGCCACTCCAAACCCAGGTTTTTTTTTTTCTAAGAGCCATACATCCCCCATTGCATCAAATGTTCGACGATAGGCCCTAAAGCCAGTACCGGCAAAAAAGCCAGCGCACCTAAAAGCAGCATGACGGCAAGAAGTAAAATCATAAATAACGGGGTATGCGTCGCTAACGTGCCGATGCCAGCAGGAAGTTTTTGCTTGGCAAGCAACGATCCACTTAATGCCAAAATAGGGATAGCTACACCATAACGCCCTATTAGCATCAAAAATCCGCCTACAATCAAATAAAAGGGGTGACCGGCTTGTAAGCCTGCCAATGCACTACCATTATTGTTCATCATCGAAGACATGGCATATAACATTTCCGTTAATCCATGAGCACCGGGATTACCCAATGCTTGTTGCGGTCCTGGTAATAATGCAGCAGCAGCCGTACTCAATAATACCCCTACCGGCATGAGCAATAGAGCAAGCGCCGCCATTTTCATTTCAAAAGGAGCAATTTTTTTACCCAAATATTCAGGAGTACGTCCAATCATCAGGCCGCCAATAAATACGGTAATCACCACCAGCAACAACATACCGTATAGCCCTGTTCCCACTCCGCCAAACACCGTTTCACCTAGATTCATCATCCATAAAGGGATCAAGCTTCCTAATGGTGTATAAGAATCTAACATTGAATTGACAGAGCCGTTTGAAGTCGCAGTGGTCGCCACTGTCCAAAGTGCTGAGTTTACAACGCCAAAACGCGTTTCCTTGCCTTCTAAATTACCGCCACTGACTCCTAATGACTGATAAGCAGGATGTCCCTGTTGCTCAAACCATATCTCACCCACTACTGCAGGTATAAATACAATAACCATAACCATTAATAATGCACGTCCCTGCCTACGATCTGCGACCATGCAGCCAAACGTAAACGTTAAAGCAGCCGGAATCAACAAAATGGCTAACATCTCTAAAAAATTACTCAAAGGGGTGGGATTTTCAAAAGGATGTGCGCTATTCGCATTAAAAAAACCACCGCCATTTGACCCCAATTGTTTGATAGCAACTTGCGAGGCCACTGGCCCCATGGGGATGACCTGCTGGGTCATGTTTTGCAAACCATTGACAGTTTGATTGGGTTTTAAATTTTGAATCACGCCTTGGGAGACTAGTGCTAGGGCCAGAACACAAGCCAGCGGTAATAAAATATAGAGCACACTTCGCACCATATCTACCCAATAATTTCCTAAATATTGCCCTTTGTGACCGTTAATCCCACGAATCAATGCCAATAAAATTGCGATGCCTGTGGCTGCTGAAAGAAAATTTTGACTGGTCATAGCACCCATTTGCGTTCCGTAACTGAGTGTGCTCTCTCCAGCATAAGCTTGCCAATTGGTATTGGTCACATAACTGATTGCGGTGTTGAATGCCAGCCCAATATTCGGAGCCAATAAATGCTGAGGATTCCCAGGCAGATAATATTGTAAGCGCTGCACGGCGTACACAGCTATCAGACCACATCCATTCAGCAATAGCATGGCAAACGCATATTGCTGCCAAGTCATCTCTTGTTGCGGATCAATTCGGCACAAACGATAAATGAGGGATTCAACGCCACTTAAAAAACGCACGTAGCGTGGATATTGACCTTGATAAATTTGAGCAATATACCAACCCAAAGGTTTGGCACAGCATAGAATCATAGCCATATAACACCCAATTTGGAGCCATGCATTGAGTGATAGCATTAAAAGTATTCCGGTTTTAGTAATACAAAAAATAAATAGACAATTAATCCCACAGTCGTTCCACCACACAGCCAATACATCATGATTTAATTCTCCAACCGGGATAATCACTAAACACGCCATCTACCCCCAAGGCAAAAAACCTGGAAATCAGAAATTGGAAATTGACCGTATAAATATATACACCAAAACCTTGTTGCTTCAAAGCTTCGATGCGTGCAGCCTTTGCAATGAGATAATGCAGATTCACAGACATACAATTCAGCGACTGAGCGAAATCGAGTTCATCAGGGTGCCAACTATGCAGCAAATACCCTATGGGTAAGTCCGGCTGTAATTTGCGACACAAACGCAGCGCATCCGGTTCAAAGCTAGAAATCAGAGGCAATGCTCTGCTACTGGGCCACAATTCATCTAATTCTCGTAACACCACGGTCACTGTCTCGTAAGTAAACCCCGGGAAAGGTTTGATTTCTATGTTGGCTGACATTTTATGCTTGCGTAACCAAATCAATGCTTCACGTAAAGTAGGAATGCGGGCGTCTTTATATTGTTTGGAAAACCAAGATCCCGCATCCAAACTTTTCAAATACGCAGAATCAACCAAACCAATTTTACCATGGCCATTGGTGGTTCTTTCCAGCGTTTCATCATGAAAAACAAATGCTTCCCCGTCTGCGCTTAGAATCACATCAAACTCTACCGATTGCAAACCATGATGATGGGCTAACGCAAAACTTTCTAACGTATTTTCGGGCCCCAAAGCAGCCACCCCGCGGTGACCAATGATAGGGCCCAAGTTTTTTAAAGTTCTTTTTTTCATTTACGAACCGATCCCGCCTCGACCAGTGCAGTCATCACCAATTCATTGCTTACAGCGAGCGACGGCGCAGTACGACCCATTCTTGGCGTAACACCAGTAGCCATCATCATAGGTTGATCTTGTGAAGAGAACTGCTCTTCTTGATAGTTCACTGCGCTAATCGTAAAATGTTGCTCCGAATAGGTCTTATTTAATTGCGCCAATTCTTGTTGAATTTGCTTGTTGAGAACTTGGCGTAACAGTGCTTTGGCTGTCTGAATTTCCTCAAGATCTGGCTTAAATTCAATACCCGCGATTTGATAGATTTCACCCGGTTTTGAGACGTCTTTTGCTTTGTCATAGAGATGCGCCAGCTGACTTTGGTTGACTCTTATTTGCGCTTTAACCGAAAGTTTGTCCAGTCCTGAACTATCTTGAAACCGGTCAAATTGTACAATATGCCAATCTCCAGACGCTATTTTGCTTAGTTTATCCAACATATCAGTACGTGCTTTCACCACATCAGAAGAATCCAAGCTCGCATTCACGGTCACCGTGAGCAATGCTGTTTGCGTATTGACCCAGGCTTTTGAAGACAATTGAAAATTGATTTTATCTAAAGTAAGTGGCTCTGGCATATCTGCGGCATACCCCAGCTGCCAACAGAACAGACCAACCATCATCCCTGTTATGCGTTTCAATATCGTCTCCTTAATGATATCACTATAAAATAGTGCCAGAGTTTCGTAGAAAAAGCATTAGTTTCGTTCACCCTCGTCATCCCGGATAAAGTGAGGGACTTCCTCAAAATCGGGAGATGTCTCGCGACGCTCGACATGACGCACCAAAATCTTAGCCTGATCCCAGTACTGCATTAACTCCGCAAAAGAATGGCCTGCTAGAGTTGCCTTGCCATCAGCATTAGCCAATTGTTTCACCGCTAGTAATCGTCGCTCAAATTTAGCCAAAGTAGCGCGCAATGTTTCTTGAGGTTCGAATTTACAAAAAACACATAAAGAAAAAACAGCATGCAATAAATCGCCGATCTCTTCTTGCAAGGCAGCTTGATTAGCAAGATTAACGCCCAAATGTTCTTCAATTTCCACGCATTCACTTTGAATTTGCTGCATGATTTGCCTAGTATTTTCCCAACGAAAACCAAATTCATCTGCATCAAGCTCAAGTTTCTTCACTTTTTCTAATAGATTCAAAATAGTACCCCATAAATTAAAGAACTCAGTAGACTTCTTGCATAACCTGCGCCTTTGGTTTTATTGCGGCGTTACCAACGTTTCTGCGGTGCTCATTGACACAGGTAAACTCCGCTCCTCGAAATGTTTGTGCCTTGCACTAAATCAAAATTCACAGGTTATGCAAGAAGTCTAGTCATTCCCGCGCCGGCGGGAATCTATTTTCACCTTGGAACAGAACATAGCAAGAATTGATCCTCACCTACTAGGGGATGACAGAGTTAATTGAACATTGCTATGATTATGACAACTACCTACGAATACTTCCAGAATTCATTAAAACCCTGTTACATCATGATGAGTCCTGGCATAATAATATTAAAAGTGACACTGGCTGTTTTAAACAAGGGGCTAACATGCAAAATCAAAGTGATTTTTTGGACTATGCTCTCAAACATCAATTTGGCGACCTGCACTGCCGCGTTGATCCCAAATCTGGCATGCGCGCCATCATTGCCATTCATAACACCAAACTTGGACCTGCTTTAGGGGGCTGCCGTTTTATTGAATATGATAATTCAGCCTCCGCGACTTTAGACGCCATGCGCTTAGCCCGAGGCATGAGTTTCAAATCAGCAGTAGCTGGTTTGCCATTAGGGGGCGGAAAAGCGGTCATCATCAAACCCAAAACACCGTTTGACCGCGAAGCTTACTTTCATGCATTCGGAGCATTTGTGCATGACATCCAAGGACAATATATTACCGCTATGGATAGCGGCACTGAATTAACCGATATGGCAATCATTGCGCAACACACACCCTACGTTGCTTCCTTGGCCAAAGATGATGGTGATCCAGCGCGCGCCACTGCTTACGGTATTTTACGCGGCATACAAGCATCCGTTGCATTCCAGAAGCATCAAGACCATCTGGAAAATCTGGTTATTGCCATTCAGGGACTAGGGCATGTCGGCTATCTTTTGGCTCAGCATTTGCATAGTTTGGGCGCAAAACTGATTGTAGCCGATATTAACCCACAGCGCGTCCAACAAGTCGTGACTGAATTTGGGGCACAAGCAGTCTCCACTAACGATATTCATAAAGTGACTTGCGATGTGTTTTCTCCCTGCGCACTAGGTGCTATTTTCAATGAAAAAACGATCCCTCAATTACAAACCAGAATCATTGCTGGCGCCGCTAATAATCAATTGGCGCATCATGAGCATGGCCAAACTTTGCATGACAAAGGCATATTATACGCGCCAGATTATGTCATCAATGCTGGGGGCGTTATCTTTGCTTGTGGCAAATATTTTCATAGCGACCCGACTGAAACAGAACAGACCTTGAACCGGATTGGAAAATCTTTGACTGAAATATTTACCCGTTCCCAACAAGAAAATAAACCCACCAGTCAAATTGCCGATACCATAGCCGAGGAAATCTTACAGAGCCCACATGAGACATCTCAATCTTTCGCCACAGCTGTATGAATACATGCTACAAATTTCTTTGCGCGAAGATCCCATCTTACGCGCCCTGCGGGATGACCATGTTGCACACCCGCTATTTAGTATGCAAACTGCACCGGAGCAAGCTCAATTTTTACAAATGATTTTACGTTTGTTACGGGCAAAACGCGTATTAGAACTGGGTACTTTCATGGGCTACGCCACGCTCGCTATGGCGCTTGCTCTGCCAGAAGAGGGTCGCATCATTACTTGCGACCGCAACCCAACCTGGACAAATATCGCACAACCTTATTGGCAACAAGCCAAACAAGATCATAAAATTGATTTACGCCTTGGCGCAGCCATACCTACCTTGAAAACGCTGTTATCTGAAGGGTTGGCACAGTCTTTTGACTTCATTTACATAGACGCTGACAAAACCAATTATGTCGCTTATTATGAATATGCTTTGCAATTGGTCCAGCCCCATGGACTGATCGCCGTAGATAATGTATTTTGGGATGGAGATGTGATTGATCCTATGATCAAAAACGCTCAAACCCGGGAAATCCGTCGATTGAACACCCTCATCCAAAACGATGATCGGGTTGAAGTTAGTTTACTCCCAATCGCGGATGGTTTATTTTTAATTCAACCAAAATCGTAATAACTAAAGGTGTCATGTAATGGATCAATATGATAATCCCTGTGGCCTAAATGGCTTTGCATTTCTTGAGTTTTCTGCCCCCGACGCATCAATGCTGCATGCGCAATTTACAAAAATGGGCTTTATCCACAAAGCAACCCACGTATCAGCGCCCATAGACCTGTATCAACAGGGAAATATTGTATTTATTATCAATGCCACACCGGACTCCCGAGCCGCTGAGCATGCGCGCATCCATGGTGCGGGTGCTTGCGCTATGGGATTTCGAGTCAAAGATCCTGAGGCAGCATTCCAACATGCCCTCAAGCACGGCGCCACTGCTTTTGTGGACGAATGCAAACCATGTCATCAATTATTAGCGATTGAAGCCATCGGACAGTCAGTTATTTATTTTGTGGGAGACGATGAGCTGCCTTTTGGCAAAGAATGGCATTACCACAACCAGACTGCTGCAGCCGAAGTGAAACTTTTAAACATTGATCATCTCACCCATAACGTCTTTCGTGGCAATATGGATAAATGGGCTGATTTTTATCGTAACATTTTTAATTTCAGAGAAATTCGCTATTTTGATATCAAAGGGCAATTAACGGGTTTACGCAGCCGTGCCTTGAGCAGTCCCTGCAATCTTATCAAAATTCCTCTGAATGAATCAAAGGATGATCAATCACAAATTGAAGAGTTTTTGCATGATTATCATGGAGAAGGTATTCAACATATTGCTTTGTCCACGCCCGACATTTACCACTCAGTCCACACGCTGAGACAACAAGACGTGTCATTTCTCACGGTACCAGATACCTACTATGACATGATTGACGACCGGGTTCCTTGGCATCGAGAGCCTCTTCAAAGTTTACAGCAAGAACGAATCCTCATCGATGGCGACCGCGAGCCCAAAGGCGGATTATTATTACAAATTTTTACCGAAAATGTCTTTGGTCCCGTCTTTTTTGAAATTATTCAACGTCAAGGGAATCAAGGCTTTGGGGAAGGTAATTTTCAAGCATTATTCGAAGCCATTGAACGGGATCAAATCCGACGCGGTACCTTGTCGGAGAATCCATCATGAAATTAGCCAGTCTAAAGGGCGCGCGCGATGGCAGACTCTGTGTGGTCAGCCAAAATTTATCCCAAGCTACATTGGTGCCAGATATCGCCCCAACTTTACAATATGCGCTAGATAATTGGCAAACGAAAGCACCTGAGCTGCAAGCGATCTATCAAAAACTCAATGCCCAGCAAATACCGCATGTCTTTCCATTTGATCCGCATCAATGTACTGCTCCGTTGCCTAGAGCGTTTCAGTGGGCTGATGGTAGCGCGTATGTCAATCATGTTGAATTAGTCCGCAAAGCCCGGAATGCTGAGATGCCAAAAGAATTTTGGACTGACCCGCTGATGTATCAGGGTGGCTCCGACTGTTTTTTGGGTCCCACTGATCCCATTACAGTCTCCGACGAGCAATACGGCATTGATTTTGAATCAGAAATCGCCATCATTACCAACGATGTTCCCATGGCGACTTCCACACAAAATGCCGGACAACATATTGTGCTCCTCATGTTAGTCAATGATGTCTCGCTCAGGAATTTAATTCCCAATGAATTGAGCAAGGGATTCGGATTTTTTCAATCAAAACCTGCCAGTAGTTTTTCACCAGTTGCCGTCACGCCGGATGAATTAGGCGCTGCCTGGGATGGCCAACGAGTACATTTGCCGTTATTGTCTTATTTGAATGAAACGTTATTTGGCCAGCCGAATGCGGGCATAGATATGACCTTTTCTTTTCCACAATTGCTCGCGCATGCTGCCAAAACTCGGCCCTTATGCGCGGGAACTATTATAGGCTCAGGTACCGTCTCCAATGTCGACCGCAGCGCAGGCTCTTCGTGCATTGCAGAAAAACGCATGTTAGAAATCATTGCCAATGGCAGCGCAACCACCCCTTTTATGCATTTTGGAGATACCATCCGTATCGAAATGCTGTTTGAGCAACACAATGTGTTTGGTTCCATTCAACAACAGGTCGTGCCCTTTGAAGCTTTATGATTATTATCGCTCTTCCTGTGCCTATCGGGTGCGCATTGCCTTGGCTGTCAAACAATTGGATTACACCGCCATCAAAGTAGATCTGACCCAAGATGAGCAGCATGCAGCGACCTATTTAGACATGAATCCGCAAGCTTTGGTCCCCGCATTATTGGATGGCGACCATATCATCACGCAATCTCTGGCTATTATCGAATACCTCAACGAACAATACCCCACCCCGCCTCTTCTACCCTCCTCTCCTTTAGAACGAGCGCAGGTGAGATCATTGGCCTTGATGATTGCTTGTGACATCCATCCTTTGAATAATTTGCGAGTACTTAATACGTTACGCAAAGATTGGCAGGCCAACCCTGATCAAATTACCCAATGGTACCATCACTGGTTAAAAGAAGGACTTGGCGCAATTGAGCTGAAATTGGCTAAAAATACTCGGAAGAAATTATTTTGCTATACCGATAATATTACGCTGGCTGATCTTTGTTTGATTCCCCAAGTGTACAATGCCAAACGCTTTGAATGTTCACTAGAGCCATACCCTATCATTCAAAGCATTTATGAGCATTGTACACAGTTGTCAGCATTTATTACTGCGGCACCACAACAGAACGATGCAAAATAAACAATTCCATGCCTTTACCTAAAAAGATAACGCCGGTTACGAGCAATCCAACAATACACCAATAATACCCAGATCCGGAGCTCACTTTTTTCATCATGGCCAGCATTTGTTCGGGTAATGCTAGCCACAACAAACCTTTGATAAGAATTAACCAGCACAAAACAGTCACGACCGTAGCGCGATTCAATTCCCATACATTGTGCGTCACCACCAATACAATACCCAGAAACAAAGTCAGACTGGCAACCACAGGGATAATCGGGTCTTGCGCCTGCAGTTGCAAAAGAATCTTTCGATAATAAAACATGCGCCCCATGATGATGATGGCAACAATGAATAAAAAGGACCCCAAAATTTGGGATAGCAAAAAACTATAATAATGTTGATTGAGCATATGCCCTCCCTGACGATAATTTATAAATGGCCAATTAATAAAAGAAGTAGGTTGGGCCTTGGCCCAACAGCAGTGCTTCGTTGGGCCAAGGCCCAACCTACATTTATCAATCAATTAAAAATCAATTCACTATAGTTTAATTAATAGCCTGATTTAAGCTAAATAGCAATTGCTCAGGCACAATCCCCTAGTGTATGATTCTTTTCATTTCGGATAAAATTATGAATTCAATACCTTCTATTGCACACTGTTTATCAGGGAAAATCACTGCCGACCATTCGGTCACAGTACAAGGCTGGGTAAAAACACGCCGCGACTCTAAAGCGGGGATTTCATTCATTACATTACATGATGGCTCTTGCCACGCGGGCATCCAAATCGTGATCCCCGCTTCTGTAGAAAATTATGAATCAGAAATTGTGCGCCTTACCAGTGGCTGTGCTATTCGTGCATCTGGACGCTTAGTCGCCTCCACAGGGCAAGGCCAACAATATGAAATTCAAGGCGAGCACATCGAAGTTATTGGATGGGTGGAAAATCCAGATACTTACCCTATTTCTGCTAAACGCCACACATTAGAGTATTTACGCGACGTCGCTCATTTACGACCGCGAACCAATACTATTGGCGCGGTAGCTCGCGTTCGGCATTGCTTATCCCAAGCCATTCATCGTTTTTTCCATGAGCGTGGCTATCTTTGGGTCCACACGCCCATTATTACTGCCAGCGATTGCGAAGGAGCGGGTGAGCTATTTCGCGTCAGTACATTAGATATTTTGCATGCACCCAAAACGCCTGCTGGAGAAATTGATTTTACCCAAGACTTTTTTGGCCGCGAAACCTTTTTAACTGTTTCAGGACAATTAAACGTAGAAGCCTATTGCTTAGCGTTATCCAAAGTATATACATTTGGGCCTACTTTCCGTGCCGAAAACTCTAATACCTCTCGGCATTTGGCTGAATTTTGGATGGTAGAACCAGAGCTCGCTTTTGCAGACTTAAATGATATCTGCCAATTAAGCAAAGACTTTTTGCAATTTTTGTGTCAAACTGCATTAAATGAACGCATGGATGATTTGACGTTTTTTAACCAATTCATTGCCCCAGGCTTGCTGGAGCGCTTAGAGATTTTGGCGCATGCCGATTTTGAGATCATGACTTATTCTGAAGCGGTGCATCAATTACAAAAATCCAAAGCCAGTTTTGAATACCCAATAGAATGGGGTTTGGACTTGCAATCAGAACATGAACGTTATTTGGCAGAAACACTGTGTAAAAAACCAGTTATATTGACCAATTATCCGGCTAATATCAAAAGTTTTTATATGCGACTCAATGAAGATGAGAAAACGGTCGCCGCTATGGACGTATTGGTACCAGGCATTGGAGAGATTATTGGAGGCAGCCAACGTGAAGAGCGTTTGGCAGTTCTAGACAAGAGAATGGATGAATGCAATTTAAATAAAGAAACATATAGTTGGTACCGTGATTTGCGACGCTACGGTACTGTCCCACATGCTGGCTTCGGTTTGGGCTTGGAGCGCCTAGTTTCTTATATTACAGGAGTGGGAAATGTAAGAGATGTAATACCATACCCAAGAACACCTGGGCATGCAGAGTTTTAAGGAACCCTCATGCAACTGCAAAGAGATATTAAAACCCATCCGTTGTACGCTTATGCACAATACGCTGTAAATGTTACTCAGCGACGGTTTCCTCAAGGAGCAGGCAATCGCATTGACGGCCCACCTCAGGCCACTGTGCCTGAGATTTTGGAAAATTTGCATAAATTCATTAAGTTCTCGGCTTCATCGGAACTTAATGTTCAGGAACTAACCACACTCATTGCTGATTTAAAAAGTGGTAGTGCAGATATATTGGCGTCCTATGCATTGGGGAGGTTGCGCTTGAAGTACCCTGCACTGAAAGCATTATTTTCTTGCCTCTACATCACTCAAGATATTCCTAATACAGGGGTTGCAGAGGGTGCATTCCAACAAACACATGCTTTATTAGTCATTGGCGCCTCCACAAACGTTACGGCTGAGACGTTATTCACGAACAGTCCCAACGCGCTTATCTGTGATCTTTGGTCACACCAAATATATTTAGCCCGTGATTTTCAAACGCGTGTAGCGTCAGAACCCTTTATCCAGATGTGCTTCATTTTGTATAACCTCACATTGCAATGCCCAATGGGGCTATGTATCAGCGCACTTCAGCCATTGCATGGTAAAATAAATATACTCTCTTGTGACAATGCAAATTTATTTTTCCAAACTTTAGAAGCTATGGTAGTACAAGATATCACGCTATCTTCTACGCAAAATCTTCGTGCTCAAAGTCTTTTTGCCGTATCTCAGCCTCAGCAGCGAGATGTGTGGGAAAGAGACAACGCAAAAATTGTGGGTTACGTCACAGATATACAAGGCATTTGTCATACTATTCACAGAATAGGTAATCTGAAAAAATTTGGCTATTGGAATCCAGAAACTCGCACGCTGACTTTGATTAAATTTAAAAAGAATGTCGAAACAGGTGAATATGTCTCTGATTTAGGGACACTCAGCCCTATAAGGCCGACTAAACAGGCTGAATCTAGGCCCAACGAAATCTCTCTTCTGGGCCAAGACTCGGCTTACCTTCGTTAGTTTCTAACTTAAACCGGCAGAAAACGCCCCCCTGCCAAGTAAGATTAGGGGAACCCCCCTTCCACAGTTTGACTAACTTGGTAATTAATCTACTAATTGCCCCTCATTGAGGGTTAACACCTTATCCATTCGAGCTGCCAAATTCAAATCATGCGTCACTACGACCAGAGCCGTTTGATAACGTTGATTCAAATCCAGCATGACATCAAAGATATGGGCTGCAGTTTTTTGATCCAAATTACCCGTGGGCTCATCCGCAAACACACAAGCAGGCTGTTGCACCAAAGCACGCGCAATGGCGACTCTTTGGCGCTCCCCGCCGGATAATTGGCTCGGTTTGTGCTCTAAACGCGCGCCCAATCCGACCTCGGTTAAAATCGTTTGGGCACGTTGCAATGCCTCTTCAGAACTTCGCTTTGCCAGCAACCCAGGCAAAGCCACATTTTCTAACGCGGTAAACTCCGGCAACAAATGGTGAAACTGATACACAAAACCCAACTGTTGATTACGTAATAGGCACCGGCGATGTTCAGACATGCTTTGCCAATCCGTACCTTGAATCAATACCTGTCCAGAACTTGGTACATCTAAGCCACCCAATAATTGCAATAAAGAACTTTTACCAGAACCAGACGGCCCGACGATAGCAACACGCATCCCGCGCGTAATCGTTAAATCAATACCACGTAACACGTGTAACACATTGTGGCCATCATGAAATGCTTTTTTAAGATCACGACATGAGATAATAGGTTTATTCATAATGCAGTGCCTCAGCAATCACAGTTTTCGATGCACGCCAGGCAGGATAAATCGTCGCTAGAAAACTCAACCCTAATGCCGTTAAAGCAACTACCCACACATCCGACCACAATATTTTCGACGGGAGATAATCGACAAAGTAAATACTAGAAGACAGCACATGCCAATGGAAAAGCGTTTGTAAATAATCGACCAATTGCGTGGCGAAGCTGGCCAATAAGACCCCTGCCCCCACACCTATTGCAGTCCCCATACAGCCGATCAACATGCCTTGTACAATAAAAATAGATAAAATGACTCTGGGTGTGGCACCAATCGTGCGTAAAATAGCAATTTCAGCTTGTTTATCATTAACGACCATTACCAAAGAAGAGACTAAATTAAATGCAGCGACACCAATGATCAGCACTAAAATCAAAAACATCATGGTTTTTTCTAATTTAATTGCATCAAAAAAGGCACCAAAGGATTCCGTCCAATCGCCGACTTGATACGCTTCGCCCAAGGTATAACTCAAATTTTGCGCCATAGCCGGAGCTTGATAAATATTATCAATTTTTAAACGCAAACCGGAAGCATCTTCAGTCGACATTTGCAGTAGTTTCTGCGCATCCTGCATATGAATAAAGGCTAATTTGGTATCAAAATTAAACCCCGTACCCGCAGAAAATACCCCCCGAACAGTAAACCGTTTAAACCTAGGTACCACCCCAGCTGGCGATACTGACGCTTGGGGAATCATTACCGTCACGGTGTCCCCCAGCATCACACCCAAATTTTCCGCCAAACTCCGTCCCAATAATATGCCAAAATGATCGATATCCATGCTACCTAGGATCAATTTATCTTTGAGATGAGTGATGGCTTCTTCTTGATCTGGTAAAATCCCTGTTAGCAACACAGGCACAACTTGACCACTACTAGTCAAAATACCTTGAGAACTCACATACGGCCCTACTGCTTTGATATCAGTGTGTTTACTCAAGTCCTGAGCTAAAGTTTTCCAATCGTGAATCACCCCATCTTGGCCAGTAATGGTGACTTCGGGTGCCATGCCAAAAAATCGTTTATGAATTTCCGCATCAAACCCATTCATTACGGATAATACAGTAATCAATACCATCACGCCCAGGCCAATACCCAACATGGAGCTCAATGAAATAAAAGATACAAAATGACTTTTTTTGCGTGCACGGGTATATCGCAATCCAATAAATAACGCTAGAGGTTTTAACATGAATCAAGGGAGTAATGAACCAATGTTCATTGTAGTGAAAATCAGACTGACAAGATAGAGGAAACGAAAAAATACCCCTTATTTTCCCTTCTCCCGATGGGGGAGAAGGTGTCGCAAAGCGACGGATGGGGGCATCTTACAATCAAGCAACCATTTCAAGTAATTGATAGCCAACAATCGCTGACAATACCAATACACCAGAAATTTCTAAAAACTTCACAATGAACTGTTCCAAATGCTCATAATAAATATGGTCATTGGCAGAATCATCAGAAGAAGTAAGCTGCAGTTTTTCCTCGACTAAAGGATGAGAGAATGCAGGTGCTTCGCCATAAAATCCTGCCCACCATCCTTCGATCCAGTGGTCGCTTTCTACAGATCCTAAATTAAAAGGATTAGCTTCTTCAGCCAATTCGGCACTGGCACATTCATAACCATACCAATAAGACTCTTCAATACTGGGATGATTAATATTGAATCGCAATTGAATATCAGGTAACACTCTCATTATATCGTCCATTTTATAACCCCTATCCGGTTTGGTTTTATTGTTCGTCCATGAGTACACATTGTCGTCCTAAGAACACAACGACAAGGGAAAGTCATACTATAAAAAAATTACTATTTTTGGTAAATTTTTAACTGTATATATTGGGTATAGAATACAAATGATCTTTTGTCCAATTTTATGAAATATCCGAATAGGACATTTATAAATTGCCGTTACAATGACAGGACTCTTTTTGTTCTTATTTTTAGTCATTTGATATAACCATAGAATATTGGACTTAATTTAAATCAAAGTGAGTTATTGTGGATAGCAAACAGGAAGTGCACAAAATGATAAATTCGTATGAAGGCGAACTGATTCATGCACTGGATTTGGGCGCTAGGGAACCAGAGTTTGTGAGATGTATTTAAACAAGAAACCGGTCACGTTGATAAAGCCACGATAAAATAACTTCCTATTCTGGTGCAAAACCGAATATTGGATTGGCACGTTCGGATCTGTATAAAAATCGAGGTGTAGATGCAGCAGTACATGATCGAGTAAATTGCCCTTCAGTTTATTACAGATCCGTACGTGAATGATTCATTCGTGAAAGGTATACCGTGCAATAAGCAGGAAACTCACATAGTTATCCACAGAATCTGTGGACTAATTGTCGGTGTCGCGAAATAGCATTATCGATAAGCTACCAACCATGATTTGCTGCATTAGCGCTCCATTCTCGTTTGAATTATTGATGAGGCACTCAATACAAGCTCATTTTGATTAACTGGATTGTATCGAGGTGCAACAGTGGATGACCCAAAAAATCCACAACAACTCAATAATTTAACGGCCATCATGCAAGGACAACAACCACTCCAAGAGCAACAAGAAGTGCATCGGTCTCCAGCATCCGTATCAGGTAAATCTTCATTGTCTTCTTCGGTAAGGTGAGGAGCCATCTCAAGAGTTTGGCTATCTGCACCGCGTACAAGCTCTTCATTTATACGGTTTATTGATGGGCGCATACTTGGCATGCTGTGGCGCATTTCTTTCGCTAGAGTATATAATGGAGAACTGGTTTCTAATTGCAAGTCATATAGTAAAACTATGCCCAACGGGTCTGTAAATAATTTTGTGTAATTAGTCATAGTGTATAATCTGCCTATTTTCAGATAGGCATAGATGCAGAGAAAAACTATGACTCATGATATAGATGAATTGGCTCAAGAAATAGCCAAGAC
>JACCDN010781154.1_pt1 | contig 24616 bp, 14 predicted proteins | sample 7441691 | NCBI WGS metagenome assembly JACCDN01 (sample SAMN15323439, study PRJNA562643) | freshwater metagenome | isolation source: river surface water | place: USA:Blue River Watershed | collected 2017-08-16 | reverse complement strand
CTTTTAATAATAAAGTAGGGGTAGATATAGAGTTTTATAATACTACTATTGATGTAATAGGAATGTTAGAACTTGTGTTTACTAAAAAAGAAGTAGAGTTAATTAAGTCTTTAGATATTGATGAGCAATATAATACTTTTTATAAGCTCTGGACTAAAAAAGAAGCTTTAGTAAAGGCTGTCGGTAAGGGGCTATCTTATCCTATTAATACCATTGAAGTTATAAAATTATTATCAGGCCAAAATATTTTACTTACTGATGAAAATAATGAGTCACAGCAAGAATGGTATTGTTATGAATTAAAAACTCCTAAAGATTATTTCGGAGCTATCGGAATACAGAATAAGATAGATGAATTAGTTTATTTAGAAATGAATTATAAAGGGGGAGCATGCTGAAATTAGGAAAAAATCCTATATTCAAAACATAGGATTTTTAGTCAAGTCAATTAAGAGTAAAATTCTTAGTGCAGGAAAATTTTTTATTTTCCTGCAGGCAACAATCCTAATAAGATTTTGCAAATATTATCTTTTTACTTGTTTTTTCACCAGTAAATATACATCTGCCTTCCTTATTGCCCTCTTCAACAATGCAACGGCTTGTTACTCCCATAGGTTTAGTAAACTCCTCAATTTTAGTAGAATCTAAGGAATAGCAACTAGCAAATCCAGGATTATCAGAGTTAAAAAAATCTTTAAAATCTTTAAAATCTTGTAGGCTTACAGTATTACTATCACATAAACTCTTTGAACGAAGTAACAAAGTATTTTGAATATTTGTAAGCAAATCTGGAGTTTTAAAAACAAATTCTTCGTAAGGTAAAAAATCACCACTTAAATCTGTTGTTCTATCTATATATTTCAAGTTATTGCTTAAAATTTCTTTCTCACCTACTTGTACTATCAAAGGTACACCCTTAGTAACCCAATGCCAAAATTTTTCACCGCTCCTCATATCCTTTAAGTCTACGTGAACAGTAATGTTAGATTTATTAAAGATTTGAGCAGATATCTGATCTTGTAGCTTGTTAGCATAGTTAACTATCTTGTCATTAATAAATATTGGGATAATCACAATTTGGTAAGGCGAAATTTTCGGAGGAAGAATTAAGCCATTATCATCACTATGAGACATAATTACCCCTCCTATTAACCTGGTTGATACACCCCACGAGGTTGTCCATCCAAAATCTATTCTTTGATTTTCATCACTGAATTGTATTTTATGAGATTTTGCAAAATTTTGTCCTAAAAAGTGTGAAGTTCCCATTTGTAAAGCTTTTTTATCTTGCATCATCGCTTCAATAGTATAAGTATCGACAGCACCAGGAAAACGCTCATTCATAGTTTTCTTCCCCTTTATCACATTTATTGCTAATACATCTTTTGCAAACGTTTCATACAAATCTAATATTTTCATCGTTTGCGACAATGCCTCCTCAGAAGTTTTATGTACAGTATGCCCTTCTTGCCATAAAAACTCAGATGTCCTTAAAAATAAGCGAGGCCTCATCTCCCATCTCATTACATTTGCCCATTGATTTATTATAAGAGGTAAATCTCTATAAGATTTTACCCATTTAGCAAAACTTTCTCCTATAATTGTCTCACTGGTAGGTCTAATAACTAGTGGTTCTTTAAGAGGTGAACTTGGAATTAATTTACCAAATTTATCTACTTCTAGTCTATGATGAGTTACTACGGCGCATTCTTTTGCAAAACCATCGACGTGTTGTGCTTCTTTTTCTAAATAACTTAATGGTATCAATAAAGGAAAATATGCGTTTGAAGAACCTAGGCTTTTCAACTTTTTATCTAAAATACTTTGAATTTTTTCCCAAATGCTGTAACCCCAAGGTTTTATCACCATACATCCACGCACGTCGGAATTCTCGGCTAACTCAGCGACAGAGATAACCTTCTGATACCATTCAGAGTAATTTTCACTTCTTTTAGGGGAAATAGCAGTTTTTTTCATTTTTGTATTTGTAATTAAATTTGATTTATCTTGGTCTACAGAAGTACTATAATTACGCACCCCTAATCTATCCAGACTTCCGAACTTATTATAAAAAAATGATGTACGTTTTTTTGGACTCTCACCAATACAGATTGTATCTAAAATATCTACCGAATTCGATTTTGTACCAATAGCAATCTTAGGCAAGATTTCTCCTGCAAAAGTTTGTCTAACTATAGGAAGAATTGTATGTTGTATTTTCATAATCTGAATACCGTTATGTTAATTTGTAATCACCTAACCTGAAATAATCTCTGTAACCTAGTATCTGAATCATAATCCGATTCAAATAAAAGATAAAGGTAATTTTTCTTCGATTAGTCAAATTAAACTAAGAAATCATCTATTGATATTACATTTTTCTCTACATAAAAGATATATTAACTGATAAATTTTGGGAATCTAGATATATTTTTATATTAGCTATATAAATATCTATTTAATTTGAACTCAACGTGTTTTAAAGTAAAAATACTTATGGATTATATATGGTAAATTATTATGAGAAGTAAACTATTTAATAAAATAAAGCAGAACTGTAGTATTTTTTCTATAAAAAAAATAGTAAACAACAACTCTATAAACGTTAAAGAAACTGACTCTGACGGTAATACACTGCTTATGATAGCTGTAGAAAATGGGTGTTTAGAAGTTACAAAACTGCTAGTCGAAATTGGGATAAACATAAATGCAAGAAATAATCATGGAGAAACAGCATTGGAACTTGCAAGAGAAAAAAAACATTACAAAATTGTAGAGTACCTCATACAACAAGGCGCTGATATAACAATAAATAATACTGATTTTTCCTGCAGTTGAATATATAAATACTCATTTGTGTTTAATACATTATTAATAATCTATTGAGTGTTTTTGAGGTTTTTATAGTGGTTAGTGTTGCAAATTAGTAACTCCATACGGGATTTATTGTATTAGGTATTTTTCCTTTTACTTAGTTACTTTTCATGATAGACTCTGGTTTATTGTTATATTTTAGAGTATTAAAACAAGTTTATTAAAATTTACTGAGGTCATTAGTTATATTCATGAACATAGCAAAAATTTCGGCCATTGGCTCGTATATACCTACAAAAAAAATATGTAATTTAGATTTGTTAGACAAATACGGCGTCACAGAAGATTTCATAAGAGATAAAGTGGGTGTTATACAACGATCTCTAAAGAATTCGATGGATACTTGTAGTACCATGTGCATAAAAGCATACGATAGCTTGATTCAAACTACAAAAATAGATAAATCAAATATTAAAATTCTAACCGTAGTAACTCAAAATCCTGATAAAACTATTCCTCATACATCAGCCATTCTACACAATACACTAAGACTAGATAAATCTTGTATGACGTTTGACATATCACAAGGATGCGCTGGGTTCGTGCATGCAATAATTATAATCAAAAACTTATTAGAAAAGCTCGAAGGCGAAGCTCTTATTTTCACTTCTGACCCTTATTCAGATATAATTAACTATAACAGTAAGAATGAAGCTTTGTTATTTGGAGATGGTGCAACTGCGATTTTAATGTCTTGTAGTAGACCTGGCTATAGTGTTGTTACAAGTAACTTCGGTACAGCTCCAGATTCTAATGATTGTTTAAAAATGTCTAAATATTTTGAAATGAATGGAGCTGATGTATATGCAAATATTATTAGATATGTGATACCTAGCATAAGCGATATTCTAAGTACTTATAAAGACAGAGATATTCAATTATTTTTGATTCATCAGGGATCTAAATACGTTGTAGATACTTTAAGAAAGCATTTTAAATTAAAAGAAAGTATGATGCCTTTTTTAGCTCGAAATTATGGCAACACTGTTTCATCTTCTATACCTATACTTCTAAAAAAAGAGTTAGAAGTTCAAACAAAGAAAAATATCTTAATTTCAGGTTTTGGTATAGGGTTTTCTTGGGGTAGTGCCTTATTGTCTTTATGATTGATTAAGCAAGATGCAGTTTCTTTTATGTCCTATCGGCTATAGTATATTTGCAAAATTTAAATCTCCGCGATTCTACTGTAAGTATCAATTTTTTCTAAAATATTTTTATACTGTTGTACAAATTTTGTTACTTCTTCTATCTGAAACAAATCACTATCACAAACAAATCCCAGTTCTAAGCAATCATTACTAACCTTAGCACTAACATTAAAAATAGTCTCAATATATTCAATATTCTTCCCTGTTATATCATTAGTATCCTGTGTAATTTCTTGTTCTACCGTATTATGTAATGAAGGTATTTTACACTCTTCTCCAAATATAAAATTCTTGTTTTTGCTTTGACCTTCCAAATCCAAAAAATTAAAAGTAGTAGAAAATATAGGATGTTTATTTGTATAATGTAAATCAAATTTCTTACACATTAATTCCAGGGGTATATCTTGGTTTGCTTGTAGAAGTATTATTTCCTGCATTACTTTTGATATAAAAGTACTTATAGAATCGTGTTTATTAATACTAATCCTGATAGGTAAACAATGTGCAAAATAACCTAACATATTTTCACGCAATGTATCGTTTCTGTTTGCAACTGTAATGCCTATTATAATATCATCACATTTAGTGATCTTATGTAAAAGTAAAAAAAAACCAGATAAAATTACAGAATACACGCTAACTCCCATATTGCTTGCAAAGAGTCTGAGTTGAGTAATTAATACTCTATTTGTTTTTTCCGATTGTGATAGCCACTTGCTAGTAGCCTTGCTTTGTGGCTTGATTGTAAAGTACTTTGATTTTTGAAGCTTTTTTTGCCAGAAAGCAAATTGGTTATGACAAAACATACCTAAATTTCTTTGCCAAGTAGCAAAATGTAAGTAATCTATTGTAGTAGATTTTTTTAGTTCAGGTAAAGTTCCGTTATTCTTCAAATCTATGTATAACGAGTTTAACTCATTACATAAAATATTTTTAGACCACTCATCAAAAATAATATGATCAACAACAATATTAATATAAAATCTTTGGTTCTTAAGTAATTTATAATAAAATACACGTATTGGGACAGAATTATGTGGATAAAAATTAGAACTCGAATGTTCATATATTAATCGATTAAGTTCTTTTGTGTTATTAACTTCATAAATAGATTGAGTCATTATATTAACTGAATAAGGAACTATTTTGTGTAGTAACTGCCCTACCTTGTTTTCTTTAAAATAAGCTCTTAGAATTCTATGTTTCTTTAACAAATAATGTATACATAAATCCACATCATTTATACTAACGCCGTTTTTTAGCTTATGAGCGATAGTTATATTATATATTTTAGTGTTATGCTCTTGCGTGTAAATCTTCCATAATGCATTTTGATTATATGATAAAACACCTTCTTGAGAATTAGATAAGTATTGAGACATTAAATAGTTCTTATCAAAAGTCTCTTTATTAAGTTTAATATATTTTGCTTGGGTGTATACAGTAGGGTACTCATATATAAACTTCACAGGGACTTGAAATGTAAAATAATCTGTTAACGCATTTGCTAGCCTCATAGCCAATATACTATTTCCACCTATACTAAAAAAGTTATCATGTATATCCTTGACTCTCTGTTCTCCAAAGCAATTTTGCCATCTTTTATGTATTGTTTCTTCAATAGAACTGAGTTTTTTTACTGTAACATTATTATTGTTATTTACATATAATTCTAACAATTTTGCCTTATCTATCTTACCACTGCTATTCAACGGAAGATCTTCTACTTCTATAATTTTTTTAGGAATCATATAATCTGGAAGTATTGTACCTAGACTATCTATAAGATCATTAAGAGGCCGATTACTAATATTTTTTTCCCAGATTATAAAAGCCAATAAATAACGAACAGCAGAATCTAAATTTTTAGATAACTCATCATTACATAAAACTACTGATGTCTTGATATGTTGAAAATTATTTATTGCAGCTTCTATTTCTAATAAGTTTACCCTTTGCCCGTTAATCTTAATTTGGGTATCTTGCCTATATAAGTACTCAATATTGCCGTCTGGTAAGAATCTTCCCATATCTCCTGTTTTATATAAAATACTACCGTTACTATCGTAAAAAGGATTGGATATGTATTTTTGGGAAGTCAATATTTTATCTTGAAAGTATCCATTTGATAAACAAGAACCTGATATATGAATTTCTCCCTCTACTCCACAATCAACCTGATTTTGTTGTTCATCTAAGATATAGATAGTGGTATTCGCTATTGGTTTACCTATTGGTACTGTTAATGGCTTTAATAAAAAATTTTCTTTCCTACTAAAAGAGTCACCATCTTCTATGTACTTTTCTGCAATTTCTATTTGGTCTTGCAGAACGTAATTAATATCCTCGAAACTTGTCAAAGGATTACTGAGGACTACTCTTAAAGACACAACATACATGGCATATTTAGAAGACCAGATTGTAGTTTTAGATACAAAGGTCTTTCCTAACTCAAACTGCTTTGTTTGTAATAAATTATTACATTCATCTATAAAATGATTATCTATTTCATTAGCCTTTAAATTTCTACATTTTTGTGGTATATATCTATAATTAACTATATTTATCTGTGGTTCTACTAGTAATTCAAAGCATTCATTAAACTTCAGTACATTTCTTAGGTAATTTGCATTTTCTGTACCTATCCTTATTATATCACCATATCCTTTAGGGCCTATAATATTAAGACTCGCATGCAGTAAAAGTGAAATAGCGGATCTAGAACCCTCAATAGTGTATCTCCCTGTATCATAGCTGCCACTGGTAGCTTGATAGTTAGCAGTAGTATATATATGTGCTGCTATTTCTGGATTACGTAACAATGTAATACTAATACCTAAGGGCAGATATAACTGTTTATGTCCGCATATAGTAATCGTATCGGCTGTGCTTATTCCCTTAATTAATGATCTCATCTCTTTCACAAACACAATAGGTCCGCCAAAGGCTGCATCCACATGAAAATGAATGTTGTGCTTTTTGGATATCGTATACAATTTCTGTAAATCATCTATACTACCCGTTTCTGTTGCCCCACATATACCAACGATAGCTATTATTTTTACCTTATTTTTTTGTAATCCTAATATCATTCTTTCTAATGCTACAAAATCAATCTCGTAATTATCTTTACAAGGCATGTGTAAAACAGCATCTTTACCAATTCCTATTAAAGACGCAGCTTTTTTAAAAGAATAATGTGCTAATGGAGATGTTAAAATAACTGCATTAGAATAGCCATAATGTTGTAAAGCGTTATGCAAACCGCATTTATCTATACCCTCAAAATTATTATCCGGAGGAAATGAAGAATTTCTTGCAATCCATAAAGCTGTAATATTAGATATACTACCATTAGAGGTTATAATACCTAATACTTTATTACTATCGTATGTATTTAAATTATAAAACTCAGGCTTGTTATTATAAAATATTTTATGCAAGAACCCTAAAACTTGCCTTTCTAAAAGAGTAAAAACTTTAGAAGTTTCAATCTTAACTAAATTCTGATTCAAAGCGACTAGTAATTTGCTCAATTCTAGATTAAAATTGGGTAGTCCGGAAGTCATATGACCAATAAATCTAGGAGAAGATACATTTACTGCATATGGTAAAATCTTACTTACTAATTTTTCTAAATAAGCGTCATAAGTATCAGTTTTGGGTAGTTTATTAATTTTCAGATTATCAAGTGATATTTCTGATATAGGTATATTTGGTAAAGTTATTAGTTTATTTATACGTAATTTACAGTAATTTTCAATATACTGTTCACTTTGCAAAAAAAGATCCTTTATGTAACGACAGTGTATTTTTTTATCACGAGGTACTACAAAAAAGCTAGCATCAGCACTAACTTCAGATGAACCGTATATATTAACTAGAGTAGCTTTAGGCAATTTATCATATGCTTTGTATGCCAGCTCTAAAGATAAAATTTCACCACTAACAAATATATATTTTAAACTCTTAAGTTTTCTAGCATTAAAATCATAATACTCTACTAAAGTTTTTAAATAAGAAGGTGTAAGCACAATTCTAGTAATCTTATGTTTTTGTATATCACCAATGATATCCATAGGATCATTAACACCCATACGTTCAGGAAACAATAATGGCATACCAATTATCAATGGTGTATACAACTCTGCAATATGATCTACAAAATTTATAGATGTTTTTTGATATCCAACATCATCTTTTTGTACTGGAAATATTTCAGCTGCCCAATATATCCTATTCATGGTAGCTCTATGAGAATTTACTATACCTTTGGGGTCCCCAGAAGATCCAGAGGTAAAAATAATATATAGTCCACATTCAGCATCAATTGTGGTGCTTAGATTTTCATTACCATATTTTTGTATTATAAGGCGATCTAGTATTTCAGAATTAATGATTTTAGAAACAACATTATAGTTTTTGATATGATTATCGGTATCTATAATAAATTTTGGATTAATCTGACTAATAATATTTTGAATTCTTTTTTGCGGGGTATTAATAGAAACAGGGGCATATATTGCCCCGACTTTGACTGATGCTAAAACTGCTATTAAAAATTTTACATTATTAGAAGATAATATAAGAACATATTCACCCAATAACACGCCATTAGATTTTAAATAATGTGCCAATTTATTAGCTTGTATATTAATGTAGCGGTATGTATACTTCTTACCACATTCAATTGCACAAATATCTTGTGGATTGCTTTGTACCCGTTCTTCAAAAGCATTTTTTAAGTTTAGTGTCTTAAAATTTTTTAATTCTTTGTTATAACCGCTTTTCCTAAGTCCCATAATTTTTTATATTTAGTTCAATATCAAGGTATGAAATATAAAATAATAACAACTCTATACTAGATTTTTTTTAATTAAATTAAAGTGATTCATACTTCTTAAACCAAGAAAAGATAAATACTTTTTTTGCCAGCTAGAATGAAAAAAATCAACAAAAGAAACAGTAATATCTTGACCAAAAACTATATGCCACCAGTAAATAGGAACATATAAAGAATCACCAGGCTCTAAAAAAACCCTGTACCCTTCCTTTAGTCCTAATTCTTTTGCTTTAATACTAAACTCTTCATGGTTAGTAGATTGAAATAAAATCTGGCTCCAGTCATTTAATTTAGAGTACCACGGATATGGCTTAAGTTGATAAAATAGTTTACCCTCTACAGGGTAAAGAAATGTCCATTTTGGTCCACTAACATGATGTATAAAAGAGTCGTATATTCTGTGGTAGTGCATTTGTGTTATAGTATTTCTACCCAACAAAAAAACTCTATGCATAAGTTTGTCATCATAAAAAACTTTGTCTACGTCTGTATTTAAATTTTTTACCTCTTCACTAGCATTAATATTGTTTAACTCTAACTCTGCAAGGTATAATCTAGGATTTTCATGAGAAATAATGTACTTAATATACTGTTCAAAAGTCATGTGAATTTGAGAAAGGCTAGTAATATCATTAAATGGTTTATCGAAAGACTCAACTGGAAGATTCACCTCTCCTAACTTATCCTTAACATATTCTAAAGAGGACCATTCAGAGCATTTATTATGCTTCGTATAACCTTTTACAACAAAAGGTATATTTTTTGAGACAAGATCATTTAGCAAATTTAAGTAATCTGGACAATTTAACCCTTTTTCATGATCTATAGCAAGAACATTATTGAAATCCATCATAAATATACCTCTTATTAGTTAACTACTCACTGTTATTCTCTTTGTAGTCTTGGAATTGCTTTGATCTGGCCGTATAGCTCTATGAACCAATGAGGCATTGTCCCATATTAACAAATCTCCTACTTCCCACTGATGTTTATATATACGGTTTTCTTGAGTAATAAATAAGTATAAATAATTTAGCAAGATACTACTTTCTGATTCTGAAAGCTCCACAATTTTTGTTAATAAATTTTGGCTAAGATATAAAGCAAGTTGTTTCGTAATAGGATGTTCTCGTACTATTGGATGTATTACTTCAGATAATTGATCATCATGCTTCTTGCTAACTTTCAACCCTAATTCCTTCATTTCTTTCAAATAAATATCTCTAGATGGATAATATCCATGTAACTTGCTTATTTTATTCTTAATATCTAAAGGCAAGTCCTGATACGCATTACACATATCTATGAATAAAGTTTCTCCTCCTACCTCAGGAGCTTCAATATTGAGTAATAAAGTAATTTTTGTAGGGTTACTAGACCACGCTCCATCTGAGTGCCAATATTCTCCAACATAATCAATACCATTTTTAGAAGTATTGGATTGTAGCCTAATATATGGGGTACCTGGAATTTGATATTCTACTGGATGGGTTATCTCTAAATTACCAAATTGTCTAGCAAATTCTACAAATTCAGCATCATTTAATTGAGTGTTTTTAAGAATTAACAATTTATGTTCTAATAATAACTTATTAATATTTGCGGTGTCACTTGCGTCATAATTTGTCTTTTTATTAAAGTTACTAATAACTAAGCCAAAAGTATATCCTTCAATATTTTGATTGTCATTGTTCTTCATAAATTTAACCCATACTTAGCATTTAACTGGTTTATACTAATTTCTACTATCTATCTTATTGATAGTAACTGAAAGTATAAAATAACGATCAATGAAGTCAATATATCAGCTAAAGTTTAGGTAATATATTAGTTAATAATGCGTTATAAATATCCCCATACCATTTTTGCTATTTGAGCAACCATATAAGAAGCATCTGCATGTAGTGACTGATCCTTTACAACCAACTGGTCTGTCATCACGGTTAAAATTGCTCTTGGTTTAGCTGATGAGTAAAATAATCCAGCAGCTCCTAAGTTTCTTGCTCCTAGACCATGCTTATAGCCTACTTGTGCGCCTAATGGTAGCATTGATCTAAATAATGAATCATCTTGTTGCCAATTTAGTATTCTCAAGGCCATCGTGCAATCTTGAGTAGTTAATAACACTTTTTGCGCTATATTTTTATCTCTAGTTCCTTCTTCTAAAAACTCCAATAAATGCGTCACATCTCTCACTGTCGTATGGTTAAGTTTATGTACTGGGATATCATATCTAAAATTAGTAGGTACAGAATAAAGATGCTCGGTATCTTTACACCCTATTTTATTACAATATACGTTCAAATACTCAATACCTATATGCTCTACCACAATAGAAGTTGCTATATTGTCACTGACTATAATCATTAAAACTATTAACTCTATTAACGTTAACCTTAAACCTGGATTTAAAAATTGTATACACCCACAAACCTCTGTTGTATCTATAACTTTATTATGCTGAATATCTATTTCTTGGTTTAGATCTATAACATTTTGACTAGCCGCAGATAATGCAGCAGCTAATATAAATAACTTACGTATGCTAGATGCTGGTATTACTGTATTTATACTTCTATCATATCTTTTATGTATTTCTAGATCTAGCAAAGATATACACGTTATAAATGGATACTGATTACAAAAAATATCAATCTTTTCTGCTAATTCCTCAAATTTTTTCATATGTATTAGATCTTATTAATTCTTTATATATACAAGATTTATATAATAATTCTTGATGAGTTCCTATATCTGCTATTTTTCCTTCATGGAAAACTAAAATCTTATCCATTTTAGTCACTATATTTAAGTTATGTGTTACTATTAGTAAGGTTTTGTTATAAGTGAATTCTTTGAGCATGTCGTAGATAACTTTCTCAGTAATAGAATCCAATTGATTAGTAAATTCGTCAAAAACTAAAATTTTACTATTTCTTAGTAAAGCCCTAGCTAGTATTATTCTTTGTCTCTCCCCTCCTGATAAATTGCTACCTTTAACTCCTACCTTGTACGAATAAGAGTTAGGCTTACTTTCAATAAAATGATGCGCTTTTGCAAGCCTTGATACTCTCTTTACCTCTTGCAAATTAGTATTAGAATCAGCACAGCTAATGTTATCATATACAGATCTATCAAATAACACAGATTCTTGAGGAATATACGTAATATCTTTTCTCAGAGAAGTAGAAGATATTTTTGACAAAGGTGTATTGTTTATATAAATATTGCCCGAAGTAGGTTGTAAGATTTTTAACATTAAATTAACAAATGTAGATTTACCACTACCTGAATGCCCTACTATAGCTATTTTTTCTCCTGGTAAAATTTGTACATTACTAAAACAAAATTTTTCATTAGAATTTTGATAATAAAACTTCACATTTTTAAATATTATAGAGCCATTTTTGAATTTTTGAGCTTTTTTATCTTTCTTAATAGTTTTAATATTTGACCTAAAAACCAGTAAGCCATCGTTGATATTACCGTAAGATATAATAATATTACTAAGATTAAGTGACAAAGCAGTAATATTGTCTAGAATTGTTAGATTAACCATAAATATTAACGCAAAATCTCCTGCTGTTATATTATTCATATAGTAATTCTTAATTAATAAGTATAAACAGGCGGCCTGCAATAATACAAACATCACGGATTGTTGAGTATTAATTTTTAAAAAGCTGTAATCCCTATCACGCATTGCGTTTATATAATTTCGAATACTTTCGCTTATTAAAACCATTTCTTTAGTTTTACGATTTAGTAAAACTATACTTAATAAATTATTTAATATATCTGAAATTAGAGCTATGAGCTTTGATTTAGTATCTGCAGCTATTAGAGATAATTTATTTGCTTTCCTGCTCATTATATAACTTAATGTAATAAATAAAGTAATCCATATTAGTAATACAATCGCAAAATCTATATTAATTACTTTCCATATCATTATAAAAGCAAATAATATACTCATAAGATGTCCAAAGATCTGGTCTAATAATAACTTATAAAGGATAACAAAGTGCTCAAAAATATTGTCGATTTTATTAATTAAAAAGCTAATGTTAATTTTGGTTATTGAAGTATCTTCTTCATCTAATAATTTTTTTACCAGAAATTGGCATATATGATTTTTAGCAATACAATTAAAATGCACCTGTAAGTAATCGTTAAATCTAAAAAATACAAAAAAAATACATAAAGTTGATAAATATAATATTGAAGGATAAGTTAAGCGGTTATATGCATCTAAGTTATTGGTAGTTGTTATTTCATCAAGAATCAATTTTATAAAATATGGTCCAATAATCGTATTCAGTGACCATAACAAGTATATTATTATTTGAACAAATAGAATAATTCTACAGGGCTTGGCAAAACCCCATATAATAGCAGGAGTTGTACTTTTTAAGTTTATCGACATATCAAAAATTACAGTAATATACATTAGTTGTGTATAAAATCTCCACTGTATTGCCATTTGTATATTCATTAAATATTGTATCGATTTTTTTTATAATACGTTGCGTTTCTTGTGAATGTACATCATAAGATGGAGAATAAGAATAAGAATAAAAAAGGTTTATAATACCTTCATAATCCATATTTATAGCATTTGGGAAAGTTACTTTCCTTATAGTAGCAGGTGATACAAACTCATTTAATCTTGATATCACATCATTTCCTTTCTTTATATAGCTTTTATAATTACTAACAAACTCATAAATCAAAGATTCATATGAACTAGTAAAGCTATTTTTCTTTGCGACTCTTTCATTCCATATAAACAAACATAAATTTTTATCTTTTAATATTCTTTTAAACTCGGTCTTTGCCCTTTGTAAATTAAACCAATGCAATGATTGAGCAGAAACTATTAAATCTATAGATTTATCTTTTATACTTGTATTTTCTGCAGTACCATTAATTATCTCTAAGTCTATATAATCATTCTTTAATTCATTTAACTTATCTCTCATATCTCTACTTGGCTCTACAGCATATACTATATGATTATTATCTAATAAAATTTTAGTGAATATACCAGTGCCTGCCCCTACATCTGCAGCGTATCTATAAGATTGCAAATCTTCTACATCGTTTAAATATTTTATTAACTCTTTAGGATAAGTAGGTCTGCTAAATGAGTAATGTTGGGCTTTATTTTTATATTTATCATACATATTTTTATCTTATTTTTTAATTACACTTTCTAAAATATCTATATACTTTTCTCCCCAAGATTGCACTTGTGATTTTTTAAACCTATGTTCATGGTACCAAAAATTAAAAAGCATATTATTATCACTAGTATTAATAACTAAGTGTAACCCTGGTATTCTTTTTAATTCTGATGTATTAATTCCTACAAATTCCTTTTCACTAAGTGGACCTAAGATCTCTAACGTTCTTACCTTCGCATCAGTTTTAGTAATCCTATAATTTGTAAAATTTATACCCACATCAGAAAAATAAGAATCAATCGGCAAATTATTAAAACAATGATTATAAGTGATCAAATCTGAAACTGGGTAATATGACCTTGCATTAACATGTGATATTAATTGGTTACATTCTTGTATTAAATCACTGACATTATTCCTTAAAATAATTCGTACAGGAAATGGTGCAGTAAATGGCCCTATAGTTTTTTTAAACTTAATATCCGTTCTACCACTATTAATAATTGATATTGTAATATCTTCTGCATTAATAATTATACCAACTAATTTCGCGTATATAGAGAATAAGACAGCAAATACTGAAACATCTCGGCTTAAAGCATACTGATTTAATTGTTCAATTAACATATTATCAATTGATACAGTAAATCTTTTAGATTTATAAGGAGTAGTGACACTTAAATCTTTCTTACCTGGGAGCAAAGTACACCCTTTTGCTGTAGCAAATAACCCGGTAAAAAAACCTCTATCTTCAAATATTTTATTTTGTAAATAATCTCTCTGCCACTCTACGTATTCATAATACTGAGCTATTTGCTCCAATTTATAAGATTTACCCTCTATTTCAGCCTCATACAACATAGATAATTCATTCTCAAAAGTAGTAAGAGAAGTACCATCAAACTCTAAATGCTGTAAAGCTATAAATAAGGTAAACTTATTGGAAGAAAGATTTATACATTTAATACTCCAACAAACACCACGTTCTATATCTGGCATGTTATCTTTCATTTCCTGAGCTATATAACCTAAACGGGTCACCAGTTTTTTTAATGGCAAATCACTAACATCAATAAACAAATCTGTATCTAACGGTAGTACATTGTCTACACTTAGTAATTCTACTTTTTCATTTAGGTGTTTATAGCGTAACAGCTCATGTCTCTCCAAAATTTTTTTTAAGACAGATTTAATGGCTTTACGATCAAGCTTATAATCAAATACAATAGGAACTACACGTTGTCCATATCCTATTCTAATTAAATTAATCCATCTTTTTTGCTGTATAGACAAATCTCTTATAGAACTTGTAATATTAGAAATCGCAAAAGTATCAACTTGAGGTATGCTGAAGCATTTTATCAAATTACTTAATTGCTTTACTAATAACTCAATTGTTGGATAATCCACTAAGTAAGACAGAGGAAGTTTTACATATAAATCATTCTGTATCTTGTTTTTTATTTGAATAGATGATAAAGAATCTATTCCAAATTCTTTTATTTTTTTACTAGTATCACTCGTAATACTGATAAGAGTCTCATCATCATCTCCAATAAAATTACTAATCAATTGTACTAAGTATTCTCTGAGTAGAGAATACTTAAGGTTATCATTATCTACTGCACTTAATTTATTAAATATGCTCTCTGATGTTACGCTTTTCACTTCTTGTTTTATAAAATTTTTATAAAATTTGCTATTCTGCGAAGTTGTATTAATAAATTTATCCCAATCTATAGGTATATATGCTTGGTTACTGGACACTGATTGTAAAGCATTCTGTAGCGCCTCGATTCCCTCACTATTGGAAAGTAATCTATAGCCTATTTTTTTGATATTAGTCATCAACATTTTGTTAGTAGTTAATTTTCCAACTTCTCCCCAAGTTCCCCAATTAATTGATAAAGTTTTAACCTTACCTTTAGATTTATATCTTGCATATGAATCAAGAAAAAAGTTAGCTGCAGCATGATTAGACTGTCCAGGGTTGCCTATAAGGGCTGTGGCAGAAGAAAAAAATAACAGCAATTTTAGGCTTGGTAGCTTGTTTATTACATCTTCGAGTATCAAGGTACTAAACACTTTGGGAGCATAAACTTTATAATATTTTTCATATGTCATGTTTTGGATTGTACTATCTTCAATAACACCTGCTATATGAAAAATACTAATAATATTAATTTTTTGTTGTATTAGATTATCAAATAATTGACTAACACTCCGTTGATCCGCAATATCTGCTACTTCAAAAGATAAATTTTTAGAAAGTCTTTCTAAAAATTTTTGCTTTGGACTACTCAAAGGTGATCTTGATACTATTATAATTTTATCTGCATTATTTTTTATTAACCACTTTACAAGTAAATTTCCTATCTCTCCCCCCCCACCCAAAAGAACGTGATAACCATCTTTTAAATGTTGTATGATATTCATTTTATCTTGTTGTATACAGGATAACACACCTATTTTTCTTGTTTCTCCTTCATATATAACCCAATCTTCTTCAATATTACTGGTTATTTCATTAAATATAACAACTGAAGCGTTAGCTTTGGTATCATCTATATCAATTCTCTGAGTAGAAATATCAGGATACTCTATGCCAAAAGTCTTTGTTATTCCCCAGTATAAAGAGGTCAATAAGTTTTTACTACTTGCATTATGATTATAACCTAATGCATTATAAGTAATTAACTTAAGGTATTTTCTATCTATGTTTATATTTGAAAATGATTTAAGTATGTTTGTGTATACAGATGATATGTATACAGAAGCTGAACTAAGATTAACTGATAAGTCTTCAACCGGACATATATTATAACCCCAATTATATATAACATGTAGTGCTTTGCTATCACTCACAGAATAAAATAGTTGATCAATATCCTCAACACTAGAAGGATTAATTTCGAATGTATAACTATTTTGTTTTTGAAACTTAAAACCAGGTTTTATGATATAATACTTGTATTTAGCTTGCTTCAATAAAAAACTTAGTTCTTTTTCATATATATTTTTATCTATAAAAAGCAAAAATACGTTATCCGAATTAGAAATCTCATTATTTGATAATACACTATCTTGTAACATTACTTCATAATGACTTGACAAATCATATGAACTTACTTCTTCTTTATCAATACTTGAATAAGAAGTACATTTACTATTTCTTGCATTAATCCAACATTTCTTTTCATCAAACTGATAATTAGGTAGAGATACTATCTCACCAGGATAATCCTGATACCAATTATTCCAATCAATGTTAGTACCGTAATAATAAAGTACTGATAATGATTTTAGAAACTGAAGTTCATCACTGTAATTTTTACGCATGAGAGGCAAATATAGTTTTTGTGTATCGGGATTATGACCAAAAATTAAACTTAATAAAGTAGATGAAGGACCTATTTCTATAAAACAGTCAACATCGCTTTTATATAAATTATCTATTATTTTTTTAAATTGGACTGTATTTCTTATTTGATTACACCAATAATCTGAATCAGTAAATTCAACACATGCTAATTCTCCAGTAACATTGGAGAAAATTTTAAATTTGGGGGTATTAAATTCTATTTTACTCAAAACCTCTTTGTATTCATTTAAAATACTGTCTATTTCTGATGAATGCCCAGCTCTTGATACGTTTAACTCCTCATATGTTATATTATTACTTTTAAGATACGACTTAAAAGTAATAATCCTTTCCTTTCTACCAGAAAAAACTGTCATGTATTGCGAGTTAACAGCCGCAATAGATATACCCATATCTTCAGCAATATGCATAACTGCATCTGAATCTGTGGCTACAGATATCATTTCAGAATCCGTTGGTAATTTCTCTAGGAGTGATGCTCTAGTAACTACAATTCTTATAGCATCATTTAAAGGAAAAACACCAGCTACACAAGCACCAACAATCTCCCCTAAGCTATGACCAGCAATATATTCGGGTGTAATACCTAAATATTCCAAACATTTATACAAAGAATATCCTATCGAAAATAAAAGAACCTGTTCTTCAACCATAGTTTTTGCTATAGTGTTTTGCTCTTGACCAAGGCACTCTACAATAGAGAAATTTATATAACTCATAACTAAATGTTCGCACTCATCATAATACAATTTAAAGCGTGGTATATTCTTATAAGCATTTAAGGCCATTCCGGCATACTGAGTACCATGTCCAGAAAAAAGAAAAGCAATTTTTAAATATTTCTTCTCCAAAGTTGTTGGAATAATAAGTTTTTCAGCAATATTACTTTGCAATGAGTAGGAACTTTTACTTGATTCTTGAACTTGATTAATTAGTTCATCTATAGAATTGACGATAAAACTAATTCGGTATTCGTCAAAATGCTTACGCCTTTTATTTCTTGTATATGCTATATCTCGTACCAAAATATCCTTTTTAGAATCAAGATAAGAAGCTGTAACTTTTAATAATTTTTTAAGAGATGTTTCGCTTTTAGCTGAAAAAGTTACGATATGAGAAGTATTAATACATTTAACATTTTGTATAACATCGCTCTGAACGTATTTCTTTAACAGAACAAAAGCGTTTGTACCTCCCAAACCTAATGATGTTACTCCCGAAGTAAAAGAACTACAAAGCTTATCATAACTGAATAATTTATCTACCACGTAAAGTGGAGTATTAGTAATATCAATATTAGGGTTCAAGTTTTTAAAATTTATTGTTGGTAATAGCTTTGCATTGTAGAGTCCTAGAGTAGTTTTTATCAACCCTGCAATACCTGAGGACCAAGCTAAATGACCAATATTAGATTTTACACTACCTATACCACAGTATTTCTTATCAGAGCCTCCAAAAACTTTAGATAAAGCTGCTACCTCCACTGGATCTCCTAGGGTTGTACCAGTACCATGAGCCTCTATATAATCAATTTCTGTAGAGTCTATATTAGATATGCTTAATGATTTTTGTATTAATAACTCTTGAGCTACAGAGCTGGTAGCAGTATATCCTACTTTTCTATTGCCATCATTATTAATACTGCTAGCTTTTATAACTGCATATATTCTATCTCCATCGGCTTGAGCTTGTTTCAATGATTTTAATATTACCACCCCTACTCCATTACTAAACACAGTTCCACTTGATTCTGCATCAAATGGTCTACAATGTCCATCTTTCGAGTACATCATTTCCTCTTGATAAACATACCCAGACTTTTGTGGAATCACTATCGTTGAAGCCCCTGCTATTGCTACTTCACACTCTTGATTGATTATTCCCATACATGCAAAATGCACTGCAACTAAACCCGTTGAGCAAGCAGACTGAACATTAATACTTGGTCCACACAGATTAAGTTTATAAGACAGTTTAGTTGTCAAATATTCACTATAATTCCCCATTAAGATAGAAAGCTCATCTACAGATTTTACAAAAGATATTTCTTTAGCTCTATTTTGATTAGGTAGTAAGTTATTGTATAAGTAAGTACTAGGACCACAACCACCATACACTCCAACAGTTGTTTGAGACATACTATAATCATACCCAGCATCTTCCATAGCTTCCCAAGCACAAGTTAAGAATAATCGATGCTGAGGATCCATTAACTCTGCCTCTCTCTTGGAATAACCCCAAAAATCATAATCAAATAGCTCTATATTGTTAACAATACCACCAGAATAAATTATTTTCTCCGATTCGCTTAGGTCTTCAAATGCTCCATTAAATTGACTTATGCTTTCTTTTGCATTCACTAAATTCTTCCAAAATTCTTCTATATTATCCGCACCAGGAAATTTACAGGAAATACCTATAATAGCAATATCATTTGTACGATTACCACAATTTTCTTGAGCATGGTTTATAATAATTTTGTCCTGCACCTTATTCATATTTTCTTGGCTTTTTACATCACTTATCATTAAATTACTCACAAAAGACCTAATATTTGGGTAAGTTAGTAAATTAACAATAGAAAACTCCATTTTAAGTGCATTTTTAATATTATTGTATAACACTACCAATAATAACGAATGCCCTCCTAAATCAAAAAAATTATCTTCTACTCCAACATCTTCTATTTGTAACACTTCTTGCCAGAGTTTCTGTAATGCTTCTTCCATATTATTTCTAGGTTTATGGTAAGTATTTGCTAATCTAGGCCTTAGATAAAAATCAAATTTAAAACTCCGCCTATCTATTTTACCAGTCTGAGTTCTAGGTATGGAACTAACAATATTATAGTGAACTGGAATCATATAATCAGGTAAATTTTCTTTGAGAAAGGGATACAATATTTTAAAAATCTGAGACCTACACTGTATTTGATTATCTTGATTAATATTGTATTCCATAGATAATAATTCATCGAGGAGTATACTTACCACAAGTCTATCAATACCACTTTGATCTTTTAATACAGAAACAACACAATCTTTCACCACAGGGTGTGAATTAAGAATACACTCTACTTCTCCTAATTCTACTCTATAACCTCTAACCTTAACTTGTGTATCCTCTCTCCCCAAATAATAATATAATCCATCCTCATTTTTTCTAACTAAATCACCAGTTCTATAAATTTTATCTTTTATAAAATCATGTATTATAAATCTTTCATTAGTTTTATTCTCTTCTAAATAACCACTTGAAAGACAAATACCCCCAATACACAATTCCCCTACTACTCCATCAGGAACTTCATTTAATTTATTATCCATAACATATAAATCAACATTGTCTATAGCTTTACCTATAGGAGGTAATGATTTCCATGTTCTAGGATCATTAGGTAAATTATAGAAAGAAACAACATGAGTTTCTGTAGGACCGTATTGATTTATTAGCTTAATATTATTATTCTTTACGAAGAAAGATCTAATACTATCAGTTATAATTAACTGTTCCCCAGATGTAATAATTTCATATAAAAACAGTTTTTTCTCGAAATTAGGATAAAAATCTGCGATATTTTTTAGTGCGACGTAAGGTAAAAAAAGTCTGTTAATTTGATTCTGATTTAAAAAAGCTAGCATTTCGTGCGGATTTACTTTTACGTCATCTGGGATTATGACCAATGTACCAGCAGATAATAAAGTAGAAAATATCTCTTGAAATGACACATCAAAATTTATGGGAGCAAACTGAGCGGTTTTAATACCATGATTTCTATTACCAAATTCTTTTATTTGCCATTTTATTAGATTTTGTAAGGCTTTATTATGCATTCTTACACCTTTTGGATTTCCTGTAGATCCGGAAGTAAAAATTATATAAACATCATTGTTATCATTTATACTATTAGTATTAATTTTATGATTTTCTAATAATTTATTTTCAAAACTTTTTGGAATAATAGAAACATTGTACACTTGAGGAAGTGAATTATCTAAACCTTCGTCTTCTAGAAAACTAAAGTTTTCATCAGTAAAAAGACATTTTATTTTAGAAGCTTTGATAATATATTGTATCCTTTTCTGAGGAATCGTCTTATCTAGGGGAACATACACTAAATTTAGCCTTAGAGCAGCCATTACTAAAGCTACAAAATCTGGAGATCGAGTCAAGTAAACCCCAATTCTATCACCTTCTACCAATCGAAAACTGGACAACAAAAACGTATAACGATCTACGTCTTCTAATAAGGATTTATAACTTATTTTAGCATCCAAAGCTTCTATTGCTATAGAATTGCGATTTTTATTACATATTTCTACAAAAGAATCAGCAAGATTCATTATCAACTCTTATTAATTAAAAATTCTTTAATACTCTTTATAGTAGTTAGTTTTTGCTGTTCTATTGTAGAAATTTTTATATTAAATTTATTTTCTACATCGAAAAAAAAAGTAAGTAAATCTAAAGAATCTACTCCTTGATTTTTAATTGGCATCAATGGATCCATATTTAGGAGAGAATCTTTGTTTGCTGCCTTCGCTAGTATCTCTATTAACTGATTATCTGTAATTGACATATAGTTCTCCTTAATTTAAATCATTTATTTTATATATAGGAAAATATGAATCTATTTTATTTTCTTTATAATCAACTAATAATTTATTCATTTCTTCCCACTGATATGTTTCATTTGTAACTTCTGGAATCCAATCATTTTCCGTGGCATATTTAACAGCTTCCAATCCTTCCTCATACTTAGCATAATGTGTATGTACAAAAATATGTCTATTAATACACTCTATTGACCTTACAAAAGGTACCACAGCTCCATCTTTCCATCCACAAGTTGCTATTACTCCTTGTCTTGCTAAAGACTTTAAAGTTAAATTAAACAACCTTCCTCCTATATTATCGATAAATATTGAAGCCATTTTACCTTCTGTTATCTCATATACTTTTTCTAGAAAATCTATTTCAAAGCATTCTCTTCTCAATGATAAACGATTTATAGGATGAATATTATGCTTTCGTATTAAGTCTAGTCTTGTACTACTAGAAGCTACCATAAATGCCTTACACCCTAACTTCGAAGCTAGTGTCAATTCGGCAAATGACACACCTCCACCCCATGCAAATACATTAATTTGGTTTATATCCACAGACATTTGAGTACTATAACAAGAATATGCAACCTTCCAATTAGCCCATGCAGTAATGTAACGCAAAGAAAAAGCTGCCCACTGTTGTAATGTAAAACCAGAGTTGGAAGGTATAGGAATGAGTTGTCTTCTATGGACTTTTGTTTTTTTTGCTAATAGTCCAATTGTATTCCTGCAATCATATCCTCCGATTTTTATTGGATATCCGTATTCATCCCACAAAGCGTTACAAAAATAGATACAGCATTCTCCTATCTTTAAATCTTTTATATTATTTCCCAAGGCAATGATTTGTACAACACCTGCATTACCTAATACTATCTTATTTTCTTCACGTTCTTTATTTAAATCTATAGGAGATTTTTCAATAGCATGCATCATATTACCTTCAAAACAACCATAAATAGGGCTTACCAATACTTCTTCATCTAATAACTCAGAAAAAGCTACTACTCCTCTGTTTAATCCTTCACACTGACTACTTAAAATCCAAGCTTCAGTTTTATACATTGTTTTACCTTTATATTATTTGAAATAACTCAAACTAGCAATATATGCACATTTGATCACCTAATCCCATACCTTGTAAAACTTTAATTGCAAAACTTTGTATTATAGAACTAAATAGTTGCATTAAAGTCAACAAATTACCACTAATATTATTCATCACTAATTCCCAATAGATAATACTATCAAAATTCAAAAATCCTAAATGTCTAATATCATTAAATTATGCACTTAATACTAGAGATATTAGGATATTGCTTATCTAATTCAAATGGATTATGAACAATTATGTATCATTATATTTTTATTGTCTTTAGGTTTTGAAAAGAAAAATTTGAAGGTAATACTTCTTCTATTCTTTTAATATCTAATGCTTTTAAAAGGCTAAGTCCTCAATTTGTTATTAGCATTGGCGACTTAGATAACTTTAATAAATGCTTATTGTCTATATTATCTAGATTATAATTAGCAGGAAATCAGATTTGATAGCAATTTCTACATACCTGTGTCAAGATTAGGCTAATGTTGTTCCGTCCTAATAACTTATTAACTCTAATAAAATTACCTTTAATACTTAAAACATATGGCAATCCATTCAATATTACTGCACAGAATAATTGATACCACGATAATTAGGCTTCATTTGTTGAGTTTTAGTAGCAAATGTAAGTGCGCTGGGCACATAATAAAAAACAGGAATATGTGAACCGAAGATATAAATAATAAACTCTTTATGATTCAAAAAAACAGCTTCTGGATATACCATTGTAGATTTTTAGCTCTTCAGAAAATGCTTCGTCATTTAAATGACATATATGTAGTCTTTTGTATAAAATATAAGGTGCTATAGGTCATGAGAGCATTAAGTGCAACGGTAGTGTTTCTATCAAGTGCATAAACTGCGCTCCGTTTCTTCTAGTGAATTTATGTATTCTATTTCTTGTTTGCTCAAGAGAAGATTTTTGTAATCACTTTGAGTTTAATACTACTATTTTTGAATTCGATGTCTACTAGAATTTACTTATATTTAGTGACTTCAATATAGGTACGTAGCAAAATTTAATATACCTTACCCTCTCTTTCTCCTCTAATATGCCTTGCTCTCCCAAACGCAAAGAATTATTTTGTGATAGTCTTTTGTTCTCTTGGCTGAACAAATCTCGGGCTATATCTTCTAACTTATAGCACATTTCACTACGCAAACGTTCTTGATCACGATTTCACTGATTTTCGCACTGCTGTTTGTTTATTTCATTTTGTTTTAACCTTTCCTTATTAGCATAAAACTTCTCTTTAGATGTTAATTTCACTTTAATATTGCTAGAATTTATTACCGGCATGCTACGTATCTGTTCCTCATCCACAACCATAACCAGCATGATTGGGAGTTTCTTTAAAAGAACAGAGAGTATTCGATATAAAAAAACCAAAGTTTTATTCTATGAAAATGCCAGTATTCAGTGATATCTTATCTCAAGATAAAATTAATACAGGTCCAGAAATGCTTTCTACCG
>JACCDN010865804.1_pt1 | contig 24619 bp, 26 predicted proteins | sample 7441691 | NCBI WGS metagenome assembly JACCDN01 (sample SAMN15323439, study PRJNA562643) | freshwater metagenome | isolation source: river surface water | place: USA:Blue River Watershed | collected 2017-08-16 | reverse complement strand
GCATTTGAGATTTTGTTCACGATGCCTTGTTCTGCACTACAAAAACGAGTATAATGACCATATGTTAAAAGATTTTAAACAATTTTTGTTGAGGGGGAATGTTGTCGATTTAGCAATCGGTGTGGTTATTGGAGCGAGTTTCGGAACTATCGTAAATGCTTTGGTTACTGACCTGTTAAATCCTTTTATCAGTATGATTGCAAAGATTCCTGATTTCTCTAATTTGTCATTTACTATAAATGAGAGCAAATTTCTATATGGGCATTTTATAAACACACTTATATCATTTATTCTAGTTGCAAGTGCAATATTCTTTTTTGTGGTCAAGCCGATGAATTTATTAATCAAGAGCTCTAAAAAGAAGGCTCCAATTGATGATACAAAAAAGAAGTGTAGCGAATGTTTGAGTGAGATCCCAAAGGATGCTAAACGTTGCGCGTTTTGTACTCATGTAGTTTCCTAAAATGAAAAGAACATTTTACATATTATTTTTACTTTTTGGAACCGGGCTTGCAATGTACTGGAGCTTTTTGGCAAATACTATTTTACCCGAGAATGCATCAAACCAAGTTGCATCTGTAAATAGTATCGAACCAATCGAGGAAGAGAGAATGATTCCGGATTTTGTCGTGATGACATTTGCTGGTGATATTATGATGGACCGCGGGGTAGAGGCATCTGTCAACAAAAATTTCAAAGGAGATTTCACTCAGCTTTTTAATAATTTTTCAATGTTTAAAAATGACGATATTTCATTTGCCAACTTAGAGGGTCCAGTATCGGATGTAGGCCGTAACGTGGGTAGTAAATATTCCTTTCGAATGGATCCGAAAATTATTCCAGTTTTAAAAGATAGTGGAATCGATATTGTCAGCTTTGCCAATAACCACGTAGGTGATTACACAGTCAAAGCTTTTGTAGATACACTAAAAAGATTGAGTGATAACGGAATTCTATTTGCAGGTGGTGGAGCAAATTATACAGAGGCAACTACTCCAACAGTTATAGAAAAGAATAATATTAAAAGTTGTTATCTAGCATATTCTGATGTCGGGCCAAATTGGCTCAAAGCTACCGAAAGTACACCTGGTATATTGATTGCTAGTGATAAAAATTTTGCCAATACTATTGCATCGGCAAAAGTAAATTGTGATGTGCTAGTTGTATCTTTCCACTGGGGAGATGAATACAAGCCACACAATACTCGCCAGGCAACATTGGCTCATACAGCAATCGACAATGGTGCCGATATTATTGTAGGGCATCATCCACACGTACCCCAAGATCTGGAATTATATAAGGGCAAGCCAATTATGTACAGCCTAGGTAATTTCATTTTTGATCAATCTTGGAGCAAGCCGACAATGCAAGGTATGATCGTGCAGATGAAAGTTTATAAAGACGGTAGTGCGACAGATATTAAACAGTACACAAGCCAACAAAACAAATTTTTCCAAATCGAATCAGTAACTGAAAAGTTATAACAATTGAGCCGTCAGTGGGAATCGGACCCACGCTCTCCCCATTACCAATGGAGTGCTTTACCACTAAGCCATGACGGCATAAAATTATACTACTATAATATAGCCTTTTCTCCAATCTGCACAAGACAGATAAATTTGTTATAATACATGAATGAAAAGAGATACAGAAAGTATTCAAAATGAAATAAATGAACTCGAGGCCGAGATGAATAATATCGATTTTTGGAATGATAAAACACACGCCCAGAGTGTGATTAAAACTATTGCAGATTTAAAAGATATATTAATAGGCGACAAAAAATACGATAAAGGGGGAGCAGTACTATCTATACTATCCGGCGCCGGTGGGGATGATGCTGAAGATTTTTCAAAGATGCTATTTCATATGTACAAGAAGTTTGCCGAAAATAAAAATTGGAATACTGTATTAATTCATGAAAACAAAAATGACCAAGACGGTTATCGGAATGTGTCTATTGAAATTACTGGCAAGGGTGTATACGGAACATTAAAAAATGAAAACGGGGTGCACCGCCTCGTGCGCCTGTCACCATTTAACGCAAAAGCCAAAAGGTCCACAAGCTTTTCTCTTGTTGAAGTGGTGCCTGTTTTCGAAGACAATGCACCAGTTGTAATCAACCCCGATGAAATCAAAATTGAATTTAGTAAAGCAGGAGGCCCAGGTGGACAGAATGTCAACAAGAGGGAAACTGCGGTTCGCATAGTACACATTCCTACAAATTTGTCTGTACATGTGGCTACAGAGCGATCCCAAGAACAAAATCGCGAAAGGGCAATGTCTTTGTTGAAAGGCAAGCTGTTCAAGAGGCAAGAGGAAGATCAAAAACGAATCGCCAAAGGTTTATCCATAGCTACGACTACAGATATAGAATGGGGTAATCAAATTCGCAATTATATTCTACACCCATCGAAGATGATAAAGGATTTGCGTACTGGCGTCGAGGTCCACAACGTAGACAAAGTTCTCGATGATGGCGAACTAGACGAATTCATTGAGGCCGAGGCTCATTTGTGATACAATTAAATAATCTTATGATTTATTTCAACAACGTTACAAAAAAATATAAAGACGAAACAATGTCACTCGACAATGTTACCCTAACTGTTGCCCCTGGCGAATTTATTTCTGTTGTTGGGCACTCTGGAGCTGGTAAAACTACTCTAACTAAATTAATTCTAGCCGAGGAAAAGCCAAGCGCAGGTAGTGTATGCTTCGAATCGACTGATATACACAATCTATCCTCCCGAGAGCTTACTAAATTCCGCCGAAAGGTGGGGACAATATTCCAAGATTTCCGTTTGTTGCCTAATAAAAATGCTTATGAAAATATTGCCTTTGCAATGGAGGCAATTGGTGCAACCGACGAGGAAATTTCTGCAGATGTACCACATGTTCTGGACCTTGTTGATCTCAGTCACCGCACTAGGCATTTTCCACATCAGCTCTCAGGTGGAGAGAAACAGCGCCTCGCAATTGCCCGCGCTATCATCACTCAACCTGAGTTGATTATCGCAGACGAGCCAACAGGTAATCTGGATCCACTAAATGCCAATGAGGTTGTTGAAATACTGAAGAAAATTAATAAATTAGGGACAACTATCATACTAACAACACACAATAAAAATGTCGTCGATAGTATTGGTGGCCGTGTTATCACTCTAGAAAAGGGCAGGATAATCAGGGATGATAAAGATGGTAAATATATGATATAATATTTTTATGTTTAGTACCGACACAAAAAGAGTAATACGTTCCGGATATCGCAACTTCTTGCGTAGCGGATTTACATCCCTCGCCTCAGTTTTAATAATGACCATTACTCTTGTTGTAATCACAAGCTTACTATTTGTCCAAGTCGCATTACAGTCATCACTTGCCAATATCAAAGAACAAGTAGATGTAACTGTATACTTTACTCAAGGCTCCGACGAAGAAAGTATAAAAAATGTACAAGCCTCTATCGAGAAGTTGCCCGAAGTTGCAACTGCTCTATATATATCCGAGGATCAAGCACTGGCAAATTTCCGAGAGAAGCATGCAAAAGATTATCTAACTCTCCAAGCCCTCGACGAGCTTGATGGCAATCCACTAGGCGCATCTCTTAATATCAAAGCCAAGGATCCATCTCAATACGAAACAATCGCCAAATATTTTGAACAAGACACAGCTCTAGCAAAGCAGGCTCTTACGATTGTCGACAAGGTAGATTATCACCAGAACAAATTAGTTATTGATCGATTGACCTCAATTATCAATGGTGCCAAGCGTTTAGGGTTTGCTCTGTCATTACTTCTTGTAATTATTTCTATTATTATTACATTCAACACTCTACGACTTATTATATACATGTCTCGTGAAGAGATATCTGTTATGCGCCTTGTGGGTGCAGCCAACCGATATATTCGTGGACCATTTATGGTTTCAGGTATGCTTGTGGGTATATCATCATCGGTTATTACTATGGTATTATTCTGGCCAATTTCTTATTGGTTGGGTAGCCAAATGACAGAATTCCTTGGCATAAATTTGTTTAGTTATTACGCAAGCAACTTCTTCCAATTATTCTTTATCATGCTCGCATCCGGTATTATAATCGGAACCATATCAAGCGTCTTTGCAATTCGCAGATATTTAAATAAATAATATATGGCTCAAAAAACTTCACCAAAAAAAGACAAAAAATCTGATTGTAAATACGTTTTCGTTGTCGGTGGAGTAATCTCTGGAGTGGGTAAAGGTGTCGCTGCAAGTTCTATTGCCCGAATCTTACAAGACCGTGGCCGTGCTGTCACAGCTATCAAGATTGACCCTTATATAAACATAGATGCCGGTACAATGAACCCGACAGAGCACGGCGAAGTTTTTGTCTTGTCCGATGGAGATGAATGCGACCAAGATATGGGTAACTACGAACGCTTTTTGAATGTTAATCTAACTCGCGTTAATTATATGACCACCGGGCGTGTGTATCAATCTGTTATCGACCGTGAGCGCAACTTAGAATACGGTGGCAAATGCGTAGAGGTTGTACCACACATACCACTTGAAATAATTCGCCGTATTGAAAATGCTCGTGATGTAGCAGGAGCAAATGTTGTGATTATCGAAATCGGGGGAACAGTAGGCGAATATCAAAATATGTTATTCCTCGAGGCTGCTCGCATGATGAAATTGCGGGATCCAAAGGGTGTATTTTTTGTAATGGTTTCTTATTTGCCTGTACCTTCAAAGGTGGGCGAGATGAAGACCAAACCTACTCAATATGCTGTGCGTACACTCAATGCATCTGGAATTCAGCCAGATGTAATCATCGCTCGCAGTAACGTCCGATTGGATGATAAACGCAAAGAGAAGTTATCTATGTTTTGTAATGTACCAGTCGAGAGGGTTATCTCGGCTCCTGATGTAGATAGTATTTATGATATACCTATAAATTTCGAAAAGGAGGGCTTGGGAGACATGATTTGTGATGTTGTGGATATGACTTGCGATGCAAGCGACAATGAAGGTAGCCGTAAATGGAAAAAGTTTGCCAATAAAGTCCACAATTCAAAAAAGGAAGTAAATATTGCTGTTGTTGGAAAATATTTTGATACAGGTGATTTCGTACTCGCTGATTCATATCTTTCTGTAATCGAAGCGATTAAGTACTCTGCATATGATAATAATGTAAAGCCTGTTTTGACATGGATTAATTCGGTGGATTTTGAAAAGGACAAAAACTCTCTAAAAAGATTGAAGAATTTTGACGGTATATTAGTTCCAGGTGGATTCGGATCTCGTGGAGTAGAGGGTATTATATCTGTTGTTGAATATGCTCGCGTGAATAAGATTCCTTACTTTGGACTTTGCTACGGTATGCAATTACTTGTTATAGAGTATGCCCGTAATGTATTGGGGTTGAAAGATGCCAATACTCCAGAGGTTAATCCTAAATCAAAAAATCTAGTAATCAATGTGATGGATTCTCAAATTGATAATATAAACAAAGGAAAAATGGGTGGCACAATGCGCCTTGGTGATTACAAAGCAATTTTAAAGAAGGGTAGTATTGCGCAAGCATCATATGTAGCAAATGATGTAATAGAGCGCCATCGCCATCGTTATGAGGTAAACAATATGTATGTAAAAGATTTAGAGAATAAAGGTTTGGTATTTTCGGGAACATCACCTGACGGTAAATTAATGGAGATTGCTGAATTACCTAAATCCAAGCACCCATTTTTCCTCGGTACGCAATTCCATCCGGAATTCTTGGCACGGCCACTTGCTCCCCACAAACTATTCTCTGCCTTTATAAAAGCTTGCATAAAATAAAATCCCTCAATGAGGGATTTTATTTTATGCTATTCTTCTTTGCGGACTTTTGACTCTTTTATAATTCTTATGATTTCATCTTCGTCGTCTGTTATTGTGTACAGTTTAAGCTCTTCGGAACTTACTGTTTTGTATTTATCTACCAAGACTTCATCAATAAACTTTTGCAACGGTGTCCAAAATTCTGTACCAACTAAGATTGTTGGGATTTGGTCAATTTTATTTGTTTGTTTTAGAGTTAGAGTTTCGAATAGTTCATCGAATGTACCGAATCCTCCTGAGAAAAATAATCCCGCATCTGTAGTATAGTGCATAGTAACTTTTCTAGTAAAGAAAAAGTAAAAGGGGATTTCCTCATTTACATATTTGTTTGTAATTTGTTCGTGATTGAGGCGGATTGTCATACCTACAGCTTTGCCTCCAGCTTCACTTGCTCCACGGCTTGCTGCTTCCATAATGCCAGGGCCTCCTCCGGACATGACTGCATAATCTAGTTCCTTGGCTACTCGGTACGCTAGACGCTGAGCTTTTTGGTAATCTGGATGATCTTCGGTAAGGCGAGCAGAGCCATAAAATGTAGCTGCTCTTTTATAAGATTGTACAATTGATATTCCTTGGCGGAGTTCTTCTTGTATCATGCATACTTCTGTCTCGGTACCATTGTCACCATTTAATTTAATACAACCCTCTTTAATTTCCTCTAAGCTTACTTTTCTATTTTTGTGTTCCATGTTTATAATAATACGCTAAAACACCCAATCTTTCAAATTGTGTTTTATTGATTTTGTGGTGATATTGCTACCCAATAGGGAAGCATATTAATTATCGGCAATAATTCTAAAATAATCTCTAGCTTTTGATATAGTGCGAGGATACATATTATATGATTCTAGGGCTTCTCTTTTCTTTGTTGTACCATCTCTCTCGACTGCGCTAATATAATCCACAATTTTTCCCCATATAAATTCTCCGTCTGGTAGTTTTTCTAGCGTATTGAGAATTTCGTTTCGAGCTTTGTATAGTCTATCCCCAACTCCTAATAAAAATAAGGACATAATATTCCAGGCTTCTGTTGGCTTAAAATCAGGAGTGAATTCTTTTCGTACACCCGATTCTTGGTCTTTTAGTAAATTTTGAAAACGTTTTAGGTCGCGCTTGATTGCTCCTGGTGAAATATCATACAAAGAAGTACCTGCATGCTCTTTATACTCTTCTTCAATGTTATCCACATCAAATACTTTAGATATTCTATTTTCAAGTATCGCTATTTTGTCTTGATCAGGTTTTAATTCACCGTCTTGTTCTTTCCAGCAATCTGAACTGTCATAAAAAACGTTCATGTCTAAATCAGAGGATTCTTTTTCTCTGCCAAGTGTACGAGAACCAAAAAAAGTTAAACCTGCAAGTTCGGGTATTTTCTTTTGCTGTTCTTGTAGGTAAGCCCGCTCTTTTTTCATAATCTCAAGAGAATTTTCTGAGATATTAAATCGATAGTCTTTAAGTAAATTAATTGATTCTTTCATGTTTTTATTATATCAAACTTTTTGCTACCCGACAGGGACTCGAACCCCAATTAACGGTTCCAGAAACCGCTGTCCTACCATTAGACGATCGGGTAATAGTGTGGATAATAGGAATATAACATAAATTGTGTTAATTGGATACAAAAGATTATTTTGATATACTGATTTCATATGGAAACAGAAGGTAACGCTTTTTATAGGGTTAGCGCCAAGGCGCTTATTCTTGATGAAAGCGGCAAACGATTTGTAGTAATACTCGAGGATAATGGCTGGTGGGAATTGCCAGGTGGTGGACTTGATTGGGGTGAATCTATTGAGGAATGCCTTAAACGTGAAATACAAGAAGAAATGGGTCTGATTGTAACCGAGGTTGCCAAGAATCCATCATATTACTTGATTGGTAAAAATATGGATGACCAACCAAGTTTGAATTTGGTTTTTGTGGTAAAAGTAAAGGATTTAAATTTTAGACCATCAGACGAGTGCATGGAACTCAAGTTTATTTCCCCAGAAGAGATAGATACGATAAAAGCATACAGGAATGTCCGAGAATTAGCAGAGCTAATAAAAAATAAATAATTTTATGAAAATAATCGTTACACATTCAAGTGGGTTTGACTTCAAAGAAAAATTGTACAAGCCTATTAGGGAATCTGTTTTAAACAATGAACATGACTTTTTATTGCCACAAGAGAAAGGGGAAGAAGGGGTAACAAAAGAGCTTATTCAAAATGCCGACCTGGTATTTGCCGAAGTTTCTTATCCTTCAACAGGACAGGGTATAGAGCTCGGCTGGGCAAATATTTTTAATACACCAATAATTTGTTTTTATATGGCAGATTGCAAGCCATCAAACTCTATAAAATATGTTTCAAAAAATTTAATTGAATATAGTGATGAAAAAGACTTGATTGATAAACTAACTGATTATTTAAAAAATGATTAAAGCTGTAGTCTTTGATATAGATGGAGTACTCATGGATTCTTTTGAGGCAAATTATGAATTCTATAATAATTTAGTATCTCATTTTGGGTATGAGATGCTAGACAAAGAAGCATTTAGCGGAATGTTCCACATGACAATGATTAATACAATCAAGCATATAACTGGATCAACAGACGAAGAAGAGATTTTAAAAATTTGGGAATTTGGCAAGAATCTAGATGTTCCACACCATCTTTTAAAAATTCCGGAACATTCCAAAAAAATTATTGAAAATTTAAGTACAGAGTATACTCTCGCAATTGTTACAAGTAAAAGAAATGTAAATATTTTTAAAGCACCCCAAATGCAAGAAATAGAAAAATATTTTAAAACAGCTATCGGTTTTAACGATGTGCAAAACCATAAACCCCATCCCGAGCCACTTTTATTGGCAGCAGATAGACTTGGAGTTTTACCCGAAGAGGTCGTATATATAGGGGATATGCCGTCTGATAGGGAGGCTGCACGTTCTGCTGGAATGAAATTTATTTTATTTAATACACAAACATTACCAGATGTCGATGCTACAACGTATTCATTTTTAGAACTACCTAGTATAATAAAAAATTTATGAAACTTGTCTCTGTAAATATCGAAATGAATTTGCACTACGATAAGGTGCTCCCATTTGTCGAAAAAGAAAATCCAGATATTATCTGCCTCCAAGAACTTCTCGAAGAGGATTTCGAGGCCTTAAAAAACAAATTTGATATGCAAGGGACATACAAGCCGTTCTTCCGAGTGACTTTAGGTCACTACAGTAACAATGGTGGCAAGAAGCATGGGGTAGCTATTTTTGCAAAAAATATTTCCCAATTTGGATATAGCTACTATGTAGGCAAAGAAGAGAATATAAATAAATCACATGAAGAATATTATAGTGATATAAAAAATAGTGAGAATGGTGTGCTTGTCTGGGCTGATATTAAGCACGAAAATGGGGAAGTATTTCGTTTTGCCACTACGCACTTTACTATTACAAAAGAAGGCGCATCTACACCCAAACAGCTTAGTGATTTAGGCCACTTACTTAATGCACTCGAACAAATAGGAGATTTTGTATTGTGTGGGGATATGAATGCACCACGTGGTAACGAGACTTTTACAAGGCTTGCCAGTAGATACAAAGACAATATACCCCTTGAATATAAAACAAGTATCGATCAAAACTTGCATAGAATAAAAGGGATCATGTTTATGGTAGATGGTCTATTTACTACACCAACTTATCAAGCCTCAAATGTTAAATTAGTTGATGGTGTGAGCGATCATATGGCAATTGTTGCAGATATAAAGAAAATTCTCTAGGGCGTATTTTTATGTTATTATTGGGTTATATTTATGCTACACAAACCATTTTACGACCCAAATCAGAAATATGAAGAGAATTTTGCCAACGGGCCTTATGGAGCTTTTGCTGATGGGGAAGTATTGGCAAATGATGGCGAGCCACAATATGACTTTTTTGGACACAAAGTTTATTCACCATTTGGTATACCAGCAGGGCCACTTATAAATGGTAAATTCGTCCAAGGCGCACTCGATAAAGGTTTCGACATTGCTACTTATAAAACTGTGCGTAGCTCTAGCTTCCCATGCCACCCGTGGCCAAATGTTTTGTCTGTAAATGTTGAAGGTGATCTAACTCTCGAGAAGGCTGAAGCTGGATTGATTGGGGATACAAATTATCATGAGCCACTATCAATTACAAATTCATTTGGGGTGCCATCGCAAGGTCCAGATTTTTGGCAGTCAGATTTAAAAAAAGTTTTGGAAAATGTACGCAAAGGGCAAATAGTAGTGGGTGCATTCCAAGGTACAAAAAACGCGAATGGTAGTGTAGAGGAATATATAAATGATTATGTTGTGTGTGCTCGCAAGTTGAAAGAGGTTGGTGTAAAGGTAATGGAAGTAAATTTTTCTTGCCCAAATGAAGGTACAAATAATTTACTTTGTTTCGATACAGAGCGCAGTGCTACAATTGCTCGCGCAATTAAAAATGAAATAGGCGAGATTCCTTTGATTGTTAAAATTGCATATTACAAAGACGAGCAAGCGTTCCGTGATTTTGTTAAAGAGGTGGGCTCGATTGTCGATGGAATCTCAACAATTAATACTATTGCCGCAGAGGTACGTGACATTAATGGCAATCAAGCTTTGCCAGGGGATGGCAGATTGCGTAGTGGTATATGTGGTCATTCTATTAAATGGGCTGGTATTGAAATGGTCAAAAGATTAAAGGTTTTGCGGAGCGATCTAGGTTATAAATATACTATTGTAGGCGTAGGAGGTGTCACAAGTGCAGAGGATTTCCTCGACTATAGGGATGCTGGGGCAGATATTGTAATGAGTGCAACTGGTGCGATGTGGAACCCGTATCTTGCCAAAGAGATTAAAAAATTATAAAAATTTGGTATAATAAAAGTATGCATAATATAAAACGTCATAGATTGGAACAGTTTTCAGATGGAGTTATCGCGATTGCAATTACTCTTTTGGCTTTTGAATTAAAAGTCCCTCATCTTTCATCTACAGATATTGAGTCATCTTTAATGCAGATATTGGTACTATTACCAACTTTGCTTACTTTTATTTTAAGTTTTGTTACGATTGCAATATTGTGGGTAAATCACCACCAAATGACAGAACATATAGATACTCTTAATCGTAGGATTATTTGGTCAAATATGGCTTTTCTTATGTTCCTTGCTCTGATCCCATTTGCAACTCGTGCTATCGCCGAGAATCCTTATCACTCATTGAGTGTAGCTACTTATGGATTTGTTTTGCTCTGTACATCATTTAGTTTTTCTATCACACATCTTTTGATACACCGTAAAATAAACAAGCATATAACTTTGCATAGCAAATTAATCGAGCGTAGTCTAGTTGGACCTATCGTGTACGTTTGCGCGATAGTTTCTGCTTTTAATTACATACCAATTGCTTATGCATTGCTTTTGATTCCACCAATTTATTATTTTTTACCAAAAAAGTCTCAAGGATAATTTATGAAAAACTTTTCAACACGGATGCCAAGATTGGGTACCGAGAACGCATTTTCAGTGATAGGCAAGGCAAAGAAGTTCGAGCAAGATGTATTATTGCCCCAAGGTAAAAAATTGATATATTTACAAATAGGCGAGCCCGGATTTGATACACCAAGGAATATAAATGATGCAGCGATTAATGCAATTAATGATAACCAAACTCACTATACACCCACAGCTGGTATCCAAGTCCTTCGCGAGGCTGTTGCCAAATCCACAAATAAATATGCACCTAATGATTATACTTTTGAGGATGTTGTGATTACCTCTGGGGCTAAACCAATTATTTTCTACATGATTAATGCTCTTGTTGATGAAGGCGATGAAGTGATTGTACCAAACCCATGTTTCCCAATTTACGGATCAGTTACAGAATATTTGGGTGGCAAGGTTGTACCAATACAATTAAAAGAAGAGAATGATTTTAATTTTAAAATCGAGGAATTAGAAAAAAGTATTACATCAAAAACAAAATTGCTTATTATTAACTCTCCGCAGAATCCAACAGGCGGAGTATTCTCGAAAGAGTTGTTGGCACAAATTGCTGAAGTGGCTATTAAAAATGATTTGTGGGTACTATCTGATGAGATTTACAACGAGATGGTACACGAAGGCGAGCATGTATCACTTGCATCATTCCCTGGAATGGCAGAGCGTACAGTAATACTAAATGGGTGCTCCAAGACATACGCCATGACTGGCTATAGAGTGGGTTGGGGTGTAAGCAAGAATAAAGAAATGATGAAGGCTATAGAGCAATTGGCGTGCAACGATACATCTTGCGTAAATGCGAGTGCTCAATACGCAGCTCTAGAGGCTGTAAGTGGCCCACAGGCTGATGTTCAAATGATGCTAACTGAATACAAGAACCGCCGAGATTTGCTAGTGAAATTGGTAAATGAAGTCCCAGGGATGAAATGCGTTGCACCTAAAGGAGCATTTTACTTGATGGTAAATGTCCGAGAAATTTTAGACAGATTAAATATCACAGCCGAAGAATTGTGCGATAGAATTATGAAGGAAGCTCATGTCCTTATTTTGCCAGGCACAGTTTTCGGACATTTTGGTGACGACTTTGTTCGTTTCTCGTACGTTTCTACACAAGAAATGATAAATGAAGGAATGAGTAGAATTAAAACATTTTTAATGAGTATCTAGCAATCTTGTGTAATCGCAATAAGTTTTTCTTTAAGGAGCGGGTTCGTAGCAATAATATTTTTATCAAATAATTTTTTTTCACTCCCGTTAAAATGACACACTACGGAACCTGCTGATTGTAGTATTGCAATAGCTCCTGCGATATCCCAAGCTGCTAAACCTCTATGTATAAATGCGTCGTACGAACCGTCCGCAACTCTGCATAAATCTAAGGAAGCACAAGAGAAATCTTTTTCAATCATTGCATTATGTTTTTCTAGCAGAGACATAATTTTACCATGACGCTCAATACTTTCTTTACTAACACCGCTAGATAAAAATATTTTTATATTATCGATTGAATTTTTATTTGTTGTGCTAATTATTTGATCATTACAAAATGACTGACCACCAACCTCTCCAACATACAATGTATTTATTGCAGGAGCAAAAACAACACCAATAGTAGGTTCATTATTTATAACTAAACCAATAGATATTGCAAAATTCGAGTTACCTTCTGCAAAATTTTTTGTACCATCTATTGGGTCTACAATAAAAACACTTTTTGTTTCTCTGTTGTTTGGGCTTTCTTCAGAAAGAACACTATATTTTGGAAATTGTTCTTCTAATTCTTTCCTGAGGTATTCATCAACTTCTCTGTCTGCAATTGTTAAAATAGTACCATCATCTTTGGTTGAAATATGATGGTCTTTCAATTGACTGAAATAACTCATAGCTATTTTACCAGCTTCCTTTATAATTTCTACTATTTTTTCTGTTTCTTCTCTTTTATACATAGATGTATTATACTATATCCATATCATTTAGAACATAATACATATTATTTATGGATACACAATTTTTGAGTACAGAGGCGAAGAAATTAACTGCAAAACCAAAAGGTATATTGGCGATAGACGAAAGCGTTGGTACTTGTCATGGCCGTTTCGAGAAGCTCGGTGTAGAGACAACAGAGGAGAACAGAAGGAAATATCGCGAGATGCTTGTTACAACTCCTGGTATAGAAGAATACATAAGTGGATTTATTTTGGTGCCTGAGACTGCAGTTCAAGCGACATCTGATGGAGTATTGTTTGCAGATGTATTGCGTCAAAAAGGAATTTCTATAGGAGTTACTTCAAATACTGGTTATGAGTTATTCAATGAAGTAAACGGCGTCAAACAAGAAGTAACAGTTGGATTGTCAGATCTTGCAACACGCATGCCAGAATACAAGAAACTCGGTGCATCATTCTCAAAATGGCGCGAACAAGTGCGTATTGGTGATGGTGTTCCAACAGATGAATTTCTTATAGAGAGTGCTAAGCGTTTAGCTCAATATGCAAATATCTGCCAAGCCAATAATGTTGTTCCAATAGTAGAGCCAGAAATACTTGTAGATGGCGACCATACAATTGAAAAATGTTACGAAGTTACGAAACATAATTTGGGAATTTTGTTTGCCGAATTAAAAGCACGTAATGTATTTATTCCTGGAATATTATTGAAGCCAAGCATGGTACTTTCTGGTAATACTTGTCCTGTTCAAGCTACAACCGAGCAAGTTGCAGAAATGACAGTTAAATGTTTGAAAGAAAATGTACCAGCAGAAATTGGGGGGATAGTATTCCTTTCTGGCGGACAGACAGAACAACAAGCAACAGACAATTTGCGCATGATGCACAAGATGAATCCTGAGCTTCCATGGGCATTATCGTTCTCGTATGGCCGTGCTATTCAGTACCCTGCTCTTAAGTCATGGGCAAGTAATATGGAAGATGTAGCCGGGGCACAAGCATTACTTGTAGAGAACGCCCGCAACAACGCCAACGCAAACCTAGGAAAATAAGAGAAATTAGTGTAATCTATAGATTATGTCGCAAAATAACGGAGTTATCGTTCGTTTCGATAACGTGTCATTTGAATATGGTGTCAACAAGCCAATCCTTACAGAGGTCAGCTTTGGTATTCGCCGTGGGGCAAAGATGACTATAATGGGGCAGAATGGTGCCGGCAAGAGTACACTCTTTGGGCTTATTACAGGACTGCACAAACCAGAAGACGGAGATATTTATATTTCAGACAAAGCAACAATTGCGATATCGCGCCAAGTTATACCACGTCCAGAGTTAGAACTCACTGTTCGAGAATTTTTTGAAAAATGTTTTGATAAAAAAGTTTATGATATTGATGTTAAAATTGATGAAGTTTTGGAAGTAGTGCACTTGAAAGGGCATGAGAAAGTCCATGAAAGGATCATGAAAACTTTTTCAGGTGGGCAACAAGCGCGCTTATTGCTTGCATCTGCACTTATACAGAATCCTGATATCTTGCTTCTTGATGAGCCTACAAACAATCTCGACCACGCAGGTATTGATCACCTTACAAAATTCTTGGTAAATTACAAAAAGACAGTTGTGGTAATTTCCCACGATGCAGAATTTCTTAATGCCTTTACTGAAGGAGTTCTATACTTAGATATTTATACTCGCAAAATCGAGCAATATACAGGTAACTATTTCAACGTGGTGAAAGAGATTAAAGCGCGAGTAGAGAAAGAGCAAATGAAGAACGCTCAGCTCGAGAAGAATATCCAAGCCAAGAAAGACAAATCAAATGAATTTGCTCACAAAGGAGGAAGATTGAGATTGGTAGCTAAAAGAATGCGCGAATTGGCAGAAGAAATGGAGGAGGAGAAGGTGGATGTCCGCAAAGAAGATAAAACAATTAGGCCTTTTACAATTCCTGTTCAAGAAGATCAGATTGGTGATTTGCTCACAATTACAGAATTGACGATAATGAAGAACCACAAAGTTAAATCAATCAAAGCAAATGTTAAATTGAAAAAGAATCAGCACTTATTACTCAAAGGCCCAAATGGTATCGGAAAGAGTACACTCCTTGAGAGTATTGCTCGCGCAACGGCAAGTGGTGCGAAGATCAAAGAGGGTGTGCGAGTGGGGTATTACAGGCAAGATTTCTCGACACTTAATTTCGAAGATACAGTTTATAAATCATTGGCAGAAGGTATGGAAATAGGTGGACTCAAACTCGACGAGCAACATATGCGCGCGGTGGCAGCGAGCTTCCTTATAACAGGTGATATGGTCTATACAAAGATTGGTAGTCTTTCCGAAGGGCAGAAAGGATTGGTTGCATTTGCAAGATTGGTCCTCGAGCGCCCAGGATTATTGATACTAGACGAGCCAACAAACCATATAAACTTCCGCCATATTCCAGTGATAGCAAAAGCTCTCGATGAATACAAAGGCGCAATGGTGATTGTTTCCCACGTACCAGAATTCCTAGCTCAAATAAGAATAGACGACACTCTAGATTTAGACAAATAACCTGATTTGACAAAGCTATTTAAGTATGTTAAATTTGAATTAAAATAAATTCAAAAAATTCTTATGTCAAAATCAAACATCATTTTAGATACAGATATTGGGTATGATCCCGATGATCTGTTTGCGCTTCTGCTTCTGCATAAACTTGCGGGAGAAAGAATTAAACTCATTGTTACTGCTAATGAAGTGCACACAAAGAGGTTACAATTCTTGGGTCAAATTATGTGTAAGCTTAATAATTGGGCAGATACAGTACGAGGTTCGGGATTGGGATTAGAAAAGTTTACAGTTGAAGATTTGTTGGATGAGGAAGCATCATCAACAGCAAATTTAAACCGGGTAGATTTTTTATCACAAATGCAAGCTGTAGTCAGAACAAGCGAAAATGTTACTTACATTGGTATCGGTGGGTTCACTAATCTTGCAAAGTTTGTGGATTCTTTTCCTGAAGAGGCTAAGAAAATGAAAATTTTTTTAATGGGTGGGGCTATCGATTATGAGCGCTACCCAAACTGGATTGAATATAATATAAAAATAGATCCTATCTCTGCGGAGAAAGTTATTAATTCCGGTTTAAAAATTACTCTTATTATGGCCCAGACAACTCATAATCCGCTTTATGAAGTTACTAAGAAAAGTTCGATTTACAAGAAATTAAAGCAATCCAATTCCCCTATAAACCAATTATTGGTAAAACATTGCGATTTATGGTTCAAGAAAAGGGGGCATGGAACTTCAATGCATGATCCACTCACTGTGGCAGCAGCACTTGGATATGATTTTGTAGATTTTGGTACTTCCAGAGTTTCCTTAAAGGATGGAAAATTTATCAGGCATTCCTTTTTTGGTAAAGAAGGGAATTTAATGAAATTGTCGGAGCCTATCTCAAAAGGTAAAGAATTTATGAATTTTTTGGAAACTACTTTGCTAGGTTAATCAGCATTCAAATAAAAAAAACAGGAGGTTTCGACCCCCTGTTTTTTTATAACCTTTATTATTTCATTACTTTTTTGACAGCTTTCTTTGCTTTTTTTACTACTGGCTTTGTCATATCCTTCCAGTGCTTCTTTAGAGAATTTATCTCAGCTTCAACATCTTTTGCATCAATGTTTTTTACCTTTTTGTATTTGTCTGCAACTTGATTTACGATTTTCTCATAAATTGGAGCTGTGACTTCTTTCATATCTTCTATTTTCTCAGCGACTTCTGCTTTCATTTTTACTGTCCAAGCTTTTACTGCCTTACGATTCTTCTTGCCATCTGGACCCATCAATAAATATGCTGCAGCAGACAATGCTGCGATTCCTACTCCTACACCGATTGCTTTACCTACATTTGAACCACCCTTTTTTGTTGTTTTTTTAACCATAAAATTTATTTTTAATCCGCCCAAGGCGGACAAGTTATTAATCTTGCTTAACCTTTTTTGTTTTCTTTTTCCGACCATTAAATAATAATCTAAACAGGGAACTATCATGCATTTCTTCTATCATTTCTTTTGTTGTGTCGCCAATCGTTTCGATATCCTTTTCTACTTTTTTAATTATTCGGGAAAAACTTCTAGTTATTGTAATTATTCTAACCATTAAAATAATAGAAAGAATCCCAAGAATAATAAAACCGATTGAGGATATAAAAAAGAATATATCTGCATGTACTAAATTTTCCATACATATATTATACCACTATTTTCATTAAGAAGCAGTCATATTTGACAGAAAAGGGAATTTCTGCTATCATATAAATATAACTAAATCTAATTGGGTTCGCGCAATATAGTGGCGCACAAGAGCATACAAGCTTTAAATAACTCATAGATCATCCAGTCACTTTTATTATAAGACTGTGAGTTATGGAAGGGTAAATACCCTTTATTTTAAAGTATATGCAAAATACAAATTCAAGTAGTAGGGGAATGCGCAAACCGCAATCCTCTTCAAATTATTCAAAGTCTCCTAGTTCTCGGACAGGAGCAAGTTCAAGTTCAAGCCGTCCAATGAGTCGCAGGTCACCTGTGCAAAGTGGTGGCTATTCTGCGAAACCAGCTTTTGCGGATCGTAAATCTGCTTCACGACCATCATATGGTAGTAGCCTAAGAAGTGGGTCATCAAGCCATTCATCAGCTCATTCAATCGCGCCAAGTCGTTCATACGGAGGTGGTGGAAGTTCTTCATCTTCTTCTTATCGTGGAGGTGGTTCATCTTACTCAAAGCGTCCATCATCTGGTGGAGGTAATGCATTCGGAGGGCGCAATCGTAATCGTGGTGGTTCATCAAGAGGTGGTGGCGGTGGCAAAGGCCGTGGCGAGCGTATTGATGCTTCACGATTTATCAACAAAGTAGTGAGTGTGGAAGTAGAAGAAGTTTTCAAACCAAGGCACCAATTTACTGATTTCCTTATTGAACCAAAATTAAAAGAAGCAATTGTTGGCAAGGGTTACATACTTCCAACTCCAATTCAAGACGAAGCAATTCCAAAAGTATTGGAAGGCCGAGATATCGTGGGTATTGCCAATACTGGTACTGGTAAAACTGCAGCATTTCTTATTCCACTTATAAACAAAGTTTTGAAGAATCCAAATGAACAAGCAATTATTATCGTACCAACACGTGAGTTAGCTATTCAGATCGAAGATGAGCTAAGAGGATTCACAAAAAGTATGAAAATATTTTCTGTGTGTTGTGTAGGAGGAGCTCCAATTGGAAGACAAATTTCACAATTAAAATACAAAAACAATTTTATCATTGGTACACCAGGCCGTTTGAAGGATTTGATTGCTCGCAAATTGATCAATCTACAAGCCTTTCAATCAATCGTTCTCGACGAAGCCGACCAAATGCTAGATATGGGATTCATAGATGACATGCGATTCGTTATGGCTGGAATGCCAAAGGTTCGTCATACTCTATTTTTCTCTGCGACACTATCACCAGCAATTGAGAAGTTGATTAATGATTTCCTAAATAACCCTGTCCGTATTTCTGTGAAGACTCGCGACACTTCTAAGAATATTGACCAAGACGTCATTCATTTGCGCCGTGGCGAAGAAAAGATTGATGTACTACATGATTTATTGAATCAACCAGGACTTACAAAAGTTTTGATTTTCGGAAAGACAAAACACGGTGTAGAGAAACTTTCAAAAGTTCTAACACAAAAAGGTTTCAAATCGGAATCAATTCATGGAGACAAGCGTCATTCACAACGTCAACAAGCGTTGAAAATGTTTAAGAGTAATCAAGTACAGATTCTAGTAGCAACAGATGTTGCAGCGCGAGGGCTTGATATCCCCGATGTATCACACGTGATCAACTTCGATGTCCCAGCGACATACGACGACTACGTACACCGTATAGGCCGTACAGGCCGTGGTAACAAGAAGGGCATAGCGCTAACATTGATAGGTTAATAAGTAAAAATCCCCATAAATATGGGGATTTTTACTTATATTATTATCAAAAATAGTGGTATAATCTACCTTATGGAAACACAATTCAAACCCATTCCTCCCAAGAAGGATTATGACAAAGAAATTGTAATAGACAAGGCCACAAATTTCGACGACGAATTCAAAAATTCTAAAAGACAATTATTGATTAAAAAAATTATTACTCGCACCGTTGCCTTTTTGATATTATTGTTGATTATTTTCTTGTTCTTTATACGCAAACCCAACAAAAATAAACCGGAACAAGAAATCAAGACGGAAACGCCGCCGGTGCAAGAGGTGGAAAATACAAAAGATACCGATAATCAAAAAGTACCAACTGACGAAACAAAAAGCCAATCAGTCTCAAGCCTTATTCCATCACCATCTCCGGTAAGTAATCCTAAAACGAACACTAGCGCCAATACGACAGTCAAGCCAAAATTAGCTAAATATGAAATCGAAGGGTATGTAACTATCGAGGATAGTGAGCTCGTTTTCAGCTCGTGTTCAGGTACTGAACAGCTCTTGGTTGTAAGTAATTCACCATTATATAGCCAATTTTATAACAGATTTGTTAATTTAACCCAGAGCATTTATAATAAAAAAGTTTATGTAGTTGTAAAGGGCCACACTGTCCCAGTACAATATACTAGATTAGGCAGCTCTTATACCCAAGGATTTTTTATTGAAGCAATTAGCAAGATGGATATGACCGGCAAGTGTTATTAAATTAAATTTACTTTATGAATAAAATAAAAAAAAGTCCAGTAGGACCAATCTTGATTATTGTCGCTGCTATTTTATGGGCACTCGATGGTATTATACGTCGCAATTTGTACAGTCTACCGCCTATAAGTATTATATTTTTCGAGCATATTATTGGCTTGGTGATTTTATTGCCTTTTGCGTATAAATATTTGTTTAAAGAAAAGATTGGCAAGAGGGAATGGTTTTTACTTTTTGTAATTGCATTACTTTCTGGATTGCTCGGCACACTATGGTTTACTACAGCATTACTCAAAGTCCACTTCATATCATTCTCTGTCGTTTTTTTGCTGCAAAAGTTGCAACCACTTTTTGCAATATCTTCAGCCCGAGTTTTCTTGAAAGAAAAAATATCCATACAGTACATCCCTTGGGCAATGCTGGCTCTCCTTTCGGCTTACTTTGTTACTTTTAAAGATGGTGTGATAAATATGGACACCGGAGAGGGGACAGTAATTGCCGCATTGTATGCACTTGGCGCATCATTTGCTTGGGGTACATCTACCACATTTTCTAAAATGCTTTTGAATAAAGTTCATACAAAGGTTGCTACTTTCTACCGATTTTTGTTCACTTGTATTATGGCTTTTGTTGTTATTTTATTTACACAAAAGTTCAGTATGATTACTCTACCGACCATACCGCAATGGGGCTTATTTGTATTAATTGCCTTGTCTACAGGAATGGTGGCATTGTATATTTACTACAAAGGTTTGTCCAAAACTCCTGTCCATATATCTACAATATTGGAGCTCGCATTTCCATTTATCGCTATATTAATAGATATGAAATTATACAATAGCTATCTCTCTATATCACAATGGATAGCGACAGTTGTGCTTGTGTATAGTATATATCGTGTAGTAAAATTACAGAATTCTTATGTTAATTAAAAGTCACCACATCAAAGGTATAGGCCGGGGCAAGGAAATCGGCTTTCCAACATTAAATTTATTTGTACCCGAGGATATACTACTCGATGATGGTATTTATTCATCGTGGGTAATCATCGATGGTGCAAGCTACAAAGGTGCACTACATTTTGGATCTGTTCCCACATTCAATCAAAAGGAGAAAAGCATGGAGGTGTATTTGATAGATATAACAGATGATAATTTTCCAGACACAAAAGGCAAGATTATCGAAATCGATGTTGTTGATAGACTGCGCGACATCAAGCGATTCATCGAGAGCGAGGACCTAACAGAGCAAATAGCCCAAGATGTTGCAAAAATTAAAAGCATGCTAAAATCATAACAATGGAGAATGTGGCCAAGCAAAAGGAAATAGTTTTTATACAAATATTTTATTTATTTTTGTTGCCAGTTTTCTTTCTATATTTTGATATTATCCCAAAGGATTTCCGCTTAGTTACTTTTGCGTCTATATCAGCTTTATTGATTGGAATTATTCGCCAGTCTAGATGGACCTATAAGGATCTCGGTATAATCAAGAAATGGCACAAGGATCTGGGGCCGTATTTACTATTTACTCTCGCAGGCATGCTATTTTTATATTGGCTAGCCAATCTAGTGCCACACGATCCATTTTTGGAGTGGTGGGTTAATTGGAGATTTTTGGTATTATTTATCCCAATAAGCGTTTTGCAAGAGGTTGTTTTCCGTGGGATTTTGATGAGAATGTTGAAATCGGCGTTTGATAATTTTTATATTATTATATTTATCAACGCTGTTGTCTTTGCAGTTATGCATATGATTTATGTTAATCATTTACTCGTCTTGCCGTTAACTTTTATAGGCGGAATAGCTTTTGCCTGGATGTATTTAAAATACCCGAATCTTATTTTAATCTCTATTTCCCACACTATATTTAATTTCGTAGCAATGATATTAGGATTTTTTGTGTTAAGGTAATATATATGAATATATTTGAGCAAATCAAAATTAAAAAAAGTACAAAGAAAGTAATACTAATTAGCCTAATATCTTCTTTATCAACACTTTTGGTATTTGTCGGCGTAATATTCTTGGGCAAGAATTTCATACTAGATAAAATTTTTGAACTAAGAAATAATCAAATCTCGGAATTAGTAAATAACCAAATTGCCAACGACTCTATATTAATCGAAGCGGGGAAATTATTGGAGAATAATTCTCTCCTTGCTCTTGAAAATGAAGAAAAATTAAAAAAGGAAGAATTGGAGAAGTCTAAAGTAGTATCCCCAAAAGGTATAGTAGATATTGTTCGGTCTGCTAATCCGGCTGTTGTTTCCATAACCCTTTATAAAAACTATCCCAAATATAAAAATGTTTTAAATAAAGATACTAAAAAGATTGAACAAGTCGAAAATGGTACAGAGAAGAAAAAGGCCGGCAGTGGATCAGGATTCCTAATTTCATCCGATGGCATGATCGTGACCAATCGCCATGTTGTAGATGTAGAGGGTGTAGAGTACGAGGTGACATTCAATGATAGTCTTTCCGAAGTTGCAGAAGTCTTGGCCATCGACCCAATATACGATATTGCAATAATGAAGATAAATTCAACCAACAAAAAATATCAGTATTTACAATTAGGTGATTCCGATTCATTGAATGTAGGCGAGAGTGTGATTGCTATAGGTAATGCACTTGGGGAATTGAAAAATTCTGTATCGGTAGGGATTGTCTCGGGCCTTTCACGGTCAGTAACAGCAAATGGTAATTCTGGTAATATCGAAAAATTGGAGAAAGTTATTCAAACTGATGCCGCCATCAACAAGGGTAATTCAGGTGGGCCATTGATAAATTTATACGGCCAAGTTGTAGGTGTGAATGTAGCAATAGCCGAGAAATCACAAAGCGTCGGATTCGCATTGCCTATTAATGGAATAAAAGATGTGATTAGTTCTGTGAAAAAGACTGGTAAAATAGTACGACCATTTGTAGGTGTGCGATACACAGTGATTACAGAAGAACTCAAAAATGAAAAAGATTTACCAACAGATACAGGGATTTTGGTAGTCAAAGGATCTGGCAAGGATGATTATGCAGTCGCTCCCGGCTCACCAGCTGAAACTGCGGGTATAAAAGAAGGCGATATAATTACTGAAATTGACGGCAAGAAAATTACAAAAGATGAGGATTTTGCCTTAATTATCCGCAATAAAAAGGTGGGTGATATGATTGCTATTAAAATATTGCGCAATAGTACAGAGAAGACTATATATTTAATCCTCGGCCAAGCAAAATAACTATATTTTGTAAAATAATCAACTTATTGTACAATAACCATATGACATTTATACAAACAATTTGGGCATCATTATTGGCGATGGGTTTATTGAAAGTAATACTAGTTGTGCTTGTAATTGGAGTATTATCTCGAGTTAATTCAATTCTGGGCCTAGTTGGCACTCTCTTGTTTCTTGCATATCTTTTACACTGGATATAACTTATGAAAATGGAAAATTTTAGGCCTGATAATACCGAAACACAAAAAGAAGTAACTTCAGATGCTCAAAAAGAAAGATCAAATTTAGCAAAACACGCTAGAAGAATTTTGCTTGCCACAGGTGTCGCAATGTCTGCCTTGTTTCCCAATAAAACCGAAGCACAAAAAGTCAAAGAAAAGGAACCTATTGTTGTCACAGATCCTGATGATGCAAGATTAAAGTCTTATAATGATAGTTTATCTGATTATAATATTAGTAAAAATGAATACAAAAAAATATTATATAAAGATGAATTTGAAAATGTTACTTTTAAAAATTATATAAATAATCCAAATATTCCAGAAAGAATTAAGAAAGAAGCAAAACAAGGTAATAGACCAATTGGTTTTTTTGTTAGAGGTAACTTTGTTAAAGGTAAACTAAGTCGTGTAATTCCTCAATATAAACAACCAGTCCAACCAGTAGTATATAAACCAAAAGAAGTTACTACGCCTTCAGGCTTAATCCCCTATAAAAGCGACATAACACCAGCAGAAGTAGAAAAATTTAGGAAACTGGGTTACTCATTAGATGGTAGGTATTGGTATCCGCCTGATACAAAACCTAAAATAGAAATAAAAAAAGTTGAAGAAAAAGATACAATAGAAGATGACAATATGGTTCTTACTTATAGAGAAGACAAAGAATTTTTCAAATATTATGATAACAAGGCCGAGTATGAAAATGCTTTGCAAAAGTACAAAGATAGTTTAAATGCATACACTGAAACTGTAGAAAGAAGACGTAATTTAACCAATAATGGTGGCAAGAACACTGAAATACCTGGTAGCCTTAGGTATTTAACTAAAAATGACAAAATACCAGACTGGGTAAAAAAGGAATTTCCTAATGTTATTCCGAATAAAATAGTTGATTTTATGATTGGTGACAAACGACTGCACACTTGGTTGTATGATAAACCATTAGCTATTCCAAAACTGCGGGAAAATCCACCTTTAGGCACGTTTAATATTCACGGAAATGAGTTTAAATACTATTCCGTAGCTCAATTTAATGAAATAAAAGCTAGGTTGGAAGCAAATAATATAATACCTGCAAAAGTTGGAGATAGCTCAAATTATACAGTCAGCAGATTCGACGAAAAAACAAAAGGTTGGAG
>JACCDN010655655.1_pt1 | contig 24654 bp, 24 predicted proteins | sample 7441691 | NCBI WGS metagenome assembly JACCDN01 (sample SAMN15323439, study PRJNA562643) | freshwater metagenome | isolation source: river surface water | place: USA:Blue River Watershed | collected 2017-08-16 | reverse complement strand
TTTTTTGGGAGCGACCGGCGTAGGATTGTGAATTAAAAATAAAAGTGCAGAACTGCACATTTTTTAGCTGGGATTCGCTACTATTATCTTAATACCTTACACTTTATAAAACTAATTGGCTGCAGTTTTTTGCTCATGTTAGAATCCAAAAAACTCATATTTTACAATATGTTACAGCCAATTTGTTTTATAAAGTGTAAAATATTAAGTATTTCAACATAAGCACTTACCACTAGATTTAATTTGCTTTCAACAACTTATTAATAAAATGTTATAATAACTTATATAAAATGATTAATTTTACTATTAATAACTGTAAAATATTAATATGGGTTAAATCTAGTGAATTACAAGCATTTCAATAAATTAATTTATTTTAAATTTAATTGCAAATTCATATTACTTGCAATTTTAATTGGTTTAACTTCAGTATTTTTTGTAAAAGCTGTTGATTTTGCTTTTAAAATTTTTTTATATTTGAAATTAATTTTAGGTCTGTGGATAATTCTCTACATTCCTTGTATGATGGTATTTATCCTTTTTTTATTAAAAAAATATTTCCCAGAAGCTGAGGGAAGCGGAATTCCTCAATCTTTAGCTATTAATTCTCTTTCAAGTAATGCCCTAAATAAAATTTTTACTCTTCGTGCTATCTTCTCTAAAATTCTTTTAATTTTTTTAGGTACCATTTGTGGCGGTACATTAGGGCGAGAAGGAGGAACTGTACAAATTGGTGCTGTCTATATGAATCAGCTAGGAAAAAATCTTAATCTTAAGCGTCGTAAAATGCTTCTTATTGTTGGCGCAGCAGCAGGCATAGCTTCAGCATTTAACACACCTATTGGCGGTATAATGTTCGCTTATGAAGAATTAATTAAATCGAATAAATATCAAATTGGGCTTTTTAAAACTGCTGCTATTGCTATTAGTGGCATTATTGCTGTATCAATTTTAGGAAATTATTCTTATTTTGGCCGAGTAGAACGTGATTTATTATTCTATAACAATTATATTTTTATTATTTCAATTATAATAGGTATCTTTTCTGGTATAATTTCAGGGATTTTTACAAAACTTGTTAAATTATTGATATTAGATAAAAACTTTTTAACTCAATGGCGAGAAAAACATTTTTATAAAAATGCATTCTTCTGTGGTATTATTGTTGCATTAATTGGCATTGCTTCTAATGGACTATCATATGGAAATGGCTACAATGAAAGCAAAATGGCATTATCTGGTGAATTAATTTTACCTACTAGTTATGCTTTTTATAAATTATTAGGGGCTTTATTTACAACCAGCTCTGGTATTCCCGGAGGATATTTTGCTACTTCGCTGGCAATTGGTAATGGGGTTGGTGGTTTAGTCCATCAATTTTTAAATTTTGGCAATTTACAGCAATACTACTTATTAGGAATGGTTGGGTTTTTAGCTGCATTAACTAGAGCCCCAGCAACTGCAATAATAATGGTGATTCAAGTTAGCTCTTCACAAATATTTACTTTACCTTTAATAGTTACCGCACTAATTGCAACCTTAATAGCAAATTTATTTGGAAAAAATATATATCAATACCAAGTTAAAAAATATATTTAAAAAAGGTTTTAATTATAAAAACAATTTTAATTAGCGGCTCCAATGGTTTTATTGCTAGTAGTTTTTACAAAAAATTTGCTGATAAATATAATTTTATCTTTCTAAGCCATAAGTTAAAAAATAACCATATTACTTTAGAACAATTAGCAAATAAACCAGATTTAATTGATTCAATTGATGTAATAATTAATCTTGCAGGAGCCAATATTGCTGAAAAACGATGGACAGACAATCGTAAAGAAATTCTATTATTAAGTAGAATTGATACTACGCGTAAATTAGTTATGATTTTTAATCAACATAACGCGAAAGCACATTTTATATCTGCTAGTGCAATAGGTATTTATAATATAGGTGTACAAAATGATGATAATACAATAATTGATTATAAAAACTATTCTAACTTTTCTCAACAACTAACTAAGCAATGGGAAATGGCCGCATCTCATTATAAAGGTAACTTAACTATTACACGTTTTGGAGTAGTTTTAAATAATAAAAATGGCGCTTTTCCCAAAATACTTAAACCTTTTTTATTTGGTATAGGCGGTAAGTTAGGCGATGGCTCCCAATATTTTCCTTGGATATCCCTAACTGATTTATTAAAAGCTCTAAATTGGATAATAGAAAGTAGAGCAGCTGGAATTTACAATTTAGTGGCACCACAACAAATTACAAATAGTGAATTAAGTAGCCAAATAGCTAAAATTTGGCATCGTCCTAATTGGCTTCATTTACCTAAATATATTATTAGAATAATTTTTGGGCAAATGGGGCAAGAATTATTCTTAAATAGTATTCTTGTAAAACCAACTAAGTTACTAGAAAATAATTTCAAATTTTCTTATCCAACTATTGATAGTTTCTTAAACGCTATTAAAAACTAGAATTTTACAAAAATTCTATAAAAGGATTTATATTAATGCGCTTTATATTTTTAATAATGAGTATAATTTATTTTGGTTATATATCTGCTATATCTTTATCAATTCCTTCTAACTATAAGAATAAACTCTCCGTATTAATTATGGATAATAGCAATGGTAAAATTTTATACTCTCTAAAAGCAGATCAGCCCAGACTCATTGCATCTAATATGAAACTATTTACTACTGCTATTGGCTTACAACAATTAAAACCTGATTTTCGCTGGCATACACAATTATTTTATAGTGGAATTATTGAAAATGGGGTTTTAGATGGTAATCTATACTTAAAAGGTGGAGCAGATCCTACCTTAGATGATAGAGCCATTTATCAAATTTTTAGTGAGCTTAAACGCCTAAAAATAAAACAAATCAATGGTGATATTATTTTTGATGAGAGCATATTTACTACTAAACCTAGTTTTTCAATGTTAGAAAATATAGCATATGACCCTGACACAGTATTACCAAATGGAATTATTATTAATAATAACTTAGCTCAATTTAAATTTAATATCGAGCATAATAAAGTTTTTTTAAGCACTAATTTATATAAATATAGAATAGAAAATCATTTATCTATTAGTTCTGATATTCAGGAATGTAATAATCTATTAAAAATAATTCAAGTTAATATTAAAAAACCTATTAATAATCCAGAGATACAACCGCAAAATATAATTGAATTAAAGGGAAAAATCTCTCCTAAATGTAATGATTCAACGCTAGCTTTAAATTTATTATCCAATTTTGAGTATAATAGTATGATTATTAATAGAACATTAGCTGATTTCTCAATTAATCTTCAAGGAAAATTTATTTTAGCTAAAACTCCAGAAACTGCTAAATTAATCATAGATTTTACTTCTGATAGCCTAGAAGAAATATTAATACGTATGAATCGGTTCAGTGATAATTTAATTGCTGAAACTATTCTACTATCTCTTGGTTTATTTAATAATAAAGTTGAAGATACTTTTAAAGTAAGTGCCGCTATATTTAATAAATTTATTGAAAAAAATAAATTAAGCAATGATAAATTTAAATTAGAAAATGGGGCGGGACTTTCACGATATGAATATTTTAGTGCAAAAAATATTGCAGATTTATTATATTTAATTGCCCATTCCCCTCTACAAGCTAATTTTGAAGCTACTTTATCTGAACCTGGATTAGAAGGAACACTACAAGATCGATTATTAGATTATAGAAAGGTTTTGCATGCAAAAACAGGAATGCTAAACGATGTTAGAGCTTTATCTGGATATTTTTATACATCTAAACATAAATACATAATATCAATTATAGCTAATAATCTTAATGCTCAAAACTTAGATGAAACAAAGAGTTTTGATAGTTTGATTAATAATTTACTTTATCAAATAAAATAATTATAAAAGGTTATAAGAATGATTTTTAATGATTTTATAAAATCAATTAAGAAAAAAAATGAATTTTCTTTAAACGCCAATAAAATTAATTTAATTACTGTAGAAGATGGGGTAATTGAATATTGTACTTTTGGTAAAGGAGAACCAATAATTTTAATTATTGGTTATGCAAGCACTCTTAGTGCTTGGGATATTAGGTTTTTATATAAATTATCCCAAGCATATAAAGTTATTGTTTTTAATAATAGAAATACTGGTGGCAAATTTTTCGAAAATACAGAAAATTATTTTATGACCGATTTAGCTCATGATATAGAAAAACTAAGAATAGGACTAAGTTTAAACAAAGTTTATATATGTGGCATATCGATGGGCGGCATGATAGCTCAACTTTATGCAAGTTTATATCCTAATAACTTAAAAAAACTTATTTTAATAAACACCGTCCCACCTGGAAATCTAGCTATATCCCCAAATGAAAAAGTAATAAAAATACTTAAAACTTTAAATAAAAGTAATATTATAAATTATTTTAAAATGTTAAATTTACTTTTCCCAAACTTATGGAAGATTATCTTTGTACCTATATATCATTTTAAGCCTAAAAATAGCACTATTATTGCCCCTTCTAGCACAATTGAACAACAACAACTAGCTATTGAACAATGGATTATCGAACCCCAAGCAGAATGTATTTTAAAAAATATTATTAGCCCTACCTTAATATTATGTGCAGAAAAAGACAAATTAATTCCACCTGAAAATTCTAAAATAATTAATAAATATTTAAAAAACTCGCAATTAATAACCTATGCGAATGGGGGGCATATTATGATTTATCAATACCCTTTAAAATTAGCTTCAACGATTATTAATTTTTTATTGACCGCTTAAAAATCAATGGTTTATTATTTTTTAAAATTCTTACTTTGGATTTGCATTTTAAATTATAATAATTTAATAAATATGGAAGTAATCTAAGATACATTCTAAAAAATACTTATTAAAATATAAGTCTATTTTAATAAGAGAAATAATATGTCTAAAATAATGGGGCAAATATATAATATATTAAAAATAAATATGCTATAATCTAACATCTAAAGATTACAAAAAAAGCCCTGATAATAAAATATTTTCCATATTGGTTATAACATTATGTATAAAGAATCAAGTTATCAAAAATTTATTACTTCTAATTCAGCTTTTATAGAATTTAATGCTGAAGAAAAATCAATAATATTATCAGGTAACTGGTCGTGGCGCTCAATTAACGAAAATCACATAAAATTAATTTATTCGCAAATTAATAGTACATTTAAAAACATAAATATTAATGGTAGCAAAATTAACTATTTAGACACCTCTGGAATTTATTTTATTAATAAAATTATAAAATATTTAAAATCTCAGCAAATAGAAATTTCAAAAATAATCTTAAATAATGAAAGACAAAAATTATATGATAGATTTATAGATAAACTAAATGAACCAAATAAAAATATTGAAGAACAAAAACAAAGTGGAATACTGGTAAATATTGGTCATAATGTAATTGATATATGGAAAGATATTATTGGGATAATTTCTTTTTTTGGCCAGTTTTGCATAAACTGCTTTTTATTAATTAAATCTCCACGCTCTTTATCAACACAAGAAGTAATTACAACGATTAATAATGCCGGAGCTAAAGGATTATGGATCGCTATTTTACTAAGTTTTATGTTAGGCATGACTCTTGCTTATGAAATGAGTCCACAATTTAGAAGCTATGGTGCCAATATTTATGCGGTAAATTTTTTAGGAATTTCATTATTAAAAGAGGTTTCCCCTTTAATGACCGCTATTATTATTGCTGGCAGGACCGGTTCAGCAATTGCAGCTGAAATTGGCACTATGAAAATGCAGGAAGAAATTGATGCAATTCAAACAATGGGGATCTCTCCAATAATTCGTTTGGTACTTCCTAAAGTTTTTGGCACCATGATTATTACTCCCTTGATTACCGCTATTGCTGATATAGCAAGCTTGACTGGAGGTGCAATAGTAGTTAATTATACTCTTGATCTTAATTACTCACTTTTTTTAGAACGCTTACAAAATAATGTATCAATTTATAATTATACAGATGGGATATATAAAAGTTTAGCCTTTGGCTTTATCATTTCTCTAATAGGTTGTTATTGTGGCTTTAATGTCAAAGGTAATGCAAATAGCATTGGGGAATATACAACAAAAAGTGTAGTTTTAGGAATTTTTTTAATAGTATGTACAGATGCAATTTTTGCTATAATTTTTGAGATTCTCAAAATTTAAATGAAAGTCAATAAAATAGTGGATAAACCAATTATTGAAATTAAAAATCTTGGAACAAATTTTGACGGGGTATGGGTTCATAAAAATTTAAATTTAACTATATACCCTAACCGTATTGTTTCCATAATTGGACCAAGTGGCTGTGGTAAAACTACTTTAGTACGTGAAATACTAATGATTCAACCCTTAACAGAGGGGGAAATTATTCTTGCCGGGGAAAAAATTTCTAACTACAATATTGATAATGATCTAACTAGAATTAGTTTAAGCCACGTTGGCATGATGTTTCAGCATGGAGCTTTATTTTCATCTTTAACTGTTTTAGAAAATGTTATGTTCCCTTTAATCGAATTTACTGACTTTTCTAAAAATACTATTGAAGAAATTGCAAGATTAAAGTTAAAATTAACAGGATTATCAGAACAGGCTTTTAACTTAAACCCTGTTGAAATTAGTGGAGGAATGCTCAAGCGGGTTGCATTAGCTCGTACATTAGCACTAGACCCAGAGGTAATATTTTTAGATGAGCCAACATCTGGCTTAGACCCAGATAGCGCTAGTAGTTTTGATGATTTAATTTCAACTCTACAAAAAGAATTAAATTTAACAGTTATTATGATAACTCATGATTTAGATAGCATTTGGAATATATCAAATGAAGTAGTATATCTTGGTAATAAAAAAGTATTATTTCATGATACAGTAGAAAAAGCTGCTAATATTAAAGAAATTCCTGAACTATACAACTATTTTAATGGTCCTAGAGGTTTAGCAATTAAAAAGTTTCATTTAGAAAAAACAACTAATAATGGAGATTTAAAATGATAAAAAATAATCAACAGTACTTAATTGTTGGTTTATTTGTAGTTATTAGCACTGCAATATTAACTATAGTCTGGCTATGGTTTTCTGCAAGTAATCATGGAAGCTATAATACTTATTTAACTATTTTTAATGAACCAATAAATGGTATTACTGCTAATTCAACTATTAGGTACAATGGTGTAGAAGTAGGCAAGATAAAATCAATAAAATTAGATACAAAAGACCCACGTAATGTTTTTATTTATATAAATGTTTTTAAAGAAATTGCAATAAGCACAGATACTTTTGCCGTATTAAAAATACAGGGAATAACAGGATTATCTTATATAGATTTGCAACTACCCAAAGAATCTAGTAATAAAAAAATTCTTACCCCTCATAATTCAGAACCTTATCCACAAATACCAACACACTTATCTTTATTAACGAGTTTAACTGAAGAAGCTCAGTCTATTGCTAAAGATGTACAAGAAATTTCTACACAAATTAAAATATTATTGAATAAAAAAAATATTGATAAATTTTCCAATATTATAAATAACCTAGATCAAGTAACTACTGAAGTTGCCAATCGCTCAGATAAAATTGGAGCAAATATAGACTCCATTACACAAATATTAGATAATCTCAAAAAAAGCTCTAATAATATTGGGGGGGCTATAGATGGTATTACTAATATGACTAAATCAATATCCCAAACTAGTCAAAATGCTAACTCATTACTTCAAAGTATGCGAAATAACACTTTACAAAATATTAACACTATTTTATTACCCAATCTTAATAGAACTATAAATAATATGAATCAATCATCATATCAATTAGAACAATTATTAAATACAATAAACCAAAATCCTTCAGCCTTAATTCGCGGAATTGCACCCGCTAAACCAGGTCCCGGAGAATAAAATTAGGAGGAAAAAATGTTACTAAATCGCTTATTTAAAATGACTTTAATAATAACAGCAATCTGTTTATCATATAGCTGCGGTATTTTTTCTCCCCTTGATCAACCACAAATACATAGCTACCAAATAAGTTCTGGCATAGATACTTCTAAAATATCTTGTAATAAAAACAATTTGCCAGTATTACAAGTACTACAAATGCAAGCTAATCCCCCATTTAATACTGAAAAAATGCTCTATACTTCCTCTAAATATGAATTAGGATACTACTCATATAATAAATGGGCAACTCTACCACAAAAAATGTTAACTACCGCTATTGTAGATAAAATTTTACAATCATGCTTATATAGTAATGTTATTAGTGAAGATACTATAACTACTTACCAATACCAATTAAGTAGTCAATTACTTAACTTAAAACAAACTATAAATGATTCTACTTCACATATAGATTTATCTATAATGTTTCAATTAATTAATAATAATTCTAATCAAATAATAAAAAGTAAAACATTATCAGCGTCAATAAGTGCACCAGCTAACCCCAAAGGATTTGTTGATGCGACAAACATGGCTACTCAAACAATTTTGAATAATTTAGTTGACTGGTTGCACTAATTATCAGATTTTTATATTACCTCAAATATAAATACTTGACAAATAATAAAATATATTGTAATATACCGTTTTAACATTTTTATAAAGTTAAGTATTATGTTAAAATTTTTTTCAATAATTTTTCTTATAATTGGCTATGCCAATGCTAGTCAATTTGATATTTCTAGTTGTGTAAATGGTGATTATGTAGAAGCTACTATCATTAGCTCACTGCAATTTCAAAAGGCAACTAAAACTATAAAAGCAATTCCTCTATCACATACTAAATTTTATGTTCAAACTGATGATGGGAATAAATATAATGTTGTTGTTGATAATGTTTTTGCTCGTGATTTTGATCCAAATAATGATCAAATACCTTTATCTTTTAAAAATGCTTTTACTATAAATCAAAAAGTTAATTTATGTGGATTAGAATTTGCAAAACCAGAAAATGGTATACACTGGGTTCATACTAACTGTGGCGACACTCAAAATAAAAACCCTGATGGTTTTGTTGCAATTGACGGTTATGATTACACCGATAGCACTAATTATTGTTATTTGTGGAATAATTAAAAACTATATTTTGCAAAAAAATAAAATACCGTGCCATAACCCATTCCTGTATTTATTTTTGGAATCGGAATATACATTCCGTATAAAGTAAAATCACCAAATTTTACACTAACTAAATCTAATATAACAGGAAAAGGTATGCCATTGGCAATATCAGGTCGTTGTAAAATAGCAATAGTATATCCTAAACCAAATTTAAACCATTGTGCTTTATCGATGGGTTGCCAATATGCTTGCCATGCATAACCTATGCTAAATTGGGCATTTCTGTGCGAATTTTCAATTCCCATTATTAAGAGCATATCTTCGTTACCTGAATCATTCATACGCCCTCTACCAATACCTCCCCCTAAAGCATATTGATTCTCTGGATAATTCTCACCTAATGGATCATGAAAATCTACATGTTGGGCATATCCTGATATGTATACATCAGTATTACCTTCACATAAAGTTTTACTAAAACGCTCACAAACACTTCTTGCCCATGGAACTAAATCACTACACGCAGCATTACATACTTGAGATAAGATAAGAAATAATAGAAAAAAAAGAGTTTTCATTAAATTTTGCTTACCTTATATTTTAGGCAATATTTTTATGAAATAACTAGCTTCATTTTCAGAAATTTGGTGGCCTGGGGCAGAATCGAACTGCCGACACAAGGATTTTCAGTCCTCTGCTCTACCGACTGAGCTACCTGGCCAAAGATAGATAAATGGTGCCGGAAAAAGGAATCGAACCCTCGACCTTCTGATTACAAGTCAGCTGCTCTACCTGCTGAGCTATTCCGGCATATATCACTTTGAATCTGGGAGAATTATTGGTGGCGAATCAGGGGCTCGAACCCCGGACCTGCGGATTATGATTCCGTCGCTCTAACCTACTGAGCTAATTCGCCCAAAATCTCTCACTGAGAGAGCGATTTTACTGTAAAAACCATTCCTTTGTCAACATATATTTTCAATATCTACTTAACTAAAAAATTTAAGCAAATATTCATCAAACCTGCTGGCAAAATTCCCAAAATTAAAAGTAACACACCATTTGATATTAAAATAATTTTACTCACTAAATTAGGTTGTATTTGCACAATATTTACTGTATTTTGTTTAATATCAAAATACATAATTTTTACAATACGTATATAATAAAATGCACCAATTAAAGACATAATTACTATATAAATACTAGTTTTAATAAAACCTAAATTGATTAAGGCTTCTAAAATCTTAAATTTAGCATAAAACCCAACAAATGGTGGAATACCAGCCAATGAAAACATAGCAAGCATTAATATACCCGCATAAACTGGATGGGAACTACCTAAACCTTTAAGATCTTCTATTTTTTCACATTCATAATCATCATGAGATAATAATAAAAGCACACCAAAAGCCCCTAATGCTGCAATAACATACGTCACAATATAAAATATTGCGGCTGATATCCCATCAATTGATACTGTCATTAAACCAAAAGCTATAAAACTCATATTAGCTATTGCTGAATAAGCTAATATTCTTTTAATATTTGTTTGTGCTATTGCCACAGTATTACCTAAAAATAAAGAAATATAGGCTAAAATAGCAAGCATTACTGACCAAGAATCGCTTAATAAAACTAAACCATTTATTAAAAATCTAATCATAAATACCACTGCAGTTAATTTGGTAACCGTACCAATAATGGTAGTAACTACAATTGGCGAACCTTCGTATACATCTGGTACCCACATATGAAAAGGTACTAAACCTAGCTTAAATGCTAAACCTGCAATTATAAATACTAAACCAAATACTAAAGTTGAATGATCCTGTCCTAAATTGTTTTGAATTGCAAAAAATATCTCTTTTAATTGTAAATGCCCGCCTGTTGCGCCATAAATAAATGATATTCCATATAAAAGTATCCCTGAACCCAGAGCGCCTAAAATAAAAAACTTCATTGCTGCTTCAGAAGTTTTAACATTATTGCGATCAAGCGCAACTAACGCATATAGTGCTAATGATAATAATTCTAAACCCACATATAAAATTAATAGGCTACTTGCAGAAATCATCACCATCATACCCAATATAGCAAATAAAAATATTGCGTAAAATTCACCGCATAAAAACTTTTTATCTTTTATATATTGCTGTGAATAAATAATTATTATTAAAGCAGTAATATATATAATAAATTTCATTCCTGATGCTAAACTGTCTAAAACAAACATATTATTAAAAGTTGTTTGTTCAAATGGTTGATATACAATATATTGCAATAAACACATAAATATTAATGTGCTAAGAATTAAAATATAACTAATTGATTTTTTATTTTCATTTATAAAAGCATCTACTAATAATATAACTATAATCATTAATGCTATAAATATTTCTGGTAATGCTGGAAATAAATTAATACCCATGTTTTGAACCTTATAATTTTGAGTTAGCAACAGTTTTAATTAACTCACTAACCGATGTGTGCATTTTAGCTACTAATATTTCTGGATATAAACCTAAAAGTAATACACTAACTGCTAATAAAAATAATACTATAAACTCTTGTAAATTAACGTCTGTCATTGCATCCACATTATGATTAACAACTTTGCCAAATACCACTCTTTTATACATCCACAAGGTATATCCTGCACCTAAAATTAAAGTTAGGCCAGCAAAGAATGCATAAATAAAATTAGTTTGCAACGCCCCCATAATTATCATAAATTCTCCAACAAATCCTGATGTTCCCGGTAAACCACAATTAGCCATAGCAAATAACATAAAAAATACTGCAAAAATTGGCATCTTCGTAGCTACACCACCATAATCTGCAATATTACGTGAATGAACTCTATCATACATTATACCAATACACATAAACATTGCTGCTGATATAAATCCATGCGAAACCATTTGAGTTATTGCTCCTTCTAATCCCCATGGGTTTAGAATAGAACCAACAAATAAAAAACAACCCAAAGTAACAAAACCCATATGAGCAATAGATGAATACGCTACTAAACGTTTCATATCTTTTTGCACAACAGTAACTAAACCAATATAAACTATTGCAATTAATGACAAAATAACCATTGTACTAGCTAATAAACGTGAAGCATCAGGTACTATAGGTAAAATAAAACGTAAAAAACCATAACCACCAACTTTTAAAGTAACAGCAGCTAAAACCATTGAACCACCTGTAGGGGCTTCAGGATGCGCATCAGGCAACCACGTATGTACTGGCCACATAGGTACTTTTACCGCAAAAGCAAAGAAAAAAGCAATAAACAACAAAATTTGCGCACTAATAGATAATTGAGTATGATAATACGTAAAAATCTCAAATGAACTTCCACTCTTATAATATAAATAAATTAAAGCCACTAACATTAATAATGAGCCTAGCAATGTATATAAAAAAAACTTTATTGCCGCATATATACGATTTGCACTCCCCCAAATACCAATAATTAAATACATAGGAATTAACATTGACTCAAAAAATATATAAAATAATATCCCATCTAATGCACAAAATATGCCTGAAATAAAACCTGTCATTAATAAAAACATACTATTATATAACGCTACTTTTTCTTTTATAACTGACCAACTAGCTATAATTACTAAAAATGTAATAAAATTATTTAATAAAATAAAAGGCATAGAAATACCATCAATACCCATATGATAATTAATATTTAAACTACTAATCCATGCTATATTTTCAGTAAACTGTAGTGCTGAATCTTTTATATCAAATTTATAATATATAATTAAGGATAGAAAAAGCGCTATAAATGCACCTGTTACTGCCATTATTCGAGCAATATTTTTACTCACAAATAAAACTAGTATTCCTGTTATTATAGGTATCCAAACTGTTAAACTTAGCAAATAATTTGTCATTAATTCCATCCTAAGCAAATATCAATTTAGTACTAAAGGTTAATAAAACCAATATTCCTAAAACCATAAATGTTGCATAACTATTTACATAGCCATTTTGTAACCGTTTAAATAAAAATGCTAGCCAATTAACTACCTTAGCACTGCCATTTACAATTAAACCATCTATCATAAATATATCGCCTATTTTCCAGAAAAACTTTCCAAGCTCTCGGGCAAATGGTGCTAAAACATTTATATATAAATCATCCATATAATATTTTCTATCTAATATATTATAAAGTGGTTTTATTGCTTTAACAAAATTATCATTTAAACTAGGCCTTATATGAAAAATCCATGCTATTAAAATTCCACTTAATGCTAAATATACCGGTAGTTGTGTAAAACTATGAATTATCATCTGTATTGGCGGCACTACTTCATCTTGTATGTGTTTAATATACCATGAAATATTTACCACTGAATTACTTAACATTGTATTATTAACAAACAAATTTAACCCTAGCCAACCAATTATAATTGCAGGAATTGCCATTAATATAAGCGGTAATGTAACTACCCAAGGAGATTCTGTGGGCTTTGTAACCTGATGATGTTCTGTATTTTCATCTCCCTCATAATCATGAGCTGTATTATCTGATGTATGATGTCTAAATCTTTCTTGGCCATGAAAAGTCATAAAAATTAATCTAAAACTATAAATAGCTGTTATTAAAACTGAAGCATATACAGCAAATACTGCAAATAGTCCTCCTGATAAGCCATTTTCATATGCAATTTTTGCTGATTCTAAAATCATATCTTTAGAAAAGAAACCAGCAAAAGGTGGAATACCTGCTAATGCCAAACTACCAATTAACATTGTAATATAGGTAATAGGCATATATTTAGCCAAACCTCCCATTTGTCGCATATCCTGTTCATGATGCATAGCAATAATAACTGAACCAGCTGCTAAAAATAACAACCCTTTAAAAAATGCATGTGTCATTAAATGAAAAATTGCAATTGAATATGCACCACAACCAAGAGCTACTACCATATACCCCAATTGGGAAAGCGTTGAATAAGCAATTACTCGCTTTATGTCATTTTGAATAATTCCTAATAAACCCATAAATAAACAGTTAACTCCACCTATTACTACTAAAACTGAAAGTGCTACTTGTGATAAATTATATATAGGTGATAACCGCGCTACCATAAATATGCCTGCAGTTACCATAGTTGCTGCATGAATTAAAGCAGAAATTGGTGTTGGACCTTCCATTGAATCTGGTAACCATACATGAAGCGGAAACTGTGCTGATTTTCCCATTGCTCCAATAAATAATAAAATACAAATTACAGTAATTACATTCCAAGAAGTACCTATAAAATTAATATCTACTAAAGAATTTATTTTAGAAAAAACAATAGAATAATTAAGTGAACCGCAATAAGCAAGAATAATTCCTATACCTAATAAAAAACCAAAATCACCAATACGATTAATTAAAAAAGCCTTTAAATTAGCAAATATTGCTGATTCGCGTTTATAATAAAAACCAATTAAAAGATAGGAAACTACCCCAACACCTTCCCAGCCAAAAAATAATTGTATAAAATTATTAGAAATAACTAACACAATCATCATAAAGGTAAATAAACCGATATAACTAAAAAATCGCTGATAACCTTCTTCATGTGCCATATAACCAATAGTATAAATATGCACCATTAAAGACACACTAGTAACTACTACTAGCATTACTGCAGTTAATGAATCTATTAGAATTCCTACAGAATAAGTTTGTTCAAGCATCGTCAACCATGTATAAAGTGGTCCATTATAATATACCCCTTCTACCTGCACTTTATATAATAACATATAGGAACATATAGTAGAAATTAATACTCCTATAATAGCTATTGTATGAGTAATTTTTTTTCCTAAAATAAACCCGAATAATCCAGTAATTACTGCTGCAAATAATGGTGCTAAAATAATAGTTAGATATAAAGATGTACCAGTCATGTTTTATCCCTTTAGTTTATCCATATCTTGAACATTAATAGAACGCAAATTTCTAAAAAGTAAAATTAATATTGCTAAGCCAATTGCAGCTTCTGCCGCTGCTACTGTTAAAGTAAAAAAAACAAAAATTTGTCCAGCAATATTATGTAAAAAACTAGAAAATGTAATAAAATTAAAATTAACTGCAAGTAACATTAATTCAATTGACATTAATATAACAATTATATTTTTTCTATTTAGAAAAATTCCCATCACAGATATTGTAAATAAAATTGCCGATAATATTAAATAATGATTCATAGTAATCATTTTTTTGTTACCCCTTGCTCGTTACTTTCAGGTTCCATTTTTATTAAATCTATTCTATCTTTAGCCCTTACTCTTACTTGCTTATTTATATTCTGGTATTTTGCATTTTTATGAGTTTTACGTAAAGTTAAAGCTACAGCTACCACTAATCCCAATAAAAGAATCATTGACGCCAGTTCAACAGGATAACTATATTCTTTATACAAAGTTAAACCTAAAAAGTTAGCATTACTAATATATACATCATTATTTGAAGCTGTTGATAAATTATTTCCTGCATTAATTAAAGGTTTAGTAATTAAAACAAATAATATTTCTATAAAAACTAATAATCCCAAAATTAAAGCCAAAGGTAAATTTTTCCAAAAACCTTTACGTATTGCTTCAACATCTATATCTAACATCATAACTACAAAGAGAAACAATACCATTACTGCCCCTACATATACTAAAATTAAAGTTAAAGCCAAAAATTCAACATTTAACATTAACCATAGACAACTGGAAGTTACAAAAGATAACACCAAAAACAATACAGCTCCAACAGGATTTTTTGTAGTTATAACTCTTAGTGCTGATAAAATTAAAATTGTTGCAAAAATATAAAATAAAACATTAGCTAAATTCACAATTACATACTCCTAGATTTATCTATATTTATGATCAACTTCTCGAGTTTTAGCAATTATTGGTTCATATTTATCACCAATAGCTAATAACATTTCTTTAGTATAAATTAAATCACCACGTTTTTCCCCATGATATTCATGTATAGGCGTCTCTACAATAGCATCTACAGGACACGCTTCCTCACAAAATCCACAAAAAATACATTTTGTTAAATCAATATCATATCTAGTTGTTCTTCGCGTTCCATCATTTCTCTCATGGCAATCAATAGTAATCGCTAATGCTGGACACACTGCTTCACACAACTTACAACCTATGCAACGCTCTTCCCCGTTAGCATACCTACGTAATGCATGCAATGCTCTAAACCTTGGAGAAAAAGGAGTTTTTTCTTCAGGATATTGTACCGTTGCTTTACGCCTCCACATATAACGCCAAGTAACTGCTAACCCTTTTAATAATTCTGTTAAAAAAAAGGTTTTAAAAAACTTCTTAATCATATATTACTTCCACAGAGAAAGCGGTGATATCATCCACGCCCCCAATACAAAAATCCAAACTAAAGTCACGGGTAAAAATACCTTCCAACCTAAACGCATAATTTGATCATAACGATAGCGAGGAAAAGTACCACGATACCAAATAAAACCAAAAAGTAATCCTAAAACTTTTATTAATAGCCACGCAAAATTAGCACTACCAATTAACCCCCAAGAAATAGGAAATGGTGATAACCAACCACCTAAAAATAATAATGAAGCAAGTGCTGAAATGGCTATCATATTAGCATATTCAGCTAACATAAACAGTGCAAACCCAGTTCCTGAATATTCTACAAAAAATCCTGCTACAATTTCTGATTCACCCTCACAAACATCAAATGGCGAACGGTTGGTTTCTGCAACCCCAGAAATCAAATAAACTAAAAAAAACGGAAATAAAGGTAACCAATTCCAAGAAAAAATACTACCACCAAATATTCCACTAGCCTGCTGATTTACTATTCCTACTAAATTTAAAGTACTAGAGACCATCAAAACACCAACTAAAGCAAAACCCATAGCTAATTCATATGAAATCATTTGCGCGGTAGCACGCACACCACCTAAAAACGAATATTTAGAATTTCCAGACCAACCAGCAAGAACTATTCCATATACCCCTAATGAAGAGATAGCAATTACATAAAGTAAACTAGCATTTACATTTGCAAAAATTAATGTTGGCGAAAGTGGAATAACTGCCCAAACTAAAAAGGCACAAACAAGAATTATTAAAGGTGCCAAATAAAACACTCTACTACTTGCTTTATAAGGTACTATCAGTTCTTTTAAAACAAATTTTATTAAATCAGCAAATGGTTGTAATAAACCTTTATAGCCAACTCTATTAGCTCCAATCCTTGCATGCATAAATGCTAATATTCTTCTTTCAGCATAAGTTAAATAAGCAACAAACAAAGTTATCGGTACAATTAAAGCTACTGCTTTTAAAAATTGCCAAATTAAATAACCAAGGTTATTACCAAAAAAGTGTTGTAGATAATCCATTCTTATTACCAGTTTAAAATTATTAGATTATATTTTACTGATTTCAATTTTATCAAAACGTCCACCAAATTCAAGTGTTTCATTATTAACTGCTAAAATCACAACAGTCTCAGGCAGTTTATCACAAACTCCAACTTTAAAATTCCTACTTGTATCTCCCTGCGTCACCACTACTTCATCATAATTTTCAATTTTCATTTTAAGGGCAAATGATTTTGATACTGCAACTGTTGGCATTTTTGCCCATTTAGTCTCTTGTAATGATTTAGCCCTTCTAGTAATACTATCAATATCATAAATTCCTTGTATACCACACCGAATAAGTGGTTTGTTATCTAGTGAGTTAGATTTTTCTACAATAAACTTTATATGCTCTATTGAATTATCAAATAAATTAGTAAATTCATTTAAATGAGTTAGTTCATTTCTTATGTCTTCAATATTATCATACTCAAACTTATCAATCCCAAGTTGATTAGCTAATACCCGAATAACTTTCCACGCCGGCTTTGCTTCTTGCAAAGGTTTATTAACTGCATTAAATTTTTGCAACTTACCTTCCATATTTATAAAAGAGCCAGGAGTTTCCGTAAATGGCACTATAGGTAATATTACATCTGCATACTCTTTCATTTTATCACTAACAAACGAAGACATTACAACAACTGTTTGAGCATGTTGTAAGGCATTTAAAGCAAGATTAGAATTATATACATCATGCTCTAATTCAGTATTAAATAATACATACGCCTTTCTTGGAGTCTCAAGCATCTGTTTAACATTCATGCCCATTTCATTTTCTCTTGCATTAGAATACGGTAGAAATCCTACTGCTTGTGCACCAACTTCATTTGCTTTTCCGGATAAAATGCCAAATGTACCATTTATATTTTTAACTAATTGATGCGCTAATAATACTAGTTTACTATAGTTTGGTAAAGATTTAAGCATTTCTCCTAACACTACGTATCCATGATGATGCACTAAACTCTGAGCAATATCCTGTGCTTCTTTTGATACTTCTACATCATCTAAATTAATATCTTTGTCCGCATCAAAACTTTGTGTTACCTTAACTATTTGTGCTAAAAAGTACTCTAATTCTCTAGGATCAACTGTAACTTGATTCTTTACCAAACAAAGTAAATCTTGTTGCATGACTCCCAAAACATTAAGTTCACAACCATTCTTTACCGCCTGACGGATACGGTGTGCTAATAATGGCTGTTCTTCACGTAAAATACTACCAATTATAAAAATAGATTTACTAGCAGTAAATTGTTTAATCTCAGAACCTAAATAATTTACCCCTTTTTGCTTGCCATCTAGATTAAAATCTTCTTGATTTAGACGATAATCTAAATTATAAACTCCAAGAGAATGCATAAGCTTCCGTAATAAATATAATTCTTCAACAGTGGATGTAGCACCAGCCAATACGCCAATAGCTTTAGCATCATAATCCATCATTACTCCATTAATGCTTTTTGCTGCATATATAATAGCAGTTTCCCAATCTACATTAATCCATTTTCCGTCTTGCTTTATCATTGGATTAACTGCACGATCTTCATGATTCAAGCCTTCATAACTAAATCTATCTCTATCAGAAATCCAACATTCATTAATTGCCTCATTTTCTAAAGGTAAAACCCTTAATACCTTACTATACTTATCAACTTGAACAATAATATTGCTACCTAAACCATCATGGGGTGCAATTGTTTTTCTTCTAGATAACTCCCAGTTTCGAGTTTTATTTTTAAATGGTTTTGAAAGTAATGCCCCGACAGGACAAACATCAATAATGTTCCCTGAAATTTCACTATCAACTGTTTTACCAATAAATGGAAGTACTTCTACATGATTATTACGATAAGCCATGCCAAGCTCTTGATAACCGCCAATTTCATCAGTAAATCTTATACAACGAGAACAATGAATACAGCGAGTCATTTCTGTTGCAACTAATGGCCCTAAATCTTTATTAGTAACTGCTCGTTTTTCTTCTTTAAAACGCGATTGTGAACGCCCATAACCAACAGCTAAATCTTGAAGTTGGCATTCTCCCCCTTGATCACAAATTGGACAATCTAGAGGATGATTAATCAATAATAATTCCATCACTCCTTTTTGCGCCTCAACTGCAAGCTTAGAACACGTTTGAACCTTCATCCCTTCAGTTATAGGTGTAGCACAAGCAGGCAAAGGCTTTGGTGCTTTTTCAACCTCAACTAAACACATACGGCAATTAGCAGCTATAGATAACTTTTTATGATAACAAAAATGAGGAATATATTTTCCTTCACGTATAGCTACTTCTAAAATAGTAGAACCTGGCTCACTACTAACTTTTTTACCATCTAATTCTAGTTCAATCATGTACTATCCTACATAAATTCTTTAGAAATTAACACCACTTGTGGTCTACTAAACATTTTTTATGTTTAATATGATGCTCAAATTCTTCTTTAAAATACTTCGTAAAACTTCTAACAGGAAATACTGCAGCATCAGCTAAGGCACAAATTGTCCTACCTGCCATCTCATTACCTATACTATCTAATAACTCCAAATCCCCTTCACGCCCTTGACCATTTTCAATTCTATGTATTATTTCATATAGCCAACCGGTCCCCTCTCTGCAAGGAGTGCACTGCCCACACGATTCTTCATGATAGAAATAAGCTAATCGCTCTAATGCTTTTACCATGCAAACATCTTCATTCATAATAATTACTGCACCTGAACCTAACATTGACCCGGCACGAGCTATAGAATCAAAATCCATTGTACATGACATAATAACATCGACTGGCAATACTGGGGCTGAAGATCCCCCAGGTATAACAGCTTTTAACTTTTTACCACCTCTCATACCACCTGCTAACTCTAATAACTCAATAAATGGTATACCTAAAGGAACTTCATAATTTCCTGGTCTATTTACATGACCGGAAACAGAAAAAAACTTAGTCCCACCATTATTAGGAATTCCTTTTTCTTGAAATACCTTTGCACTATCACGAATAATAAAAGGAACTGAAGCTAACGACTCAGTATTGTTAATTGTTGTTGGTCTACCATATAAACCAAAACTAGCGGGAAAAGGAGGCTTAAATCTTGGCTGCCCCTTCTTACCTTCCAAAGAATCCAATAATGCCGTTTCTTCACCACATATATAAGCCCCATAACCATGATGAGCATACAATTCAAAATTTAAATCACTACCTAAAATATTGTTACCTAAATATCCAGCCTTTCTAGCTTCCTCTAGCGCTTCTTCAAATCGCTCATATATTTCAAATATTTCTCCATGAATGTAATTATAACCAACACTAGCACCAATAGTATAGCCAGCAATAATCATGCCTTCAATTAAAGAATGAGGATTATATGCCATAATATCTCTATCTTTAAAAGTACCAGGCTCTCCTTCATCACTATTACAAACAATATACTTTTGCCCTTGCATTGCTCGAGGCATAAAACTCCATTTTAAACCTGTTGGGAAACCTGCCCCTCCTCGACCCCTTAAACCTGAAGCCTTCATTTCTGCAATAATCGTTTCCTGAGAAATATTTTCCGCTAAAATTTTCTTTAACGCCAAATATCCACCACGTTTAATATAACTTTCTAATTTCCAGCAATCTTTTTCTTGAGTATCTACATCTGCAAAAATCACACCCTTTTTATAAGTAGCCATTATTGCAGCTCCATTAATTTTTTATCAATTGCCTCAGGTGTCATAAAACTACACATTTTATGATTGTTTACTAAAATGACTGGCGCGTCTCCACAAGCACCCATGCACTCACCTTCCATTAACGTAAATTTACCATCAAGAGTTGTCTCTCCAAAATTAATTTCTAATTTTTTCTTTAAATATTCAGCAGAATTAACTCCACCTGATAAAGCACAAGGCAAATTAGTACATATTGTTAATTTATATTTACCCACCGGTTTTATATTGTACATTCCATAAAAGGTAGCAACTTCAAAAGCTTGCACTGGCGGTATACTTAAATAATCAGCTATATATTTTATTAATTCATTTGATAACCACCCATGCTCCATTTGCGCAATTCTTAATGCAGACATTATCGCACTTCTTTTTTGATCAGCAGGATACTTAACCAACTCTTTATCTATTTTTTCTAACGATTCTTTTTTGAGCATAATAAAACCCAATAAACTTTAATTTTATCTATCAATTTCACCAAAAACAATATCTTGAGTGCCTATAATTGCTACTACATCAGCAATCATATGCCCACGACTCATTTCATCTAACGATGCAAGATGGGCAAAACCTGGTGCTTTAATTTTTAAACGATATGGTTTATTACCGCTATCAGAGATTAAATAAATACCAAACTCACCCTTAGGGTGTTCAACTGCTTGATAAACTTCACCTTGTGGAACATGCATTCCCTCAGTAAATAACTTGAAATGATGAATCATTTCTTCCATACCATATTTCATCTTTTCTCTGGATGGAGGTGCCACTTTATAATCATCAATAATTACTGCCCCCTTATTATCCCTGAGCCATTTAATGCATTGTTTTATAATCTTATTTGATTGCCTCATTTCAGCCATTCTTACCAAATACCTATCGTAACAATCACCATTTTTGCCAACGGGAATATCAAAATTAATATCTGAATAAACAGAATAAGGTTGCTTTTTACGTAAATCCCAAGCAATTCCAGAACCACGAAGCATTGGCCCAGAAAAACCTAAATTTAACGCTCTTTCTGGCGAAACTATGCCAATATCAACTGTACGCTGTTTCCAAATTCGATTATCTGTCAATAAAGTTTCATAATCATCTATACATTTATCAAACCTATTTGCAAAATCTTCTATAAAATCTAATAAACTACCCTGACGATTACTATTTAATTTTTCTAGTTGTTTTTTAGTTTTTATCTTTGATTGTGTATACTGTGGCATTGTATCTGGTAAATCACGATAAACTCCACCAGGCCGATAATAAGATGCATGCATTCTAGCACCTGAAACCGCCTCATAACAATCTAGTAAATCTTCTCGTTCACGAAATGCATATAAAAATACTGCCATTGCCCCAATATCCAATGCATGAGCCCCCACCCATAATAAATGGTTTAATATACGCGTAATTTCATCAAACATAACCCGTATATATTTTGCCCGAATAGGTGCTTCTATATTTAATAATTTTTCAATTGCCAATACATACGCATGTTCATTACATAACATAGAGACATAATCTAATCTATCCATATAAGGCAATGCTTGCAAAAAAGTTCTATTTTCAGATAACTTTTCTGTCCCTCGATGCAAAAGCCCTATATGAGGATCTGCCCTTTGCACCACTTCCCCATCTAACTCCAAAACCAATCGCAAAACCCCATGTGCTGCTGGATGTTGCGGACCAAAATTTAGGGTGTAATTTTTAATTTCTGCCATATTGATCCTCACGAATAACTCGCGGCGTAATTTGACGTGGTTCAATAGTTACCGGTTGATAAATAACTCGCTTTTCACCTTCGTCATAAATCATTTCCATATACCCATATATAGGAAAATCTTTTCTAAAAGGATAACCAATAAAACCATAATCAGTAAGTATTCTTCTTAAATCAGGATGACCATCAAATATAATTCCAAAAAGATCAAAAGCTTCTCGCTCCCACCAATTTACTGAATTCCATATATTAATTACAGATTTTACTACTGGAAAATTATTATCTTTAGCAAACGCTCTAACACGAATACGCCAATTTTTTGTTAGAGATAATAAATGATAAACAACAGCAAACCTTAAACCAACATAGTCCTCGTGATAATCTAAATAATCAACTCCGCATAAATCAACACATTGTTCAAATTTAGTTTCAGGATTAGAATATAAATTTTGCATTACTTCAATAAGATTATCTGCATCAATAATAATTGTTAACTCATCACGATAAATCTCACTAGATAAAATTTTATCCGGTAAAATTTTATTAACTATTTCATGTAAAACTTCTACTTTTCTCATTAATTTACTCTTATTAAGAAACATCTATTTTTCTAGCAATCGTAGATTCTCTTTTAATTTTATTTTGTAATTGAATAATTCCATACAATAACGCTTCTGCTGTTGGAGGACAACCTGGAACATAAATATCCACAGGAACAATCCTATCACACCCCCTCACCACTGAATACGAATAATGATAATATCCACCACCGTTAGCACAAGACCCCATAGAAATAACCCAACGAGGCTCTGGCATTTGATCATATACTTTACGTAATGCAGGTGCCATCTTATTACATAATGTTCCCGCTACTATCATAACATCTGATTGCCTTGGCGAACCACGAAATACGACACCAAATCTATCTAAATCATATCTTGCTGCACCAGCATGCATCATTTCAACTGCACAACATGCTAAACCAAAGGTCATAGGCCATAATGAACCAGTCCTAGCCCAATTAATAATGCTATCTGCTGTGGTTGTAATAAAACCTTCTTTAAATACACCTTCTATTCCCATTCTAATGCTCCCTTTTTCCATATATATATAAAGCCCGCAATTAGAATTATTAAAAATATTGTCATTACAATAAAACCATATAAGCCCAAGCTTTTAAATACTAATGCCCAAGGAAATAAGAAAGCAATTTCTAAATCAAATAAAATAAAAATAATTGCAATTAAATAATATCTAACATCAAATTTTATTCTCGCATCTTCAAATGCTTCAAACCCACATTCATAGGGTGAATTTTTTTCACTATCTGGATTATGCCTACCTAATACCCTACCTGCAATGACCAACACGCCACCCAATATCAATGCCAATAACATAAATAAAATTATTGGAAAGTACTGATTTGCAATCATTATTTAATAATCCTTAAAATAATCTACCATTATTAATTTGCCGATATTATACTACAAATCATAAATAAAACCATAAAGTAATACTTCCCTAAATTCGTAAGTTGTAAAATAAGGTAAGACAAATTTGGAAATAAAGAAGGTTAGATGTAGTTTATAATCCTTATTAGCTTAAGATGAGGATAAAACTATGTATAAACATCTAAC
>JACCDN011085565.1_pt1 | contig 24656 bp, 14 predicted proteins | sample 7441691 | NCBI WGS metagenome assembly JACCDN01 (sample SAMN15323439, study PRJNA562643) | freshwater metagenome | isolation source: river surface water | place: USA:Blue River Watershed | collected 2017-08-16 | reverse complement strand
CACCTGTCACCTGTCACCTGTCACCTGTCACCTGTCACCTGTCACCTGTCACCTGTCACCTGTCACCTGTCACCTGTCACCTGTCACCTGTCACCTACTGATTATCTACCAGTGGTTGTGAAGCTAAGCGTTGAGACGTAGGCGTTCGCATTACTGTTTGCCTTCAAATTCAGCTTGAAGATGATGAAGTTACTTGCGCTCGAGCTTGAGAAGCTACAACCTGTCGATTCATTACCGTTAATACCGACCGATTGCCAATCATTCGCAACGGTCACCACGGTTGTTTCACCACTACCACACTGGGTAACATCACTTCCGGTACTCTTATACATTTCGTATGTTACGGCAGCGTTTGTCGTGCTGTCTGTACGAGCTACCAACTGAACCGTATCATCACTTGAGAACCCGTTGAATGTGGCAGGTAGCTGGTAAGTGACGTAGATTGAGTACGTCTGCTGTGTTGCTTGTGGGCTTGTCCAGCGGTAATAGTTCTTTGCCTCACCAGAATCACAGAGTGTTGAGTTAACTGACAACTGTGCATCGTTGCTACAGAAGTCGGCAGTCATGGTTCCGACCCCCGAACCATTTAAGACGGCGCCAGCATATTCTGGGTTTAAGTTGACGATGTTATCAGGAGCAGCACCACAGGCACCCCAGCCGTCTGCTTCGTAGCACTGGATACGTCCGGTTGATGTGTCGTAGTACATAGACCCTAAGTATGCATCATTGTTATCTGCAATTGGTGCGCCGTAAGAGCGGTCAAGTGTGAACAAAGTTGTTGGTCCACCCTTTTGACCACCACCTACTTGTACGTTACTAGAATTGTTCGTGTTCAACGTAATCTTGAGTGCGTCTATGTAGAACGTGCGGGCTCCAGATGTTGGCTGATATATAACGAGGTCAGGGTCTGAAATGCCACTACTTGGAGTCGTAACGAGACAGGTAATCTTCGTCCAGCTCGATGTTGAGAGTGTCTGAGTGTTGTAATCTGTACAAAGTTGGGCTGCGACAGGAGTACTGCTTCCGCCCGCTGGTAAGAATCCGACCGTTATATCCGTGAATGATCCACTGGCGAGTTTTGCATAGAATGTAACCAGGTATTGAGTACTTACGGTTGGCGTAATTGCCATGTTGTTTCGAACACCGAGGTTTGCTGCAGGTCCTGTTGTTGCAACCGCAACGGCACCGCTTGTATTATAGATGTTGCTTGTATCCCTCGTTGGTGTTGTTGTACCCGCACCGCCATCTGCATCATATGCTTGCCAGTTGGTACCAAGTGCACTATCGACATCACCATCGACTGCATGGTTACTGCTTGCATCAACAGTGACGCTGAAGTTATCGATATAGAAGTCGTGCTCTACAGCATCGGAGTGACGGAATATAATGGCGTTTGAAGCACCGACAGATGTTGGCGTGAATGTACAGTCAACACGTGTCCACTTGTTGTAGTAGATCGTAGCATCACTACCACATTCCACATGGGCGGTGGTGCCATCATTACTGAAGTATGTTTCGAGTGTAGTAAAGGTTGAGGTCGATGACGTGTGTCGAGCCGTATAACTTACCTTATAGCGTAGGTTTGCCGTAAGTGAGGCGGTAAGAGTATTCTTTGCACCCGTGTTTGCAGTAGAAGTTGTATTTACGTAGACCGATCCTGCTCCCGTAGCAATATTGTCACCTACAGTGGTGTAACGTGTAACTGTGCCTCCAGCAGGTGCTGCAGCCCATGCCGTAAAGGTTGAGCTTTCAGCACCACCGTTTGCTGCATATTCTGTTGCGTTATTGTTCACGGTGAACAGGTTACTTCCGATAGCTGTTTGTACTTCGAGCAATCCACCAGTAATAGCTGTGGTTGCGTCGTTTCTAATGGTAAGGCCACCGGTACCGCTTGATGCCAGAACGATTTCCGCTCCACCAGCTGTCGCTGCAGTATTGTCGTAGGCGGCTTGTAAGTCTGTTGAACTAGACGCACCGGCTGCAGTCCAACCTGTACCGTTCCAGATAAGCGTTGCTGTACTGTTCTCTTTCATATTGATTTCAACTGATGTACCAGAAAGTGAAAGGGCAAAGTCTTCTGAATTATTTACCGCTGCGACATAGAGGACACGTCCTACTACTTGACCGCCTGCAACTGGAGAAGGCACGGTAACAGTGACACCTGCAACAGTCGCATTTACTGCTATTGTGCTGTAGCTATCAACTCCAGTTACACTTCCACTCGTTGCAAAAGATTGCGTTGAACCCGAAGAGGTAAACTGCGTTGGAGCAACTTTGAGTAAGAAGTTTGTGGTGTCAGCCGTGAGAAGTGAGCTACCACCCGCACCCGATGATTCTAGAATTTGGAATGCTGTTGTAGAATCCGTGCTGTTTTGGAATAACGCTGCACCATCGACTTCAACTGCATCCGTGACGTAGAGATCGCCCGCACCGGTAGCAACTGAAGCGCCAGCCACACTAGAACCTACAAACGCTACATTCGCATTCGTAACACCAAATGAGTCTATACTATTAGCAAATAGCACCAGGCCATGATTCGATTCCGTTCCTAGATAGGCCTGGCTAAACCCAACTGCCGTGACAAGTGAAATTGTACCATCTGTTTGACGAAGACCCTCTTCATATCCAGAGTTAGAAGTAAAGATGTTGAGTTTAGCTCCAGCGTCGGTGGTACCGCCTATTGAAACATAGTCAGATGTACTATCGACGTAAAGGGTGTCAGTATCGACAACCAAATCACCATCGAGCCTCGTACGACCTGAATCAACCCACAATGAATATGCGTTTGTGATCGTCGTAGAACCGGCTTGAATAGGGGCGCCGCCAATATATGAGGTTGCCGCATTTGTTACGGTTAATGCTGATCCGCTCGTAATCGTAGGAGCGGCAAGACTGAGTAAATTGAAGCCCGTTGCTGTCGTTACTGATGTAGAGCCTGACAGGGTCGCTGTTGTTGCCGGTACGTTGATACCGTTCCAGGTTGCGCCTGCTGCAGATGCGATAGTGTTAGTTGGAGTAAACTGTACTCTACCGCTGGTCACATTAAGTGTGAGGCCGTTTGTTGTTGCAGTACTTCCTGTTACCTGTAATACAGTCCCCGTTGTGACGGCTGTTCCGGAGATATTTGCGACTGTTCCAGCAGTCGTGCTGTTTGCTGAGACGTTCAAGAGACCAACGTTGCTGGTTGAGGTGTAGTTGCCAGAGGCATTCAACGATACGATACCATTAGTTGCAATTGCACCAGTTGTAGCTGAGGTTAAGTAGAGGAGTGAACCAGAGGTAAGACCAGTGCCGGTCGAACCAACGTAAAGTGCCTGACCAGTAGTCAATGCATTGCCGTTGATGTTCTGAATGGTACCTGCAGCCGTGCTGTTTGCCTGAACGCTCAAGAGACCGACATTTGAGGTGCTGGTGTAGTTGCCAGAGGCAGTAAGCTGGATTGCACCGTTCGTAGCAATCGCGCCTGTTGTTGCAGTTGATACCTGTAAGAGCGAGCCGCTTGTTAGGCCGGTACCGGTTGAGGCGATTCGGACACCAACACCAGTAGTGAGCGCATTTCCGTTGAATGAAGCAATTGTTCCAGCAGTCGTGCTGTTTGCTGAGACGTTCAAGAGACCAACGTTGCTGGTTGAGGTGTAGTTGCCAGAGGCATTCAACGATACGATACCATTGGTTGCAACTGCACCAGTTGTAGCTGAGGTTAAGTAGAGGAGTGAACCAGAGGTAAGACCAGTGCCGGTACTGTTAACATTTATTGCGTTGCCTGTCGTAATAGAGTTCGCTGTGACATTGAGTGCATTTCCAGCCGTTGTATTAACTGAAGTTAAGTTCAAAAGGTTGCCTGCACCAGTTGTTGATGAGCCGGTGAAGTCTATAAAGTTTCCGGTAAACCCGGTCGTTGTGCCAGACTGTGTAACGCTTAGCGCAGTTGAGCTGACCTGCGATGCATTTGAAGAAGTAATAACTAGACCGTTAGCTGCAGCTGTCTGTGAAATAGTCGCTGCAGTTGCAGCTCCAGTTTGTGCAACTGCTAGAGCCGTTGCTGCGGTGCCGGTATTTGTACCGTTTACCGTTAACCCGACGACACCTGTTGTAGCTGGGGTAATAGTGTTAGCCGCAGTCGTCGTTGGAACCTGCATGAGATAGGAACCAGACGCAGGATTGGTTGTCACGGTCCCTGAGGTAGGCAGTGTTAGGCTTGTTGCACCACTCGTGGTGAAGAACAAGGTGTTCCCTGCGGTACCAAGTGGGATGACACCTGAGTTGTCTTGGATAGTTTGGGTACGTGCTGCGGTTGGATTAGTGACACTGAAGGTTGTTATATTGGTACCATCATCTGTGGAGCCTTCAAAAGAAAGCGCTGAAGTACCTTGGATACCTGCGGTGACGGTAAGATTATCACCGATAGCGTTACCGATAGTCGTATTTCCATTTACTGCGAGATTTGTTGAGGTGGTGATGTCTCCTCCAAAAATGCTGTTTCCACTTGCGACATACAGCGCATAGGCGTTAGTTAAAGTAACATTAGTACCAGCAGATGGAGCGGCAGATATATACAACGTTGCAGCGTTTGTGTACGTAACGCCAGTATTAGTAGCCGCAAATGTCGGGATACCATAGCTTGTACCGGCTGCGAACGCGACCGTACCACCAATGGCTGTTCCCGTATCTGTGTAAGTTGCGCCCGCGATACGAACCGCTATACCACTGGTACTAAATGCGCTCGTTGATTGGTTGCCTGCAACATGTAGTGTTGAGGTTGGCGCCGATGTTCCTATGCCAACTCGATTGTTCGTAGAATCAACGACAAATGAAGGTGTAGTCGAACCGGAAGGCTGTACTTGGAAGGCGGCTGTTGAGTTAGTCGTATTCTTGAAGAGTACTGCACCACCATCTGCAAAAGTTGCGATATTCGTACCGCCATCCGCTATATTCAATACATTCCCTGTGCTCGTACCGTTATTTACAGTCAACGCAACACCCGTACCACCATTTGCAGTGACAGTTGTCACGCCGCCATCAGCTACAGTAAGCACGCTAGTACCATTATCCTGTAGGACGAGAACACTTCCTGTGCTCGTTCCATTCACGTTGAGTGCTGTTGCTGCTCCTCCCTGCACGATGCTGACTGCGGTTGCTGCGGTACCACTCGTACCATTGACGGTAAGACCGACAACACTGTTTGTTGTAGGTGTAATCGTATTGGCTGCGGTAGAGGTTGGAACCTGCATGAGGTAGGAACCAGATGCTGGGTTTGTAGTAAGCGTACCACTCGTAGGCAAGGTCACATTGGTTGCACCTGAAGTGGTGAAGAATAAGGTGTTCCCTGCAGTACCGAGTGGGATGACACCTGAGTTGTCTTGGATGGTTTGAGTGTTGTCGCCTGTTGGGTTGGTAATACTCAATGTTGTTTCATTGGTATCATCACCAGAACCATCAAAGATGAGGGCTGAGGTGCCTTGGATGGCTGCGGTAATAGTTAAATTATCCGTGACTGCGTCACCAAGGGTGGTCGTACCACCAACGGTCAATGTTCCAGCCAAGTCAGTATTCGCATCGACTTCCAAATCACCCTCGACATAGAGATCATCGTCACCAGATGCGACACCTGGAGTGCCTGTGTCACCGATTCGGACGTAGCCAGTGGCATTGACCGTAAGGTTACCATCGCTGGTGATGTCATCACCGTTGACGGCAATATCACCGGTGAAGGTGGTAGTACCACTGCCCTGGAAGGTGAAGGATGGATTGGTAGTAGCATTACCGAAACTGATGTTTTCTGAGCTGTTGGTGGTATTGATGTTGATGTAGTTGTTGGTACCTTCTTGGAGGTCGAAGGCGTCAGTTATGTTGTCGGTGAGAGATGAGGTAAGTGGCGTTGAGCTACAAGTAGCAAGCTGGCTTGAACTGTTTCTACAGACAAAGGTATTGGTATCTGCGGAGCCTAGTGTGGTGATAGTTGTTAAACCTGAGACAGAGAGCGTACCGGTGATTGTTGCACCTGCCGTTGAAGTGTTGATAGCAAGTACATTTGTACCTGATGCATTCTGGAACTGGAATGCGGTTGATGAATTCGCATCACTTCTGAATGTTGAACTTCCGTATACTGTAACACCACCTTGGTAGGTATTGTTTGCACTAAATGGAATTGTTTCTGGCTTGCCCGAACTCATAGCCGTCGTCGTGTTCTGGGCGACAGCGCTGAAAACACCATTACCGTATGCAACCGATATCCAGTTTTCGTCGGCAACACTTGAACGTGAAGCCCAGTTTATACCATCGACAGAGGTCATCACTCTGTCGCCTGAACCTGACATAGAAACTGCAACGAAGATACCGTTACCAAAAGTAACATCCTGCCAGCTATTTGACGTGGCAGCATTACGAGCAGTCCATGATGTACCATTTGAAGAAGTCATGACACCAGTACCGTTTGTTGCTACTGCAACAAAAATGCCGTTACCATAGGTAACATCTGTCCACGTATTATCCACGCTTGTCTGAGTGTTCCAAGTTGTCCCGTCAGTCGATGTCATGACACGGTTACTTGTACCAGTTTGTGCCACTGCGACGAACATGCCGTTTCCATAGGTCAAACCACTCCATGTATTATCTGCGGCACTGGTGCGTGAGGTCCAGTTCACACCGTCAGGTGAAGTCATAACGCGGTTATTGGTACCACTTTGTGAAGTAGCAACGAACAGTCCATTGCCATACGCCACTTCAGTCCAAGAGTTGTTTGCAGCGCTCGTACGCATCGTCCAGTTGATGCCATCAGGTGAGGTCATGACTTGATTACTAGTGCCCGATGACGATCCGACGGCAACGAATATACCATTTCCATAGGTGACTGCTTCCCAAAGATAATCACCTGCACTCGTGCGTGTGGTCCAGTTAATGCCATCTGGGCTTGTCATAACTCTGTTGCTTGTGCCGCTAGATGCAACGGCGACGAACAAGCCATTTCCATAGGTCATGCTATTCCATGGAGCGGAACGAGCCGCTGTTCTACTTGTCCAAGAGGTACCTTTACTTACAACGTCACCGACGACCTCAAATGTGCCCTGTGGTGCCGTTGTACCCACCCCAACTCGATTGTTCGTAGCATCAACATACAACGTATTTGTATCTACGGTGAGATTACTGCCAATCGTTTGGCTACCAGCCACTGCGAGAGTACCAGAACCAAGGAAGTTATAGCTCGGATTAGTTGTGGCGTTACCAAAGCTGATGTTCTCTGAGCTGTTGGTGGTATTGATATTTATGTAGTTATTGGTACCTTCTTGAACATCCCACACGTCTGCCGTGTTATCGGCAAGTGTAGAGCTTAGATAGCCTGTTCCACAGTTATTTAGTGTGTAGAGACAGAATGTATCAGCGACGCCTGATGTGTTTGGAATTGAGATGGTAGCAGAGCCTACTGTTTGCGCAGATGCTGAGATGGACACACCGAATGCGTTGGTTGAGTTGAGTAAGGTTACGACGCCGTTTGTACTTGATGATGTGCCAACGGTGACTGAAGCACCTTGAACGGCTAGTGTTGAGCGAAGCGTTGCTACGCCAAGTACATCCAATGTACCATCTGCTTCTAAGTCACCTTCTACATATAAATCGTCGTCACCTGAGGCAGTTGTAGGCGTGCCACTGTCCCCTACTCTGACGTAACCTGTTGCGTTCAAGGTAAGGTTGCCATCAGACGTGATGTCGTCGCCATTGACAGCGAGGTCGGCAGTAAGAGTGACGTTTCCAGTAACATCTAAGGTGCTCCCAAAAGTTTTTGCACCTGCAAAGGTTTGCGACCCCGTGCTTACCAATCCCGAGTAGGTTGCATCTGCGGTCTGGAGATAGATCGCATTGCTTGAGATAACCGCGCCGTCTGCGCTCTTAGTTTGGCTGTCTATCGTGCCGACTGTGTTTACGACACTTCCACTGAGTGAAATTGTTGTTACCCAAGCAGAACCATTCCACATGAAGGCGTTGCTTGCACCGGAGGCAATGACGCTACCGTACATGGTGAAGCTTGCTGAACCGACGTTATTCACATAGACGATTCGACCTGCAGTGGTTGTGGTCGGAGATGGCAATGTGAGTGTCTGACTTGCAGTTGTTTGGTTGACATTAAAGGTCGTAGCACCGTCTACGGTGGAAGCAGCTGATCCGATGTTACCACCGGTCGCTTTATCGGTAATGGCAACTGCCGTATTTAAGGTTGCCCCAGCATTCGTAAAGGTATCGCCATTCGTTACCGTAAGCCCGCCACTTGCGGTTATAAGACCGGTTACGCCCAGCGTGCCCCCAATAGTCGCATCATTCGTCACATCAAGTGCCGTGCCGCTTCCTGTCAGGCTAACACTTCCCTGAATAGTGGTCGCTGAGCCGGCATTACCTATCGTCAGGTTTTCTGCGTTCGAGGTACCTAACAAAATTGCCCCCACTGTTCCCGTCGCCGTCCCCACATCAATAGAGATGTCACCTGAGTCACTGGTAGCGCCTAATGCATTACCACTGGTGATGTTAACGTCATCAGAGTCAGTGCTGGCTGCATTGGTAGAGCTTGATGCAACATTGCTTGCTCGGAGTGCGTATGGTACTGCAGTGAGTTTGAATCGTGGGGTCATTTCACTATCTGCAGGAGTACAAGCTCCGAATGAGCAAGAGCCCGTACCACGAATGGTCATACCAAGGTAGAGATCTTCTGACCAGTCAATACTACTTGGGAAGGCAGTACCACCTGAGGTGGTATCACCAAGATAGACAGAGTAGTAGCCATTTTGGATAGTGACAGGGTTACCCCCTTGGTTTGTTCTGGTTTCTGTCCATTGGCTTGAACCACCTGAGCTGACATAGTAGAGATTGAATTGGACGTTATAGGTACCATCAGCAACCAAGTCACCAGAAGCATTCAAGAGACGGCCTTGGAAGTTGAGGGTGTTGGAGGTGGCTGCTTGGGCAGAGCCCGTTGATAGCTGAAGCATACTCGCAAAAGATGCTCCAGCTATCAGTAAGACACCAAGCAAGCTCAATACTCGGGCGCATGAGATTGAGCTTGCACGATGTCTTACCGTGCTAAAACGAGTCCTAAGCCGACTCAGCGCTCGGGCGCATGAGGCTGAGTCGGCACTAGACTCGTTCATATAAATATCAAAAGAGCTCAGTAACCGGGCGCATGGTACTGAGCTCTTTAAATACTTATATAGGTTTAAAACGACAGCAAGGGATAGCATAGCCATCCCTTGCGTACCTTTATAAATAAGTACGTGTTTGTATTTGTATGTGAATTTATTTTTCATGTGTTGCCTATTTTTTGAGCAACACAGAAGTCAGAAAACTGCGAGATTTTCCGACACTGCGCCCGTCTTTGGTGTACTTTTACACCTTAGACTCCCACAGTGTACAACAAATGTGTTCATGAGTACAATACGTTTATGGTTGATTTATTGGAGTTTTCCACAAGGTTGGTTAGTAGTGAGCGGTTGGCTGTAGGCAGTAAATAAATCCAGTGCACCTCATATTGAAAATGGTATAGTAACAAACATGAATTCAAATGGTAACTTTAAGGACTTACAGGTCTGGATTAATTCGAAACAGCTTGCAGTTGAAATCTACGAATTATGTAAAAAATTACCCAAGACAGAAGAATATGGATTATCTTCTCAAATGCAGCGTGCTGCAGTCAGCATTCCTTCGAACATCGCCGAAGGACATCGAAGGCAAGGTGTCAAAGATTTTCAGAGATTTCTTTCAATAGCTACTGGATCCGCGGCTGAACTCGAAACACAGCTATACATCTGTTCAGATATATACAAAATAGACTTAACCCGATATATTGAAGAAGTAATAACGATACAAAAAATGCTATTTGGCTTGAGGAATAAACTCAATTAAAAAGAGTCGAGCTTGCCTGCTCGACTCACTGTGAACCGCCTACTGCCAACCAACTACTTAATAGTCGTGATTTGGATCTTTGAGAGCTGTTGGCGGTGTCCACGGCGGGTATGTACGCGCTTCTTTGCCTTGTATCGCAAAGCGATAACTTTGTCGCCTTGCAAACTATCTAGAACTTTTGCGCTTACTTTTGTCGCTTCCAGTTTCTTACCATCAACTACAGATTTATCGCCATCAACGATCATGATTGGCGTAAAGTCTACGGTTTTTGCGTCACCAAGCGAATTCACAACAATTTCATCGCCTTCAGCGACAAGGTGCTGCACTCCACCGGCCATAATAATTGCTTTCTTCATCTTATGAACTTTCACTTTTCTTTACTTTAAATCAAATTTTAGCATGTTGACCTCTGTTTGTAAAGCCCCGTATCACACGCGTGAGAGAGATACTTTGACCATACACCCTTCGAGCTTCTTCTCCGTAACAAATGTTGCACTTTCTCCCAGAGGTTCGAGTGACGTTGCAAGTGTTTCTGATGTGATGTACTCCGAAAATGAACGTAGCGAATCAACAATAAGCTCATCGGTACTCTCTATTGATAGCTTTATACGGTCATCCACTTGTAAGCCAGCGTCTTTCCGAGCCTGTTGTACCGCTCTGACAAGCTCCCTCGCTACGCCTTCGTGTCGCAGATCATCAGTAAGGTTAGTATCTAAAACAAGCTCATAAGCGTCGCCTTCAAGCCATTCAACTTCTTTTACGTTCAATTCCTCGCACATGATATCGAGATATGCTTGTTTTTCAGGTCCTAGATCTGCGGAACTTCTAACCGTTAACTTCGCGAGTGGCTGGCGTATCTTGATGCCATGTTGTGAACGGAGAGCGAGCCCCTCGTTTACGACACTACGGACACTGTCCATTGCAGCAACAACCAGCTCGTTTACATGCCCCACTTCTGGCCAGTCTCGCAAATGTACTGATTCCCCGCCCGTTAATTTCTGGTAGAGCTCTTCAGCTAAAAATGGCGTAAAAGGCGCTAAGACATGGGCTAGCTGAACCAAAACATAATGCAGAGTTCTGTACGCATTTTGTTTGTCTTTGTCATCATCAGACTTCCAGAATCGTTTGCGCGAACGGCGCACAAACCAGTTACTTAAATCGTCAATAAACGGCAGTATTTGTCGAGATGCCATCTGTAATTCATACTCTTTCATTGATTTTTCAACAACATTTATCATTGTGTGAGTTTTTGAAATAATCCATTGGTCAAGCACGTTTGGGCAATCACGTAATGGATCATCAATTGAGCCGTCCCATTCCCATGCATCCACGTCCGCATACATGGTGAAGAAATCGTAGACGTTCCAAACCATAGCTAGCTTACGAGATATATCTGCGACATCCTTATCAATCAGCGAGAAGTCCTCGCCATTCATAAGCGACGAGCTCACAAACAAGAACCGAAGCGCGTCCGCACTATACGTATCCATCACTTCATTCGGATCGGTATAGTTTCCGAAACTCTTGCTCATCTTACGGCCGTCGTTTCCGGCCATGGTACCCGTCGCGATCACGTTCTTAAAAGAAGAGGTATCAAACAAGCCAACACTCACCACGTGCATGTAATAAAACCATGCGCGAGCTTGAGCTATGTATTCAACGATAAAGTCTGCAGGATAGTTTTTTTCAAATGTTTCGACGTTTTCAAACGGAAAATGGAACTGTGCAAATGGCATACTGCCTGATTCAAACCAACAGTCCATCACTTTTTCTATTCTCTTATACGTGACATTATTTATTGTAAACGTCACATCATCTATCCAAGGACGGTGATAGTCTTCAAGCTCGATCCCTGAGAGTTCTTTCAACTCGGCATAACTGCCGATGACCTTAATGTGCTCTTTGCCTGATTCATCAGTTCCCTTCCATACAGGCATGGCCGTTGCCCAGAAACGATCCCTACTTAAGTTCCAGTCAGGAGCAGATTCAATCGTCTTCTCAAATCGTCCGTGCTTGATATGATCGGGATGCCAGTGGATATTTCTATTCTGTTCAAGCATTTGCGATCGCTGCCCGTCTATATCCATAAACCAGCTCGGAACAGCACGATACATAAGCTTGGTATTACATCTAAAACAGTGTGGGTAGCTGTGCTTGATATAGTCAATCTTTATCGCGATGTCACGGGCAAGCAACTCTTTTGCAACTTGCTTGTTTACATCCCATACATTGCTCCCAATCCATTCACCGAGTGTATAGATACCATTTTCATCAGTCGACATGACCCATGGAATATCGTGTTGTTTCGCTAAGACATAATCATCCTCACCATAAGCTGGAGATTCGTGTGCGATACCGGTACCATCTTCATCTGTGACAAAGTCTGCATGCCAGACTCTGAACGCATTCTTATGGTCAAGCTCTAAGCCAAACGGCTGTTCATACTGTAATCCAACGAGCTCTGAACCGTCCAATTCTCTACCTAATGTGTACTCTAGCGGCTGGTGTTTTTCGTCGGTCATTACCTTTTTGTACAAATTTTTTGCCATGATTAATATTTGGTTTTTATATGTAATTTCAACATACTTTATTGATTTATTTACAGCAATAGCACTGTTAGATGGGAGGGTCCAGGGTGTTGTAGTCCACGCAACCAAATACACTTCACCATCAGCCTGCCCAGTACCAGAGGCACTGGCACTGCTGATTGTGGCGGACTGCTTTGTTGCCGATTGCGATACTCCCTTCGCCGTATGGATATACGGCTTGGTGCGTTTCTCACCGTCGCCTTGCACTCCATCCACTGAAGTAGTATTTGGATGAGTCTGGTAGTTTTTTAATCTGAATTTAACGAAAACACTTGGATCGGTGTCGTCCTGATAGCTGTTATCCATAGCAATTTCGGCTTTAGATAACGGGGTTGCATCACGCGTACAGTACATGAGGACTTTTTCACCCTCATAGATTTTGCCTTTCTCATAGAGTGTCTTAAAGGCCCACCAGACAGACTCCATATATTCTTTATCCATCGTTTTATAGGCGCCGCGGAAATTGACCCACCGACCTATACGGTCGATTGTATCTTCCCAAAGATTGCCCGTTTGGACCATGTTATCTCGACACGTCGTTATGTACTCTTCGAGGCTAATCTTTGTACCGATGTCGCGTTTATCCTTGATATCTAGCTTCTTCTCAGTGAATACTTCTGCTGGTAGCCCATGACAGTCCCAACCCCACACACGCTCAACACGCTTCCCTTGCATCGTCCAGAAGCGTGGCACGACGTCTTTGACCACTGAGCTCAGTAGTGTGCCATGATGCGGAACACCGGTGATAAAAGGAGGCCCATCGTAAAAGACATATTTATTCTGTTCCGAACGCATTTCGACTGATTTTTCGAATATTTTGTTCTGTTTCCAGTACGTAACGATATCTTTTTCGTACTCGATAGCCTTACGCCTGCTTCCTGATTCGAATTTCACGGTTCTTACAGCCCTTTCTTCTTAAAATAAAAAAATCTCAGCATTTGCCTTGCTGAGAGTCATCTATCGAATCATACGATTAGAGACGGTACCATCTCAAACTTTCACTTAATCTTATCTTTTACGCAGATTCACGAAGGGTTCTACGAACGGTTTCCCGATTTTCTTCCCTATAGCTTCATGATTGATAGTCATATATTCGTCTATGGTGCTACGAAATGCTTACTGAGTATTTTACACCGATACGCTATGGTAATCAATCACGGCACCGGCAACTTCATCAATGAGTGGTAGCGGTAAGCCTTCCCACATGCCTAAAACACGCCCGTCTACCGCTGTAGCAATGATTGCAGGGTATTGCGTGACCCCATAAAGTGACGCCTCGGCAGCTCCATCACGAGTATCAAGATCGAATTCTTCAATCGCTTTATCGGGATAACGACGACGCATCATCTCAATGAATTCATACATTGGACGTGCATGTTCGCTATTACGTCGATATAAGGCCACCAATCTCATAAGAAAAGTGTACCACTATTGGGGAAATATGAAAAAGGAATATGAAATATGGGAGGTGAGGAGTTAGGGGTGATAGGTGACAGGCGATGAGTGAGGGGTGAAAGACAGTAGGTAGTAGGTAGTAGGCGGTTAGTGGTTAGGGGTTGGAATTGATGGGTAATGCTCGTGTGTACAAGAGTGTTATTATTGAGAGCTCGCAAAGATTATTTACCTTTGCCAAATCTCAAGTCATGAGGGAGGACCGTAGCTCGAGAGCGTCGGTTTATTCCGGCGCCCCGCGTGATGAGAGGAGGGTCTCCCCTCCTCTCATAGTGTTCAGCTACAGCCGGTGGTGGAGCCACATGTCGTACAGACGTAACAGCTACCGGCTTTTTGCGTCTGGTTGCCACAGTTATAACACATCGGTGCATGCGAAGCATTTGCACTTTGAGAAGTGTTATTTTTCTTTTCTGTTGTCGTATTCGCTACAGGTGATGTAACGACAGTTGTTTCTACTGGTATCTCAACCGGTTGCATTTGAACCGCTGGAACTTCCGGTACATCGACCAATGTTGTTTGTTCGAGTGGCATATCCTCAAACGAAGCAAGACCGAGCTCTAGACGATCATCAAAGCTTAAGTAATTGATAGCAAGTCTGCGGAAAATGTAATCTACCAATGAAGTTGCGGTTCGTATCTCACTGTCATCTGTTATGCCTGATGGAGCAAACGAGATACTGGTTAAGCCCTTGATATACACTTTGAGTGGAACGCCATGCTGTAAACCGTAGCTGACTGAGCGAGCAAACGAGTCCATGAGCCCTGAGAGCGTTGAACCCATTTTGGCGACATCGATGAAGAGCTCTCCAGGGCGACCATCTTCATATTCACCGACAATCAGGTAGCCATGACAATCTGCTACGGTGAATGAGAATGTCTTAGAATTTCGAACTCTTGGCAGTGGCTGACGTGCTGCATACCCGCCAGTTACTACAGGGCTTACAACGACCTGTGGCTGAGCAACAGGCGCTTCGGTCTTCTCATCTGAGCCTTCTTTCTTTGCCATGGAAAGAGGCTGAGCAACCTTACAGTTGTCTCGATAAATGGCAACCGCCTTTAAGCCCAACTTCCATGAGTCAAGATGCAATTGTTCGATATCTTCTACCGTTGCACTCTCCGGCATATTGACCGTTTTACTGATGGCGCCAGAGATAAATGGTTGCACTGCGCCCATCATCTTAACGTGGCCAAGGTAGTGGATAGCGTTATCACCCATTGAACAGGCAAAGACATTCACGTGCTCTTGCTTCAACGCTGGAGCTCCAAGAATAGTTTTCTCTGTATCGATATAAGCAACGATTGCATCAACTTGGTCCTTTGAATAGCCCAATACAGTCAGCGCTCGTGGCACGGTCTGGTTGACGATGCTCATCATGCCCCCACCGACCAACTTCTTCATCTTAACGAGGCCGAGATCTGGCTCAATACCAGTGGTATCACAATCCATCATGAGACCAATTGTGCCGGTTGGCGCTAGTACGCTTGCCTGTGCATTGCGTACGCCGTATTTCTTACCAAGTTCGACTGCGTTATCCCACGCATCTGCTGCTGCACTTAAGAGCTCTTCAGAGACAAGTGTTGGATTAATCTGTGAGACCGCGTCACGATGCATTTCAAGCACATGTTGCATATTGGCTTTGTCTTTTTGATAGCCCGCGAATGGTCCGACTCTTTTAGCAAGCTTCGCGCTCGTTGCATATGAATGTCCAGTGAGTAGTGCTGTTATAGCGGCAGCTTGGGCACGTCCTTCTTCAGAATCATAAGGTAACCCTTGTGCCATAAGAAGTGCGCCAAGATTTGCGTAACCAATACCAAGCTCTCGGTATGCCTTTGCATTTTTTGTAATATTAACCGTTGGGTATTCTGAATACCCTACAAGTATTTCCTGAGCAGTAAAAATGAGCTCTACGGTGTGCTTGAATGCGTCAACATCGAAGGTGCCATCGTCACGGAGATATTTCAATAGGTTAAGGCTCGCCAGGTTACATGCTGAGTTGTCGAGGTGCATATATTCAGAACATGGGTTTGAGCCGTTGATACGACCGGCATTTGGGGTCGTGTGCCATTTATTGATGGTGGTATCGAACTGCAAACCTGGATCAGCACATTCCCACGCGGCTTCTGCTATTTGCCGCCAGAGATTTCGAGCTTTCATTGTCCGTACAGTCTTACCCGTAGTCACCGCTCGGAGATCCCAGTCTTCATCGTTTACTACTGCTTCCATAAACTCGTCGGTAACGCGGACCGAGTTGTTGGCATTCTGATACTGAATAGAGAACGAGTCTTTACCGTCAAGGTCCATATCAAAGCCGTTGTCTCGTAGCACACGAGCTTTGCGCTCTTCTTTTGCCTTGCACCAAATGAACTCTTCAACATCAGGGTGGTCGACATTTAATATGACCATTTTCGCAGCGCGGCGTGTTTTACCGCCACTTTTTATGGCACCTGCTGAGCTGTCTGCTCCACGCATGAAGCTAAGTGGACCTGAGGCTGTTCCGCCACTTTGGCTTAAGCCTTCTGCAGAGGAGCGAATGGCGCTCAGATTGATTCCAGAGCCAGAACCTCCCTTAAAGATCATGCCTTCTTCGGTATACCAGTTCAATATTGATGCCATTGTATCTTCAATACCTAGGATAAAACATGCGCTCGCTTGTTGCGCGCGCTCAGGAGCACCAATATTAAACCAAACTGGCGAGTTGAATGCAGCGCGTTGAGTAGCAAGGATATACTTCAACTCTTCGCGGAATGTCTCTGCTTCTGTGTCGGTCTCGAAATATCCTTCTTGAATACCTTGACGCGTTACGGTGTCGACCACACGATCAATAAGCTGTTTGAGAGAGGCTTCACGTTGTGGGGTACCGGGAGTGCCTGTAAAGTATTTTTGCGCCACGATATTAACCGCGTTTAGAGACCACCCTTCAGGTATTTCAACGTCTCGCTGTTCAAAGACATTTTTGCCGGTCATCGGGTTTGCGATGATTGCGTCTTTTTTTGTCCACTTGATATTGTCGTACCCTAACGTCCCGGGCTTGGTAAAGCGCCGTTCAATCGTCAGGCTTGCTGTTTGAGACATGTTGTATACCCTCACTTCTTATTTTTATTTAGAGTCAGACAAAGCATCCTCTTCTCTCTCATAAAGAGGTGGCTTATACTAGCTCCCGCCGCGGAACAGTTATGGACTGTTTCGCAAAGGCAACCAGTATCAATCTTTGCGTTGTTTCATTTTCGACAGCTCTTTTTCAAAGCTGGCCAGATCTTTGAAGCGACGGTACACGCTTGCGAAACGTACATACGCAACTTCATCTATCTGGGCGAGGCGGTCAATGATTTCTTCACCGATACGCCTCGAAGGGACTTCTGAGTCACCGCATGCATATAGGGCCTGCTCTACTTCGCTGACTAGCTTTTCAATCTGAAGACTAGTTACCGCAGTTTTCTCACAAGCTCTATAGAGACCAGCCAATAGCTTTTCTCGGCTGTACATTTGGCGTGTGCCGTCATTCTTTACGACGATGAGTTGCGGTTTTTCTATCCGCTCATAAGTCGTAAACCTAGTTTGACACTCGATGCATTCACGTCGACGCCTGATCGATTCACCATCTGCCACTTCTCGTGACTCGATGACTTTCGTATCTGCTGCTTGACATTGATTGCAACGCACCTTCTACCCCTCTCTATTTTCTATTTTTGTAAGGTACTTATCCTATATGTAGCGCTCACACTGATATAGTAACGCTATAGGTAGTGCCTTCGCAATGCTTTTTTGGTTGTAATTTTCGTAACGCTTACGCTCACTCTTCCTCTGTTTTTTCTTGTGTTTTATCGTTTTTATTTCGTTTGAATCGTCTTAAAAATGACGGTTTCTCTAGCTCATCTTCAAGCTGGTGGTCATCGTCATGGTGCCGAGAAAAGAGCCCGCCACGCTTTGGTTCGTCCTTTTTCTCTTCGTCTGGGGATTGGTCGGTTGAATCCTTATCTTTGTTATCCTCATCTTGATCATCAGTACTCGCATCCATTGACCAGATACTTGCTACCGTAGCTCCATTATCTTCGTGGCTATCAAGTGAGCCAAGATTGAGTGATGGAGATTCACTATCTAGGTCCATATCGACATCGTGCATATCAACATCGTGATCCCGTTCGTGCATGGTCATCCTAGGTTCAGTTTCGCGCTCTTCTTCTACGGGCTCGTCTGCAATGTAAGAAGCCTTCGGTTGAGGTGTTCGTGTGAAATAGGATGCATCAAAGCCAGTTGCCACTACGGTGACGATAATCTCGCCATTTACTTCGTCGCTTATTGTTGCACCAAAAATGATATTTGCACTTGGATCGGCGGCGGCAGTAATCGTTTCAGCGGCTGCGTTAATCTCATGCATCGACATGTCGCTACCACCGATGACATTAAACAAGACCCCTCGAGCACCATCTATAGAAACTTCGAGAAGTGGAGATTCGATAGCTTGTTTTGCTGCTTCAACTGCTCTGTTCTCACCTGCTGCTCTGCCGATACCCATAAGTGCGCTCCCGGCGTCGCTCATAACCGCTTTGACGTCAGCAAAGTCAAGATTGATCAATCCGTGAACCGTAATTAGATCTGATATACCTTGCACGCCTTGTCGAAGTACATCGTCTGCGACTTTAAATGCCTCGAGCAAAGGCGTCTTGCGATCTATGGTCTGCAGTAGCCTATCATTAGGAATTGTGATTAAGGTATCGACGTGGTGAGAAAGTCGCTCTATTGCACCTTCCGCATTGGCTTTGCGCTTTTCACCCTCAAAGGCAAATGGTCTCGTTGCGAAACCTACAACAAGAGCACCGCATTCTTGAGCAACTTCTGCTACCACATGACCTGCACCACTTCCGGTACCACCACCAGCACCAAGCGTCACAAATACCATATCTGCGCCATCTAGGGCTTTTTTAATTTCGTCTCGCGATTCTTGAGCAGCTTGTTCTCCAACGGATGGATCAGCACCAGCTCCAAGGCCTTTCGTCGTATCCTTACCAATATGTATTTTTACAGAAGCTTTTGAATAATGTAGTGCTTGTGCATCAGTATTAACAGCGATAAATTCAACGCCATCAACACCTGACTCAACCATACGGTTGACGGCAGCACCACCGGCACCACCTACACCTACCACTTTAATGCGGGCAAAGGTTTCTATGGCTGGGGCGACTTGGGGCATGGTTTTCTATTCTCCTAGCGTGATTATGCATTCAGTATAACGAGCCTACCTCTATCATGCAACAGGTGCACAATGATTACACTCAGTATTATATGTCCTTGAGTATTGTCATGCGTCAGCGTTTTTTAAAGCGCTTAAAGAGTGAACTAATATTGTCGACGACTCCGCTGTAATCATTCGGATGTCCTACCGCATGCTGTCCATCTAGGAGCATATCGAGTAACATTAAGCCGATTGGTGTGGCGAAGGTAATATTCTCACTAACATCAGCAAGGCCACTTAACTCTTGTATCTTTCCAATACGCGCTGGTAGCTCTAGTTTTTCGCGGGCAAAATCTGCAAGATCTTTGATGTGAGCTGTCCCGCCTGTAAAAATAATACCGCCCGGGAGTTTACGCGATTTGCCGATACGTTTTAGTTCTTTATCTATCAGTTCAAAAAGCTCCTCGATACGAGCCTCTATGACCATGTGTACTTCGTCGGCATCAAAGGTGTGCTGGTGTTTATCAATGATAACTGAGTATGTGGCCCGTGATGGTTTTGCAAGTGATGCAAACTCAACTTTAACGCGCTCTGCGATATCTAAGTCAGTTTTTAAACCTATAGCAAGATCATTGGTGACATGCATGCCACCAACGGGTATAACGGCAACGTGTTGTACTTCACCATCTTCAACTACAACTAAATTAGTTGTACCAGCGCCAATATCAACTACAGCCGTTCCCGCCTCTTTTTGCTGACGAGTCAGCACCGCCTCAGCAGATGCGAGGCTCGACACTGTACGATGCTTGATGACTAATGAACTCTTCTGAGCAGACGTCTCAAGTAGTTTAATATTTGGTGTAGACGCGGTTACGATATGCGTATCGACCTCTAGACGTACACCCTGCATTCCGATAGGGTCTTTAATATTATCTTGTCCATCAAGCCGGTAAGCCTTCGGGAATACTTGAATAATTTCTCGATTGGCTGGTAGTTGCATAACTGCGGCGGCTTCTTCAACACGCATCCTATCATCAATGGTGATTTCTCGATTTGCTGCACTAATAGCGATAACACCCCGAGAATTAAAACCTTGTACATGTGCACCGTTGATGTTGATTGTTGCACTTGTAATATGACGACCAGATAACCGTTCAGCATCTTGGAGAGCATTTGTAATCGCCACAGCAACCTCATCGGTATGCGCAACCACTCCACGTCTCATACCGGTGTTTTCAGCTTCGCTGAAACCAATAATCTCAGGTCGGCCAGCTTCATCTACCGTTCCAACTACAACTCGTACTTTCGATGTCCCAACATCTACACCGACGAAATGCTGTGTTGCATGAGTTTCACGCATATGACTTTTACCTAATGGTCCTTTCAGAGGTGTAATGCTGTGTTTGTTTGTTTTGATAGTCGATCATCAGTGCTATTACCTTATACATTATTTCGGCTAAACTCTATTGCAGTATATCGCTATTGGTTACGTAACTGCAAGGATTTTGGATAATAACGAGGTATAGAGTGAGGGGTGACAGGTGAAAGGTGATGGGTAGGTAAAGGGTGACAGGTGATGAGTTAGGGGTGAGGGGTGATGGGAGGCCAGCCAGGGGTGATGAGTAATAAGTGAGGAGTGAGGGGTGAGGGGTGGGTAGTTGGCAGTTAGCGGTTAGTGGTTAGTGGTTGGAAGTCAGTGGTTAGCGGTTAGTAGATGGTGGTTAGTGGTTTGCGGAGGTTTTTCGGAAGAACTAGGAACGAGTTAGGATTTCGCAGCCATCGTGGGTGACAAGTATCGTATCTTCAAAATGAGCAGATTGAGAGCCGTCACGAGTACGGATAGTCCAACCATCCGGGTCTATGACGACACGCCACTCACCAAGCGTGGCCATAGGTTCGATTGCTATAGTCATACCTTCTTTTAAGATTGAACCACTCCCCTTGAAACCATAATTTGGTATTTCTGGTGGTTCATGTAAGTCGTGACCTACTCCATGCCCTACAAGTTCACGGACGATACCTAGTTGTGCCTTATCAAGGACGGATTGTACGGCGGCACCGATATCTCCAGTACGCGCACCCGCTTTTACGGCACCAATACCGGCATCAAGCGATCGAAGTGTCTGCATAACGAGCTCTTGTTCTCTTTTTGTTCGCGGTGTCGCGCCAACGATAACGGTACGTGCAGCATCTGTAATCATGCCGTTATAGCTCACACCAAAATCAAAACTAACAATGTCGCCGTTTTTAAATGGAACGTCGTCAGGAATACCATGAACAACCGCGTCGTTGCGTGAAATACAAATGCTCGCCGGAAAATCTGGCGTCCTTGGACCGCCTGATACTCCTATAAACACCGGCTTTGCACCCAGGCGCTTAAGTTCGCTCTGAGCATATCTGTCAATTTCAAGCCCTGTCATACCTTCAACGACGAGGCCTTCGATGCTCGCGAGAATCTGAGCCATGATACGACCACTCGTGCGTATTGCTTCGATTTCTTTTGGCGTTTTAGGTCTCATGCTTTGTGTATGCCGAGCTCAGTTACAGCCTTCGTAATGCGCTCGCGTACTTCGTCTTCTGAACCACTTCCATCTATAAGCGGAGATGGAATGCCGAGCTTTTCATAATATTCAAGAATTGGAAGTGTTACGCGCCTATATTCATCAAAACGTCGCGTGAGTGCTTCTTCGGTATCATCTGGTCGCCCGCGTTTCATGAGTCGTTCAATAGCGATTTCTTTCGGTACGTCAAGGTGAATGATGCATGAAATTGGGGTACCATTTTTTTCTACAAATTGTTCAAGCCACTGTGCTTGCGCAAGCGTACGAGGAAATCCATCAAGTATAATCTGTGATTCGTTCATAAGTTCCTTCAAGATAGGTTCGACGATTTCGTACAACTCTTCATCAGTTAAAAGTTCGCCACGTAGCATACGCTGACGCTTCTCGCCACTGATATGCATTCGTAATAGCTCGCCTGTAGAAATCCACGGAAAACCGAGCAAATCAGATAAATGCTTTCCCTGTACACTCTTGCCAGCACCCGCTACACCGATAAATAGAATCATGACACTCTCCCTTATCCTTGTACTAGTTGTTTGACGACCTTCGCAACGAGTCCGCCATCCGCTGTCGGAGCACTCGCCTTCACTTCGCCGATTATCTTACCCATGTCTTTTATAGTCACCTCGCTCAGGCCTAGGGTCTGTATAACCTTGTCGACATGCTCTTTGATTTCAGCCTCGCTCATTTCTTCTGGCAAATAGCTTTCGATAATATCTAGTTGAAATTTTTCATAAGCACTACGTTCGGTCTCTTGTGCTTGATCATACAGCGCAATCGCATCTTTACGAGCTTTTGCTTCTTTTTTCAATACTCCCACTATCTCAGGGTCTGACAAACCACTTTCGCGTTTTCCATCAGCGACCTCTTTGTACAAGACTGCACTCTTAATACCACGCAGTGCTTCTACAAATTGCTTATTACCCGAGAGCATAGCTGCTTTCAGGTCACTATCTATGGTCGCTTTGAGCATGGGCTATTTTCCGAGTCTAATTTTCTTGAATTTCTGTACTTTACGCTCTTTGCGGATAATTGCCTTTGTACGGCGGTCTCGCTTGCTGAGCGGTTTCTCAAAGAATTGTGCTTGTTTTGCTTCTGCAAGAATACCGGATTGCTGAACTTTGCGCGTAAAACGGCGCATTAAGTTTTCCATCGGTTCTTTTGCATCTTTTTTCGTTACTTGAATCATAGTTGACATTCTACCTGAAAGTGACCCCTTATGCAACCGTGATTAGGCTAGAGGCCTTGTTGGCGTTTTTGTGCTGCGCGTTGAGACTTTAGAACAATACTTTGCAACTCTTTAAAAATGAGAAAATGCTTATTCGTGTAATAGACCTTTGTGTTTCCCTGTTTTTCAGAGATTAGAAAACCGACTTTTTCAAGCTTCTTAAGCTCCCTCTGTATATTTCCAGCGTCTTCTTTGATGAGTTTTGCAAGTCCACGAACGTGCGTCTTGAAATCTGGATATTTCGAATAAACGACAACTATTTTCCTGCGTACTCGTGATGTGATGAATGTATCTAACATAAGCCTTTTATTGTTATTAGAACAACGTAATAGCTTTGAGTATAGCCGGATTTTTTTAAAGATGCAAGATAACTTTTCATAAAATGGTGACATAAGATGAGATACTAGTTCTATGTACTACTATGAGGTTACATTGGGGGTTGCTCGACATTGGAAACAGCCCGTTTACACCTATAGCTCAAATGAGGAGATAGGCATTTCAGCACTCGTGTACGTTCCATTTGGACCACAACGGATGCTGGGCGTTGTTGTAAAGCGTACAAAAAAGCCCGCCTTTGAAACAAAGCATATTTTAGCGATAAGTGGCATAAATATGTCTGAAGCAACCTTAAAGTTTTTGGTTTGGTATGAGGCATATTACGCTCTCGCACCGAGCCAGAGTACCGCGCAGCTACTTCCTGATTATCTGACTAAAAAACCACAGACTACTTCATTCAGTGGTCAATGGTCGCCTGAGATACCCCTCCCTATAACCGATGCTCAATCAGAAGCAATCTCTGCTATAACGAGCACCTCAAAACCAACTGTACTGCACGGCATTACAGGATCTGGCAAAACACGTATCTATCTTCATCTGATTCGTAGCCAGCTTGAAATGGGCAAAAATGCATTATTACTTGTACCTGAAATAGCACTCACCGCTCAACTCATAATTGAGTTGCAGAAATTAGCACCGACACTCGTTTTTCATTCGCAACTTACGGATGCAGAACGCTCGAAACTTTGGTATACCATAGCAACAAGTGAGAATCCCTGTGTGGTAGTAGGTCCCCGGTCAACGCTCTTTTTACCCTATAAGCATCTTGGCATTATCATTGTCGATGAAGCTCACGAACCTTCGTATAAACAAGATAATGAGCCTCGGTACCACGGTTTGTATGTTGCGGCAGGATTAGCGAATGCACACAAGGCAAAGTTACTCCTTGGCTCTGCAACACCTCCAATATGCGAGACTGAATTTATACTCTCGAGAGGAGGCAATCTTGTTTGTCTGCATGAACAGGCGTTAAAAGCGACAGCGCAAAAAAATATGAAGATTGTAGATATGCGTGACACCACTCAACTTTCCGACCATCCATTGTTTTCAAAAGTATTATTAGAAGCAATACGTACTGCACTTAAAGAAGGCTCTCAATCGCTCCTTTTTATTAACCGTCGTGGTACTTCAAAACTCGTTCTTTGCTCGGAAGACTCATGTGACTGGATTGCTACCTGTGAGTCATGTGAACTGCCCCTCACCTATCACCACGACAGCGGTATGCTTGTATGTCATACCTGTGGTAGAAAACAGCGTATTCCCGTATCGTGCCCCTTAAGCGCTCACCCAGTAGAACTACGTTCGCTTGGGAGTAAGGCTATCGTTGAAGAAATTCAGGCTCTTTTTCCAAATGCAAGAATTGGTCGCTTTGATAGCGATACAGATACAAAAGCATCATTTCATACGCAGTACAAGGATATTGTAGAAGGTTCTGT
>JACCDN010930371.1_pt1 | contig 24663 bp, 26 predicted proteins | sample 7441691 | NCBI WGS metagenome assembly JACCDN01 (sample SAMN15323439, study PRJNA562643) | freshwater metagenome | isolation source: river surface water | place: USA:Blue River Watershed | collected 2017-08-16 | reverse complement strand
GCATCCAGTCGGCGGTTTTGAACAGCGAGCCGATTAGCGCGCTACGTGCTTCCTCGCTTAATGAGGATTTCTGCATCACATCCGCCATACAGGTCATCCACTGATCTCGCTCGGATTCACCAATGGCAAAGGGCAAATGTCGCGCCCGTAGGCGTGGATGGCCAAACTTTTCCTCAAACAAGGGCGGACCACCGAGCCAGCCAGAAAGGAACCAGAAGAGCTTGTCTCTGGATGTGCTCATATCCTGCGGGTGCATCGCCCGAATGCCGGCAAAGCGATCGTCTAGCTGCATGTGATCATAGAAATCATCGACTAGCGTGCGCACGCCCTCCTCGCCACCCAACAGTTCGTAATAGCTTTGGTCAATGCGCGGGACAACCATGGTCTTTCCTTTGTATGATTCGGTGTTTGCTTAATTTTACCGGTAGTCGAGGACAACAGATGATTAAAGATTTTCTCAAATTTGCGGTGCGCGGCAATGCGGTCGACATGGCTGTGGGTATTGTTATTGGTGCGGCCTTCGGCACCATCGTCACCAGCCTAGTCAACGATGTGCTCATGCCACCGCTTGGTCTACTGCTGGGCGGCCTCGATTTCTCCAGCTTGTTTATCGTGCTCAAAGAAGGCATCACACCCGGCCCCTATGCCACACCGGCTATCGCCAAAGCGGCGGGTGCCGTTACCCTCAACTATGGCCTATTCGTTAACGCCATGGTCAGCTTCTTCATCATCGCCTTTGCCGTGTACTGGGTCGTCAAGGGCTACAACAAAGCAGCAGACACGCTCATTCCTAAAGAAGAGGCTGCACCTAACATCAAGGCCTGTCCTGAATGCTGCACGCAAATTCCGCTAGAAGCAAAGCGCTGCCCGGCTTGCACCTCAACGCTTGGGTGAACGTTTAGCGCTCGGTCTTGCTGTCCGATTAGCCATAGGGGCTCCTGAGGGAGTCCCTTTTCTTTGTGTGCCGGACCCAACACCTGTCGCAAGTCGCGCACCGGGGCGCATCAGACCAGAGCGTGGTGTCGCAGAAGGGGCAGAGGCCAAGGATCTCGTTGCGCGCTCCCCTTCCCCTTTGGGTTGCCAGGCAGGAATTAACTGCTTCTTGCCGTTACCGATCAGATCTGCACGCCCCATCGCATTAAGCGCGTCGCGCAACATCGGCCAGTTTGCCGGGTCGTGGTAACGCAAAAAGGCTTTATGCAGACGACGGCGACGACCTTCGCGGATCACCTCGACATCTTCTCCGCCGCCCTTGAGACCCCGTAACGGATTCTTGCGGCTGTGATACATCGTTGTGGCCAGTGCCATCGGTGTGGGCAGGAATGTCTGCACCTGATCCAGGCGGAAGTTGTTCCGTTTTAGCCAGAGCGCCAGATTCAGCATGTCTTCGTCACTGGTGCCCGGATGCGCCGCGATGAAATACGGAATCAGATACTGCTCTTTACCCGCTGCCCTGGAAGCAGCTTCAAACAATTGTTTGAAGCGATCATAAGCGCCCATGCCCGGTTTCATCATCTTGGAGAGTGGCCCGGTCTCGGTATGCTCTGGGGCGATCTTCAGGTAGCCGCCTACATGGTGCGTCACCAGTTCTTTAATGTATTCCGGCGAACGGACCGCCAGGTCATAGCGCAGGCCCGAACCTACCAGAATTTTCTTGATCCCCGGCAGTGCTCGCGCCTTTCTGTAAAGCTGAATGAGTGGCCCGTGATCGGTATTGAGGTTATCGCAGATATCCGGATAGACGCACGAAAGCTTGCGGCACGAAGCCTCGATTTTCGGGTCTTTGCAGGTCAACTGATACATGTTGGCCGTTGGGCCACCCACATCTGAAATGATGCCCGTAAAACCCGGGGTCTTATCTCGAATTGCCTCGATCTCTTTGAGAATCGAGTCTTCAGAACGGCTTTGAATGATGCGGCCTTCGTGTTCGGTGATCGAACAGAAGGTGCAGCCACCAAAACAGCCCCGCATGATATTCACCGAAAAACGGATCATCTCCCAGGCCGGGATTTTTGCATCGCCGTATGACGGATGCGGTGCCCGCGCATAAGGCAAATCGAACACCCCATCCATCTCGGGTGTCGTTAGTGGGATCGGCGGCGGATTCAGCCAGACATTACGCTCACCATGCGCCTGGATCAGCGGCCGTGCATTACCCGGATTGGACTCCAGATGGAACACGCGCGAAGCGTGTGCGTAGAGCACCGGATCAACGCTCACCTGCTCGTAGGCGGGCAAGCGGATAGCCGTGTGCTGGCGTGTCTTCTTATGCGCTGCGATCTGCGCCGCACGTGGCACGATATGCACGGGCTGTTCTTGCACTAAGGTTGCTGCAGCCGGCGCGCCGTCTTTAGGCGTTGTTGGTCCGCCCTCAGCCATCGCATAAGGGTCGGTATGTGGTTCGATACGGCCGGGCCGATCGATCTGCGTGGAATCAACGACCTGCCAGTCATCACCGGGCAACCAGTTTTTAGGGGTCATGAATGCCGTACCACGCACATCACGAATCTGGTTTGCCGATTCGCCCTTGGCAAGGCGATGCGCCACTTCGATCAATGCGCGTTCGGCATTACCGAAGATCAGCAGATCCGCCTTACTGTCTGGCAGCACCGAGCGACGCACCTTGTCAGACCAGTAATCATAGTGGGCAATTCGACGCAGGCTGGCTTCAATGGAACCGATAATCACAGTGGTATCCGGATAGGCTTCCCGTGCCCGCTGGCTATAAACCACCACAGCCCGATCCGGCCGTTTATTCGGTTCGGCATTTGGCGTATAGGCATCATCCGAGCGGATCTTGCGATCAGCCGTATACCGGTTCACCATCGAATCCATGTTGCCAGCCGTGATGCCATAGAACAGCTTGGGCTGGCCGAGCCGCTGGAAATCTTTGGCCGAATGCCAGTCTGGCTGGCTGATAATGCCGACGCGGAAGCCCTGTGCTTCAAGCAAACGCCCCACGAGTGCCATGCCAAAGCTCGGGTGATCGATGTACGCATCACCCGTGATAAGAATGATGTCACATTCATCCCAGCCGAGTTGATCCATCTCGGCACGGGACATTGGCAAAAACGGCGCCGTACCGAAACGGTGAGCCCAGTATTTGCGGTAGCCAAACAGGGGTTTCGGTGGGACCGAAAAATCAATAGACATCAGGATTCCTGAATTCTGGACAAGCTAGAGCGCGAAAGCGCGCTCTACAGCTTCATCAAGCCGGCGTACGGCAATAACCGTCAGACCGGCAATCGGTGATTTGGGGGCATTGGCCGCAGGAATCAAGGCATGCGTGAAGCCGAGTTTGGCCGCTTCCTTCAGGCGTTCCTGACCACGGGGTGATGGGCGAAGCTCGCCGGTCAAACCCACTTCGCCGAACACACAGAGTTTCTGATCGAGCGGCTTATTCCGGAAAGACGATAGGATCGACAGAATCACGGCCAGATCAGCCGCCGGTTCATTAATCCGCACACCACCGACCGCGTTAACGTACACATCCTGATCGGCGCAATGAATGCCCACATGACGGTGCAACACCGCCAGCAACATCGAAAGGCGCTGCGACTCCAACCCCACCGTCAACCGGCGTGGATTACCCAGCGCCTGATCGACCAGCGCCTGCACTTCCACGAGCAGCGGACGTGAGCCTTCCTGTGTCACCACAATCGATGAACCCGGCACCGGCTCTGGATGGCGCGACAGAAACAGCGCAGACGGATTGGAAACGGCTTTGAGCCCCTTTTCGGTCATGGCAAACACGCCCAGCTCGTTTACCGAACCAAAGCGGTTTTTAAACGCACGAACCAGGCGGAAGCTCGAATGCGTATCCCCTTCGAAATAGAGCACGGTGTCAACAATATGCTCAAGCACACGCGGCCCGGCTAAAGTACCATCTTTGGTGACATGCCCCACAAAGAGCAGCGTAATCCCATGCTGTTTAGCAAACCGTGTCAGTTGGGCGGCACACTCACGCACCTGAGCGACCGAGCCCGGGGCTGATGTCAGCGCTTCCGACCAGACCGTCTGGATTGAATCAATCACGGCCACACGGGGTTGACGAGATTGCAGCGTTGCCAGAATCTTTTCCAGATTGATTTCCGCATAAAGCGGTAAATCCGGTGCGTCGACATCCAATCGTTGGGCCCGTAGCGCAATCTGTTCAGCGGACTCTTCGCCGCTCACGTAAAGCACGGGCACGCGGCTCGATACGGCGGCCAGACATTGCAACAGCAAGGTGCTCTTACCGATACCGGGATCACCCCCAATCAGGACAACACCGCCTGACACCAGGCCGCCACCCAGCACACGATCAAATTCGTCAATCCCTGAACTGAGACGCGGCGATTCGCGCGCTTCGACTTTACCCAGGCTTTGCACACCGCTTACCGGTGCCAGACTGGCAAAACGATGCGCACTGGCAGCGGCCTTTTCGGCAACAGTTTCTACCAGGGTATTCCAGGCATTGCAGTCCGGACACTGCCCTTGCCATTTAGGCTGGGTCGATCCGCATTCGGTACAGATATAAAGCGATTTAGCTTTTGCCATGACTAGTCTTTCCAGACTCTGGGAACACGTGCCGCCAAAGCACAGAACAGTTCATAGGCAATGGTGCCTGCAGCATCAGCAACTTCGTCTGCGGGCAAACCTTCGCCCCACAAAGTGACTGGTGAGCCAATAGTGGCTTCTGGCATATCACTCAGATCGCAGCACAGCATATCCATGGAAACCCGACCCAGCACCCTGCTACGCTGACCATTCACCAGAATGGGCGCCGCATTACTGGCATGGCGCGGGTAGCCATCGGCATAACCACAGGCTACGACACCTATTCTCATGGAGCGTTCTGCAACAAAAGTGCCACCATAGCCGACACGCTCACCCGCTTGCAGATCCTGAACAGCGATCACCCTGCTTTTCAGCGTCAGTACCGGCAGTAAATTGAGCGTATGCGCTGTCTTTAAGGCATCTTGGGCACCCCAGGGTGAAGAACCATAAAGCATGATGCCCGGACGAACTGAGTCACCCAGTCGGTTTCGTTCTTTGTTTCCTGCCAACAAAGCGGCGGAATTAGCAAAACACAGCGGTAATGCGGTTGCCGCTGGCCAGACACCAGCCAAACGTTCTAGCTGCCAATCCGTACCACGCGCATTATCGGCATCCGCGAAATGCGTCATGAGCGTGACACTTCGTACCGACTTTAGCGATTCAAGCTGGTCGTGGGCCGCTTGGGCCTCGGCCAAGGGCAAACCCAGCCGATTCATCCCGGTATTGATTTTCAGAAAGACATCAATCGGCTCAGACAGAGGTATGTTGGCCAATGATTGAATCTGATCAACGCGATGAACTACCGTGCTTAAACCCAGCTGGCTAAATAACCCAAGCTCGTCCTGGGTGAAAAAGCCCTCCAGCATCACAATCGGTTGTTCGAAGCCATGTTTTCGCAGCCATTGAGCCGCAGACAGCTCCAGGATTGCGAAGCCATCCACCGCTGGGCCAATTCGCTGGGCGACTTCGGCTAAGCCATGCCCATAAGCATCTGCCTTGATCACGGCAAATACCTTGGCGCCCTCAGGCGCCAACGCCCGCGCCCGCTGAACGTTATGCATCAGCGCCTTACCGGAAAACTCGGCAATGATCGGTCTGGGCGAACTAGGCACGCTGCTTAAATTCATGATTGTGCGATTCTACCTGCTCTACCCACACACCGTACTGGTTCGCTGCGGCGCACAATCGAATGTCATGAGATTCATGCTATAAAGCGGTCTGGTTTTTACGGGCGAGAAGCATGCCATTTGGGTTTTTTATCATCATGGCGGCGCAGTTTTTTTCAGCGCTGGCAGATAACGCACTACTGATCGCAGCAATTTTTGCACTTCATGAAATGCAATCACCGCTGTGGTTCGACCCAATGTTAAAGCTCTTATTCACAGTTTCTTATGTGGTTCTTGCCGGTTTTGTGGGGGCATTTGCCGACTCCATGCCCAAGGGCAAGGTCATGCTGATCTCCAACAGCATCAAGATTATTGGTTGCCTGATGGTCTTCCTGGGGGCGCATCCGCTTCTGGGCTATGCAGTAGTCGGCCTGGGCGCGGCCACGTACTCCCCAGCCAAATATGGCATCCTGACTGAACTGTTACCACATCGCCTGCTGGTTGTTGCCAATGGCTGGATCGAAGGCCTCACGGTGCTCGCCATCATTCTGGGTACCGTTGCAGGGGGTGCACTTATTAACCCGCATATTGCATCTGCCCTACTCAGCTTCGATATGCCGATGATCGACACACCGATTGATTCGGTGCTTGAAGCATCCTTGATGATCATTACCGGTATCTACGTTTTGGCGGCGGTATTTAATCTCTACATCCCCGACACCAAGGTCGATCACGTGCCCCTTTCTCTCAAGCCAAAGCACCTGTTTCATGAGTTCAACCACTGCCTAAAACTGCTGTGGCGCGATAAGCTCGGTCAGATTTCCCTCGCCACGACGACCCTCTTCTGGGGTGCCGGTGCCACACTGCAATTTATCGTGATTCGTTGGGCCGCTGATGCGCTTGGCTACGATCTGGGCAAAGCCTCCATGCTGCAGGGCGTTACCGCTATCGGTGTTGCTGTCGGTGCCGCCATGGCTGCACGCATGATCACCCTGCGTAAATCCGTACGGGTTATCCCAATGGGGATCGCCATGGGCTTTGTCGTCATGCTGATGAATTTCTCGACCAGCCTGTGGAGCGCCATTCCCTTGCTGATCATCATTGGCGCCCTGTCTGGTTTCTTTGTCGTGCCGATGAATGCCCTGCTACAACATCGTGGCCATATTCTGATGGGTGCGGGTCACTCCATTGCAGTTCAGAATTTCAACGAAAACCTGGCCATTCTTATGATGACCGGTCTCTATGCGGTACTAATCTGGGCAGACTGTAGTATTTACACGGTGATCGTGACGTTCGGCCTATTTGTTGCCGGCACAATGTATCTGGTGAAACGCCGCTTTGATGCCAATCAACGGATTCGAGATGACGCCTGTCATCTCGATGACTGCACGTCACATTAAGCATCGAGCGTTTTCTTAGCCAGCAAGAGATCCTGCCAGGTTTTCCATTTTTCGGCAGGCTCTCTTAGCAGGTAAGCCGGATGGTAAGTCACCACGACCGGAATCTTCTGCGCATCCTGCTGGCGATAATGCACGGCACCCCGCAAGCTCGGTATGGAGCCTTCCTGCCCCAACAGTGCATACGCGGCCGAGCGTCCCAAAGCAAGAATGATTTTGGGCTGGATCTGGGCAATCTGCTGGTTTAAAAATTCGTTACAGGCATCAATTTCGGCAGAAGTCGGTGTCCGGTTCTCTTCCGGATGACACTTCACGGCATTCGTCAGGTAAACACCCTGATCGCGCTTCAGATCCAGTGCGGCCAGCATGGCATCCAGCAATTTACCCGATTGACCCACAAATGGCAGACCCGCCTTATCCTCATCGGAACCTGGCGCTTCGCCTACCAATAACCATTCGGCGGTTAGATCACCTGAGCCGGGTACGGCCTGTTTGCGATGACGAGCCAGACCACATTGCTTGCAGGATTTGATGTGACCATCGAGGGTTGGGCAATCAGGCGGCACATCGGCAACCACGCTTGCAACAACAGCTTCAGCGGCTTTTACAGCAGGTTGTTCATCAACAATCCAGAAAGGATCAACGCCCAGTGCCTCAAGCCACTGCCCGTACGATAGTTCGCGACGAAAGTTATTCATGTGAGCGATTCCGTCAATACCAGACTCATCAGCAAGGCATGCTCTCTTCCCGCAAGGCGTTGTTGCGCCGGGTCAGCAGGCGTTGGATAGTAGTTCTTGCGCATACCGACTATTTTAAAGCCCATTGTCGCGTAGAGGTTGATGGCCACCTGATTGCTCTCTCTGACTTCCAGAAAAAGCTGCCTCGCCTGACGCATACGGGCACCGGAGACCACTGCCTGCATCAGCTGCCTCCCATAACCTTGACCCGTCTGATCGGGTCCCACGGTGATCGTAAGCAGCTCTTCGTCATCGCCTGCAGTCATGCAAACGCAGTAGCCTAGAATCTGATCGTCCTGGATTTTCAGTACACGGCAGTGCCAACCGGAAGCCAGGGCATCGGCAAAGCTCTGGGCAGACCATGGCACATGATGCTGCAAGGCCTCAATCCAGCCGACTTGAGGTATATCAGCCGCACACATCGGCTGGATCATTGGCAACGTCACGGATTAAAGACTTTCGCCTGCAGCCCGTTCGGCCGTAGTTAGAGCCACACGATCACGGACGTAGACCGGAACGGCATCCGAAGGATCGGTCAGCTGTCCGGCAGCAAAGCGGATGGCACCCAACCGCGCCAAAGCAATAGCCGATGGATAGCGTACCGCAGCATCTGCGATGCCCTCGCTCTCTAGCCAGGGTTTTACGGGCGCATATTCATCAACTCCCGTTCCAGCGGCAACATAAGGCTCAGGTAACACGGGTAATTGATCAAGCCCATCCGGGTTGACCAGACATGCTTCGAACAATGCCTGCCACCCGGTAGCGGATTTCGTCCAGCCACCTGCATATATCTGGTTCATACGTGCGTCCAGCAGGGTCAGGATTGTGCTTGCGCCAGTCTGTTCGTTTGCAGATTCAGCCAACACTTCGAGTGAAGACACCGGAATCAACGGCTTACCCAGCGCTACGGCCAGGCCTTGAGCCAGCGCAGCTGAAACCCTTAGGCCAGTAAACATACCGGGCCCTGCATCAAAAACGATGGCATCCAGAGAGTCCAGTGTCCAACCTAAGGTATTCAACCCCTCTCGTACGGCAGGCAGCAGAGTTTCGGCATGCGGCTGACCGCTCGGACAGTTGAACTCATGGCATACCGCTGTGGTCACTTTAAAGTCCAATACGTCACCGGACCAGAGTGCGAAGGCACCACGGTCTGTCACAGTTTCCAGGCTGAGTAGTCTTGGCATCAACTGAGCGATCAAATCAGGTCAGTGATCATCGTGATCGTGGTCTTCTTCGTCAGCCAGTTCACCCAGCAACACAATGGCCTGGGCAACGATGGCTTCTTTACGACCCACCGCATCCAGTTGCTCGTTGGTTTTTGCTTTGACGTTGATGTCTTTTTCCGGCAAACCCAGATCAGCGGCAATGTTGGCAATCATGGCGGGCACATGCGCAGACAGTTTGGGGCTCTGGGCAATCACCGTGCTATCAATATTAAGCACACCATAGCCCGCAGCCTCCACGCGCTTCATGGCTTCCCGTAACAAGGCACGTGAATCGGCGCCGGCAAAGGCCGGGTCGGTATCAGGAAAGTGGAATCCGATATCGCGCAACGCGGCACCGCCCAGCAAAGCATCAGTAATCGCATGTAACAGCACATCGGCATCCGAATGGCCATCCAGGCCATGCGTGTGAGGAATGGTCACACCCCCAATAATCAATGGGCGGTCAGGCACCAGCGCGTGAATATCGTAACCTTGTCCAATACGGAGCATAAATAACCTGTTTCCTAGTAATTGTTGGCGTTGCTGTTAATAATCGCCGTCGCGAGCGATAAATCAGCGGGATAAGTCACTTTAAGATTCGCTAAACTGCCTGCAACCAGTTTAGGCGCATAACCCAAAGCCTCTACGGCAGACGACTCGTCGGTAGCCACAGCTAAATCAATGGCACCCAGGGCTTGTTGCAGTAAATCGAGGCGAAACATCTGGGGGGTTTGTGCCTGCCAGAGCGGTCGGCGATCAACGGTGGCTTCCACCCGGTGCGCCGAATCGGCACGTTTAACGGTATCGGCAACAGGAATCGCCAGCAAACCACCCACCGGGTCATCACTCAAAGACGTTATCAATGCATCAAGTTGCGCAGGTGCAAGACAGGGGCGCGCAGCGTCATGCACCAGAATCCAATCGTTATAACCAACATTAGATTCGTTCGATAACCAATTGATTCCATTAGTTACGCTCTCGGCTCGCGTTGCACCACCTTGGCGAATGACGCTGACACGTTCCGGCATATCAGCAGGCATACAAGCCTCAGACCAATCCTGGTCTTCAGGCGACAGCACCACCACCACACGGCTAATACGCGCATCTGCCAACAACGCATCAATAGCGTGCCGGATAATAGGTAGGCCATTAATGGTCAGATATTGCTTGGGTAAAGGCGCACCAAAGCGGCTACCGGAACCCGCGGCAGGAATGATGGCGAAGTATTGTGCAGACATCCCCGTATTCTACCAATCGCCTATAATTTCGGCCTTCTGCTTTGTTTTAAATTGTGTAACAGGCCCTATGCCCCAGGATTCCACCCCCAGTCCGCAACAAAACTTCCGTCTACCAGAACTCCCCAGCGGTGTTTTGCCTGTACGCCTGCCGGATATCGGTCACCGCCACACCATTCGTGGCGTCGCAACCGGCGCTCAAAGCCTATTAATTGCCGAACTGGCGCGTGTTAAAACGCAGCCATTGCTGGTGGTCTTTACCGCAGATGCCCTTGAACGCCAGCGCCTCTTCGAAGAACTGCAGTGGTTAATACCGACATCCCGGATCCGCCAGTTCCCGGATTGGGAAACCCTACCCTACGATCCGTTTTCACCGCACCACGATCTCATTTCCGAACGGCTGGCCACTTTGTCTGCGCTACAGCGTGGTGAATGCGACATTCTGCTGGCTTCGGTACAAACCGCCTTGCATCGCCTGCCGCCACCGGCCTTCCTGGCGGCACACTCGTTCAGTTTCACCCAGAAACAAGTGCTCGATGAGTCGGCGTTACGCGCCCAGCTGGCACTTGCGGGCTATCAGGCAGTCACCAACGTTATTTCTCAAGGCGAGTTCTCCATACGGGGCGGCTTGATCGACCTGTTCCCAATGGGCAGCATGCTGCCATTTCGTCTAGATCTGTTCGATAAGGAAATCGAAAGCATCAAAACCTTTGATGTCGATACACAGCGCACGTTATTCCCGGTACCGGAAATCGAATTGCTACCCGCCCGTGAATTCCCTACCGATGATCGAAGCCGCACGCTGTTCCGCCAGCGATTTCGCGAGGTGTTCGAGGGCGACCCGGCAAAAACCGGCGTCTATCGTGATGTCTCACAGGGCACACTTCCGGCAGGAATCGAGTATTACCTCCCCCTGTTTTTTGAAGACAACGAAACCGCCACACTTATCGATTACCTGATGGGGGCAGATGCGGCCAACCCGCCCCTGGTGGTCTTCACCTCCGAGCTCAGCACCCCGATCCAGAGCTTCTGGCAGGAAGTCCGTTCCCGCTATACCTTTCACCAGGGTGAAAAAGAGCGACCTCTGCTGCCGCCGGAGTCGCTATTCCTCAATGAAGAAACCTTCTTCAAGGAAATTCAGCACACCCCACGCATCCTGCTGGCGGCGGCTGAATCCGAAGCTGATAAGAATGTCTTCCCGGAACTACCGGCAATCGGCCTGGACCGCCGCCGTGAAGACCCGTTAGAAGCTTTCCGGGCGTTTACACAGCAACATGCCGGCAAAGTGCTGGTCATGGCAGAAACCCCCGGCCGCCGAGAAAGCATTCTGGCGCTTCTGCAAGAAGGTGCCTTCGTTGTACACCCCATAGAATCACTGAGCGCTGCGCTCGATGCAGACGACAAACTACAGCTCCTGACCGGACCGTTGCACCAGGGATTCGCCACCCCGGACCTAGCGATCGTTACTGAAACAGAGCTGTTTGCCGGTACACCCCGCCGCAAAAAACAATCACGCAAAAAGGCGAGTGCAGATAACTGGTTGCGTGACCTCACCGAACTTCGTATCGGTGACCCCGTTGTCCATGAAACCCATGGTGTTGCCCGCTATCAGGGACTCACCCACCTGGATCTGGGCGATGGTGATACTGAGTTCATGATGCTGGAATTCGCCAACGAAGCCAAGCTCTATGTGCCTGTCGCCCAGATGCATCTGATCAGCCGCTATTCTGGTGGCGATCCAGATCATGCCCCGATCCATACCCTAGGTAGCGGTCAATGGGAAAAAGCCAAGCGTAAAGCGGCCATGCAGGCGCGCGATACGGCCGCAGAGCTCCTGGCACTCTATGCCGCACGCGCTTCTCGTCAGGGTCACGCCTTCCATTTCGATGAAGGTGACTACGAACGCTTTGCCGATGGTTTCGGCTTTGAAGAAACCATCGATCAGGCCGTGGCCATTGATGCCGTCTTATCCGATATGCGCTCCTGGCAACCGATGGATCGCCTGGTCTGTGGTGACGTAGGGTTTGGCAAAACCGAAGTGGCTCTGAGGGCGGCCTTTGCCGCAGTAGCCGGTGGCAAACAGGTCGCTGTACTCTGCCCCACCACCCTGCTCTGCGAGCAGCATGCCGAGAACTTCCGCAATCGCTTTGCAGATTGGCCGGTGAAAGTGGTTGAACTGTCACGATTCCGCTCTGCCAAAGAAAGTCAGGCCGCGCTGGATGAAATGGCTGATGGACGGGCTGATATCGTCATCGGCACCCACCGTCTGATTCAGAACGACATCAAATTCTCCCGCCTAGGCTTACTCATCATCGATGAAGAACACCGTTTCGGCGTCAAACAGAAAGAACAGCTCAAAGCCCTGCGTGCTGAAGTAGATGTACTCACACTCACCGCTACACCAATTCCGCGCACGCTGGCCATGTCGCTGGAAGGCCTGAGAGATTTCTCGGTGATCGCCACGGCACCGCAAAAGCGACTGGCCATCAAGACCTTTGTACACAATCTGTCCGACGGCATCATCCGCGAAGCCATCCTGCGCGAACTCAACCGCGGTGGCCAGGTCTACTTCCTGCACAACGAAGTTGACACCATCGAGAACATGCGTGAACGGCTGACCAAACTGGTACCGGAAGCCAGCATTGTCATTGGCCACGGCCAGATGAATGAGCGCGAACTGGAACGGGTCATGCGTGATTTCACGCAGCAGCGTGCCAACGTGCTGCTCTGTACCACCATCATTGAAACCGGTATTGATAACCCGCACGCCAACACCATCCTGATCAACCGCGCAGACAAATTCGGCCTGGCCCAGTTGCACCAGTTGCGTGGCCGTGTGGGTCGCTCCCACCATCAGGCCTATGCCTATCTGATGGTGCAGGAAATGAAAGGGCTGACCAAAGCAGCCAAGCAACGCCTAGAAGCGATCCAGATGATGGAAGAGCTCGGCTCCGGTTTCTACCTCGCCATGCACGATCTGGAGATCCGCGGTGCTGGTGAAGTCCTCGGGGATTCGCAATCCGGTGAAATTCAGGAAGTGGGTTTTGCCCTCTTCACCGAAATGCTCAACCGCGCGGTTAAAGCCATGAAGGCCGGCGAGACACCGGATCTGAGCCAACCACTGGGTATCGGCACCGAGATCAACCTGCATGTGCCCGCCCTGCTGCCGGATGCTTATTGTCCGGACGTCCATGAACGCCTTAACCTCTATAAGCGCCTGGCAAATAGTGATGATGCCGAAGAGCTCACACTGATGCAGGAAGAACTGATCGATCGCTTTGGTGCGCTACCACCGCAGGCAGAATCGCTGATGGCAACTCATCAGATTCGACTGCAGGCCAAATACTGGGGCATGACCAAAGTGGATATGTCGCAGGATCAGATCGTCATCCAGTTCGGTCCACAGACACCGGCAGACCCCATGACCATGCTCTGGCTTATCCAGAACCGGCGCGACCTTAAACTCGCCGGGCAGGATAGAATTATTCTTTCACGACATATGCCTTCTTTGTCTTTGCGCATCCAGGCATTCCGCGAATTTTGCAGTGCATTGGAAAAACCTCCTGCTGCTCTGGCCAAAACCAGTAGCAAGAATAAATAGTTAGATAACGCACCACCGGAAACTCATATCATGACCCAGAGTACCCAACAGCCGATCAGCAATCTGCACATTGCCGCTTTTGACCCGATGCCAACGCCAGAGGCGATTCAGCAGCAACTCCCGCTGAGCACCAAAGCGGCCCAGACCGTTGCTCAAAGTCGTGCTGCGCTCATCGACATTCTGGAACACCGGGACCCTCGCCCATTCGTCGTCGTTGGCCCCTGCTCTATTCATGATCCGGTCGCCGGCATCGACTATGCCCGCCGACTCAAGGCGCTATCGGATGAGGTGTCCGATGCACTCATGATCGTGATGCGTGTTTATTTTGAGAAACCCCGTACCACCGTCGGCTGGAAGGGGTACATCAACGACCCGGACATGGATGATTCATTCAAGGTCGATGCCGGTATGGCCAAGGCCCGCGAATTCCTGCTCGCCGTTAATGAACTCGGGTTGTCCGCCGGTACCGAAGCCCTCGACCCGATTTCACCGCAATACCTGGGCGACCTCATTGCCTGGAACGCCATTGGTGCACGGACGACTGAATCTCAAACCCACCGGGAAATGTCTTCGGGTCTATCTACCCCGGTCGGCTTCAAGAACGGCACCAACGGCGACCTAAGCATCGCTATCAACGCCATTCTTTCAGCAAGCCGCCCCCATAGCTTCCTGGGCATCAACGGAGACGGTCGTGTTGCCATCGTGCGGACCAAGGGCAACCCCTACGGTCATATCGTGCTGCGCGGCGGTGATGGTCGTCCGAATTACGACACCGTCTCGGTGACTCTGGCAGAAAATGCCATGACCAAAGCCAAACTATTACCTAATGTCATCGTCGACTGTTCGCACGCCAACAGCAACAAGAATCCCGAACTGCAACCGCTGGTTATGGCGGATGTGATTGGCCAGATCGTTGCCGGCAACAAGAACATTACCGGTCTCATGATCGAATCCAACCTGGTGGCGGGCAACCAGCCAATTCTGGCCGATCGCAGCCAGATGACTTACGGCTGCTCGGTTACCGATGGCTGCGTCAATTGGGACACCACTGAACAGATGATCCGCGATGCCGCAGAACGCCTGCGCCCTATTCTTGCTACCCGCAAAGGCTAAGCATCATGTTCGATCTGGTTGTTTATGGTGGTCCTGTACCGACTTATCTGATTGAAGCCATTCAATCAGCACTGCAGCCCGCAGCAGTCAAGCCGCAAGGCATGCAGGCGGCACGCTTCACCGGCATAACGACACAATCGATGCCGGAAGCACTGCACCAGAGCCTAAACAACGAACAACTGGACTGGGGTGTGGTTGCAGCCGGTCGAACAATTAACGATTTCAAACTGGTGGTGTTCGACATGGACTCCACCCTGATCAATATCGAGTGTATTGATGAGTTGGCTGATTTTGCCGGACGTAAAGCAGAAGTCTCTGCCATTACCGAAGCTGCCATGCGGGGCGAACTGGATTATCGTGAAAGCCTGCAGAAACGGGTCGCCATCCTCGAGGGACTCAATGCCCAAGTGCTGGCTCGCGTATTTTCAGAGCGCTTGTTATTAAACCCGGGTGCCCGCGAGCTTCTCGAAGCCCTGCAAGCGGCCAATGTTCATACTGCATTGCTTTCCGGTGGCTTTACCTACTTCACCGAACGCCTGCGCATCGAGCTGGGGCTCGACTTTGCCACATCCAACGAACTTGAAATCGTCAGCGGCAAACTCACCGGCAAGGTGGTTGGTGACATTGTTGATGCACAGGCCAAAGCCGATAAGCTCCTGCAACTGAGTAAAGAATTCGGTCTCTCCAAAGACCAGATCATGGCGGTAGGCGATGGTGCGAATGACCTGCTGATGATGGCCGAAGCCGGCACATCAGTGGCCTATCATGCTAAACCGGCCACACAAGCCAAGGCGACACACGCCATCAATCACGGCGGGCTGGAAAGCATACTGACCCTCTACCCTGCCGTTTAAAGCTTAAAAGACGCGGAAAGCAGTTTAAACCGGGTTTCTCAAACGGGCATTGAGCTCGTCAACCACCTCGGCCCAATCGGCATCGTCTTCGATTTCTTCTGCCAGAAAAGTGGCCTGAGATGCTGTCCAGAATGCCGCTTCATGCAGCAGACGATGATCCGGCAGCGGTCGATGAAACTCGATAAAGGCATCGACTTCCGCCGTTTCACTGGGCAAACCCAGTTGCTTGAACAGACTGTTCATCGAATGAATCGGGGTTTCCATAGCAACCTCCTTACAGTTCGTCGATCCAGGTTTGTTGAATCGCTTCCAGAATACGCTCACCACAGCGACTTGGCTCATCGTCAAAGTCGGGGAGCGTCATCACCCACTGCATCAGGTCAACAAAATTAATCTTTGTCGGATCCTGATCGGGATGAGCTTCGATCAGTGCCTCTGCAATGTCCAGCGTATCAGTCCACTTCAGTCCCATGATTAACGTTTCCCTTCACGGGTCATGTTGATCGAATACTTGGGAATTTCAACCACCAGCGGCGTTTCGGCAACAATTGCCTGACAGGAAAGCCGGGACTCCGGTTCCAGACCCCAGGCCTTATCCAGCAAGTCTTCTTCAAGCTCTTCTGGTTCATTCAGCGAGTTGTAACCTTCGCGCACAATCACGTGACAGGTCGTGCAGGCGCAAGAACACTCACAGGCATGTTCGATTTCAATCCCGTTGCTGAGCAGCACCTCACAAATTGATTCGCCCACAGGGGCTTCAAGAACCGCCCCATCCGGGCAGTATTCTGCGTGAGGCAAGATGATCATTTGTGTCATTTCGTATCCTTAACCGGTGCATTGGCTGTCTGGTGCAGATCCTGAATAGCTTCTTCCACCGAATCAATCGATTTGCCGGCTAACGCACGATTAACCGCCTGGTTCATTCGGCGGCCAGCAAATTCCTTACAGTCCGCATCCAGATCGTCCATGGCAATCGTAATCTGACGTCGATTTCCTGACAGGCTGGCCGTTTGTAATTTAACAATACCCGACTCGATCAGTTGAAATTCCTGCTCGTTCAGCAGATGGCGGTCTTCAGCTAATGCCGAACGCACCGCCTCGATCAGTCGCTGTGCATCGACCTGGGTTTCCTTCAGCGCACGGGTCTGTGCGTCATCACGGGCATGATCGACCGATGCCTTGAGCATGCCGGTAATCTGATCATCCGATAGGCCATAAGATGGTTTCACTTCTACATGCGCTTCAACGCCTGAAGTCTGTTCCCGCGCGGTTACCGACAGTAAGCCGTCGGCATCTACCTGAAAGGTTACGCGTATACGTGTGGCACCGGCCACCATGGGTGGGATGCCACGCAATTCAAAACGGGCCAGAGAACGACAGTCATCAACAAGCTCTCGCTCACCCTGAACCACATGCACCATCATGGCGGTCTGCCCATCACGATACGTTGTAAATTCCTGGGCACGGGCAACGGGCAAGGTCGAATTACGGGGAATCACCTTTTCAATCAGACCACCCATAGTCTCCAGACCCAGTGACAGCGGAATTACATCCAGCAGCAACCAGTCTTCTCCGGGCGCACGATTACCGGCCAGCAGATTGGCCTGAATGGCTGCACCCAACGCAACGACTTTATCCGGGTCCAGATTGTTCAGTGGTTCCTGCTTGAAAAACTCGCCAACCGCACGCTGGATCAATGGAATACGGGTTGCGCCGCCCACCATCACCACCCCTTGAATCTCTTCAGGGCGCAGACCGGCATCGCGCAATGTTTTCTTAACAGGCTGCAGCGTTTTTGACACCAGGGTCTGGCTGATCTCGGCAAAGGTTGCCATATCAATGGTGACATCAAGGATCTCGCCGGACGCCAGACGTGCCGTAATGGGTGCTTCCGGGTGCGTCGACAGATACTCTTTAGCCTCGCGCGAGCGCAACAGCAACAGCGCGGTATCTTCAATCGTTGGTGGTGACTTCAGTTTGGCCTGATCCAGGACCCAGCAGTAAATACGGCGGTCAAAGTCATCACCGCCCAGTGCAGAATCGCCACCGGTGGCCAACACCTCAAACACGCCACGCGTTAGACGCAGGATTGAAATATCAAAGGTGCCGCCACCCAGGTCGTAAACGGCATAAACGCCTTCAGAAGCGTTATCCAGACCATAAGCCACCGCAGCTGCCGTCGGTTCGTTCAGCAGACGAAGCACATTCAAACCAGCCAGACGGGCGGCATCTTTAGTCGCCTGCCGTTGGGCGTCATCAAAATAAGCCGGTACGGTAATCACCGCACCCACGATATCCTGCTTCAAGGTCTGCTGTGCGCGCTCGTTCAGCACGCGCAGAATCTCTGCGGACACCTCAACGGGTGTTTTAACGCCCTGGCGGGTTTTAACACTCACCATTCCCGGGTTATCCACCAGGTCTAGCGGTAAATTCTCGCGATGCGCGATATCTGTTAGCGAACGACCCATCAGGCGTTTGACAGAAGCAATCGTATTCTTGGGATCTTTGGCAATGGCTTTGAGTGCATCGTAGCCAACCAGCACTGAACCATCTTCCTGATAACGCACCACCGAAGGCACCAGCGCTCTACCCTCGGCGTCATTCATCACATGAGACATACCCTGGCGCACACTGGCAACCAGTGAATTGGTGGTGCCCAGATCAATACCAATGGCATACCGCGTCTCGTGTGGTAAAGGGCTTTGGCCAGGTTCGGCGATTTGCAGTAGTGCCATAGAATCAACAACAATCTTTAAGCGTAAAAGTTAAAGATCTTCGAGCGCAAAAACCGCGTCTTCGATCTCTTCCCGTAATTTTTCCAGAAACATTAGGCGCCGCACACCCTCAACCGCATCCTGTGCACGATTTTCTCTATCGAGCGCACCCGCCAGATCACTATAAGCATCACGGATATCATCGGCGATTTCAGCCTGCAGGCGCTCCAGCTCGGCAAGATTCTTATCACCCCGGGCGTCAGACACCTGCTCCCGCCACATCATCTGGCTCATCAGAAACTCGGGAGACATGGCTGTATTGGATTCGGCACCGATGTCTACTCCGGCCTGTTCCAGCAAGTAACTGGCGCGTTTTAGGGGCGACCGCAGGGTCTGATACGCCGCATTGATCTGTGTCGCCAGCATCATCGATGCACGGCGGGCCGCATCCTCGGCAGCCGCGAATCGATCCGGATGAACCTCCCGTTGCAGCTCACGAAAGCGCGCATCCAGCGCCACCGTATCCAGCTCGAAACGCTTAGGCAACCCCAGCAGCGTAAAAAAGTCTGCCCCCAGCAGATCGGCCGTTATGGCAACAGCGGGGGCAGCACTTACATCAGACATGGAACGACTCGCCGCAACCGCACTCATCCTTCACGTTCGGATTGTTGAACTTGAAGCCTTCGTTGAGACCTTCACGCACAAAATCCAGTTCCGTACCATCCAGATAAGCCAGGCTTTTCGGGTCAACCACGACCTTTACCCCGTGGCATTCGAAAACCGAATCGTCATCGGCCAGGTCATCCACATACTCCAGACGGTAAGCCATACCGGAACAACCCGCCGTCCGCACACCCAGGCGCAGGCCAACGCCTTTGCCACGTTGTGCCAGTGCCTTACCCACATGGGTAGCGGCACGTTCAGTCATGGTCACGCTCATCGCAATCTCCTTTTCAGGATTCCTGTTTCTTCTTGTAATCGGCAACCGCTGCCTTGATGGCGTCTTCGGCCAGAATCGAACAGTGGATTTTTACCGGTGGCAGCGCCAGCTCTTCAGCAATCGCCGTGTTCTTGATCTCCAGGGCTTCATCCAGATTCTTGCCCTTCACCCATTCGGTCACCAGAGAGCTGGAAGCAATCGCAGAGCCACAACCATAGGTCTTGAACTTGGCGTCTTCAATCACGCCTTCCTTGTTGACTTTGATCTGCAGCTTCATTACATCGCCACAGGCCGGTGCGCCCACCATACCAGTGCCTACGCCAGCTTCTTCCTTATCGAACGAACCAACGTTGCGGGGATTTTCGTAGTGGTCAATGACCTTAACGCTATATGCCATGAGAGACTCCTTTGAATAAGATCAGCTGCTTTAGTGGGCAGCCCATTGAACCGTATTGAGGTCGATACCTTCCTGAACCATCTCCCACAGGGGAGACATTTCACGTAGGCGTCCGATTTGTTTATGCAGCAGATCGACCGTGTAGTCGATCTCTTCTTCCGTGGTAAAGCGGCCAATCGAAAAACGGATCGATGAATGTGCCAGCTCGTCCGTCAGACCCAGTGCGCGCAACACATACGAGGGTTCGAGCGACGCCGACGTACAGGCCGAGCCAGAGGAAACAGCAATGTCACGCACCGCCATAATCAGCGACTCGCCTTCGACATAAGCAAAGCTCACGTTCAGGTTATGCGGCACACGATGGGTCAAATCGCCATTCACATAGATCTCGGGCATGTCAGAGAAGCCCTTAAGCAAACGATCGCGCAGCGCAGTGATGCGCTTGTTTTCTTCATGCATTTCCAGACGCGCCAGGCGAAATGCTTCACCCATACCCACAATCATGAACGTTGCCAGCGTGCCCGAGCGCATACCACGTTCGTGGCCACCACCATGCATCTGCGCTTCAAGACGCACCCGTGGCTTACGGCGCACATACAACGCACCAATGCCCTTAGGGCCATAGGTCTTGTGCGCCGAAAAGCTCATCAGATCAACCTTGAGCTTCGACAGATCGATATCAATCTTGCCAGTAGCCTGAGCCGCATCCACATGGAACAGAATGCCCTTGCTACGCAGCAGCTCACCAATCTCGGCAATCGGCTGGACCACACCGATTTCATTGTTCACGGCCATGATCGACACCAGAATAGTATCTGGGCGCAGCGCAGCTTCCAGTGCAGCCATATCGACCAGACCATTCGGCAGCACATCAAGATAAGTCGCTTCGAATCCCTGGCGCTCCAGCTCACGCATCGTGTCCAGAACCGCCTTGTGTTCTGTTTTCAGCGTAATGAGGTGCTTACCCTTGCCCTGATAAAAGTTCGCCGCACCCTTGATCGCCAGATTGTTGGCTTCGGTAGCACCCGAAGTCCAGACAATCTCCTTAGGGTCCGCATTCACCAGTGCAGCCACTTCGTTACGGGCATTTTCAACAGCCGTTTCAGCATCCCAACCATATTGGTGAGAACGCGATGCCGGATTGCCGAACTTCTCGGTCAGGTACGGCATCATGGCCTCGACCACGCGTGGATCGATTGGGGTGGTTGCCGAATAATCCAAATAGATAGGGAACTTCATCATTTGCTCCAGAGAAAACGTCAGGCAACAGCAGCAAAGCGCTGCAGCTGACTCAAAACTTTATCCAGCTGACCGAGTAAACGATCAACTTCTTCAATTGTGTTTGCACCGGAAGGCATCATGCCCAGGCTCATACGAATCGCACCCTTTGCCAGCAGCGGATCTATACCCATCGCCAGCAGCACTGCAGACACGCCGCTTTTGCCTGACCCACAGGCGGCGCCACTCGAAATCGCAATGCCTTGACGATCCAGAAGCGACACCAGGGTTTCGCCATCGATACCGGGAAACGCCGCAAACGTTGTATTGGGCAAACGCGCAGCCGTGTCCGAGAAAACCACAGCGCCACGGATTTTAAGCCAGGCTTCCAGATGTTGTTGCAAAATTCTGGCCTGGGCGATGCGCGCTTCAAGATGCGTCACGGCACGCGCACAGGCAACACCGAAACCAACGATGGCAGCAACGTTCTCCGTACCGGAACGCAATCCCTGCTCCTGACCACCGCCATACACCAGCGGCATCAGCGGCAACTGACGATCGCGCACCAGCGCAGCGGCACCTTTAGGACCGCCAATCTTGTGCGCAGAGAGGGTCAACGCATCGACACCCGCGGAATTCAGATCACGGAAGCTCAAAGGGTGTTTACCAAAAGCCTGCACTGCATCGGTATGAAAACAGCACGATGGGTCACGATCTGCTTTGAATTGCCCAGCGAGTTTGGCTACAGGTTGCAGCACACCGGTTTCATTATTCGCAGACATCACAGACAACAAACGCGTTTGCGCAGGCAGTCCCGATATGCCGTCCATTTCAACGACACCCGATTTATTCACGGCTAGTTCTTTCACAGCCCAACCGGCACGGCCTAAAGCGCGCACAGGTTGAGCCACACAAGGGTGTTCAATCGACGTATAGGCAACACCGGCTGGCTTACCCGCTTCGGCATGCCAGGCATCGGCATAGCCACGCACCAACAGATTATTGGCTTCACTACCGCTTGCAGTAAAAATCACTTCTGAGGGATCAGCATTAATGGCGGCTGCCACCTGTTCACGCGCCAGATCAACAGCGCGGCGTGCCTCACGACCCGCCGTGTAGGTTGCCGACGCATTGGCGAAGTTCGCCCCCATGTAAGGCAACATGGCTTCAAGCACAAACGGATCCAGCGGTGTGGTCGCGTTATGGTCGAAGTAAAGCGTCGACATGGTCTAACTCAGGCGGCCTGGGCAACATTGAACGAAACGGTCTTCGAATCCGACTTGGCTGCTTGCGCCGCAACTTTCTTGCGCTGCTTCTCCACCAGATCGGACAAAGTCACTGATGCCAGGTAATCCAGCATCTTGCGGTTCAGCGTCGACCACAGGTCATGCGTCATGCAACGATGATCGGATTTGCAGTTCTCGAGACCACCGCACTGGGTGGCATCTAATGGTTCGTCGACGGCCAGAATCACATCAGCCACTGTAATCTCAAGCGCATCACGACCCAGGCAATAACCACCGCCAGGACCACGCACACTTTCAACAATCTTGTGGCGGCGCAGCTTGGCAAACAACTGCTCCAGATAAGACAGGGAAATATTCTGCCGTTCGCTAATCGAGGCCAACGTAACCGGACGGTCACCGACAAAGAGCGCCAGGTCAATCATGGCTGTCACTGCAAAACGGCCTTTGGTCGTTAATCTCATAATGCCTCCCGTTGGGATTGGGGCTGGTTGTAACTAAATGGGTGCGCTGTTGCGCTATATCCAACTATTTGAGTCAACTATACTGCGTAGAACAATCATTAGTCAACTATTTTGCTCAGGTATTGCGGATCAAACTTATCGGCGACCGAATTCGCCTCTTCCACCTGCATACCTGATGCTTCTAGCTTCTTGAGCAACTGTTCCAGACGCTGATCCGTTTCAGCCGCATGCTCCAGCAATGCATGCAACGCCTTGGCGTACGGGTCGCTCGCATCCCGGTTAATGGCATAGGCTGTAAAACCCAGCTTGGCCGCCTGAGGCGACGCATCCCGGGATTTTTCGTTCTCGATAATCCTTGCCGGGTTACCGACTGCCGTAGCGCCTTCTGGCACGTCCTTCACCACTACGGCATCACTCCCCACACGGGCACCCGCGCCCACCGTGATCGGACCCAAAACCTTTGCACCCGCTCCAATCACTACGCCCGACTTCAAGGTCGGATGACGGCGGCCTTTGTTCCAGCTGGTGCCGCCGAGCGTTACGCCGTGATATAGCGTCACATCATCTTCAATAATGGCTGTCTCGCCAATCACTACGCCCATACCGTGATCAATAAAGAAACGGCGGCCGATGGTTGCCCCCGGGTGAATTTCAATCCCCGTAAGAAAGCGTGACATATGGGAAATAAAACGCGCCAACCAGTAGAAATGCCACTGCCATAAACGGTGCGCTAAACGATGAAACATCATGGCATGCACACCGGGATAGCACGTCACAATCTCCAGCGTCGATCGCGCCGCAGGGTCGCGTTCGAAGATGGAGCGGATATCTTCCCGAATGGACTTGAACATGGTTATCTAGGCGTCTGATGCTTATGGTTTGAAAAGGCTTTAAATCAAGCCTCCGACGCTTCGCATTGTACTAATTCCGACTTTTTTAATCAACCTTATGTGGCGCTTTCATGGCGGAAATGATGCCCCGCAGAATATTCACTTCATCGGCCTCCAGTCGAGTCCGCTCGAAGATACGCCGGATCTTGGGCATCAGGCGTCGCGGCTTCTGCGGATCATGAAATCCCGCATCAATCAGCGCCGATTCGAGATGGCGATAAAAGCCCTCAACGGCATCCACCGTTGCCAGTGGCGAGGCGTATCGTGTGGCACCCGTATCGACCGAAGCGGTATTGCCGGAAACCTCTTTCAACAAATAGGCAATGATCTGAACAGCTGCCCCCAGGTTGAGCGAACCATAGTCGGGGTTGGTCGCAATGCTCACCTCTGCCCGGCAATGCTGCAGTTCTTCGTTGGTCAGGCCATTCGTTTCATTGCCAAAAACAAACGCCGAGATCGCACCCTTTGTGCCGCCCTGTTGCCAGTGCGCATGTGCAACAGCAACGGCAGCCTTGGGCTGCAAAGGCTCAGGCCCCAGTTCGCGGGCGCGTACTGTCATCCCGAAGGCACCCGTACATCCTGCCAGCGCTTCGGCCAAACTATTCACAACACGACAAGCGGTCACCAGATCAGCGGCACCCGAGGCCCGGCGAATTGCTACCTCATCTACCGCACACAAGGGGTTAACCAGAACCAGCTGCGATTCGCCGGGGTTGTAACCCAGCCCCATGGTTTTCATAGCGCGTGCCGCAGCCCCGATATTCCCGGGGTGCGATGGCCGGCAAAGCACAATACGCTGGCAATCCAGAAAGGGAATCGTCGGTAAATCCGGTTGAGTTGAATCGTCAGTCATGTGCTTTTCATTGCAGGTAAAAGGTGCGTCATTGGTCGACCAGCGGGCTGCCAACAGGTACAATAGCGCCAATCGCGCGAACGAACCTCGTTTGCCACTTGCTCTGTGTCCCTGATATGCATCCCTTTCTTAATGTTGCCGTTAAGGCCGCACGTC
>JACCDN010039217.1_pt1 | contig 24667 bp, 16 predicted proteins | sample 7441691 | NCBI WGS metagenome assembly JACCDN01 (sample SAMN15323439, study PRJNA562643) | freshwater metagenome | isolation source: river surface water | place: USA:Blue River Watershed | collected 2017-08-16 | reverse complement strand
GGAAGGGCGGATTGGTCATCTCCGAGCGCGGCTGCGCCTCGCAGAGCCAGCGGATGAGGGCATCGAAATCCTGGAAGTCCAGGACCTCGAGGCGAGCGAGAACGTCGGCATGCGGCGAGACCGGCTGAGGCGAAGAGACGGACATGGCTGAATCCTTTCTGAGCGATGGAACTGAACAAGAATGTATAGCGTGATACGCGATTTTGTCAATATTTCCGCGATCAAGCATCCGTCCGCTTGCAGGTCATCCAAGAGCGCTTTACACTATGTATGGACTAATTCTTGATCGCTCCTTCTATGTTCGACACCTTCACCCGCTAGGCAGAAAACAAAAGCGATCCGCCACGCGAGCGGACCGTTTTTTTATTTATAGGATGGGGTTTTTACCCGTATCATCAGCGCTTGATGTATTTCCCCGCCGCGATCCAGGCAACCAGCATGGAGAGGAGCGCGGCAATGAGCAGCTCACCAAGCAAGATCCCCTTTCCCGCCAAGAAGGCTTCCCGAAGCGCCAGGAACCCGGTCTGGGCCCATCCCCCCAACTGGGGTGCGAGCCAAGTGGAGGCCGCAAACAAGCCCCCCAACACCGTCACCCACCCTGCAACCACGATCCAGAGCACCGCCAACAGGTACGGCCAACGAATCCGGGCCCGCGTCGCCCCGACGAGCCGCATGACGGCGATCTCCTCACGCTGCGCGAAGATGGCAAGGCGAACGGCATTGAAGGCGAGCAGCAGCCCCACGCAGGAGAACAGGAGGAGGAGCAGGCTCCCCGTCAGGCGCACGGCCCGCTGGAGAGCCTCGAGCTCGGCGATGGCTGCGGCCTGGCCACCCGTGGATTGGGTCTGGATCCAAGGCTGATAGATGGGTGCCTTCAGGGCATCGACGATCTCAGGATATCCGGACAAGTCTTTCGCGCGAATGACGAGCTTCGCCCCAAACGGATTCCGGTCAACTTCCTCCAGGGCCCGCAGGACGTCTTCCTGATAGCGATACCGCTGGCGGAACGCTTCGAGGGCCTGGTCGGCACCGGTCAAGCGCACCTCTGCCACCGAAGGCAGGCCGAGCAAATACGTCTTCGCCTGCTCAACCAGTGCCGGCGGCATGTCGGGACGGAACGAGACGGACACGTCGACGCGCTGGCGGGCTTCGGTGAGGAGGCGCTGGGCGAGAACGTTCGCGCCCAACAGGGCCTGAACCGAGAGGAACGCAAGCACGAACACCACAAACGTCGCCGCCCAGAGCCAAGCGTGGCGGGCGAGCTGTACACACGATTGCCAGAAGAGGCGGAAGACGATCATAGCGACAGGTGATACCGAGCGTTCGGCTGGTCTTGGGCAATTTTCCCGTCCTTCAGCACGATCACGCGCTGACGCAAGGCGTTCACGACGTCGCGGTTGTGCGTGACGAGGATGATCGTCGTGCCGAGCTCATGGATGCGTAGCAGAAGGTCTAAAATCTCCTGCGTGTGGCGCGTATCAAGGTTCCCCGTGGGCTCATCGGCCAGGAGCAGTTTCGGCTGATGGACGAGGGCGCGCGCGATGCCGGCCCGCTGTTGCTCGCCGCCGGAGAGCTCGTGCGGGAAACGGTCGGCCTTATCCTCTAACCGAACGAGCCGCAACATGCGCGGCACGATCTCCTTGATGGTGGCGCGCGAGGCGTCGCTCACCTCGAGGGCGAAGGCCACGTTCTCGGCCACCGTCTTTTTTGGCAGGAGCTTGTAATCCTGAAAGACCATGCCCAACTGGCGACGCAACAGGGGGATGTCACGGGAACGGATGCGACTAATGTCCCAATCTTGGATCCATACGCGCCCTTGGGACGGGGCCTCTTCGGCCATGAGGAGCTTGAGGAGCGTACTCTTCCCCGCCCCGCTTTGACCGATGACGGACACGAATTCCCCGGCCTCAATCTGAAAAGACAGGTCGTCGAGCGCGACCACGTCATTCGCATAGCGCTTACTAACCCGCTCAAACCGAAGGAACGGCATGCGTACAGGATAGCACAGGCGCATCGATGGGCCCATGCCGTCAAAAGACTAGATCAAGTGGCGGACAACGGCCCAATAGGCACGCATGATCGGATTTCCGACCTGCTCGAGCAAGGGATTCCGGACAGAGGCCTCCTGAAATTCGATGTCCGCGACCGACCAGCGAAGAAACTCCCGGTCACCTTGCGTACGACGCGCCTGCATCTCACGGCGGCGTTCCCAGATCCAACGCCAATAATCACGTGTGAACCACTCTTTCACCATCCTCCATTTCATATCGCCCCAGCCACGCAAGAGGGAGAACCCAATAAGCGCGACCTCAAAAAGCATCAAAAGAGGCAGCAGGAGGAACAGCGTCCAGGGGCGCAGATAGATCAGCAATAACGCCCACCGGTTGCGCTCCATCCAGTAGTAGTTGACCTTGGCCTTGTTGAATTCGTAATAGTGGTAGACGACGGAGCGCGGCTCCAGCGCAACCTTCCAGCCCTGGATGCGCATGCGCAGCGAAGCGTCCGTATCTTCGTGATAGAGAAAAAAGCGTTCGTCGAACAGGCCGCCGACCTGGTTCAGGGCGGAAACGCGCGCAAGCATAGCCGCTCCCGAGGCATACGCGATGAGACGATCCGGATTCTGCGGCTCCTGCTTCACCAAATAAGCTTCTGCTTCGGCGCGCGTCCAGCGATACCCAACTGAATAGCCGACCCCTAAGATGTGCCAGGCATTCCCCAAGCTGTTGACGTGCATGCGCTCCTCACCAAGCAGCATGAGCGATTGGACGATCCCTACGTGCGGATCCCGCTCGGCACGCTCCACGGCCCGTCGAAGGAATTCCGGTTCGGTATCGGTATCCTGGTTCAGCAAATACACGTACTCGCAACCCAGCTCTTTCGCGCGCTCAAGACAGAGGTTGTTGTTGCCCGCGAACCCGATCCACGTATCGTTAAAGACGTAGGTGATGCGCGGGAGGGTCGTCCCCGATTTCGGGAGCCAGTGCTGGTCAAACCAAGGCTTAACCGGTTCGCGTTTCCCTTTGGACTCAAAGCACAAAAGCTCGACCCGATCCATGGGATAGTCGAGCCGTTCTAGAGACTCAAGGCAGCGCGGGAGATCGCGCTCCCAATTTGGGGTGGGATAGGCGGACAGGATGATGCCAACCTTGGGAAGATGGTTCATAGAGAGAGGTCAGTGGGGAGCGGCCACTGTCGGTAGGTACGACGCGAGGCAAGATATGAGCGAGCGTGGCGGAAGACGTGCTTCCAGGCCCGGAAAAAGGCGCGGGGCGTGAGCAGGAGGCCGAAGGCGCGGCCCAATTCGGCGAAGATCGTGCGGAGCCAGGCGCGGACCGGCATTCGCCACGACCCGTGCATGAGGAGGATGCCCCATTGCGCCGCGTAGCCGTTGATCCTGGCCACCGGAGCACGGCGGGTTTCGTCGCGCAGGCGTCGCCAGAGGGTGTCGGCGCCGCGCACGGTCCGGGCATGAAAGAGCTCGACGTCTGGCGCGAACCAGGCACGCTGACCGATGCGAGCAAGGCGAAGAGCCAGTTCAATGTCCTCCCGGTACAGGAAAAAACGCTCGTCAAAGGGCGCGCCGTGCGTCGAAGCGGCGGCGAGTAAGGCGGACCGACGAAAAAAGGGAGCGGTGCCCGTCGGACCAAAAACCCATCCGGCAGGCGGCACGGCGTCTGCCGCGGCACCCGCATGACGATCGCGCACGTCGCCAATCGCGTGAAAAACAAAGCCCGTCGTGTCGATGATCGTTTTTGGGGCGGTGTCGGCACCGGTCCGCCAGAGCAGGCCTTGGACGGCGGCAATCTCGGAACGGGCAAATAGGGCGAGGGCACGCTCGATCGCCTCAGGTGCATACTCCAGATCCGGATTCACGAACGCGACGAAGGGAGCCTCGTGACGCGCGAACAGCCGATTGTGGCCCGTCCCAAATCCAAGATTCTCCCCCACTTCCAACACATACGGGAGGCCGGACGCCTCCAACAGCGCCCGCACGCGCCCGGCTTCCGCCTCAGAACCGGATTGCTCGCGCACGAACAAGCGCCAATCGCGAAAGGTCTGCCGCGCCAAGGACGCCAGCAGGGGCGGGATCACGTCCGCATGCTTGTACAGCACGAGTTGCAGGGCAAGAGTCATACGAAGAGTCGTTCGTATACGCGCGCGAGAAAGACGATGCCCGCGGCGAAGATGCGCAAGATGGCCGCCTGCCACCACGGATGCCAGGTCTCAAAATACCGGATCATCGAGTCGGCAATGCGGCGCTGTTTCCAGGCGAGCGTCCGTTGAGCGAAGGAACGACCGACACGATCATAGACCTCGATAGAGGGGACATGCCGAACGGAGTAACCCGCCTGATGCGCCCAGCGGCAATAATCCACGTCCTCATACCACAGAAAGTAGCGCTCATCGAGCCCACCCAAGACACGCAAGACGCGTTCTGGGATGCACAAGAATGCCCCACGAACCGAATCAACATCCTGTTCCTGACGAAGATCGAGGTCGCGCGCCTCGTAATGCGCTAACGCTTGCGGAAAGAGGCGGCCAAGCTTGGTAAGGACGAGAAACTGCGACCAAAACGTCGGGAAGCGGTGCAGGGAAGGAACGGGCGTATCGTCCTCTTTGAGCAGGAGGGCCGTAAAGATCCCCCGCGTCGGATGCGCCTCGGCGTAGGCAGCGGTGCGGGCCAACGCGTCAGAACGCACACGCATGTCCGGATTGAGCAACAAAACATGGCGCGCGCGGCTCACGGCGATCCCCTGGTTACAGGCCTTCGCAAAACCGAGGTTGCGCGCGTTTTGAACGAGGGTCGCCCAGGGAGCCTCTCGGGCCACCATCGCGCAGGAATCGTCGGGGGACGCGTTGTCGACGACAATAACTTCAGCGGTAAAGGCGCCTTCGCTGGCCGCCAACGCCTGAAGATTCTCACGCAAAAGCGCGCAAACATTCCAGTTCACGATCACGATGGCTAAATCGGGAACCTGGCCCGGGAGTGGGAGGAAACCAGGGGTGGGGATGGGGGGGCTTGACATGGGAGTAAAAAGACGTTGTCGACCATCGCCTTCGCTGGTAGGGTCGATAAAACGGTTTGCTTAAGCCTACGGGCCGTCGGGCGCGCCGTCAATTCTCCCCTTATGCATCTCCTCGTCACCGGAGGCTGCGGCTTCATCGGCTCGAACTTCATCCGCTATTGGCTCACGGCCCATCCCCAGGACCGGATTACGAACCTGGACGCGCTGACCTACGCCGGCAATGCCGAAAATTTGGCTGATTTTAGCCAAAATTCACGATACACCTTCCTTCACGGCGATATCCGTGATGCGGCGGCCGTGCACCGCGCGATGGAAGGCGTCGATACGGTCGTGCATTTTGCCGCGGAAAGCCATGTTGATCGCTCGATTGAAGGAGGTCAGGCATTTTTGGATACAAACCTATTGGGGACGTTTACGCTCCTCCAAGAAGCTAAGGCTCGCGGTGAGCAAATCAGGCGCTTCCACCACATTTCAACGGACGAGGTGTTCGGAAGCCTTCCTCTCGATCCAACTCAAACCTTCAACGAAGCGACGGCCTACGACCCACGCAGCCCGTATTCCGCTTCCAAGGCGAGCTCGGACCACATTTGCCGAGCGTTTTTCCATACGCATGGCGTGCCCGTAACCATTAGCAACTGCTCAAATAACTACGGACCGTACCATTTCCCCGAAAAGCTCATCCCGCTCGCCATCACGAACCTCCTCAACGGGAAGCCGATCCCCATCTATGGCAGCGGCCTCAACGTACGCGATTGGCTCCATGTCGAGGACCATTGTCGGGCCATTGAAGCGATTTTACGCTACGGGAAGGCTGGCGAGACCTATTGCATCGGCGGGAATCAGGAATCCAGCAACCTCGACCTCGCGAAACGCCTCGTTCGGCTGATGGGACGCGACGAAACCTCGTCCATCACCTTCGTCGAGGACCGTAAAGGGCACGACCTCCGCTACGCGATCGACGCGAGCAAGATCAGTCGCGAACTCGGCTGGAAGCCACGGTACACGCTCGAAGATGGGTTACGGCAGACGGTCGCCTGGTTCGAGGCTAACCGCGCATGGTGGGAACCGCTGCTCCAGCGCGCGAAGCTTGCCGCTCACCCGCCCGCCGCCGGCGATAAAACGCCCGTCGCTCAGACCCCCTCCCCGCTCCCCCCTTCGCTTTCCTCCTCTCCCGTCCCTCCTATGAAAATCCTCATCTTTGGTACCGGCTATGTTGGATCACGCTTCGCAGAAACCTGGGCGTCCGAAGCCATCATCTCGAACGCTCGCATTGACGATCGCCAGGCCGTGCTCGCCGAATTAGAGCGGCACGCGCCGGACGTGGTCGTGAATGCGGCCGGAAAAGCGGGCACACCAAACGTTGACTGGTGCGAGACCCATCCGCTCGAGACGATGCGCTCAAACACGATTGGCGCGCTCGTTCTCGCGGAAGCCTGCCAAGAAAAAGGCCTGTATCTCCTCCATTTAGCCACGGGCTGCGTGTTCTACGACGAGTCGCCACGCCCGGAAGGCTGGCATGAGGATGATTTCGCGAATCCCGAAGCGTTTTATACGCGCACCAAGTACGCGACCGACCTGATCTTGTCGCGCCTGCCAAATGTGGGGCTGGTGCGCTTCCGCATGCCGATCGACTACCTTTCGGGTCCGAAAAACCTGATCGACAAGCTTGCGAACTACCCCAAGGTGATCGATGTCGAAAACAGCGTGACGATCCTCGATGACCTCACGAGCGTCTGCTACCAACTCCTGCAGAAGCGCGGAACCGGCATTTTCCATGCCGTGAACGGAGGAACGGTGCGACATCGTGAGATCCTGGAGCTGTATCGTAAATACGTTGACCCGGCGCACCAGTGCACCTGGATCACGGCTGAAGACCTCGTGCGCCAAGGCCTGGCGGCCCGCAAGCGCTCGAATATCAAGGTCCATTCAAGCCGCCTCGAGGCCCTCGGCATCACCATGCGGCCCATCAAGGAAGCCCTGGAAGACACCATGCGAAAATACGCCTTCTTCAAGCAGGCGAAGACCCTTGAACGCGCCTGGAACCTCACCATCGCCCCCAAGAAACGCGACACGAAAGGCGTGATCACGGCCGGCGGCATGGGGACACGGTTGCGCCCGCTCACCAATACCACGAACAAGCACCTCCTCCCGATCTTTGACCAGCCGATGATCCTCTATCCGCTCCAGACGCTCATCCGTTCGGGGGTGAAGGACATCCTTATCGTGACGGGACCGGAACACGCGCACCAGTTCATCAAGCTGCTGGGGTCCGGACGCACGCTCGGGGTGCAGATCTCGTATCGCATTCAGGACGAATCTGGCGGGATTGCACAGGCGGTGGGGATGGCGGCCGATTTCGTCGGCAGCAGCAACGCGCTCGTGCTATTGGGCGACAACATCTTCACCGAATCCTTCGCCGAAGACGTGCGGCAATTCAAGGGTGGCGCGCAGACGTTCTACCAGCGCGTCGAGAACCCCCAACAGTATGGGGTCGTCGAGGTCGACGCGGCGGGGACCGTCCTCTCCATCGAGGAGAAGCCGAAGCAACCGAAATCGCCCTTCGCTCAACTGGGCGCCTACCTCTACGATGCGGACGTCTTCGAGATCATCCGCGCCTTGAAACCCTCGGCACGGGGCGAACTCGAGATCTCCGAAGTGAACGACACCTATCGAAAACGCGGCCGTCTGACGGCTCGCGAAATCATCACCCAATGGTTTGACGCAGGGACATTCCAAGACCTGCAGCGCGCCGGTGGCTACTTCGCGGAACAACAGAAGCGCCAGGAAGAGGAAAAAAAGAACACGGCTTAGGCCGGGTTCTTTTTTTGCAGGCGCGCACGGAGTGGACGGGGGCGGTAGCGCCAGAAATATCGGACCGCGCTGCGGAGATGGGCGCGGAAGGCCCGCTTGCGGAAGACATCCAGCCACGAGGTGAGCCTGGAGAGCTTCCCATAGCGATGCTCGATGCGAACCGAGGGCAGGTGCGCGACCTCATAGCCCCGTTGCCAAAGGCGACGACAGAGGTCCTCGTCTTCAAAATAGAGGAAAAAGGCCTCATCGAGCCCCTGGACGGCCATAATTGCCTCGCGAGAGACGATCACGGCGGCGGCCAACGCCCAATCCACCCGTAACGAACCGTCTGGGCGCGGGGGCGGATCTGACTCGAACGCCGCCAGATGGCGTCGACCCCAGGAGGTCTTCCCGAGGGCGGTGCGGCGAAAAAACGGCGTCAGTAGGCGGTGGAACTGAAAATGGGCACGCTGGTGGTCGCCGTTCGGGTATTGAAGGGAGGCGCCCACGAGACCGACCTCGGGATGGGCCTGCGCCCACGCAAGCCAGGGATCCAGTTGGCCGGGTAAGACGCGGGTATCTGGGTTCAGGAGAAGAAAATGGCGGCCACGGCCAATTTCGATCCCGCGGTTGTTGCCCGCAGCAAACCCCCCGTTCTCGACACGGCGGTAGCGCACCCAGGGGAAACGGGTGCGGACCAGGTGTTCCGTGGGGTCGGGGGAGCCGTTTTCGATGAGGATCACTTCAAACTTGGCTTGTGGCGGGTGCTGTTCCAGGCTCTCGAGCAGCCGCTCGACATGGGCGATCAACGCAAAATTCACGATAACGATCGTGAGGTCGAGGGAGGGTGGCTCGGAACGGTGCAGGGGCATCGCCAAAAAGCCTAGCCAATTGACAAAAAAGAAGCAATTCTCGCCAAGGGAAGGGGTCCGGACTATACTGCCGGCATGTCTTTTCGCCTCCTCATCCTTGGCGGCGGGTTTACGGGCCTCGAAACGGCCCGGCGCCTGGCCAGCCACCCCGATATCGACGTCACGGTCGTCGACCCTGAGTCGCACGCGCTCTTTACGCCGCGACTGGTTGATGCGCTCGCACAAGCCTGCCGGGAAACCGACCTGCGCGCCCCACATGAGGCGCTCGCGCAGCGCCACGGGTACCGCTTTATTCAAGCAATGGCGACGCAAATCAATGAAACGGCAAAAACCGTACGGATCATTCGGATGTCCGGTGGCCACCAGGAGGATCTTCCCTATGACACGCTCGTCTGCGCTTATGGGGCGAGCACGGCCTTTTATGGCACGGAGGGCAAGGAGTATGCCTTCCCGTTTAAAACATGGCAGCACCTGATTCGCGTGGAAGCGCGGGTCGCGGAGACCGTCCGTCGGCAAGGGCCGTTACGCTTTGCAATCATCGGGGGTGGGGCGACCGGCATCGAAGCCGCTTGCGCGCTAGACCTAAGACTGCAAGCCCTCGGACACGCTCCCGAGACGCGCACGATCACGATCTTTCAAGCAGGCCCGCAAATCCTTCCCGGCTTCCTTCCGAAGACCGTGGCGCGTACGCACGCGTATCTGGCTGCACGCCAAATCGAAACGCGTCTTGCGACCCCCGTAAAACGCGTGTTCGCAGAGGGGCTTGAAACACGCGCAGGCGAGGAGGTCGCCGCCAATCTCGTCCTCTGGGCGGCAGGGGTTCAGCCGAACCGCGTAGAAGGAGACATGGCTCAAGATGCGCCAAAAGCAGAAATGACTCCCGACCATACCCTGCGTGTCCGGTCGCATATTTATGCCGGCGGCGATGTGATTCAGCTAAAAGACGGACAACGCATCGTCCCGAAGAATGCGCAAACAGCCATGAAGATGGGGGCACTCATCGCGGAAAACATCTTACGGGAACGTGCGGGCAAGCCATTGACGTCCTTCCGCTACCGCTCGCCAGGAGTGATGCTCTGGCTCGGAAAGACCGCGATTACGGACCTGTTCGGATGGTCGCTCCCGTCACGAGCGTTCGTATGGGTGCGGGAACTGTTCTACAAGGTGCGTTGGTGGCAAATGGGCGGGTAACAAAACACCGGACGTTGGTCCGGTGTTTTTATTCCCTTACAAGAGCGCTTCCTTGGCGGCCTTGGCGACGCGGAACTTGACGACGGTCTTGGCCGGGATCTTGATCTCCGCACCCGTGGCCGGATTGCGACCGAGGCGGGCGGCACGCTTGACCTTGACCAACTTGCCGAGGCCAGGAAGGACGAACTCGCCGTTCTTCTTGACCTGGACATAGGCCGTCTTCATGAGGAGGTCCATGAAGGCGACGACTTCTTTCTTGGTGTGTCCGGACTTCGCGGCGAGCTCAGCCATGAGCTGGGACTTGGTCATTTTCGACATATGTGCGGAAACCCTTGATAAATAAGGTTAAAAGTGGGTTTGCAAGATGCAGTATGCCCAGGGGGCATAGAATATGCAAGAGATTTCGTCAACAGTCGTATGGAAAACGCTGTTTTGATTCCTTAATTCCGTGAAACGTTACCTCCCCGGCTGAGGGGGTGGGGCTGCGCCCCACGGGCCGCCCTTTCCCGTTCGGACGGGCCGGTCCCCCGGGTGCGGGCCCTTTCTTGCGCGCACAGCCCGGCATTGCATTCATCCGATGGAAATAGGCCTGCTGTGGCGTGCGCGCAAGAAAGGGCCCGCACCCGGGGGACCTACAGGGGAGGGAAAGGATGAAAGAAAAGAGAAAAAGAAGGACTCGGGCGATCGTGATCGCGCGCCGTGCATGTGACGACTCGTGTCGCTTCCTGCCCTAAAATAAGCAGAAGTGCTATCATAAACTCGATTCTATGTCTCATCCTCCCCTGTCCGAACTGCTGCAGCAAGAGCGGGTTTTTTTACAGAATTTACGGAAAGAGCAGCCGGAGGCGTTGTATCGGGAGGAGCCGCCGACGCAGGATGAGGCGTTTCCCTATATTGGAATTCAGGGGTTGCCGGAGGATCGGCCGCAAGCCTACCTACGCTTGTATCCGCAGGATTTCTTGGTGGAAGAATTGCCGACGAATACCGAAGTCGTGAGCATTACGGGGACGCCGGGGTTTACGGATGGGGAGGATAAGCGGACGTTATGGGTGAACCTGATCAAGGCGCATATGGCGGGATTTGACGCGATGAAAGAGCTCTCGACGGGATTGGGAGCGCCGCAAGAAGCGATCGGATACGCGGGGATCAAGGACAAGATCGCGATTACCAGCCAACGGCTCAGCATGCGCGGGTTAACGCGCGAGCAGATCGAGGCGTTCAGCCACAACCGGTTGATCGTGCAGCCGATCTCGTATGGGAGTGGAGCGTTGCAGGCGGGAAGCCTGTTCGGGAACCGGTTTACGCTCACTCTCCGAACGAAAGAGGCGTGTAACGGGGCGATCATCGAGGAGCGCCTGTCGCGGCCGTTCTGGAACTTCTTTGGGCCGCAGCGGTTTGGGTCGCGCGTGCTGTCGCATCGGTTGGGGCAGGCGGTGTTGCAGGGGGACATCAACACCTGCCTCAAGCTGTTCTTTACGCAGCCGGGATTGAATGACGTACCATTTTTCCACGCGATCCGGACGGAACTCGCGGAAAATTACGGGGATTGGCAGGCGATGGATGACATCTGCTCGATCTTGCCGTTGTCGTTTGCGCATGAGCGACTGGTGCTGGCGGCGCTGATCGAAAACCCACAAAAGACCCGCGGCGCGCTGGGCGCGATCAAGGACCAGGTGAAGATGTGGGTCCATGCCTACGGTTCATGGCTCATGAACCGGGAGCTGTCGCGCCTGATGGCGAGCGGCGACCAGAATCCGCCGAAGACGATCCCCCTCCCCTTTTCGACGCAAGGGGCGCCAGCGCTGTATGCGCAGACCATGCAGAAGGAAGGGACCTTGGGGTATCGTGAGGCGTTCGCACAGTATCCGTACCTGTCGTTGAACGACAAGACCATCCCGACGCGCATCCAGCCACAGAACGTACAGATCCGGGTGTTGCCACAGGGGTGCCTGACGCGGTTTTCGTTGGACAAGGGGGCATACGCGACGACGTGCCTGTCGCATGCCTTCAAGATCGTGGAAGGTCTGCCGGTGCCAGGCTGGGTGCAGGATGGGCTCGTGGATGGGTTTGCGGAGCTTGGGGAGACACCGCTCGCGACGATCCTCCCCCGCTTTGAGAAGGATGCGACGGCGCGTCGGGATGCGTTCTTAAATGAGGATGGGGCGGAGGAGTAAACACGCCAAAACAAAAAAACGCAGAACGAAAAGACCCGCAGGCAGTCTTGGTCGACTACCGGCGGGTAGGTTTAGGTGGGGCCGCCGCCCGGTGCGGATCAGCCCTGCTGAAGCTGCTGGAACTGAGGGCTCTCGACGTGCGTCAGGACCATGAGGACCATGGCCTTGGCGTGAACGATGATCTGCCCCTCGAACGGCTTCTCGCGATCCTCGGGGCGCGCGATGGTTCCGTTGATGGTCCAGGTGGGGTCGGCGTTGTTGGTGTTGTCCCAGACATGGAGGTTGTTCACCCCCTTCGCCAGGAAGGCGATGATCGCCTCGACCTTCTCGATGCTGGGCGCGTCGCCCTGCTCGAAGACGAGCTCGAGCTTGAACTGGGTCCCCCGGTCGGTGACGTGCCGGACCACCTGGCCGCGGACGAGGGCGTAGCCTCGGGCGATGAAGCCCGTGATCATGCCCTTGATGTCGATCCGGCTGATGCCCTTGTCGCCGGCCTCGAAGACCCTGATGCCGGAGTCGGGCCGGGAAGAGCGGACCAGGGCGATCCCCTGGGTCCGCGCGACCTCGGCACGCTGCGCGTCGAGAGCATCACGCCGGTCCTTGTTGGGGCCGTCGACGATCTTGCCGAGAGCGAAGTCGATGGCGACCCCCTCCGCGAACCTGAGGTTGTACCCCAGGCCCACCTTGAGGAGGACCTTCGCGGGCCTGGGGGCGTTCGCCCAGTGCGCGCCGGTGATGATGAGGCTGCGCTTGCCGCTGGGAACGACGGTCATCGGGACCTTGGCGAACGCGGGCGTAACGGCGGCGGGACCGGTCTTGTCGATGTCCATGGTGCGTCTTCCTTCGGTTTACCTGCTAATTTGAGCAGGACTTTGTGGGGTTGTGCGTGGTGACATCTCGTCACCTTCGTCCATCCATCATACCAGGTTTTTTTGGTTTTGTCAAGCATTACTATACATTTTTGGCTGAGATAAGCGAAAATGGGGAAAAGGGCTGTTTTTTAGACATCCTAAAAGGCCCGCTATTTAGCGAAAAATCCAAATTATTAAGATCGTTTTCACGATTATCCCCTTCCCGTCCGCTTACCTTGCAAAATACAAGCCATTCCCTTTTAATAAGACGGACGGCACCACGCAGAAACACGGAGGGGACCATGGCGACCTGTACCCTGGAATACGTCTTCGGCCTGGGCGAGTATTTCTCGAGGTGGGGGTTCGCGCAGGGCGGGCTAAGCTTCATCGGGGACCTGTTCCGGGACGAGGCCAAGGAGCTGATCAACATGGAGCTGTCTGCCGCGGGCGTCCCGTATTCTGTCCGCGAACGAGGCCGGAACAACAACCCATGTGGGTTGTATCTCGCAGGCGAGGACGGAAGCTTCATCACGGATATCCTCTTCGACAAGAAGACGGGCCTGGCGGAATTCGAGTCCGCCGCCGAGCGCGATCGGCACAAGACCCATGCCAGTGCCATCTTGACCGCGCTCACGAAGGCGAACCGCGCCTTCTCCCAGTCCAAGAAGAAGCACCCCTGACGCCCGACCCGGGCGTTTTTTCAGCGATGGTTGACATGCCGGATCGAACCCGTTACCATAGCTGCCCCGTCCCCATCCAGGAGACGGAAGGAGAGGACATGGCCTCGATCACGCTGAATGTCAACACGACGCTGAACGACCTCTTGCACCTGAGCGCCAAGGAAGCGGGCTATCACCTGATCCGCCCGCTGCGCGAACAGGGGCTTGAGATCCTGCAGCGGCATCTCAAGGAAGCGGAACTGCCGCTCGAGGTGACGCTGGATGCGGGCAACGACGGACCCCACCTGAAGGTGCTGCACCGCGATCGGCCTGGCCGACTCAAGGCGGACCTGAATGCCTGCATCCGTTTTCGCAAGGGGCAGGCGGACCTCGACGAGCATGACGGCCAGCTCGATACGCTCGAACCCTGGCAGCAGCAGGCCTTGCGGCGCGCCCTCACGGCCGCCTACGCGGAATTCGAACGGCTCGAAGCCGACGCACACCATCCTGACGTGTGATCCTCATCACGCGTTTTTCTGAAGCGGATCCCCCTCCCTCGGTCTATCCTGGAAAGAACAAAGAAACGCCTGTAAGAGGCGCTTCTTTGTTTATCGTTCAACGTATCCCAGGGCACGGACGACGGCCCATTGGAACGGGTCTTGTGGGTCGCGGCGGAAGAGGGTACGGAATTCCTGGATCCCTTGGCGCTCCTGAGCGAGGTCACGCGGAAAGCGGATGCGATACATCAGGGTATTCCAGGCCAGGTTTTCTTCGGGGTTGCGGAAATCTGGATCGCGACCGTAGATCGTGCGGAAGGTGGTGCGTGCACGCGGGACCTGAGTGCGCTCGATCTCGAGGTTGCGGGTGGCTGGGATCCGGCCTCGAGCGAGGCGTTCGAGATCAGACGTCGGGACGTTCGAGCGTCCGATCGTTTGCAAGGCGTCGCGCAAGAGAGCACGGCGTTCGCCGCTGCCGAGGGCGCGGGTTTCCGGAGTCGTTCCCGTATCGACGAAAGAAGCCAAGCGGTCGCGGTCTGTCTGGGTGAGAGCGACTTGGAAGGAACGGGCATCGGCATCGAGAGCCCGAAGGGAGGCAGCGCTCGGGGGAATGACAGGAGCATCTGAAGTTCCCGGGACAGAAACAGGAGGCGGCCCTGACCGCGGCTCATCAAGGAACGTGACCTCAATCGACGGAAGGACCGGGGCCGTCGTCACAGGAGCAAGGGGCAACGGATTAAGGATCGGGGCCAAGGGGATCCCAATACCGCCACCGATCCCACCACCCCCACCACCGCCCCCGCCGCTCGAGGTGGCACAGGCCGTCGTGGACAGGGTTGCCGAGGTCGAGGAAGCGCTCACCACGCTATCGGCGTTACGAGCCACCGCCAGGAAGCTGTACGAAGTGCCGCACGTGAGGCCGGAGATGGTCACGCCAGCCCATGTCGTGGTCGTTTGCCAGGCCTGGGCAGCGGAGGAAGCGCCGGTGGCGTCCACATAGAGGGAGGAGGTGACGTTGTACAGGACGTATTCCGTGGACGTGGAGTTATTGTTGGCGTTGATAGCTACGGAGGCCGTCGTGCGAGACAGGGCCGTAACCGTGGGCGCGTCAGGCGTGGCGGCGAGGGTACGGAAGACCGCGGTCGTCGAATAGGCGGAATCCCCGATCGCGTTGCGGGCGGTAACGCGAGCCTGGTAGCCGAGGTTTGGATAGAGACCCGTTAGGACGGAAGAAGTCGTGTCGGCGGCAATGGTACTCGTCGTCCCCTCAAACGAGACCCCGAGGGTTGAGCTCACGTAATCAAGAAGGAAGCTCGTCTCATCATCGGAGTTATCCGTCCAGCTGATCGTGGCCCCGGTGGCCGTGATGGATCCAGCTGAGGCGGCGGATGGGGCGGTTGGGGCGGCATTCGCCACCAACGCGATCGAGACCGTCTGATCACGCGAAGAGATGGTCGCCGAGGTGGATGAGGCCGCATAGCCCGTCACTGAACCAGCATTGACAATGTAGGGGTTATAGCCGCCATTCGTGACGTCATTCGAGGCGTTTGTGATCGTGTATGCGGGGAGGCGAGAATAGGACGTATACCCATCTGAACCCGTGGATCCGAGCGACGAAGCCGGCGGCAAGAGAGCCTCCTGAACCGTGACGGCCGAACCGGACACAGCGCCCGCGCCGTTCGTTGAGGGATAGGTCCGAACACGGACACGGAACTTCACCAAAAGAGGCTTGGCGAGGATATCAACCGTGCTCGAAACGCGGGTGAAGGTGACGTTGTCGAGCGTATTGGTCGCCGCCGTCGCCGCTTGGTAAACGTCATATAGCGAGCTGGAGGAGAGGACGCTGTCAACCAGGCTATTGCCACCACCCGAGGAAAACCAGATCCCATACCCATTCACCGTCGAGGTGACGTTCGTAGCGATGATTCCGCCAGAGCCGTCGAGTTTAAGACCCGCATAAGCGACCGTCGTGCGCGTGATGGCTGGGGTCGTCACGCCGTTCGAGAGCGTCAAGCCTGCTGAAGCAACCGTTGCCGATTGATAGGTATAGACCCCACCCGAAACAGTAAAGGCGGATGAGACGAAGCGGTCCACCGTCATTCCGCCGCAAAGGGTGCTGAGCGCACCTCCGGAAGAGGCCACATCATTACGAACCAATGCCGTCACTCGACCGTCACCGACATCGATTAGGCCCACATTGACGTTACTCGTGGCATCACCAAGAAACGACGTCAAGCTAGTCCCGTCCGCCCCATAGGTCGAGATGGAACAGCCGCCGGCGATCAGAACCGTACTGCTTGCTAGAATCTCCGCACCCGCGCTCGCCTGGTCATACGCGTTCCCAAGGTAAGCGAATCCCATTCGCGTCCCTGTATAGCCAGAGCTCGTACTGGACGCATTCTGCAAAACCAAGCCGCTGACCGCCGAAGAAGTGACGTTTGTCAGCAGCAAAGCGTTTTGGTTGGTACCGGCATTAATAATGGTGCTCACCCCAGCCCCCGCAATCGTGAGGCTTGTCGTAGCGGTAGTGGAGGAGACGTAAAAACCGGAGTACGTGCCAGCCGCAAGGGAAAGCGTATCGCCACTGCGCAGGGTGCTGGTCACGAAAACGAGGCCGGTCGCATCCACCGCCGAATAGTCAACCGTGCCGGAATCATCGACGTAAATCGTCGTCCGACGGGTCCCGGTCGTCGCGCCAATGTCGTTCGTCCCGCTATAGTCGAGATAATCGCTGAACGGGGCGATCTCGATATCATTGGTCGTATCTACGTCATCCGTGCGCAAGATCGGGTTGGTGGTCTTATAACCTGTCCCTTGAGTGGCATTTGAAGAGCCGGCGTTCACGAACTCCGCCGCAAACCCAAAGATCCCGTTATCGCTATTCGTGATGGAATAGGATGTTCCTATCCCGCGGAGAAAGCGGAGGGCTGCCCCGGTCGTAGATCCGTAGAAGGCATTCCGGCGGATCGTTGCTGTGATCGTGACAACGGAGGGATAGCCGACATCCGTCACATTGAGCCCCCCGCCATCGTCACAACGGAGGCGGATCGTATTGTTCTGGAAGGTGAGTACCTGGCTCCAAACCACATCAGCAGGCGGCGAGACCGTCACCGCCTGACAGGTCCCCGACCCGCGGATGGGCGAGTCGATCTTATTCCCCGATACATTGACCGTCCCGCTCGCGTGGATACCGAGGCTCCCAATGATGGCAGACGGCGGGGTATTGACCATGCGGATCGTATTTGTCACGAACGTGACGTCGGACCCTTTCACGACGACCGCCGTCACCGAGCTATCGCCTGTGGTTGTCACGTAGCTATTAAACGCATTATTCCGAACCGTCAGCAGCGATGAAGAGACAGAGCTCAGGAAGTAGCCCGCCTGACCGGAGCCCAGCGTGGTTCGACCATAGATGGTATTCCCCTCAACCAACCCATTGGTCGTTGTCGCCGAGAATTCGATCAGGCCAATATTTGAATTATTGAGAATGGAAAAATTGTTTGCCTCTCCCGCAAAACTGATCGTCCCCGTTGCCGTTGAAGAAAAGGTATTCCCGGAAATAATCACGCCCGAAACGACCGTTGACGGAGCGATGCGTAAGTTGACATTTGAGAACGTACACCCCATCACCGTCGAGCTGGTCGTGAGAAGAATCGCATTGTTCCCCGTTGGATTTGCCTGGCCAATCGTCGCCCCGTTAATGCACTGGATCGTCGTGCTTGCCGACAATAATGCGATATTAAAGGTTTCGGTCGCGGAACTATAGGGGCTTCCCCCACCGCCATTGACCTGGATCGTATCGCCCGTCCCAGCAAATAAGGCCGCATCGGAGATGGAAGTATAGTCACAACCGGAGGCGCAAACGGTGACCGTCGCCGCTTCAGCTCCCCGCGCCCCAAGGCAGGCGAGGAAAAAAGCAAAAACAAATGCCAGGTATTTCATAGTGCATAGGGAGTATACCACATTGATGCACAAACAATTCCATCCGGACAAAAAAAGTGAGGCGCCCCACGCTAGACGAGGAGCGCCCCACCGCCATACCCTACTCGAGATATCCCAACACGCGTACAACCGCCCACTGGAATGGATCTTGCGGATCCCGGCGGAAGAGCCCACGGAACTCACGAACTCCTTCCCGTTCCTGCGCCAGGTCGCGCGGGAAGCGGATGCGATATAACAGGGTGTTCCAGGCAAGATTCTCGACCGGATCACGATAGTCAGGCGCGTGGCCAAAGATCGTGCGGAAGGTCGTGAGGGCACGTGGAGCCTGACGCCGCTCTTCGCTGAGATTACGTGTTTCGGGAATCTGCCCACGAGTCAAGCGCTCCAGATCAGCCAGCGAAGGGGTCACCCGCATCGTCTCATAGGCATCACGCAGGAGAGCACGGCGCTCACCCGTCCCCAAGCGAGCCGTTTCTGGCGTCAGGCCGTAGGCTAGAAAAACCCCTAACCGATCTCGCGCGAGCGCGTCGGGAGCCTTGACCCCAAACGTCCGCGCATCCTGAAGTGCCAAGGTACGCATTTGCGTTTCGCGCCGCTCATCACGGACCCCTTGGTTGAACCGGGCGACAACCTGAGCGACGTCATCAGGATTAACGAATGTGAAGGATCCCGGCGTCGAAGGCAATGGCGAGAGGACTTCGGGCACCGGCGACGGAACCGTCGGCACGGTCGTCATCGGCGACAACGGGAGCGTCACGACCGGCGCCTGGATCGGGGTCCGTAAGAACGAAGCAATCACCCCACCCGACCCCGCGCTCGCCCCAACCGCCCCACCACCTCCAGCACCCGAGGCCACGTCATCATCGGTGACCGTCACTTGGACCGTCGCAATCGACAGGACCGCATATGAGACGATCGTCGTAGAGACGGTTTGGGCGATCGAAAAGGTCCGCGTCCCGTTCACGGTACCGTCGTTCGTGACGCTCGCCGACACCGTCTGCGGCGTATTCCAGTTCATGGCCGTAAAGGTCAGGGCGCTCGCCGAAAGAGTCAGTCCCACATCCGGCGAAAGCAAGATCTGCACGGTATTCGTCGGCGCCGCTCCCAGAACAAGCGTGTACGTCCCGGCCGCCCCACCCTCGGTATGGCTGACCGAGGCAGAAGAGAGGGCGATTGAAGCCGTCTCGTCATCCGCGATCGAGGCGGCGAAATCGGAAACCGTCACCGCATCATACCCATAGGCGGACCCAGATGGCACCGTGACCGCGTGAGTGATCGTGGCATACGCCGTTCCTTCTAAGGCCGAATCCTGGGTCGCATTCACCGTCACGGTCTGCGCGCTACTCCAGTTCAGGGGGCTAAAACTAAGCGTCGTAACGTCGGTCGTCAAGTCCGAAGGCACGCTAAGGACAACTTGGACGGTGGATGTTGGCTGGCTATCCAAAACGACCGTATACGTCGAAGAGGCACCTCCCTCGGAAAGGGCACGCGTTGTCGGCGCGATCGTCACACCCGCAGCGTCGTTGTCGATAATCGTATAGACCGTCGACGTATTTGAACCGATCACCGCACCGGTGGGGTTGCTGAGCGTAATCGTCAGAGTCTCGTTCAGCTCATCAATGCTGTCATTCACGACAACTAACGCGATCGTTGTCGACGTCTGCCCGGCCGTGATAGTCGCCGTTCCCGAAGAAAGCGTATAATCCGTCCCGCTTCCCGTCGCCGTCCCCGCCGTCACGGAATAGTCGACTGTCACCGCTTCAAAGTGACTGGTATTCAAAAGGATGCGAACGGAGGTCGCTGTCACGCTTTCTAACCCAGATCCAGTCGATGACTCGAATGAGAGCAAGCGGGTCGCCGCGTCTACGACAAAGGCCACCGATCCGGAATTCGCGGTACTATAGGAGGATTCAGCCGTACCCGCATCGATCGTCTTCACGCGCCAATAGTACGAAGCATCGGACAAGGTCTGGCTCACCGAACCCACGCTATAACTCCCCGACCCAGCCGCCTGCCCCACCTGAAAGGTCCGCACCCCTTGGGCCGCCAAAGCGGAAGTATAATCGACCACTGGGGAACTAAAATCACTCGTATCGTCGATCTGGATACGATACATAACTGTGTCCGCAACGTCTGGATCGGAAAGCGAAAAGGAAAACGTCGGGTTATTTGTCCCCGTCGTCGCGCCATTCACGAGCGCCGTTGGCGCAAGCGATGAAGGAACGCTTGGGGATTGGTTCAGTAGAAGCGTGTAGATTGAACCGACGGAGCCACTTCCCGCTCCCGTTCCCCCTGCTCCAAGCGCCGTTGAAGAAGTGCCCGAAAAAGAGTTCATGGCGTAACGCAAGGCGATCCGTCCACCGCCACCGCCGCCACCACCCGTAGACCCGCCCGCGCCTCCCCTGGCCGTGATCGAGCCGGAACCAGCTAAACTCCCAGCCTGCAGGTAAACCGACCCGCCGGAACCACCGCCCCCGCCGTTTAATGAAACACGCACACCATTGCCTCCATCCGCATTAATCGCGCCGTTCACCGTAGCCGTTCCAGAGATAACGAGGTAGACCCTACCGCCGCCCGCACCGCTCGCTCCATCAGCCTGCCAATACCCACCACCGCCCCCAGAACCCGAAAGAATAGGAGCTGTGCTCGAACCATATGTCGTTGCTTGCGCTGCGCCACCAGACGCCCCAGCGCCACCCGTTCCTGCATGGGCTGCGCCGCCGCCACCACCACCGCCGCCATTTCCGGCAAAACCATGTCCAGACGTTGTTATGTCACAGATACCCGTTGATGTATTTGGACCAAAGCCGTTTTCCGTTGTTACCGATCCGCGACAACCCTTTTGCGTCGCATTGATTCTAGATAGCGAGTCGATCGTAAGCGCCGTCATGAGCGTGGAAGAAACGCCCGTAGCGAGAGTAGAACTGACTAAGCTTACTGAGAACGCGCGGGGAAACGTGAGCAATCCTCCCTGCGTATCAATCACGCCTTGATTACCACCCGTGTACGTAAAATCCCGAAGGACAAGATCCGAGCCCACGTCAAACTGCCCCCGCGAACCGGCTTGCGTTGCGGAAATGGTGGTTGTGACGTTCGTCCAGGCAGGCGTAGAAACCGTAATACTTGTTGCCGCGGAAAACGTGATCGTCGTGTTGGTTGTAGAAATACCCGCAACCGATCCAAGAGAAAAAGAGGTGATGGCCGACGAGCATGACCAAGTCAGGTTCGACAGCGTGAGCCAAGCGGTCGAAGATACGTTAAGCGCACTCGCTGCTTTACACCCGAGAACAGCTCCTGAGGAAATAGCAAATGCGTCACGGGTATAATCACCAGAGGCATTAAAATCAAATCCAGAGGTGATCGTTACCGTCCCAGCGCCATCGTCCATATACCGATCCACAAGAAATGTCGTTCCGGTCGCTCCCGCGGTACTCTCTCCAGCACCAACCCCGGCGGCGCCAGCCGTAGCAACCACTGACGACAAAGAAAAACCTGAAAGCGAGGTGTAGTAAACCGCCACTCTGCCGGCAGAGCCTCCTCCGCCCCCTGCCCCGCCACGCCCTCCATTCGCAGAAATAGCTCCACTACCGCCCAATACTCCCGCTCTTAATAGAATCGATCCCCCTGCCCCACCACCCCCGCCATTATACACTCCATCGTATCCTCCATTACCTCCGTCCGCGCGCACAACCCCATCGATCGTAAACGTTCCCGTCGAAGTAACGTGAATAAGCCCGCCCCCAGCACCTCCAAAAGCAGTAAAGAAATAACCCGTCCCTCCACCCGACCCTAGGTATTCGGGAGCAAGGGAGCTTCCGTAGACGGTACTTCCTCCCGCAACTGAACCAGCGCCATTCCCCCCATTGCCCACATGCGAACCACCCCCTCCACCACCTCCTCCACCTCCCCCACCTCGACCATATCCACCCGTGCGATGCGCACACTGACCCGTCGTTACATCAACACCATAACCGTCACCCCCGCCCCCTCCAGCGGCACGACATCCTTTCGTGCTGGCGGATAAGGCACCGCTAATTGTAATATTCCTAGCTGTAATTCTTAATCCGTTAGCGTCTTCCAGAACGTGGGTTGTCGTCGCGTTCGTCTCCACCACAAAATCATCGGTACTCCCGAGAATCATTTCACTCACCGATCCCATCGTCATGGTATATCCGTTTTTTACCGTCACGGTTCCAGAACCCTGTAGGTCCGTCGTCCCAATCCAGGTCGTACTCACATTTCCTTCAATATTTATCGCCTCGCAGCTATTGCTGGCGATGTACGCCTGATTGATAAGCGTATCCGTCGTGATGGTACAAACGGCCGCCGCTACGGAGCGCGGCGCGAGGAGGGCAAAAAAGATGGCCAATCCCCCAAAAAGAAATCCGACGGAAGATTTCCTCAGAACAGAAAAAAGAAAGTACTCCATAATCTGAAGATATCAGATCGCGCACGTTCCATCAAGGTAAAAACCACCCGAGATCGACATGACGCCGAATGGTAGAGCCTGAGATAGTCGTAGCGGAGGACCCTAGACGACACGTTCTTCTCCGCCAAAAGCCGCTGACCCCTCTCGGCAGACCTACAAAATAGCGTCTCCAGCGAGCAGCTAGGAAGAAAGCTCTCGACGAACTGCAACCGTCGATCGACCGACAGACCACGTGTGGAACAGCACACCGGTGGATCAGCCCCTGCCTGGCAGACCCACTCCCGAACCACATCGGACGGGGCTGGCATCCCGAACAGCCCGGTTTCATGCACGACCCATGCGGAACGAAGCTCGAGCCCCCCCACCGTCTCACACAACTAGAACCGCAGCGCCACCTGCTGGAACTCGATCCGCCCTTACTCCTTAGCGAAGAGTCGTGACGTAATATACCCCCCCAACGAGAATCCAAACCTCATGCTTTTCCACCTTCCCCACACCGGGCGCCTCATCAGCCCGCTTCCATTCCGAATAAAAAGAAGGGCACGGTCAAGGGCGAGACTCTTCTTCCCTTGAGCAGCCCCAGAAACGTACATATTTTAACGCGTCCACGCCCATACCGGCCCCACCATCTTCATAATCGGCAGAACTTCCCAAAAGGTAGCGGCGGGCGCGACTCTGGCGTCTCAGCACTCTCCTCGAGCGCCATCTTCTTATTAAGCGCAGTCACCCTCTCGCTATAAGCCACGATCCCGAGGGCGACCGACTTCTCCACTCCCCCCAACCAAGATAGGGCCCGTTCCGTCTGAGTGCCTCCGATCCTCCCCTGCTGATCGAGGTCAACATAGGGGGCATTGATATACCCCTCATACTCGCCATGCTCCGCCGAGCATTAGCCGACGGCGAGATCCTCTTCCTTCGTGACAAACGCCGCCTTCTGTGGCCTCTGACGCTCGATCTACCGCTCTCAACACCGAACCATCTCACGATCGCCTAATTTTTTCCTTTGATACCCCCACGGGAACCCCATGAACTCATTCGGATACGCCGCCAACCAGACCCCCGCATAGATGTGGACGAGGCTTCCCCATCCGCGCGAGAGCCGGGTGTCGCCTCGATAGGGGGGCACTTTGGACCCGTTTAAATGAGTTTCTGTGTCCAGGTACGGCATTCTAGCAGCAATGCAAATAAAAACACCCCACGCAAGGAGGCGCCTTCTTCCTATGTCCGCGGACCACGGTCGTGCCGCGGAGCTAGCGTGTTAGCGTTTTCTCCACTCACGTTCACGTCATAACGGTTCATAGGCGCTACTCTCGGGCGGCAACTGTACGCATCATGCGATGCCTGCCTCGTGGCTAAGGCGATGCTCACTCTGGTTTAAGTCAAATTTGCGCCCGTTTATGTTCATATGATTTTCTTCTTCGCCCAAAAACAAACCGTCGGAAATAATTTTTCTCTTATTTTTACGTCCGATACTTTTGTAAAACTCGCCGTTTCGAATTCAACTACTTTATGCATCAAGTCTTCCGTCATGTGACCTTTCAATAAATCAATATGATTCGGCATATTACTAAATGTGATTTCTTGAATATCACACTCTCGTTGCAATGCTCGTTCAACGTCCGGGGTCGCCAAGTAACGCGCGACCTTGTGCTCAGGAAAATAGCGAAGTAGCTTGGTTGCGCATAACCGTGTCTGAACCCACTCTTTGACGCTACTTGGGTGTAGCGAATGCCCCAAATCATACAGATGGATCACCTCACCCCCCGGACGAGCTTTCTCAACGGAAAAATCAATAAATCTTGAGAGCTGCTTGACGTGCTCCAACACACTCAATGAAAAAACGATATCAAATGCCCCCTCTAATGATTGGTGCGTTTCTTCTCCGTAACCAAAACCCTGAATCACCGTGGCTCGCGAGCACCCTTTCAACCGCTCACGAGCCCGTAACACGGACGCTTGATCCGGCTCAATGCCAACATAGACGATATTCTGAAATGCTTGAAGAAGATTGTGAGCAACTTCAGACGTTCCGCTTCCGATCTCTAGAATACGAATACTCTTTCCGGTTCCAACCTCCCCCTCTAAATATTTCATTAACCTTGTCTGGAAGTAATACTTCGATGGCTTCGTTGGAAACATATTTTTCTCAATAATATCACAATTTAAAAAGATTGCTCAAAATTGAGCAATCTTTTTTCATACAAGTATGATGCGCGTCTTAACGCTTCGACCACT
>JACCDN010230420.1_pt1 | contig 24685 bp, 24 predicted proteins | sample 7441691 | NCBI WGS metagenome assembly JACCDN01 (sample SAMN15323439, study PRJNA562643) | freshwater metagenome | isolation source: river surface water | place: USA:Blue River Watershed | collected 2017-08-16 | reverse complement strand
TCACACACATGGCACGGGCTGTGCCTTGTCAGCGGCCATCACCGCATTGATGCCGCAAACTGCCGACATCCCGACCGCTGTGGCACAGGCGCACGCCTGGCTGCAACAGGCCATCCGCCGTGCCGACGAATTACAAATCAGCCGGTCACCACAAACCGGCCACGGGCCTGTTCACCATACGCATGCACTCTGCATTGCTCAATAACGCAACAACAAACAAATCAACAGAGAAATTATTAAGGAAATCGTATGAACGCCAAACAGCCTTTTGTTGCCACACAGGCCCACGTTGACGAAGCCGCCATCGCGCCGCTGCCGAACTCCCGCAAGGTGTATATCGAAGGCTCTCGCCCGGACATCCAGGTGCCGATGCGTGAGATCTCGCAAGCAGACACGCCGACTGGCATGGGCGGTGAAAAGAACCCGCCCATCTACGTCTATGACTGCTCGGGCCCTTACACCGACCCGGCCGCCAAGATCGATATCCGCGCTGGCCTGCCCGCACTACGCCAACGCTGGATTGAAGAACGCAGCGACACCGAAGTGTTGAGCGGCCTGACCTCCGAGTTTGGTCGCGAACGCGCCAATGACAAGGCGCTGGACGAGCTGCGTTTCCCCGGCCTGCACCGCGCACCGCGTCGCGCGAAAGCCGGCACCAACGTCACGCAGATGCACTATGCGCGCAAAGGCATCATCACGCCGGAGATGGAATACATCGCCATCCGCGAGAATATGCACCGCGAGAAATATCTGGCTGACCTCAAGAACGCTGGTCCGCAAGGCGAACGTCTCGCCAAGCTGCTCGGCCGCCAGCACCCCGGCCAGAACTTCGGCGCCTCGATTCCGCCTGTCATCACGCCGGAATTCGTGCGCGATGAAATCGCCCGCGGCCGCGCCATCATCCCCAACAATATCAACCACCCGGAAAGCGAACCGATGATCATCGGCCGCAATTTCCTGGTCAAGATCAACGCCAACATCGGCAACTCGGCGCTGGGCTCGTCGATCAGCGAAGAGGTCGATAAGATGACCTGGTCGATCCGCTGGGGCGGCGACACGGTGATGGATCTCTCGACCGGCAAGAACATTCACGAAACGCGTGAGTGGATCATCCGTAACTCGCCGGTACCGATTGGCACCGTGCCGATCTATCAGGCACTGGAAAAGGTGGACGGCAAGGCCGAAGACCTCACCTGGGAACTGTTCCGCGACACGCTCATCGAACAGGCTGAACAAGGCGTTGATTACTTCACCATTCACGCCGGCGTGCTGCTGCGCTATATCCCGATGACGGCCAACCGCATGACGGGCATTGTGTCGCGCGGCGGCTCGATCATGGCCAAATGGTGTCTGGCGCATCACAAGGAAAGCTTCCTCTACACGCACTTCGAAGAGATCTGCGAAATCATGAAGGCCTACGACGTGGCGTTCTCGCTGGGCGATGGTCTGCGCCCCGGCTCGATCTACGACGCCAACGATGAGGCCCAACTCGGCGAACTGAAGACGCTGGGCGAACTGACGCAGATCGCCTGGAAGCACGACGTACAGGTGATGATCGAAGGCCCCGGCCACGTGCCCATGCAGCTGATCAAAGAGAACATGGACCTGCAGCTGGAATGGTGTGACGAAGCCCCGTTCTACACGCTGGGCCCGTTGACTACCGACATCGCACCGGGCTACGACCACATCACCAGCGGCATTGGCGCCGCCATGATCGGCTGGTACGGCACCGCCATGCTCTGCTACGTGACGCCGAAGGAACACCTGGGCCTGCCGGACAAGGACGACGTCAAGGAAGGCATCATCACCTACAAGCTGGCCGCCCACGCCGCCGATTTGGCCAAGGGCCACCCCGGCACGCAGATCCGCGACAACGCACTGTCGAAGGCGCGTTATGAATTCCGCTGGGATGATCAGTTCAACCTCGGCCTCGACCCGGACAAGGCCCGTGAGTTCCACGACGAAACTCTGCCCAAGGAATCAGCCAAGGTCGCCCACTTCTGCTCAATGTGTGGCCCGCACTTCTGTTCGATGAAGATTACGCAGGATGTGCGTGATTACGCAGCCAAGCAGGGAATCGGCGAAACCGAAGCCCTCGAGAAGGGCATGGAAGCCAAGGCCATCGAGTTTGTGAAGACCGGTGCCGAGGTGTATCGAAAGGTCTAAAGCCCGAAGATTAAGGCAGCCCATAAGGCTACCTTAATCCGGTCCCGTATAATCGCGAAAACTCTTTACGGATCATCACCTTGCGCTGGCTCAACAAACTTCTGGTTACTCTGGCCCTGCTCACCGTCATTGGCTTTAGCCTGGGCGGTGTACTGGTTGCGTTTGCCTATCCGCAACTCCCGTCACTCGACGTGCTTACGGACTATCGTCCGAAAGTCCCGTTACGGGTTTACACCGCCGATGGCGCACTGATCGGCGAGTTTGGTGAAGAACGGCGTCAAGTGGTCAAGATCAACCAGGTACCTGACGTGATGAAGCAGGCCATCCTGGCGGCAGAAGACGACCGTTTCTACCAGCACTCCGGCGTGGATGTGTTCGGCTTTGCCCGTGCGGCCGCTGCCAACCTGGTGTCTGGCGGCAAGAAGCAAGGCGCCTCGACGATCACCATGCAGGTGGCGCGCAACTTTTTCCTGTCTTCGGAAAAAACCGTCACTCGCAAACTATACGAAGTCTTACTGGCGCTAAAGATCGAGAAGAACCTCACCAAAGATCAGATCCTCGAGTTGTACATTAACCAGATTTATCTGGGGCAGCGTTCCTACGGGTTTGCCTCGGCCGCGCAGATCTATTACGGCAAGTCGCTCGATCAGTTGACGCCGGGCGAAGCGGCCATGCTGGCTGGTCTGCCCAAGGCTCCATCGGCCTACAACCCCGTTGTTAATCCCAAACGCGCCAAGATCCGCCAGCAATACGTGCTGCGCCGGATGCACGACCTCAAATACCTGAGCGATGCGCAATACGAAGCGGCACTGAATGAGCCGATGAACGTGAAGCGCCACGCCAATGAATTTGCCGTACATGCCGATTACGTCGCCGAAATGGCGCGTCAGATGGCCAACGACCTCTTCCCGCAGGATATCTATACGCGTGGCCTCACGGTAATGACCACGCTGAAGAAAGCAGACCAGGAAGCCGCTTACAAAGCCATGCGCAATGCCGTGCTGGCCTATGACAAGCGCCATGGATACCGGGGTGCTGAAGGCTTCGTCGATCTATCGAAGCTGAAGAACGAAGATGACGATGTCGATGATCTACTCTCAAACTACCCGGATTCCGACCTGCTGAAACCGGCAGTGATTCTGGCACTCGACCCGCAAAAGATTCGTCTGGCGGTACGCGGTGGCGACCCGATGATTCTGACCGGCGACCAGATCAAGGTTGCACAAAGCATGATGGGTGACAAAGCTGCACCCAGCAAGCGCCTGCGTCCGGGTGCCGTTGTCCGTGTCATTAAAGACGACAAAGGGGTCTGGCAAATCAGCCAGCTGCCGGAAGTCCAGGCTGGCTTTGTCTCAATGGCACCGAAGGATGGCGCGGTCCTCTCATTGGTCGGCGGCTTTGATTACACGCTGAATAAGTACAACCACATCACCCAGGCCTGGCGTCAGCCGGGTTCCTCCTTCAAACCGTTTATCTACTCCGCTGCGCTGGAAAAAGGCTTTACCCCGGCCAGCATAGTAGAAGATAGCCCGATCACCATTGGCTCGGCAGAAACCGGCTCAACCGCCTGGACACCCAAAAACTACGATGGCAAATACGAAGGCCCCATGCGTTTACGCACGGCGCTGGCCAAATCCAAGAACATGGTGTCGATCCGCATCCTGCAGGCATCGGGTGTGAAGTACACCCAGGAATACGTTACCCGATTCGGCTTCGAGGCCGAGAAGCACCCCCCCTATCTGACGATGGCACTGGGTGCCGGTTCCGTCACACCCTGGCAGATGGCCCGCGCCTATGCGGTCTTTGCGAACGGCGGTTACCTGGTCAATCCGTACATCGTGCAGGAAATTCGTGATGAGAAGGGCACCATCGTCGCGCAAGCCCAACCGGTTATTGCCGGCGATACGGCACCGCGCGTCATTGAGGCGCGCAACGCATTCGTCATGGACAGCATGCTGCGCGATGTCACGATCTACGGTACTGCCGCCAAGGCTTCGGCACAGCTCAAGCGTACCGACCTCGCGGGCAAAACCGGGACGACCAACGAACACGTGGATGCCTGGTTCTGCGGTTATCAACTGACGGTGGCGGGTTGTGCCTGGATGGGCTTTGATCAGCCGCGTAATCTGGGTAACGGTGAAACCGGTGGCCAAGCCGCACTGCCGATCTGGATCGGCGCCATGGAAACCGCCCTGCAGGGTGTGCCTCAAGGCACGCAACCCGCACCGGAAGATGTGGTGGCCGTGGATGTCACCAGCAGCCGTAAAGGCGGCGTGGCTAAAGAGTACTTCTTCAAGGGGAGCGTGCCGGCCAGCATCGAACCCGAGCCTGCAGACTCCGGTAGCAAGCCCGTCGATTAACGGGCACGGCTTACACCGCCCGCCCCAGCAAACGTCAGGCCAGATTCACGTGAATCTGGCCTTGTTGTTTGAGGATGCCCGCCAGATGGGCAAACAAGGGCTCGCCTGATCGCGTATCGACCCAGCCGCGCGCCGCATCATGGCGAAAGTGAAAACCACCAGAACGCGCCGCCACCCAGATCTCTTGGGCAATGACATGGGGGCTGACGATGACTTTACTGCCATCGGCACACTCAATCTCCAGTATGCCGCCCTGCATCTCGAAATCGACATCGGCGCCATCATCCATGGCCCGCTCAACCGCAGTTTCAATCTGGCGCAGAGTTTGCTGACTGAGATCCAAAAACGTTTTTTCGTCCATGCTGTCTTTCTGACCTACGTATTCCTGAAGGCAGTCATTCTAACGGCTAGCGGTAGCCCTGCGTGATAACATCACGCCATGTCTAAACACCTGTTTCCGTGCCGTCTGCATGCCACGCTACCTGCGTTACTGATCGCACTGGCTGTTTCGGCCTGTGGCATCAAGGGCGGCCTTTATTTGGCCCCGAACCAGCTGCCGAATGCCAAACCACCGGCCGGTGCTGAAGGTAGCCAACCACAACCCGTCGCCGAGCCGACCATTGCGGCAGAATCGCTGCGCAACCCGAGTACCGATTCCCCCGCCCAAATGCTGGCCAACTAATTCCCGAATTTTTCATACACACCGCTTATGTCGCAACGTCAATTTCCGCACAGCCGTCATCTGAACGATCAGAACCAGCACCTGCATTTCGAAAGCGTCGATCTGCAAGCCGTTGCCGACGCCCATGGCACGCCAACGTACGTTTATTCTCGTGCGGCACTGACAGATGCCTACCAGGCGTTCGCCGACACACTCGCCAACCACCCGGCCGGCAAAGATGGCCTCGTGTGTTTCGCCGTGAAGGCCAACAGCAACCTGGGCGTACTCAGTCTGTTTGCGCAACTGGGTTCGGGCTTCGACATTGTTTCAGGTGGTGAACTGGCGCGTGTGCTGGCAGCCGGTGGCAACCCCCAGAAAGTAGTTTTCTCTGGCGTCGGCAAAACCGAGGCTGAAATGGTCGCCGCATTGAATGCGGGAATTCTCTGTTTTAACGTAGAGTCGGCCAGCGAACTGGATCGCCTAGCCGCTGTCGCAACCCGCGTTGGCAAACGTGCCCCGATCAGTCTGCGTGTTAATCCGGATGTCGATGCCAAAACGCACCCGTATATCTCGACCGGTCTCAAGGAAAACAAATTCGGCGTGCCGATTACCGATGCATTGGCGCTTTATCGCCATGCGGCTTCCCTGCCCGCCATTGAAGTCACTGGTATCGACTGCCATATCGGTTCGCAACTGCTGGACCCATCACCCTTCGTTGAAGCACTGGAACGCATTCTGCCGCTGGTGGATACCCTCAAAAGCGAAGGCATTCACCTGCATCACATCGATCTGGGTGGCGGCCTTGGCATCTATTACCACGAAGGCCAGACCGAACCGGTGGTTGCCGACTATCTTCGCCCGTTACTCGACCGCCTGACGGGTCGCGGTCTGCGTGTTCTTCTGGAACCGGGTCGCCGCCTGGTGGGTAATGCCGGCGTCCTGCTGACCAAGGTTGAATTCCTCAAACATGGCGAAGATAAACACTTTGCCATCGTCGATGCCGCCATGAATGATCTGGCACGCCCGGCGCTGTATGAAGCCTGGCACGACATCGTCCCGGTTGCCCCCCGCAACGGTGAAGCGCGCACCTATGACATCGTCGGCCCCGTATGCGAAACGGGCGATTTCCTGGGTCAAGCCCGCCCGTTGGCACTACAACAGGGTGACCTGCTGGCAGTTTTGTCGGCCGGTGCCTATGGCATGGTCATGAGCTCCAACTACAACACCCGTCCGCGTGCTGCGGAGATTCTCATTGATGGCCGCACAACGCATGTCGTGCGCCCGCGTGAAACGGTTGAAAGCCTCTACGCCGGAGAAACGACCGTTACGTTCTAACGGGGCAAGACAATGAGGAGCGCGAGCGGGATAAAGATCAATCCCGCAATGTTGCCGATCATCACGATGGACGCCACTTTCTGTGGCTCCTGGTTATAGCGCTCGGCAAACATATAGTTCAGCACGGCGGGCGGTAACGAACCAAACAGAATCAGCTGCGCGATAAAGGCTTCTGAAAGCCCCAACGACCAGCCAACCAGCGCCGCTGTGCCCATGCCGGCCAGGGGACGAACCACAGCCGCCACCAGGCTGGCGGTGCTCTCCGAAAACTTCACGTCGCAGAGTCGCACACCCAGCGCAAATAGCATCAATGGCACCGAGATATCACCCAGCATCCGGATAGCAAACATCAACGGTTGCCAGAGGTGAATCTGCATCACATTAAACACTAGGCCCAACACCGCCGCCTGGATCATGGGAATCTTCCAAACGTCACTGATACGTGCTTTGGGATCCAGAATCCAGGGGCCGATAACAAAGTGGATAGTGTTAGAGACCAGGAACAGCACCACAGCGGCCGCCATACCCTCTTTGCCAAACGCCAATAGTGCCAGCGGAATACCCAGATTGCCGCTATTGTTGATCATGATCGGCATGCCCACCGTTTTGGGCGCTTCTCGTAGACCACGTGCCGTCAGATAACCGATAAGCCCACAGGCAAAGATAGAGATTGCAGCCCCAGCCGCCAGCCAGACGTACTCGCGAATATGGAAATCCCCACCAGCCATCACGGTAAACACCATGGCCGGCGTGAAATAGTCCATATTCAGGCGGTTAGCCACCATCATTTCCGGCTTATTTTTCCGGCCCGCCCAGAAGCCCACAAGAACAACGGCGATCACCGGAAAGATCACTTCAAGAATTCGGATAAACAGATCCATAGTGTGCTCATCTTACCGCGTGGCGGTAGGTCAATAGTCAGGCAGCCTCAATCAACAAGCCTTTGAGATATTCGCCTTCGGGCGCCGCCAGGCCTACCGGGTGATCACTGGAAGCCATCAGACGCTTCAGAATACGCGCATCACGCCCGGCATCCGATGCTGCACCGGCCACAATTTTCTGGAAGAGTTCGACACCGATCCCCCCCGAGCAGGAATACGTCATCAGCAAACCACCGGGTGCCAGCAGCTTAAAGCCAAACAGGTTAATGTCCTTATAAGCGCGCGCCGCTTGATCAGCGTGTGCGGCCGATGGCGCAAACTTGGGCGGGTCCAACACGATGAGGTCAAACTTCTCACCCGCCTTGTGATAATCGCGCAGCGCTTGGAAGACATCGGCATCACGCCATTCGGCACGGCTTGCGTCCAGATGCGGATTCAGCGCCAGATTGGCTCTCGCCTGCTCTAAGGCCGGCCCTGAAGAATCAATCGATATCACCGAGGCAGCCCCACCGGCTAGCGCCTGTAGCGAGAACCCGCCCGTGTAACAGAAGCAGTTCAGCACCCGACGCCCTTTAGCCAGGGAGCGCAGCAGCAGCCGGTTGTCGCGCTGATCGAGGTAGAAGCCGGTCTTGTGGCCACCAGCGACATCCACCCCGAAATTGACACCGTGTTCATCAATCTGCGGAAAGGTCTGCAGAGGCGTTTCATGCAAACCCTTCGCCTCAATCCAACCGGTCACCGGCATTAGACCTTCCAGCTTTCGGACATCAGAATCCGAGCGTTCGTAGATCTGCTTGCAGTGCGTCGCCTGCACAATGCCTGCCACGATCGCATCTCGCCAAGCATCTGCGCCAGCACTAGTCAGCTGCAACACCACGGTGTCGCCATAGCGATCGGCGATGACCCCGGGCAAGCCATCGGCCTCACCATGGAGCAAGCGCTCACCCGCTGGTTCGATCTGATTGCCGCGCAACACAGACCACCCCAAGCGACGCGCCACCGCTTGTGCCACACGACGCTTGAAAAAAGCGTGGTCGATGATCTCGTCCGGATCAAAAGTCCACATGCGGGCGCGAATTTTCGATTCGGGACTCCAGGCTGCACGCCCCATGGGCGTGCCATGTTCATCTTCAACGATAACGGTATCACCCGAACGGGCTCGCCCCTTCAGGGTTGCGACCGAACCCGCAAAAATCCACGGATGGCGACGACGAAGTGAACCGGATTTACCGGTCTGCAGAATCAATGTAGCGGTCATGGTGACTTGTTATCTTCTTGTTCGGGGTTGAAGCGGCTCGCATCGGCTTGCACTACCGCCTCTTTACGTCGATGCGCACGGGGGTGCGCCTGATCATAAACCTGGGCCAGATGCTGAAAATCGAGGTGGGTATAGACCTGCGTCGAGGCAATACTGGCGTGCCCCAGCATCTCCTGGACTGCACGCAGATCACCGGAGCCCTGAAGCATATGGGTTGCGAACGTGTGACGCAACTGGTGGGGGTGGACACGTTGCGGCAAGCCCTGTTGCTGGGCATGACGCTGTAGCCGTAATTGAATCATGCGCGGCGAAATTCGCTTCCCCTGTTGCCCCAGAAAAAGCGCCTTTTCTTCAGCCGCCCGTTCGCCTTTCAACAGCGATGCACGGACCCCTAGCCAGTCTTCGACGGCTTTCTGGGCAACACGACCCACGGGTGCCACACGGGTTTTATTCCGTTTGCCCAGCACCCGTATTTCTCCCTGGCGCATATCGTTCAGACAATCGACATCCAGACCCACCAGTTCGGACAAGCGAATGCCTGATGAATAAAACAATTCGAATATGGCTTGATCCCGTAGTGCCAGCAGACGCGCCATGTCACGTGTCGCACGTTCAGTAGGCTCTTGATCGGCATCGGCTTCGGGCGTTGGTGATGCCAGCGGATTCAGCAGCCGAAAGGCCTCATCCACAGAGAGCGCATTTGGCAAACGCTTCGGGTGTTTGGGCGCATGCAGGCCTTCCGCCACGTTGGCATCGAGCAAGCCGCGCCGGGCCAACCAGCGTAACAAACCGCGCCAGGCCGACAAACTACGGGCAATTGAGCGGCCGGACAAACCCGATGCATGCAAACGACCCACGAATCGCCGTAAGTCCAGTGCTGTTAATTCTGCGGGCGTCGCGTTCCCGGCCAGCGACTGCAAACGCCGTAAATCACGCTCATAGCTGGACAAGGTATGCGGTGAAACACGTCTCTGATCTCGTAGCTCGGCCAGCCAATCTTCGGCGCCTGGCCACAAGGCTGCTGGCGCTGAAGATGTTTCAGAGTCAATCATCACATACGGAACGACAGTCAGCCACGCAACACGCGCGCTAACGCAGCCGCAATCACATCGCCTAAACGTTCAATATAGGCCGTACCCATGCCCGCCACAAAACGCTCGGCATCATCTGACGCCATGGCCAGCAAGCCCAGCGTCTGACCTTCAAAACGCAGCGGCACCAAAGCCATGGAGGCCAGCGCCTCGCTATCGCCCCCAAACCAGGCGGCAACCTCACCCGTACGCACACTCCCCGTCACTGGGTGATGCATGCCGGCGACTTCCTTGATCAGCTCGGCACTCACCGGGGTACAGGCATCATGCCCCAGATTGGCAGCGCCCTCGCCCCACAGACGCAGCTTGGCCTGCGGCACACTGAAATCTTCCGCCAATGATTTCAGCACCGTACCCACAATCTGATCCAGCCGACCGGCACCCACCAGCGCCACGGTCAATTGATGCATACGTGCACCCAGCGCATCGTTGCTTTCACCCACACCCAGCAGCTCACCCAAGCGATGTTCCAGCAGACGATTCTTTTCGCGTAGCGTAATCATCTGACGTTCGGCCAGAGAGATCGTGCGACCGCTATAGGGGTGCGCAATCTCGACCTGATGAAAAAATTCTGCCTGCTCTTCAAAAAACTCCGGGTGCGACTTCAGGAAATCCAACACCGCCTCGGGCGATAGACTCATAGCGTGACCTCTCCAGTAAATACGGTAACGGCAGGGCCTGTCATGATGACCGGCTGTCCCATGCCGTCCCAGGCAATATTCAGATCGCCACCGCGCGTTTGCACTCGCACCGGCGATGCCAGCAAACCACGACGGATACCAGACACAACGGCAGCACAAGCCCCTGTGCCACAGGCCAGCGTTTCGCCCGCACCGCGCTCATACACACGCAAGCGGATGTTGTGACGATCCAGCACCTGCATAAAACCGGCGTTCACGCGTTGCGGGAAACGCGTATGGTGTTCAATCTGCGGGCCTTGCACAGCAACCGGTGCAGTCTCGGTATCGGCAACCACGGTCACGGCATGTGGATTACCCATCGACACCGCGCCAATGGTTAGTGTTGTGCCATCCGGCAACGCTAACGCCTGCTCGGCCGCATCGGACTCGGACTCAAAAGGAATCTCCGATGGCGCAAAACGCGGTTGCCCCATATCAACGGTGACCAACCCATTGGCCTCCAGTCGCGGGTGAATAATGCCGCGCTTGGTTTCCACCACGATGGCTGATTTATCCGTCAGTCCCTGGTCATGCACAAAGCGCACGAAACAACGCGCGCCATTGCCGCACTGTTCCACTTCGCTGCCATCGGCATTGAAGATGCGGTAGCGGAAATCTGCGCCTGGCGTCTGGGCCGGCTCGACCAAGAGCATCTGGTCAAAACCCACACCCATATGACGGTCGCCCAAGGTGCGAATCTGCTCTGTACTTAACGAGACCTGTTGACGCACGCCATCGAGCACGACAAAGTCATTGCCGAGACCGTGCATTTTGGAAAATTTGAGTTTCATGCGTTGATTATAGGCCGGTGGCATTCATTAACGGTGGTGCTTGCCGTAAACACTGGGCTCACCTTCGGGCCGCGTCTTGAACCGCTTGTGTAGCCAGAAATATTGATCCGGCATCTGCAACACCCAGGACTCAATAAACTGGTTCATGCGCGCCGTATCTTCTTCGACCGAAGCCCCGGGGAAGTTTTCCCATTCTTCGGTGTAGTAGGACTCGTAGCCATCCGGCACCATCTTCGACACAATCGCGATCACGCGCGCATTGGTCAGCTGCGCCAAGCGGGACACGCCCGTCACCGTCGCCGCGGGAAAACCAAAGAATGGTGCAAACACGGCATCTTTCGGCCCGAAGTCCTGATCCGGCAAGTAATAGAACGGCGTACCGCGTTTCATCGCCTTCACCACCTTGAGCAGACCATCCTGGCGAGACACCAACACGGGGTTCGTGAAACGGCCACGGCCATGCAACAGCATGTAATTGAGTACGGGGTTTTTCTGCCGGGCGTACATGCTGATCCACGAACCCATCATCGATGCGCGCGTACCTGTCGCATCCAGCCCGACGAAATGCGGCGCCAGCACTAACGTAGGGCGACCATCATCACTATAAAGACGCTCTTCGTTATGCTGCCGCACGATACGGCGAATCCGTTCTTCAGAGGCGAACCACATGAGCGAGCGATCCAGTACGGCTTGCGCAAAACGGATACAGTGCTTGAACACCAGTTTTTTCCGTTCACTGTCCGGCATATCCGGAAAACACAGCCGCAGATTCGTCAGCGCCACAAAACGGCGTTGGCGCGCCAATGCCCAGAGGATGATGCCGAAAAACGCACCGATCAGACGGATCACACGCAATGGCAGTTTGGAGATCAACCAGACCAGCGCGATCAGCAACCAGCTCGGCAAGGTTTTGAGATTTATGGGGGGACGTTGATTGTTCATAGATTCGTTTCAGGCGGCCGCTCATCCGAGCCGCGCGGGGTCTTATAACGGTTGTAGCCCCACAGATACTGCTCAGGGCAGGAGGATATCAGCTTCATCAGCTCCTGATTGATTGACGCAGCCGTTGCCTCCAGGTCATCCAGGGGCAGAGGCATCAGCGGCGGTCGGCAACGCAGCATAAAACCGCGTCCTTTCGGCAAGCGTTCTGCATAGGCAAAAATCACACTGGCCCCGGTTTGCGCCAAGCGCGCGGCCAGCGTCATGGTGTACGCCGGTTTGCCAAACCAGGGTAGCCAGGCACCCTGGCCTGCGGGAGGCACCTGATCCGGCAACAACCCGACGGATTCACCGGACTTGAGTGCACGAATCAACCGCCGTACGCCTGATAAATCAGCAGGTGCAATCTGCATGCCTTCACGCGTGCGGCCATACCGCAGTATGGATTCTGCCCAACGCTGACGCGGTGGCCGGAACAACACGGTAATTGGTGCTGCCTCCGGTTGGCTGGCGGCGTACTGCGCTGTAATTTCAAAGCAACCCAGGTGGGGCGTTAAAAAAAGAATGCCCTTGCCCGCCGCTCGAGCAGCTTGCACATGCTGCCAACCTTCCACGCTGCGTACGGTCTGCAGAATCTGTTCTCGCGGATGCAACCAGAGCCACGGCAATTCAAAGACGGTTTTACCGCCTTCGGCTTGCGTACGCACAGAGATCTTTTGCGCCCACTCCTGCCCCACAGCCTGTATCAGGTTGGCATCAAAATGCCGACGGTGCCCCGCAGAAAAACGGTAAACCCATCGACCGACCACCCCACCGATAGCCTGCAGCACGGGCAACGGCAAACGGGCCAGGCCGCGAACGAGGCTCAGATAACAACGATGCTTGAACGATAGGTTGGCAGGCGTTTGCAATTGAGACATAAGACGAATAGAGGCAGGCTATTGACGCAAATGGCTTTTACACCCACAATTATCGCAGACCGCCGAGTTAATACGACAACTTGCAGGGCGGGGTTCGCTGAAAACAGCGGCCGAATCTGCTAAAGCGTCCCTCGCTCGAACCGATCCCCGGAGCAGGACACGCCCCACCGGCAGCCGTATCGCCGGAACAAGTCCACCGGGGATTTGTTGTTTCTGGAGTTCACTCATGAGCGAATATCTCTTTTCATCCGAGTCGGTCTCGGAAGGCCACCCCGACAAAGTCGCGGATCAGATCTCGGATGCCATCCTCGACGCCATTCTGGCCGAAGACCCCAAAGCCCGCGTCGCCTGCGAAACGCTGGTTTCGACTGGCCTCGTCGTGATCTCCGGTGAGATCACCACCACGGCCCACATCAACTACCGTGAAATCGCCCAGGACACCGTGCGTCGTATCGGTTACGACAACTCGGACATCGGCTTCGACTACAAGTCGTGCGCCATCCTGACCGCGATCAACCGTCAGAGCCCCGACATCGCCCAGGGCGTGAACGAAGGCGAAGGCATTGATCTGGATCAGGGGGCTGGTGACCAGGGCCTGATGTTCGGCTACGCCTGCCGCGAAACGCCGACCCTGATGCCATTCCCGATTTTCTACGCGCACCGCATCATGCAGCGCCAGGCCGATCTGCGCCGCGACGGCCGTCTGCCCTGGTTGCGCCCGGATGCCAAGAGCCAGCTGACTGTACGTTACGTCGATGGCAAGCCGGTCGCCATCGACACCGTGGTCGTTTCGACCCAGCACGACGCCGATGTCACCCACAAGCAGATCGAAGAAGCCGTCATCGAAGAGATCATCAAGCCCGTCCTGCCGGCCGATATGATCAACGACCAGATCCGTTACCTGATCAACCCGACCGGCCGTTTCGTGGTCGGTGGCCCGCATGGCGACTGCGGCCTGACCGGCCGCAAGATCATCGTTGACACCTACGGTGGCGCTGCCCACCACGGTGGTGGCGCGTTCTCGGGCAAGGATCCGTCGAAGGTGGACCGTTCGGCTGCTTATGCTGGCCGCTACGTGGCGAAGAACATCGTTGCCGCTGGTCTGGCCGACAAGGCTGAGGTGCAGGTGGCTTACGCCATCGGCGTCGCCAAGCCGGTCTCGCTGATGGTCAACACCTTCGGCACCGGCAAGATTGCCGATGAGAAGATCGCCGCGCTGGTTGCCGAACACTTCGACCTGCGTCCGAAGGGCATTGTGCAGTCGCTGGATCTGCTGCGCCCGATCTACTCGAAGACCGCTGCTTACGGCCACTTCGGCCGCGAAGAGCCGGAATTCACCTGGGAGTGGACCGACAAGGCCGACGCCCTGCGTGCTGCCGCCGGTCTGTAATTAGCACCAGGTTGTAACCCATTGATCCCGGACGCCTATTTGGGCGATCCGGGATTTTTATTGTCGTAATTTCTGGTACAATTCGGCCCATTCCGAGGAGCGCTGCGACGCAGATAACTCTGCTGCCAGGCTCGGATCGATTAACTGCGCTCACCTGACCAACCTGCGGGGTTGGTGGATCAGGTGAAGACCGCAGACACATGCCGCGCATGTTCCACGACGGCCTGCTGATCTGCCCCCTGCCTTGCTTGTGGGAAAAGGAAGCTCTATGAACGCACCACAAAAAGATTACGTTATTGCCGATATGTCGCTGGCCGATTGGGGCCGTCGCGAGATTCTGATTGCTGAAACCGAAATGCCGGGTCTGATGGCCATCCGCGAAGAGTTCGCCGCCACCCAGCCGCTGCGTGGCGCCCGCATCACCGGCTCGCTGCACATGACCATTCAAACGGCTGTGCTGATCGAAACCCTGCAAGCCCTCGGTGCCGAAGTGCGCTGGGCCTCGTGCAACATCTTCTCGACGCAGGATCACGCCGCCGCCGCGATTGCCGCTCAAGGCACCCCGGTCTTCGCCGTGAAGGGCGAATCACTGGAAGACTACTGGGATTACACCCACCGCATTTTCGAGTGGACCGACGGTGGTTACTCGAACATGATTCTCGATGACGGCGGCGACGCCACCCTGCTGCTGCACCTCGGTGCCAAGGCCGAGAAGGATCAGGCCGTACTGTCGAATCCGGGGAGCGAAGAAGAGCGCGTGCTGTTCGCCTCGATCAAGGCCAAGATCGCGACCGACCCGACCTGGTACTCGACCCGCCTGGAAAAAGTGAAGGGCGTCACCGAAGAAACCACCACCGGTGTGCACCGCCTGTATCAGATGCACGCCCGTGGCGACCTCAAGTTCCCGGCCATCAACGTCAACGACTCGGTCACCAAATCGAAGTTTGACAACCTGTATGGCTGCCGTGAATCGCTGGTCGACGGCATCAAGCGTGCCACCGACGTGATGGTCGCCGGCAAAGTGGCCGTCGTTGCCGGTTACGGCGATGTGGGCAAGGGTTCGGCCCAGGCCCTGCGCGCTCTGTCGGCCCAAGTCTGGGTCACCGAAATCGATCCGATCTGCGCCCTGCAGGCTGCGATGGAAGGCTACCGCGTCGTCACCATGGATTACGCTGCCGAACACGCCGACATCTTCGTCACCGCCACGGGCAACTATCATGTGATCACACACGACCACATGAAGAAAATGAAGGATCAGGCCATCGTCTGTAACATCGGTCACTTCGACAACGAAATCGACGTCGCCGGCATCGAAGGCTACCAGTGGGAAGAAATCAAGCCGCAGGTTGACCACGTGATCTTCCCGGACGGCAAGCGCATCATCCTGCTGGCCAAGGGCCGCCTCGTGAACCTGGGTTGCGCCACCGGCCACCCATCGTACGTGATGTCGTCGTCGTTCGCCAACCAGACGATCGCCCAGATCGAACTGTGGACCGAGCGCGACACCAACAAGTACCCGATCGGCGTTTACACGCTGCCCAAGCATCTCGATGAAAAGGTCGCTCGTCTGCAGCTGAAGAAGCTGAATGCGCAGCTAACCGAACTGAGCGACCAGCAGGCCGCCTACATCGGTGTGTCAAAATCAGGTCCGTACAAGCCGGAACACTACCGCTACTAATAAGGAAACGCTCACCATGAAACTGCTGTTGACCTGGGCTCTGAATGCCGTCGCGTTATTGCTCGTGCCGTACATCGTGCCGGGCATTCATATTGAGAGCTTCGGCTCCGCGCTGATTGCCGTTGTCATTCTGGGCCTGGTCAACGCAGTTATCCGCCCGATCTTCATCCTGCTAACACTACCGGTCACCCTGCTTACGCTGGGGCTCTTCCTGTTCGTGATCAACGCGATGATGTTCTGGTGGGTGGGCGACATCCTCAGCGGTTTCAGGGTCGAGGGCTTCTTCTCGGCCCTCTTCGGCTCCATTGTTTACAGTATCGCCAGCTGGTTCCTCTCGTCGTTGACAGAGCAACCGCGCGTTGAGCAACGCTGATCTCCAGGTATTCACCATGACGCAACCGTCCGTCGAACTCTCCGTCGAATTCTTCCCGCCGCAAACGCCGGAGGGCCTCGACAAACTGCGCATCGTCCGCGAGAAACTGGCCGTCCTCGAACCGACCTTCTGCTCGGTCACCTACGGTGCCGGCGGTTCGACCCGCGAGCGTACCTTTACGGTCGTCAAAGAGATGGTCGACGAAGGCATTGAGGCAGCACCGCACCTCTCGTGCATCGGCTCTACGCGTGACAGCATCCGCGAGATTCTCGACGAGTATCTGGAGTTGGGCATCCGTCGCATCGTTGCCCTGCGTGGTGATTTGCCTTCGGGCATGGCCGAAGCCGGCGAGTTCCGCTATGCCAACGAGCTGGTTGAGTTCATCCGTGAAACCACGGGTGATCACTTCCACATTGAAGTCGCTGCCTATCCGGAATGGCACCCTCAAGCCCGCACCCCGGCAGACGATCTGCGCGCTTTCGTCACCAAAATGAATGCCGGTGCCGACTCAGCCATCACGCAATATTTCTTTAACGCCGACGCCTATTTCAATTTCGTCGACGCCGCCCGCAACGCCGGCGTGATGCAACCCATCGTACCGGGGATCATGCCGATCAGCGGCTTCACCAAGCTGGCACGTTTTTCAGATGCCTGTGGCGCCGAGATTCCGCGCTGGATGCGGCGCACGCTCGAGAGCTATGGCGACGATACCGACAGTATCAAGGCCTTCGGCCTTGACGTCGTCACCGACCTCTGTGAACAGCTGATCGAAGGCGGCGCCCCCGGTTTGCACTTCTATACGATGAACCAGTCGGCGCTGACGCTGGAAATCTGCCGCCGACTCGGCTTGTAGTCACTTTCAATGGGAAGTTGTTGTGAGAAATACCGAAGAGGCTTTCGCAAGGAAGCCCCTTTTTTATTGCGCCAAAGTCACTTGTAACTAACCGAGCTACCAACCAAATTCCCATTGGTTGAGTAGTAATACGTTGTATTCGTCGGCCAACTCATTGTAGACACCTGATTGTTATAGCGGCCTACGGCGCCACAACCCGATAGCACAAGAACAACCAGCGCCAATAGGCAAGATGATCGCCTAACCACACGTTTCCATAATGTATTCATAGCCGCTCCCTGTTATCAAAGACAGGGTAAAGATGCGCCTACACAAAGACAGGTGGCGTCGTTTCTTTTAGAGCTTTGCGTGTTTTAGCAATTCACTGGGTTCAATACCCAGTCTTTCGGCAATCTTGAGCAGATTCATCAGGGTCAGATTGTGCTCGCCCCGCTCAATGCCGCCGACGTAAGACCGATCCAGGCCAATTTCGTGTGCCAAGCCTTCTTGCGATAACCCCTGTTCGGATCGCAGTTCGCGAATAGCCAGACCCAACGCCACCAAGGTGGGATGTCCGGAATGCAGGGGTGAGGGCTTTGCCATAGCCCCAATGCTCTGCGCTGGACGGATTAACAACCACAGGATAGGATACCCCAAGACACTATTTCAAGTGAGGGGTACTATTTAATCGTGTGGTTTGTTGCTGTAACGACACGCCCTGTCGCTTTAGACGGGCAAATTACTCAAACCACAGATAGGTACTCACTATGACAGATAGCCATCACGAAACATTGGTTTACCGGCTTTCCCAGATACTGGTGAAGCTGAATCAAGGCCTCAAGCTTGATCCCAAGGCTTTAGCGGATGAGTTCAAGGTTAATCTTCGAACCATTCAGCGGGATCTGAACGAGCGCTTTGCTTATCTTCCTCTGGAGAAGGTGGACGGGCATTACCGACTGGATCCAACCTTCTTGGGTAAGCTTTCAACCAAAGACATTGAGCGTTTTGCCAGTCTGGCTGGTGTACGGGGTCTGTTCCCTTCTCTATCGGATGACTTCCTACGGGATATCTTCGATGACCGGATGCAGGGGGCCTTATTGGTCAAAGGCCACAACTACGAAGACCTGCGCGGCAAGGAAAAGCTATTTGGAGCTTTGGAGAAGGCCATCTATGACCGAAAGCTGGTCAGTTTCGACTATGCCAAAGAGGGAACCCTCAAGCCCTATGCCAACATCGCCCCCTATAAACTGATCAACCATAAGGGGATCTGGTATCTGACTGCCTTGGATGCCGACAAGCTGAAGTCATTCAGTTTCTGCAAGATTAAGCATTTGAAGGTGCTGGATAGCAGCTTTGACTGGGATACCAATCTGGATAACAAAATCTCCTCAGACGACGGTATCTGGCATTCCGACACCCAACGCGAGGTTGTGCTGAAGGCTAGCCCGGAAGTGGCTGGCTACTTCAAACGCCGGAAGCTCATCGGCAATCAGGTCATTGAGAAGGAACTGGCCGATGGCAGCTTGATCATCTCTGCCAAGGTGAGCCATGACAATCAAATCCTGCCGATTGTCCGGTATTGGATACCAAACCTAAGCATCATCAGCCCGGAATCCCTGCAAGCCGAACTGGAGCAGGTTCTAACGGCTTATCTGGATCGGTAGGCAACCCATGACAACCGTTGATATCCAGATCATTGCCTATGGCGTCCTGGGGTTAGTGCTGATCTATTGGGCCAAGAAGCGTCGCTTTGAACGCACTACGGCCTATGGCACTGAACAGTTTCAGTCATATAGGCACAAGGTTTGCACGAGACTAATAGATGCCCTGCTCTGGGGCTTGGGTCTGGGTGGATTACTGAGTGCCGCCTTGCTGATCTTCATGGAATACGCCCCTGCATGGGGATTTCTGATGCTGCTACTGGCTGCAGCGTTCGCATTTGAACAAGACAACTACTCTAACTTGAGAGGGAACAATGACAGAACCCACTAAGAAGCCCGGCCTTTTCTGGAAGCTGTTTTCCTTTGCCGGGATAAAGATGCTGTTGGTGACATTCAGCATTGTAGGAATGCTTTTCAGCAACCTCGCAACGTTAATGAGCGACAGATACTTTTATCTGATGCAGATTGGCCTTCGGAAAGCCTTGCTAATTGGCGGAGAGACATTCGCAGACCGTGCTCTCAAAAACAGTCCGAAGGCCGACATTGATAAAAAGATCAAAATAAAAACAGCACAACTCGATGCTGACAACAAAGCTTTAACTGATGCCAACAAGCGCCTAAAGGCTGATCTAGATACAACCACCTCCGAAAAAATGAGCCTGGAAACTAAAAGCCAAAAACTAACGACAGAGGTTGATGACTTATCAGTCAAAAACAAAAATCTAGCCAAGCACTCCGACGAGCTGATTCAAGCACAGGCTAAGCAAGCAGCTAGAGCAAAAACTATTGCAACAGGGGTAAAAGCGAGGCTTACCAAGGGACTTGCCAGGAGTACCGCAGCGATGCCTGCCGAAGCACTTCCATACATTAGCGCAGTCGCAGCCGTTAGCCTTTTTGCACTTGATGTAAACGATGCCTGTGCAACCATGAACGACTTTAACAGTCTTCTCAAAATGATGAACGCTGGAGAGGAAAATCCTGATATGTGTGGGATGAAAATTCCAACAACACAAGAGGTCATGACCAGCGCCAAAACGCAGTGGCGCAGCAGCCTTACATCCGTTGCAGATGCCGCTAGGGCCGCTGGAAATATCCCCGTTCCAGAAGTGCGGCTTCCCAACAGACAAGAAATCTCATACAGCGTTTGCCAAGTCTTATATGTCCCCGGACTATGCAATTAAGGCGCAAACGATTTCGGCACTATTTTTCAACATGCGTAAAGGTCTAACATGAAACCGCTTTTATTGATTGGAACATCCACGTTGCTTCTGGTGGGCTGTGCTGCCCAAACACAAACGCCGTTACTTCAATCTCGGCAAGTGGAGACTGAGAAAATCACCTTGGGTGCCGTACAGGGTCAATTGCATGAAGGCTCCAGCTCTGCCGAAGTCATCACCGCCCTAGGCTCACCGAACATCATTGCAACCAACCCTGACAAAACCGAGACCTGGGTCTACGACAAGATGTTCACGGAAACCGAGATTAGTGCCAGCGGCATTAACTTGCCATTTAGTGGCTCCGTATCTGGTGCAAGAGCGAAATCGTCCCGGACGCTCATTGTCACCATCAAGTTCAACAAAGCAAAAACTGTCGAATCCATTCAATACCGTCAAACATCCTACTAATCATGAAAAAACTACTCACTCTAGCCATTGCCACCGCCCTGCTCACTCCTGCTGCATATACATTTGCTGACGACGAAGTCACTCCATTACAGCTCAAGGTAATGCAAACCCGGAAGTTTATGAAACCTTCTGTCGAGGTAGCAAAGGCAGCGTCTGAAGATGGGGAAAGTATTGGAGCCCATCGATGCATCAACCAAATAGCCATGCTTCAGCAACGCACCCCTGGAAAGAATCTGAGGTCTGGAGAAGTACAATGCTTGTTTATGCCGAAGAATGTCCTCTTCGCATCAGGTGATATCGCACGAATCACGTACGAGATTACGCCCAATCAGGATGACACTGAAACCACAGTCAGGATGAAAATCCTTACGAACTGGAGAGAGCCAAAACCAGTGACCGATCCCGAGGTCTATGCAAAACGATTCAAGAGCATTGGCGATTTAATTTTTATTGAAGCCATCCCACTTACACCTGCTGTGCAGAACTAAGGCCTCTGTTAATCATAAACGTAGCAAAAGCCAACTGCGCTCTTCGCTACGGAGCGCTTTTTTTAATAGGCCTAGGGACAACCCGGTTGTTTTGTTTTACACTACCGGAACAGTTAACCCTCTCGTGAACTGTCCGGTTTCGCAGTATTTCTCGTATTTATTTTCAGGAGACATAAAACATGAAAAGCATGCTGATCGTTGCTGCTGCCGTAGGCACCCTGTTTGCCCAGAACGCTATGGCAGCTGATGGCAAAGCCACCTACACCAAAGCCTGCGCTAGCTGCCACGCCACTGGCGCTGCCAACGCACCCAAGTTCGGCGACAAAGCTGCATGGGCACCGCGTATCAAGACTGGCATGCCGGCGCTGTACAACGTTGCTCTGAAGGGCAAGCCGGGTACCGCCATGATGCCGAAGGGTGGCAATGCATCGCTGTCCGATGATGACGTCAAAGCGGCTGTTGATTACATGGTTGCAGCCGCCAAGTAACTGGTGGACTGCTCCCGAAAAACCGACCTCACGGGGTCGGTTTTTTTATGTAAAAATGACACAAATTTTCCCGGAGCCTGACATGACCCTGAAAAAGCGCCACGCCCTCTCTGCCACCGCCCTGATTCTTGCCACGCTCGGCCTAACGGCCTGCGGCAACAAGGACGCCGCTCCTGCCACCAGCAGCGACATCAAGATCAAAATCGGTCATGCTGCACCGCTGACAGGACCTCAGGCGCATCTGGGCAAGGATAATGAAAACGGCGCCGTCATGGCGATCGACGAACTGAACAGCCGCGGACTCACCATCGGCGGCAGCAAAGTGACCTTCGTCCTGATTTCCGAAGATGACCAGGCCGACCCGAAAGCTGGCACGACGGTGGCTCAAAAATTTGTTGACCAGAAAGTGAATGGCGTCATCGGCCACCTGAACTCCGGCACCACCATTCCAGCTTCGCGTATTTACGCAGATGCCGGTATTCCACAGATTTCCGGCTCGGCCACCAACCCGACCTACACGCAACAGGGTTTCAAGACGACCTTCCGCGTCTTCGCCAATGATGTCCACCAGGGCCAGGCTCTGGCTCAATTCGCGACGCAAAGCCTGAAGGCCAAGACCATCGCGATTGTTGATGACCGAACCGCTTACGGCCAGGGTCTGGCTGATGAATTCAAGAAAGCGGCCGAAGCCGGTGGCGCCAAAATCGTTGCCCAGGAGTTCACCACCGACAAGGCCACCGACTTCAAGGCCATTCTGACCAAGATCAAGGCCTCCAACCCTGATGTGCTTTTCTTCAGCGCCATGGATGCTCAAGGCGGACCGGCGCTCAAGCAGGCGCGTGAGCTCGGCCTGAAGTCCGCCTTCCTGATTGGTGATGGCGGTTGTACCCCCGAGTTCATCAAACTGGCCGGCAACGCCGCTGAAGGCCAGTACTGCTCTCTGCCCGGCGTACCGCTGGAAAAAATGCCGGGCGGTACAGTTTTCAAGGATAAATACCAGAAGCGATATAACCAGCAAATTCAGCTGTATGCCCCGTACGTCTACGATGCTGTGATGGTGATGGCCGACTCGATGCAGCGCGCCAACTCAGCCGACCCGGCCAAGTACCTGCCTGAAGTCGGCAAAACTCAATACCAGGGTGTGACAGCTAAAGTCGTCTTTGACGCCAAGGGCGATCTGGCCAGCCCAGCCGTATCGATTTACCAGGACAAAGGCGGCAACTGGGCCTACGTTGAAACCGTCGGTGCCGCAGCCAGCGCTCCAGCACCGGCTGCCAAGAAGTAAGGTTCCTACCACCCTGAATTGCCCGACCCCTTGGTCGGGCAATTTTTTAACTACCACCCACCATGGATATTTTTCTCCAGCAGATCATTAACGGCGTCGTGCTCGGCAGCATCTACGCGCTGGTGGCATTGGGCTACACGATGGTCTATGGCATTCTCGGCCTCATCAACTTCGCCCATGGTGAAGTGGTGATGGTGGGTGCACTCGTCAGCTATAGCGTTATGACGGCACTACTGCCGAGCGGTATGCCGCCTGTACTACTGGCGTTGATCTCCGTTCTCGTCGCTGCCCCAGTCTGCATGGCACTGGCCTGGGCCATCGAACGCTATGCCTATCGCCCCCTGCGTCACGCGCCAAAACTTACACCATTGATCAGCGCCATTGGCGTTTCTATCCTGTTACAGAACCTGGCCATGATGATCTGGGGCCGTGGCTACCATGCCTTCCCAGACATTCTGCCCGCCATCAATTACGACATTGGCGGCGCCCACCTCAGCCTGCTGCAGGCCGTCACCGTTGCCCTGGCCGGCCTCACGATGGCCATCCTGGCCTGGATGATTCAACGCACCTCTCTAGGTCAGGCCATGCGCGCCACGGCAGAGAACCCGGCCATTGCCGAACTGATGGGCATACCCGTCAATCGCATCATCACGATTACTTTTGTCATTGGCGCCACGTTGGCCGCATTGGCCGGTCTGATGGTCGGCGCCAACTATTCTGTTGCCCATTACTACATGGGCTTCATGCTCGGCCTCAAGGCGTTTACCGCGGCCGTACTCGGCGGCATCGGCAACATCACGGGCGCCATGCTTGGCGGGCTATTGCTCGGCCTGATCGAGTCGCTCGGCGCCGGTTATATTGAAGACATTACCGGCGGCTTCCTCGGTTCGAACTATCAGGACATCTTTGCCTTTATGGTGCTCATCTTCGTGCTCGTCTGCCGCCCAGGCGGCCTGATGGGCGAGCGTGTTTCGGAACGGGCATAACGCTATGAAACTCGCTGCCCGTTTCTTGAACCGCATCACGCAACGCCACAATGATCGTATTCACTGGATCGTCTGGGGACTACTCGGCCTGTTGCTGGCAGCCATGCCCTGGCTGGTTGCTGCAGGTTTTGGCAATACCTGGCTGCGCATCCTCAACTTTGCGCTGCTCTATGTGATGCTGGCCCTCGGCCTCAACATCGTCGTCGGTTTCGCCGGCCTGCTCGACATGGGCTATATCGCCTTCTATGCAGTTGGCGCCTATCTCTGGGCGCTCTTGGCCAGCCCACAGTTCGGGTTGCATTGGCCCATGTGGGCGATTCTGCCGCTGGGTGCCGGTGTGGCGGGCCTCTTCGGCATGCTGCTGGGCGCCCCCACACTCAAGCTTCGTGGCGATTATCTGGCGATAGTGACACTGGGGTTTGGCGAAATCATCCGCATCTTCCTCAACAACCTCAACACGCCGGTCAATATCACCAACGGCCCTCAAGGGATCTCCGCCATTGACCCCGTGCATTTTGGCAGCGTGTCGCTGGCACGCCCGATTGATCTGGGTTTCCTGCAGATGCCATCGTTGGTGGCCTATTACTACCTGTTCCTCGTTGCCGCGTTGCTGATCATCGGCATTGCCTTGCGTCTGGAACGATCCCGCGTCGGGCGCGCCTGGGCCGCGATCCGCGAGGACGAAGTCGCTGCAAAAGCCTGCGGCATCAACACGCGCAACGTGAAACTGCTGGCCTTTGCCATGGGTGCCACCTTCGGCGGTGTCGCGGGTGGCCTGTTTGCCGGCTTCCAGCAAT
>JACCDN010593795.1_pt1 | contig 24721 bp, 25 predicted proteins | sample 7441691 | NCBI WGS metagenome assembly JACCDN01 (sample SAMN15323439, study PRJNA562643) | freshwater metagenome | isolation source: river surface water | place: USA:Blue River Watershed | collected 2017-08-16 | reverse complement strand
TTGGCCAGGTCAATCGCATTTACAAGAAAACCGCGCGAATTGCCAAGCTAGATGAAAATCTGATTCAAAAATCAGTGGGCATTCGTGCCGGACGGGTGCTGCTCAGGATCAACTTAATTCAGAAGCTAGCATGCCCAAATCATGCAAAAGGGTCGGTCTTCTAAAACAGATACGGTGATGCGCTATGTGGAGCACATCAGCTATTCAGCTTAAGTGGCTAGAACAATGCCTAGCCGAGGAGGATATCCCCATTTTCAGACTGCGGGCTGAACTCCGGCACGGCCTTCTTAAGGAGCGATCGTATAGCATCGCTATTCTCAGACTTTACTGCAGCCTCTAGCTCAAACAACAAAGGCTCCAGCTCATCCCAACGTAGCGCATGTTCTGATGCACGCATAATGCGAGCGTGAGATGTCGGCAAGGAGTTATCACCAATCAGCAGTTCTTCGTAAAGTTTTTCGCCCGGACGCAACCCCGAAAACTGAATCTCGATATCGCCATCCGGATTGCTCTCGTCTTTATGCGAGAACCCACTCAAGTGGATCATCCGCTTGGCCAGATCGACAATCTTTACGGGCTCTCCCATATCCAACACCATGACATCACCGCCCTCACCCATAGCTCCGGCCTGAATCACCAGCTGTGCAGCTTCAGGGATGGTCATAAAGTAACGAATAATCTCTGGGTGCGTTACAGTCACTGGCCCACCATTCTTAATCTGCTCCCGAAATACAGGAACAACAGAACCACTGGAGCCCAACACGTTCCCAAAACGAACCATGGTCAACTTGGTTGTATGGACGCCCAATTGATTTTCTTGCAAGCTTTTCGCCTGAAGCACCAGCTCAGCCATACGCTTGGAGCAGCCCATGACGTTAGTCGGGCGCACTGCCTTATCTGTTGAAACCAATACAAAGGTTTCAACACCACATTGGCACGAAGCTTCCACAGTACGCAAAGTACCAAATACATTATTCCAAACCCCTGCTGCCGGGTTCATTTCAATCATCGGTACATGTTTATAGGCTGCCGCATGAAATACCGTTTGCACTCCAAAACGGCGACAAACGCGGTTCAGTTTATTAGCATCCAATACAGACCCCAATACCGGCACAATGGTTGCCGGGGCCTGCGTCAAAGTTAGTTCACGTTCAATGGCATACAGCGCAAATTCACTAAGCTCAAACAAAACTAAAGTCTTAGGGTTTTGAGCCAGAATCTGACGGCACAGTTCCGAACCAATCGATCCCCCCGCACCTGTTACTAGAACTACCTTATCAGCAATGTTCTGGTGCAACAAAGCTTCATTCGGCTCTACTGGCTCACGCCCCAGCACATCTTCAATCTCCACTTCGCGGATGTCTTCAACCCTCACCATGCCATTAGCGAGATGGGACAGCCCGGGCAATGTGCGTACATGCACTGGCAAATCAGATAATGACGTAAGCACTTCTTTTTGCCGAGCGCGGCTTGCTGACGGCATAGCTAGCAGTACATCGGTAACACCTAGAGCTGATTGAATAAGCCCGGGCAAATCACTAGGTGCATATACTGGTAGCCCGTTAATGGTTCCCTTCCATAAACGCTGATCATCATCCACAAAGCCGATTGGCTTAATTTCCACACCTTGACGCAAACCTGAGGCAATCTGACGCCCAGCAAAACCAGCTCCATAAATTAGTACTGTCTTCGAATCATGTTCTTTAATTTTCCTATTAAGAGAGCTGCTCAATAAATATTTAATCGACAGACGCTTAACACCAGTTCCAACAAAGAGCAGGAGTGGTTGAATAATCCCAACTGAGCGAGGCACTCCCTCAACACCAACAACGGCAAAAATCATCGCATACAAAACACAATAGATTGATACCGCCTTTATCAAAGAGTTTGCCGCATACCAACCACTAAATCTAAAAATGGCTCGGTAGAGTCCAAACTTAATAAACGTAGGTAGCGCTACTAAAATGGAACCGCCAGCAGCCCAAAGGACTGGCTCGGTTAGAGAGACGATCTCATCTAAACGCAAACAAAAGGCAAGCCATGAAGTAAAAAAACATAGCAAAATATCCAGAGCAAGAACGATACCTCTCTTTGCGCCACGCGGGAGAGTTAATGCCTTTTCTAATATTATTTGGCGTGCCATAATCCCATCAGACTACCTAATGATCTCGCGAACCGTTCTTAAAATGATTTTTATATCCCCGAAAAAGGATCGGTCATTCACATAATCGACATAAAAATTTAATTTCTTCGGAAGCACATGCTCCAAATATGCTTTATGGGGATCAGAGGAACGTCCAAGAATAATATTCTCATCTTTAAATTCAATTGAAGCCCTATCTGTAACTCCAGGGCGCACTGATAGCACCACGCTTCTGATGTCATCTGGATACGCGGCCACATAGCGTGGCACCTCTGGGCGAGGCCCCACCAGACTCATATGTCCCAGCCAGACATCAATCAACTGCGGCAACTCATCAATCTTGTATTTACGCAGCCATTGCCCCAGTCGCGTCACCCGCGAATCTTTTCCTACGGTTATTTGTGGCCCTCTATTTTCCGCATCCACCACCATGGTTCGGAACTTGTGGATGCGAAACACACGCCCCCCCAGCCCCACACGCTCTTGCCTAAAAAACACTGGCCCCGGCGAATCCAGCTTGACCCATAGCGCCAACAAAACCAACAAAGGTGCCAACAACAGCAAACCCAAGCCACTGGCCAGCAAATCAAACAAACGCTTTGCCATCAGCCCAAAGCCACCTTTACAGCCTCAGCCACGCGAGCTACATCTCCCTCCGTCATGCGCGTGTAAAGCGGCAGCGAAACCGTACGCTCGTAAATGCGCTGGCTCACCGGAAACATATCGGGCGCCAAATCATAACGGTCTCGCCAATACGGCTGCAAATGTAACGGGATGTAATGCACACTGCAGCCAATGCCTTGCTCAAACATGCGTTCAATGAAAACATCTCGCGCCACTTCTGCACCATCGGCCAGCTGCGTCACATACAAATGCCAGGCATGCACATCACCCACTGTGGCGTGCGGGGGTCGAACGATGGGCAGACCTGCCAAAGCCTCGTCATACAAAGCTGCAATCTGCGCCCGCTTTTGCTGAAAGGCATTTGCCTTTTTAAGCTGGTGAATGCCTATCGACGCCGCAATGTCCGTCATGTTGTATTTGAACCCAGGTGCCACGATCTCATAATACCAGCTAGGCGCTTTTGAAGTGAAACGGTCAAACGCATCACGGTTGATGCCGTGTAGTCGCATCACACGGGCGCGCCTGGCGATCTCAGGGTCACGCGTCACCAGCATGCCGCCCTCGCCGGTGGTAATGGTCTTATTGGCATAAAAACTAAACACCGTCACATCGCTGGCCAGCGTGCCGATCAGCGCACCATGACAAGTCGTAGGCAATGCGTGCGCAGCATCTTCCATCACCTTCAGGCCATGTTGTTGGGCCAAGGCCAATAATCGGGTCATGTCGGCAGAACGTCCTGCAAAATGCACTGGAATAATGGCCTTAGTACGCGGCGTAATGGCCCGCGCCACGGCATCCACATCAATGCACAGCGTATCGGCATCGACATCCACAAACACCGGGTCTGCTCCTAGATAGCGAATAATCTCGGCCGTCGCCGTAAAAGTGTGCGTGGTGGTAATGACCTCATCGCCAGGTCCAATGCCAATGGCCTCCAGGCCTAGGTGTAAACCGGCTGTGGCCGAGTTGACCGCAATGGTTTCTACGCCATAGCCAAGATAAGCAGCAAAGTCGGCCTCAAACTGCTTAGCTTTGGGACCAGTAGTGACCCAGCCTGAACGTAACGCCGAAACAACTTCGGCAATTTCTTCTTCACCGATTTCAGGCAAAGCAAATGGCAGGAAGGGCTTGGTCATGGTTTCTTGATATAGCAAAGCACATGTGTGCGCAAAAATGGCAACGCATTAAACACACCGTAAAGCGCAGGAAGAACAGGAACGACACGTCGTGCAATAGGTGGGGCCAGCGTCACTTTCTGGACTGAAACATCCCCTTCGGGAAATAATTCGCGTATCCGACTCAGCTTCACCCCCCGCACATCTGGGTTACGGGGGTTATCAAAAGTGAAGTCATACCAAAGAACCCCGCCCCCGGAGCGGGTTAAACTCCACATCTTTTGTGCCAAGGACGCCTGCAAACCATCGTCCAGAATCGAGCTAAACACAGTTGACTGATAAACGATGTCGAACGAAGCATCAGGCAAGGGCAATTGCGATGCATCACCCGCAAAAAGCTCAATGGCTTCCGGTAAACGTTGGCGTGCTGAGATCAAGCGATCTTCTAGAAGCTCATTACCCACCAAGTTAACTGGCACAGCTCCCAATTGAACCAGCTCTAACAAATTACCACCAGTTCCGCAACCAACTTCCAAAATTTTCAAGCTGGAAAGATCATTGACGCCAATCGAAGCAAACAAACGGATCAACGCCTTCTGACGTTCCTGAACAGCGGCATTCACCGCAGCATCAAGACGCGCATATCTGTTGGCAGGCAGCTTGGCTCTACGCTCGTATCGCTCTGCAATATTTTGGATTTCATCTGACATCTACACCACCCCCATCAAACTGTGTTCGGCGATCAAATCAAACGCAAGAAATTTTCTGCCAAAACTGCATAAGTCCGTTCGGCCTGAATAAAAGCCTCACCTTTTTTGCCCATTTCACCCTTTTGCGCTGAAGACATTGCTGCAATTTTTAGGGCTGCAGCTGCAATGGCTGCAGGCTGGTTGGGGGGCACAGTTATCCCACAGCCAACCTCTGTAACTGGATCGTTGCCTGCACTTATTGATTGAATAATCGGTTTGCCAGCCATCATGTAATCAAACAATTTATTGGGCGAAATGCCAAAACGAAATAATGGCTCAGGAAGCAATCCAATAAAAGCAATGTCAATTTCAGCCAACAAGGCAGGCATACATGCCTTGGGCACAGAAGGCAGCATTGTCACATTCTCCATGCCCTCGTCTTCGACTCTCTGCAAAAGTCGATCCCGCTCAGGCCCTGTGCCCACCAAAACAACTTCCACTTGCCCCTTGAGTAAAACCGATGCGTCAAGCAAAACATCCAATGCATTTGCCAAACCATGCGTGCCTGCATAACACAGCATGGGTAACCCTCTAGCCCTGACAGCCTCAAGGGCAGCACTTGTTTCTGTCGAAATTGGTGCACGAATGCGCCACTCCTTCAAATCAACGCCGTTGGGAACATAAGCCCATTTGTCAGGGCTCATGCCCCGCGAAACCATATATTCCAAAGTCATGGGCAGCATGGATACGACACGTTGGGCTTTTTTATAAGCATAGTCTTCTGCCCACTGCACCCACACAATAAAAGGGTGCCAACGCGACATGCCGCCTAGCTCCATGGGCGACAATGGCCACAGGTCATGCACCTCATAAACCAACTTCGCCCCAGCAAGCTTTGCAATACGTTCAGCGGGCCAGATGTCCATGGGGTAGGTGCTAGAAGCAATCACCACATCAGGTTTGAATTCGTTTGCAATTGCCTTGGCATCGCGCCACAGGCTACCCATGAAGTAAAGCATGCTTTTGACACGCCCTACGCCATTACCGCGATAGCTTGGCGTACGATACCAGCAGTAATCAATGCAATCGATCTGCTGGGTGGCATGCCGCCCTTCAATACCTGCTGGCTGCTTGGCTCGAATGTGCGAATAGCTACCAGCCAAAATGCGGACATTATGGCCTACCTTCACCCATTCACGCGCTAAGTAATAAGGTCGAAACTCCATCCCATGTTGTGGTGAACCCGCATAATGGTTGATCAGCAGAATATTCATTCACCGAGCCCATTTGCCAAATTAGCCACAATCCTCCGTGCAGCATCTCCCGCCCCATAAGGCTGCACATCCGATCCCTGCTTGCCTAAAGCGCTCTCAATTGTCTGGCGCACAGCATCCGCATCCACCGGTGGCACCAGCTGATTCCACCCAGCCTCTACCAACTCCACCCACTCGGTCTCATCGCGCAGCGTGACACAAGGCACTTTGTAGAAAAAAGCTTCTTTTTGCACACCACCCGAGTCGGTGGCGATTAGGGCGGCAAACTTTTCCAGCTGCACCATGTCTAGATAGCCTACTGGATCAATCAGTGTAACCTTGCCGGCCAGAGCATCCAATCGACCAGCTTTTTGCAGAACCGCGCGTGTACGCGGGTGCAGGGGCCAGACCACCGGCAATCGCTGAGCCGTGGCCATCAGGCCATCGACAATGGCCGCTAGGCGCTCGGGGTGGTCGGTGTTTTCTGCACGGTGAACAGTGGCCAACACATAGCCATTCGAGGTCAAACCCAGCCGTGCCATCAAGCCTGTGCCCACCTGCACGCGCTGACCGTGGAACAAAGCCACGTCGTACATCACATCTCCCACGGCAATAATTTGCTCAGGTGCAAATCCCTCGCGCCTCAAGTGCTGAGCTGCCACACCGGTGGGCGTGAACAACCAGTGCGAAATACGATCAGTCAGTATGCGGTTTATTTCTTCGGGCATAGCCATGTTGAAGCTGCGTAAACCTGCTTCTACATGTGCCACCGGAATGTGCAACTTGGCAGCCGCCAAAGCCCCCGCCAGGGTGGAATTGGTGTCACCATAGACCAACACAGCATCTGGCTTTTCTTCCATCAGCACCCGCTCCACCTCAGCGAGCATGCGCCCCGTCATGGCACCATGCGTTCCACCGTGAATGTCTAGAAAGTGGTCTGGCTTCCTCATGCCTAGTTCGGTAAAAAACACGTCAGACATATTGGCGTCAAAGTGCTGGCCGGTGTGAACCAAAACTTCTGTCAAGCCATTTGCAGCAGCAATGGCGTGGCTGACTACGCTTGCCTTGATGAATTGAGGACGAGCACCCAAAACAGTCAGAATTTTTTTCATTTTTCTCTCTGGTTAAGCTTTTAGGATGAATGGGGCGTGTATTTGATAAACAACCTTCCTCATCCACATTGCAACTTTATCAACATCCTGAATAAAACAAAAGACACACTAGGAACTTGTCGACTAAGCTGTTTAGAGTGTTCATTCGGTGTACATATAAATATTGTTATTTTTGAAATAATTAAATAAATAGCTTTGATTATCAAAAAGCAACACATCCCCTATATCCACTTCTATTTTTTCATTTTCTTTATCAGTATAAATAAATATAGTTGCACTTCTTACACTGTCAATATCCAAACCATTATCAAAGCCAATTTTTGACAACAAAATTATATTTTTCTTATTAGATTCTAATTTTGGATAATATCTGAAAAAACTCTTGGACCCATTGCTAAGCGAAATAGCAACCGAAAGGCTTTTGTTTGGTCTTAACTCGAACCCCAAAAAAGAATCGGTTGAAAAAATTAACGGATCAAAACGAAAATTTATTCTGCCCTGTGTGTTAAGATAATCATACTCATCAGAAGAAACGCGAGCAGGGTCAACAATCACTTTTTGTTTATCGGCCATATAAGCATCTAAAGACGCATCAACTTCATATCTAATTTTTTCTGGGTTTAAAAGTCGACTTGTTTTTTTAAAATCGTCTGTTTGATAAAGCAAAAAATTCGATCCATAATAATGAGCAGTCACGGAACAAGATGTTTTATCACTGAACTTAAACTTACTCTCAACAAAGAACCTATCGCTCAAATCACGCTTCTTATTATGATGGTCAAACTGCTTAAATTCACCCAAAGGGGAATCACATATTATTTTAATAGGATACGTATCCAAAATATACGGGTGTGGAGGGCCTACCATAGAAAATAAAATTTGATCTCCCCAGCCCTTGCCAACGGAGTACACAGGATATCTTTGCTCAAAGACCCTACGTCGATCTGCCAACTGTTCTGCATAAAATGATTCACCAGTGAGCTCATACAAGCTAGAAAATTGTATTGCCTCAAAAATTAAATAGTGAACTGGATTGACAGTCGGTGGGTTAAGCATGTAAAGAGGCCATTGTGAATCTTTATTTAAGAAATTATTAGATCGGGCCTTTGTACCGGCAAGAACACAATTATAAGAATCATTAAGATCAGACCGTCCTAGCGCATCCGCAGACATCTTCAACGCTTGCAACGCGAGAAGGTTTCCATTAAGAACGTAATATTCATCCTGTTGACTCATCCCCTCCCATGCATACTCCGAGAGCCAACACCCCCCCCCTTCACGCCACATTACACCACCATCTTTGGGACTTAAAAGCATACGATCTAACATATTATTTGCAAGATCAATGTACTTTTTCTTGTTTTCTTCTTGAGAATACGCCACCAAAAGCATCGGAAACATCATGGCCTCCATCCCAGACCACCACCCCACACCCAGTTTTCCATACGCATATCTATATGTCAGCTTATGAGTTTCATATAAATTCCAATGTGCGATGATGGCATCAATCCTTTTCCTTGTATCTTCAAGATTTTTCCTTACATAAAAATCTTTAAAAGCCAAAGAGGTAGCAGCAAACGGATCGCCTTGATCTATGGCCTTATCGATGTTTTCGTCCACGCGATCATCAGAAGAAGCTAACCATAAAAATTGCTTCATCACATTATTATTTTGATCTATTACCTTCATCATTTCGGCCTGAGAAGAGCAGGCAAATAAAAATGAAGCGATAATTGGGATTAATATTTTAACAATATTCACATTCATACCCAACTCACAAAGAAGCATAAAGCTTTAATAATTTAACTTCTTCAATACTCCAATTATATTTTTCTTCCACAGCTCTCTGACCCTTTCTTCCCATATGCTCAGCTACTTCCGGATGCGTGGCTAGATAATCAACAGCTTGGGCAATAGCCAAAGAGTCAAGTGGATCGACGCAGATACCGCATTCATTACCCTCCACAATCTCGCGCCAGAGCGGAAAGTTTGAAGCGATCACCGGAACACCAGCGGACATGTATTCAAACATCTTGTTCGGTTGAGCTTCTATGTGGTTTGGCAACGGTAGAAAAGTTACCAACCCACCTACCGAACCAGCCAAAACCTGGGCTACCTCTTTGCGCCCCAAGAAACCAAGCGCATCAACCTTCTGCCAACCAGCATTTGCACGTGCCTGAGCTTCAACTACAGATTCACTAAATTGCCCCACCAACTGCAAACGCGCCATACTCTGTACCCGCTCCATGGCCTTCACCACTTCCAGAATGCCGCGTATGCGACCAATACCACCCACATAGCACACCTGGTTTTTCTTCTGTCGCCAATCCACCTCGCCCGTTGCCAGCTCACCCAACAGCGGAAAGTTGTTGATATCGACAGTGAGTACGTCCATCGCGGCAAACTTATCACGGATAAACGGAGTGGCCGCAATCACTGCATCGAGCTGACGGCAGGCCCAGCGCTCGTAAGATGCAAACACCTTGGACATAGCCCATCGCGCAGGCCGGTTCAAATATGGTTTGCTCATCAATTGCTTGGGGGTATCCTCATGGGCATCAAAAATAACCCTCTTGCCCCGCTTTTTGAGCTTGAGGCCAATCGGGATAAGCTCCGGGTCGTGCAGGTGGTAAATGTCGGCATCCAGCAACAAGCCCCGGGTCAAAACTCGCCCCGGCGCATGGCGCATACGGTCAAGCCGCCCACGCGAACCGCCTGCATCCACAATCTGGACGCCACTGCGGATTTCATCTCCCTTGCCATCGGCCACCACCAAACTGACCTGATAACCGTTGGCGGCCAGCGAAACGCATTGCTTGAGAAAGATGCGGGTGTCGGTGCGGGTGTGGACAGAGGTGAGGTGGACAACTTTCATCACGAATAAACCTTGATTTCCCGCCCTAAAATCTTAGTCACCCACGCTTGCAAACGCTTGAGCTTTTCGTAACGTCCATCCCAATTGGAAAAGTCGCTGTAATCATGAATTGGCGCATTCATCAGTTCATCAAATTGCTGGCGCGGAATGCGTAGTTTTTTACAGAAATAGGTAATGTCTACTTCCAGTTCCGCCGGGTCATAGAGCGGCTCACTCAGCTTGGCCAAAGCCTCGTCGCGGGTCATCTGTCCTGAGACAATCAAACTCGCCAAATGCGGACGACGCTTGTCCATACCAAATTTTTTTGGCAGATAATAATTTTGAAACAACTTGGTGAAAAGCGATTCACCATGTTTTCTCGGATAAGGCTTGTACCCGACTTTTTCCTGTAACTCCCTCAAGGCTTCGGCCTTGTCGTAAGGCATGTAGTTCAACGGCCTGAGTGTTCGCATTTTTTTAATGAATGGATACCAAACATAACAATCGAAGAAACTAATTGTTTTGTAATGGGCCAACTTCCGTTCACCATACTTTTTGTGTATAGCCTTGAGGTTGATGGCATCCATCGCGCTACCATGCCAAGACGAAGGAAAAATTCCTTCCGTGGCCAAATTACCGCCAGATAGAATATGGCTAATGCCATTGCTGGTTGCAAAATGGTAAAGGCTGGCAAAGAAAATGTGGTCCTGTGGCACATCTTGATTGGAAACCGCTGCACGCAAATAAGCCAGATGCAGCTCGCGCATATCTTCCCAATCCACCACATGCGTATGCAAATCAAACCCACAGTGTTTGACGACAGCCTCAATATTTGCAACCGCCAACTCTGTGTTCCAACCTGCATCTACGTGCATAACCAATGGTCTCAGCCCTGACTCGTAAACCTTTAGCGCAAGGTAGGAACTGTCTACTCCACCGCTTAGCCCCAAAATGCAGTCATATTCCTTGCCTTTACCAGTGACCTTCAACTCCTCCACCAAGGCCTTCCATCGGCGGCTTCCTTCACTGTTTGGAAACCATTCTTGCCGCGCCCGTTTATCGAATTCATGGCAATGATTACAAACCCCTTCAGAATCAAAAGTGATTTGGGGGTCTGTGGTATCCATCACACAACGGCTACAACATTGGTAACTCAAAATATTCATCCTTTAAAAACCATCTCAAGCTCAGTTGCTTTGGGGTAATTAATCAAAACTGCGCGGTGTTTGCCATGGAACACAAACATACTGCCCGCCGCAACCGCCGATGCACCGCCTTCATGAACAGCCTGCCTTAAATGTTCCACGGTTCCAGCACCACCGCAGACCACCACTGGCACCGGAGCTTTAGCCACAGCTTGTACCAAGTCCAAATCGTAACCTGCCATCGTTCCATCCCGAACGACATCATTGATTAACAACTCACCCACACCAGCCCGCACCAATGATTGAATATGCTCTTGTAAATTCAAGTGAGTCGTGACCGTGGCAGATTTAGCCACCACTGCAAATCCTCCGAAGACTTTTTTCCGCACATCAACACCGCCTACGATCGCTTGACTACCGAACACTTCCACGGCCTCCCGAATGAGCTCCATCGATTCAGTTGCTAGCGAGTTTATCACCACCTTTTCAACACCCGAACGAATCAAACGGCGAATCTGCTCCAAGGTACGAATACCCCCACCATAAGCAACAGGCATAAAAGCCTCCCCCGCCATCTCGGCAATCAATTCATAATTCGGCTCATGCCCCAAGCGCGAAGCATCAATGTCAAGAATAACGATTTCATCCGCTTCCTTTTCGCTAAAAATACGAACAGCATTGACCGGATCACCAACATAAACAGCGTCTTTGTATTTCTTGGTTTTCACCAAACCATTACCACGGAGTAGCAAACAGGGAATTACACGCGCTTGAAACATTAGCAATCCCACTTCGCAAAAGCTGAAAGGAGCTGCTTGCCAAAACGATGGCTCTTTTCTGGATGAAACTGAACGCCAACGATATTCCGATGCGCCACACCTGCGGAAAAATCTATCCCGTAATGCGCTTGAAACAAAATGTGAGCAGGGTCCTTAGGTAGCATGTAATAACTATGTACAAAATAAAACCGCGTTTCCGTCGGCATATTTTGTGCAAGTGGATGCTCTTTTTGAACCGGAAGCACCTCGTTCCACCCCATGTGAGGAACACGCAAATTTGGAAGCCCAGAGAAGCGTTCCACCCGCATATCCAACCAACCAAGGCCCGACTCCACGCCTTCCGCGCTGCCAAGACCAAGCATTTGAGCGCCCACGCAAATCCCAAGCAAGGGCTTACCCAACTGCAAAACCTGATTTTCAAGAACTGGAATCAAACCGCTATCCCGTAAATTATGCATACAAGCATCAAATGCACCATTACCCGGTAGGATAATCCTGTCAGCTTGTTCAATATCTTCTGCGCACGTTGTAACTCGAGATGGCACGCCTAAGCGTTGGAGCATGTTCACTACTGAGGTAATGTTACCGATATTGTAATCAATGATAGCGATCATTTATAAAACCAGCAGGGTACGTTAATGTGTGGATAGATTCTCATTGACTCGAGAAAGATAAAAAAGGATAGTTAAAATTCCGATGCCAGAAGACAGCAATGCAGTTGTCGCAGACTGCTCAAGTATAATTACAGCATACATCAAAGAAAGCAATACAAATACATTGCTTCTAAAACGAAGTGAGTTTAGAAGAAGAAAAACTCCAGAAACTAGAACAATAGAAAAAATATACCCAGCAAAACCATATTGCAGCAAGAAATATAAAAAGGTATTCGAATTGGCATTTGCTCCTGTGAGTCCCAAAAAATCTTCTCCGATATACATACTCGCTGATTTATCTGTTTCAAGCCCGAACACCCATGAGAAACCAGCGACGCTGAGCGAATCAAAATATGCGCCTATAAGATAACTTCCAACATAGTACACTCTTCTAATTAAATAATCTTCAAAAAAAGAATAGTCAATCAACATGAATTCAATCCATGCCAAAATAAAAATTGAGGCAAATATGTAATAAAGTGAGTTATAAAATACACTTAAACCGCCAGGCCTTTTTAAACAATATGCGAACACGCAAGAGAACAAAATGTACATAATTGGCGCTTTTACCCCGTATATATAATAAAATCCAATATATAAGATCACACCAGCCAGCATGTAGGTGAACTTTTTTTGCGACACACCAAAAAATACCATCAAAGGAAGAATGCTATTCATAACAATTGACGACATATAGGCGAGAAGTGTCCCTGACCCATAAACATCTCTTGCCTCCAATCTCCTTCCGTAACTGTCCAAAAGAGAAAAAGAAGCACTTGCAGGCGGATTGACGAGCAATACTCCAACAGTGATTGCAGACACGGCCAGTAATAAACCCATCAATCTATTTTGCGATATGATTGTCACTTTCGGAATGTGTAATTTTTTTGAACAAATAGCAGCGACACTTGAAAATGGCAAAAGTATAAGAAAAAAATTCAGCCAAATATCTTCAGCGCGCCCGCCGTATACCGCATGCAAAACGCCATAGGGTATGATTACAATCATTCCATATAAAATCAAAAAGAAATCAGAAGGTTTTTTATATTTCCTAGCAAACAAATATGAGCCAAAAACAATCAAAATGAGTAACAAAAGCAGGTACGATTCACTAATTTCAATTTGCCCATAGCCCATATATTCATTTGCTGACCATCCTTTAAAATAATATGTAACAGCAATTAAAATCACATATACAAATGATTTAGCCAATGAGGTCGTATTTATCATTCACCACCACAACTAAATCGGTAGGAAATAAATATATATCCAACATACATCAGGGCGTACCCAGCTCCATAACCAATCAATGTTGATTTATAGGAAGAGAAACTATACAGGGTTGTAACCACAGTTACCAATAAAATAATTTGCCACATAAAATCGATATGCGGCTTACCTACTAAATAGGAAATATAGCTTAAGGGACTGGCAATCAACCCCAAAGCAAACATTGGCAACAACCAGATCGCCATCTGTCCAGATTTCGTCCATTCAGCTCCAAATGCCAAGTTGAATATCTCTTCGGCCTGGAAAACAGTACAAACCACCATCAAAATCGATGCTATTACAAGCACAATGAATGTCTTGAGATACAGTTCCCGACAATTGCCAATCTCTCTAATACTCTCCACAGCATGCCGCTTGAATACATCTAGTACTGCTTTCCCTACAAGGCCCACCGGTGCACCTAGTACTCTGATTGTTAAGGCCAGATATCCTGCCGTTTCACTACCAAATCGATGAAAAATAACAATTAAAGGCAACTGTGAAACCGCAGTATTTATAACGTCTGCTGGTAGCGCATATAAATAAAATTTTTTATTTTTTTTAAAAAAATTACTATATTCAACTTTTTTGAAAAATCTATGGTCAAGCAACCGTGGCATCATCCTCAATGCTACGGCAAAGGAAATAACACTAGCGAGTGCAAATCCCAAAACAAGACTAAAAGCACTAGGATATTCCAAACCCGCAATGATTTGGATCAGCACCGTGGTCAATGCTTGCACCACTCGCATGGTAATCAATTTTTTATATGAACCATCAACCGCTGCCCAAGTCTGCCAAACTTGATTCAATGCTACGAATACAATTGCTGGGGGTGCCAGTAGTAAAAGAGCTGTTTTTTTTGGCAAATACTCACGTATCTCGAATAAAAAGTACGAGCCAAATAGGCAAGCAGTAAGCAAAGTGGTTAAAAGTAGCGTAGTCACGAGAATGATCAAAACCGCCTCGTTCCTAGAATGGCCATCCGTAAGGATCGGAAGCGTATTCTCAAGTCGCAAAGTAACAATAACCGAGACAAACGATACCAACGCTAGCCACGTTGAAAACTCACCAAACCCTTCGGGCGAAAATATCCTCGTGATAACCAGCGAGCCAACAATTGGTATTGATTGCGCAAGAAGAGTGCCAGAAAATACAGATGATACGTGTTTCCAATACGCACTCATTTGAAAGGACCAGACTCTTTGTCATTCATAAACAAATTACCTAAAATATAGCCAGTCCGCTCCGAGTTGAAATGAAAAACTTTCGCCGAAAGGATTGCGACAGTTCTCCGAGCATCAATGTTTTTACAAAATGCATCAGATCTCATCGCTTTAGAGATGTTCTGCAGAATAAAAATTTGGATTGTTGAATCCGAGAATCAGTGCATACTCCATAAATATAAATTATTGAGATTTTGAGCACAAATAGATAGAGTTATCGAATCGACGAATGGAATAATCCTGATTCATAGCAGCGTAAACAACCATATCATTCCCAATAAAATTTGGATAAAGCATATATTTATGGCCAAAGCAATCAGATTCTTGAAATGGCCCATTGCTAACCACTTTGTCGCCATCAAAGAATAAGAATTCACCAGAATCATTAAAACTCACATCCACATCGTAATAAGGAGTTTTAATATTGTTCTTTCTGAATAAAATTTCAAATGACTGACAGTCTGAACCATCACCTTGCAGAACAAGGACAGATTCTTTCTCTTTGTAGTTTCTCTGCCGCATAGCTTCATAAGTTACCGGCGCAGAAAAGAATGACGTCGCCAAAAACAAATGCTCCCCTTGAGCCTTAAGTCCTGTAGGTCTATTCGAAAAATAATTTTCATCAACAAATTGCTCAAGATCACAGCTAGATACAATTTTATTAAGCTTCAGATCGTATTCGATTAAATTCATGCCAATCAAACGCTTTTCTGAATAACTATATTTTAGTATGAAACCCACAAATTGCTCTTAAAAATCGTCGGCGTACCAGCATAAATCACACCATTCTCTTCCGATTTTAAGATAGTTTTTTCTTCTGAAGCTTCGATTTCTAAATCACGCATCACCAAATCGCCAGAGAGGCTATTATCGGATTGCTTTCTTGCCAGCAGCAGCACACCTCTCTCCGCCTCAAAAAATCTAGGGTAGGTATATTTTCCAGGCCAAACTGAAATCTTTTCTACTGTGCCACGATCAAGTGAAAATGCATAAACATACATTTCCATGCCATGATAAGCAGTTGCCACTAAGATACGATTTTTTTACTATCAAAATAAATAGCTGGTGCGGCATGGTCATCCGCATTACCAGAACCATCTAAATCACGAGCTTTATAATCATGGACAATGTAAGATTGTTTTTTTTCGTTATGCTGCCATAAATCAAGAACAATTTTTCCATCCGAAGTTATATAAGAAACAGCAAAACTATTCGCATCGATTATCTGTGCAACCGGATTGTTATAGAAAAGGAAGTTACCGTCTGAAGCAAGAAGTGTTTCTTGAAATTTTGGTTGTATAGAGCATGCGGTAGATCCGAGGGCATACCCTACTGCGACCAGGAAGATTCCGCTTTGAAACGCATTCATCGATAAAATCCTAACCTATCGCAAAGGGTCGGTTGACTCATTCAGCTATTACGTGTCCGAAATACCCGATACAATTTGATTAATCATTGCTTCCGTCAAATCCGCGCTCATCGGCAAGCTCATGACTTGCATCGATAGTCGTTGACTAACTGGAGTGCAATCTGCGCAACACAAGTCCCGATAGGCAGGTTGTTCGTTGAGCGGCACTGGATAATGTACCGCTGTCGGAATCCCTAGTTGCTTGAGCTTATCCTGAACAACTTCACGATCTTCGACGAATACAGTGTATTGAGCAAAGACGCTGGTTCTGTCTGACCGTTGAGTAACGACCGGTAGCTTGCCGGCAAAAAGTTCGTTGTAACGGGCGCCGATCTTTAGACGCTGCGCCACTTCCCATTCAAACCGCTCTAGTTTGGCCAGCACAACAGCGCATTGCAGCGTATCCATCCGTCCTCCGACGCCGACACGCGTATGTACATAGCGCTTGCTCTGGCCATGTACTCGAATTTCTCTGCATGCCTGTGCGATTAAATCATCATTCGTAAAGATAGCCCCGCCATCACCGTAGCAGCCCAGCGGTTTGCTTGGAAAGAAACTAGTGCATCCAATCGTGGATAAATTGCAGGATTTTTTACCTTTGTATTCTGCACCAAAACTTTGAGCCGCATCTTCAATCACTATAAGATTATGTCGATTAGCAATTTCATTGATTTCATCCATATCAGCCGGTTGACCATACAAAGAAACCGGCATAATTGCCTTTGTTTTGGGCGTAATAGCAGCCTCAATTTTTGAGGTATCGATATTGCAGGTATCGGGCTCAATATCAACAAAGACAGGCTTTGCACCAAGCAACACAATCACTTCAGCAGTTGCCACAAAGGTAAACGGTGTTGTAATCACTTCATCACCCGGCTTGATACCAATGGCCATGAGCGAAATCAATAATGCTTCCGTACCCGAAGCAACCGTAACGCAGTGCTTGGCACCTGTATAGTCACAAAGCTTCTGTTCTAGTTCAGCAACTTCAGGTCCCATGATGTACTGACCGTGGTCGAGCACTTTTTGAATTCTTGCATCGACGGTGGACTTGAGTGCTTGATATTGTTTTTTAAGGTCGATAAATTGAATAGACATGTTAGTGACTCACTAAAGATAAAACAGATTTGGCAAGCGACCTTGAAGTGGTCCACTTACCTCCATAGACATTAATAAGCTTACCGTTCCGCTCTAAGATAGATTCGCGGCTAGCTTTTGAGTAATTTATTCCCGATGCGGCAATCGGCCTAATGCCACAAAACGCTTCAAGCACATCGTTTCGCGACAATTTATTTGTGAAATATTGATTGTAGGTTTGAATCAAATATTCAACCTCGAGCTCGGAAACCTGGAAGTTTTTAGCGCTTTCAACCTTTGATTCAGTCGTGCCAATAAGCGTATTTCCTTGATATGGCAGCACAAAAACAATGCGTTTTTCATGAACCACCTGCAAGACACATCCTTTACGAATATCCCCAGGCACTAAGATATGCGTCCCTTTAATGAGATCCAAGGCATAGTCACTCTGAATGCCTGATTTATTTAGCAGTTCAGTCGCCCAAGGTCCTGTTGCGTTAATGATTAAATCAAATCTTTTTGACTCACCTGAGACATTGATAATTCCGTGTATTGGGTCAATATCTGAAACCTCTTCTCTTTCATGAAGCTCTGCGCCCGAAGCTCTTGCTTGATCTGCCGCCCATACGCCTAACTGGTAATCATCCATTTGACCGTCCCAGTAACTATAGGCACCAATCAGACCATCCCGTTTTAAGTTCGGGAACTCTGCGGAAACCTCTTGCTCCAGGTACCAACGACCTGATGGAAATCCACTTCCCCTTGCCAAGAATGCATACAACGCTGTGCCCAGACCAATGACCCAGCGCGAACGACCCTTAGACTTATACACCGGAAGCAACAACTCAAGCTGCTTTGTCAGATGCGGCGCTTGCTTTAACCACCAAGCTCGCTCATGTAAAGACTCTCTGACCAAGCCAAAGTGTCCTTGTTCTAGGTAGCGAATACCACCGTGCAGCATTTTAGATGATGCTCGACTGGTAGCCGACACTAAGGTGTCTTTCTCATAAAGATCAACCTGATGGCCTTCCCTGGAAAAGGCCCACGCGATCATGATGCCATTGATGCCGCCACCAATAACTGCAACGTGCTTCAAATCAGGCAATTACGAATGAGTTTTCTAGTTTGTACATTTTGCCTGTAGCTGGGCACTTTGCTTCACCCGAGCCTTCCAGTGGCAAGTCCAAGCGCTCTCCATGCTGACTCATCCAACCAATTTGACGCGCAGGGACACCCGCCATTAGCGCATACGGCTTCACATCCCGGTTCACGACTGCACCTGCTGCAACAAATGCAAATTCTCCAACGGTTACACCACATACTATCGTAGCGTTAGCGCCAAGTGTTGCACCTTTTTTGATTCGGGTCACTCGATACTCATCTTTTCGAGTGACCGCAGAGCGAGGATTGTATACATTTGTGAAGACCATACTTGGCCCACAAAATACATCATCTTCCAGATGTACAGCATCATAAATAGACACGTTGTTTTGAACTTTAACGTTATTACCGATCGTGACATCATTACCAACAAAAACGTTTTGCCCAAAAGAACAACCACTCCCAGCTTTTGCGCCACCGCAAATATGTGCAAAGTGCCAAACCCGACTTCCGTCACCAATAGTAGCGCCATCATCAACAATCGCGGTTGGATGTATCGTAACTGTCATGGTCAGTACTCCAGCGGCAATGCAACGCGTTTACCGTCGCGTGACGAAAGGTACATCGCAATAAGGAGTTCAAGGGATTTCAAGCCCTCGCGGCCATCAGTTTCTGCTTCTGCTTCACCGCGTAGCGTCTGAATTACGTTGGCATAATATAGCGGGTGTCCAAAGCCATAGACCGAAGTGGTTTCGTAGCTGGCGCTCTTGATTTTTTCGTCATCTTCATGCGGTTCAGCGAATTCCCAAGTCAGAACTTCGTTCACGGCAACACCACCAATTCGCACCGTGCCTTTCTCGCCAAGAATGGTGATGCTTCCTTCCATGTTCTTTGGATAAGTGAGCATGGTGACATTAAGTGTTCCCATCGCCCCGCTGCGCCAGCGAACTGCAGCAACACCGCTGTCTTCAACTTCTATATCGCGAGCTAGAGTGCCCGTATAGGCCATAACACTCTCCACTGGCCCAACGATCCAATCTAAAAGATCAATATAGTGACTTGCCTGATTCATAAAGGCACCACCATCAAATTCCCATGTGCCGCGCCATTTTGCACTGTCGTAATAATCTTGAGGGCGCGTCCAAAATACATTGAGAGCCACCGAGTAAATCTTCCCAAAGCGCCCCTGCTCAACCGCTCTTTTAAGCAACTGGAGGGTTGCATTACGGCGATTCTGTTTAACGACAAACAACCTGACATTTGCTTCATCGCAGGCTTTGACCATTGCTAAACCATCATGCCAACGCGTTGCCATCGGTTTTTCTGTCATAACGTGTTTTCCAGCACGAGCAACCTCAATAGCCTGCTCTGGGTGCAAACCACTTGGGGTTGTTAAAACAACGATATCGGCTTCAGAGCTTTTGAGCATATCTGCTAGATTGGCAAAACCTTTTGCTCCAGTTCGCTTAACCGCTTGCTCCAGAGCTGCTGGATCTACATCGCAAACATCAACGACTTCCATGCGATCAGCGTGTTTTTCCATCGCGCCAAAGTGGTTATTAGCAATCCTGCCACAACCCACAAGAGCCACCTTAATTTTACGATCTTTGATCGGAGCATAATTACGCATAAAACATTTCCTTGATTCTTAGAATCTAAAAACAGTGAAGCCTGCTTCAGCAGCAGATTCGCGAGAATATAGCGCTTTCAAGTCTGCCAATACCGGCTGTTTAGTCTTACAAAGTTTTTTAAGCGCTTGGGGTGCTAGATCTCGGTACTCATTGTGCCCTACCGCAACAATTAGCGCATCAACAGGTTCAGACGCGCTAATCTGCGCCAACTTGATGCCATACTCATGACGCACCTCTGCTGGATCTGCCCAACAATCAGAAACAACAACTTCGACCCCCCAGCTTTCGAGTTCTTTGACAAGGTCTGAGACTTTGCTGTTGCGGATATCAGGGCAATTTTCTTTAAAAGTAATTCCCAAAACACCGATCCGACTGCGTGCTACATCGACACCATTTTGCAGCATAAGCCTGATGACATTTCGAGCAGCATAACGGGCCATATTATCGTTAATGCGTCGGCCAGCCAGAATCACCTGCGGATGATAACCAACTTCCTCAGCCTTGTGCGTCAGATAATAAGGGTCGACCCCAATGCAGTGACCACCAACCATACCTGGGCGAAATGGCAAGAAATTCCATTTGCTCCCAGCAGCCTCAAGAACTTCGATGGTATCTATCTTCAAGCGATCAAAGATAACTGAAAGTTCGTTGACCAATGCGATATTGAGATCTCTCTGTGTGTTCTCAATGACTTTCGCTGCTTCTGCAACCTTCAAACTCGTTGCCGGATAGGTTCCAGCTGTAATAATGCTTTTGTAAAGCTCATCAACAGCTTTGGCAACTTCTGGCGTAGAGCCGCTCGTGATCTTTTTAATCTTGGTAAGCGTATTAACCTTATCGCCTGGATTGATGCGCTCAGGGCTGTAACCACAATAGAATGTTTCATTAAATTTCAAGCCCGAATGTTTCTCAAGTACTGGGACACACACTTCTTCAGTACAACCAGGATAAACTGTTGACTCGTAAATAACAATTGAGCCAGCTTTCATAGCCTTACCAACTTTTTCACTGGCTTTTATGAGCGGTGTTAAATCGGGTCGGTTGGCCTGGTCAATTGGGGTAGGAACCGTGACGATAAAAACATCACAATTCTTTAGCTCTTCAAGGCTTGAAGAATATTCCAAGTGCTTTGCCGCACGCAAATCTTCTGGAGACACTTCAAGTGTATTGTCTACACCTGACTTGAGTTCTTGAATCCGGCCTTGATTAATATCAAATCCAATTACCGATCTTTTCTTTCCAAACTCTACTGCCAGCGGCAAACCGACATAACCCAAACCAACTACGGCAATTCGTTTACTATCAAACTTCATGGCAACCCCATAACATTAATGTATTTTATTACTCTCAATGGCGACTTCTGCGTAATACACTGAACCAACTTCATTCAAATGATCTTTATCCGAGAATATAAGAGTATTCCGATAAAATGGAGGATCGGAAAAAATCTTATCCCCAGAAAGGTCAATGTACGTAACATTCGGAAATTGACTGACTATCTCGGCAACCTGCTTATTAGCAGCATCCCATCCATCATCTACATGCATTTCATTTGGAATACCCAAGACGCCAAATCGGCGCACCCTTTGAAAATTTGCTGTCAAAATTGGCGTTTGCGAGAGTATTATAACTTCCTTTTTCGAAGCGCTGGCTTTCGCTAAAAATTCGTTTAATGCAATAATAAATTCTTTGCTTTGCAGCTGATATTGCCACATCGCAGCGACAATAATTTCATTTGACTCTGGCATAAACCGTTGCGCATTAACAATCTGATTTAGGCAAGGAGCCCGGGCCCATTCTGGCAGTCGATTTAAATCAAATTTAGGAATCGTTACACAACTGCTTGCAGTAATAACTCGATATTTTTTACCTGTCCGTTCCCCTATACGATCAAAGAACAAATTAAGCTGTGCAGCATGGCTATCACCAAGCACAAGAACTGGGGTGACATCACTTGCTCTAGAACTTCCACGTAAACACTTATCAACTATTTTCCCATGGCAGATTTTTGATGGATCGGCGTATCTGGTGTATTCAATTGAAAGCGGCTTCTCGATTTTCGCGTTAACCGATTGGGCTGATATGATCGGAACACAGACACCAAACATCAGTAATACTGTTCGCGCAGCGCTCTTGCCTACAATCCAGTTTCTAAGACGAAATGGAGTTTCAACCCAGCGAAGCGATGAATAGCTGATGACCATAACAAAGGCAAGTGATCCCGCTATCACCAAAGGAGCCATCTCGTACTTCTGGGTAACATAGCGAACAAATGAAAAAACGGGCCAATGCCATAGATACAACGAATATGAAAGCCCCCCGAGCCATACCATAGGCGCTGTAGATAATATATTTGCCATACTTCCACCGTGTCCAGCGATGACAAAAGCCGCCCCGATGCAAGGAAAAAAAATTAACATGCCTGGAAAATTCAAATCTTCGTTTATAAATACAAATCCGCCGAAAATCATTAGCAACCCAAGAATAGCCACTCCATCATTCAACAACCTCCGACCGCCGAGGCTTTTTCCATAGGCTTGGCAGCGCATGAATAGGCAAAGTAAAACTCCAACAAGAAACTCGGGCACGCGAACCGCCAAAGAGAAATAGGCCCACTTCTTGTCTCCATTTGTAACAAGCACAATTCCAAAAACAAAGAGGGCTATAAAGACCGCTAAAATTACAAGCTTTAGCAATCTTTTTGGAAGAATGACGAGCATAGCAGGCAAGAGTATATAAAACTGCATCTCCACAGCTAGCGACCAAGTGTGCAATAGCGGTAGTTCATGTGATGATGGGGCAAAGTAATCCCCAAAAGTAGAGAAATAGTTGTTACTCCCGAAATACATTGCAGATTTTAAACTCTGCCAATAAATATCAAAATCCTTCGGGGTAAACAGTATGGCCGCAAAAAGAGTCGCCATGGCGAGCATCACAAAATACGCCGGCGCAATACGTCTCGCACGTCCAAGATAGAAATCAAGAAAAGAAAATTGGCCAGCTGCTCTCTTTTGCAGAATCATATCTGCGATTAAAAATCCTGAAATAACAAAAAACACATCAACACCAACAAAACCACCTGGCAACCAATCGCGATTTGCGTGGAATAATATCACCCCCAAAACTGCGATAGCTCGCAGTCCCTGGATATCTCCGCGAAACTCTGGGTTACTATTAAAATACGGTTGCAAAGTCGCCGTACTCATTCAACCGTCACCGACTTAGCGAGGTTCCGGGGTTTATCCACATCCGTACCCTTGACTAATGCCGTGTGATACGACAACAGCTGTAACGGTACAGTATGGACTATAGGCGATAGGCTACCGGCATGATCCGGTACGGTAATGACGTGAACGCCGTCTTCGGATTGGAAACCTGTATTGGCATCCGCCAGCACAAACAGTTCCCCACCCCGCGCTTTCACTTCCTGCAGGTTGCTCTTGAGCTTTTCCAGCAACTGGTTGTTGGGGGCGACGGAGATCACCGGCATCTCTTTATCGACCAGCGCCAGCGGGCCATGCTTCAGTTCGCCGGCCGCATAAGCCTCAGCGTGGATGTACGTAATTTCTTTGAGCTTGAGCGCCCCTTCCAGGGCAATGGGGTAATGCACTCCACGGCCGAGGAACAAGGCATGGTGTTTGTCAGCAAATTGTTTGGCCCAGGCTTTGATCTGCGGCTCGGTGGCTAGTACCGCAGTAATGGCGGCTGGTAGGTGGCGCAGGTCCGAAACGAGGCTTGCCAGATGTTCCGGGCTAATCGTGCCTTTAACTTTAGCCAGCACCAGGGTGAGAACATAGAGTGCCGCCAGCTGGGTGGTGAAGGCTTTGGTGGACGCCACCCCGATTTCAGGGCCAGCATGGGTCAGGAAGCGCAGCGGACAGGCACGAACGATGGCCGATTCCGGCACGTTACAGATGGCCAGGGTGTGAGGCATACCCAAATCCTGGGCGTGCTTGAGTGCGGCCAGGGTGTCTGCAGTCTCACCCGATTGAGATATTGCAATGACCAGCGTCTTCGGATCCGGCACGCTGTCGCGATAGCGGTATTCACTGGCGACTTCAACGGAGACGGGCAGTTTGGCAATGCCTTCCAGCCAGTAACGGGCGGTTAGGCCGGCGTGATAGCTGGTGCCGCAGGCCAGGATGAGGATACGGTCGATGTCTTTGAAGATACCTTCGGCTTGAGAGCCGAACCAACCGGCCTGAACGGTCTGGGCGCTGCCCAGCATGTCGAGGGTGTTGATGATGGCCCCCGGCTGTTCGAAGATTTCTTTTTGCATGTAGTGGGCATAATTGCCCAGTTCTACGGCATCGGCAGAAAGTTGGGATTCGGTTTCTTCCCGGGTGACGGCGGTGCCATCCTGACGGGTGATGGTGATGCTATCCGGAGTAAGAACAGCGACATCACCGTTCTCAAGATAGACCATGCGGCGGGTAACCTGCAGGAGCGCGGCAGTGTCGGAGGCGGCATAGTTGGCATCGTCTGCTAGGCCCAGAACCAGCGGCGAGCCTTCCCGGGCGACGATGGCGGTATGCGGGTTGTCTTGCTGGATGACGCCGATGGCGTAGGCACCGGTGAGTCGGGTGCAGGCGGTGCGGACGGCCGAGACGAGGTCGGGTGCACCGGCGAGGTTCTGGTGGAC